>Ga0209624_10002852_pt1 | contig 12580 bp, 6 predicted proteins | sample JacPinW_OM2H0_O1_FD_188565 | JGI IMG/M metagenome (GOLD analysis project Ga0209624, IMG submission 188565) | Forest soil microbial communities from Algoma, Ontario, Canada - Jack Pine, Ontario site 1_JW_OM2H0_O1 (SPAdes) (version 2) | ecosystem: Environmental > Terrestrial > Soil > Boreal... | reverse complement strand
TCTCGATCTGCTCAGCCACCAAGGGCGAGTGTTGGTGACCGAACTCTCGCGCCAGTTCGAAACCTCGCAGGTTACGATTCGCAAGGATCTCGAAATCCTGCACGCACACGGACTCGTCCACCGCACTCATGGAGGAGCGTTGCCGTCGCGTGAAGGCGCACTTGAAGATCCCACCCTGCGCGAGAAGGAAAAGCTTCATCACCAGGAAAAGCTGCGCATTGCGGAGACTGCCGTAGCCAAAGTCAAAGAAGGCCAGGTGCTGATTCTCGATTCCGGCACAACCACGACGGCGATCGCACGCGCGTTGCGCGGCTTTCAAAATCTGACCATCATCACCAACGCCGTGAACATCGCGGCCGAACTTTCCGGCACGTCGGTGGAAGTGATCCTCACCGGCGGTACATTAAGGAAGAATTCCTTTTCGCTCGTAGGGCCTATCGCCGAAGAAACCTTGCGACGCTTGAGCGCAGACATTTTATTTCTGGGAGTCGATGGATTTGACGTTCACTTTGGGCTAAGTACGCCCAATCTCCTGGAAGCAAAGGTCAACCGCGTGATGGTCGAGGTCGCAAAGAAAACGGTTGCGGTTTGCGATTCCAGCAAGTTCGGACGGCGCAGCCTTTCGTTAATCGCGCCGCCTTCGTCGCTGCAGGAAGTCATCACCGACCGCGGAGTGCCCAAGTCCGACCTTCGCACGCTGAAGCAGGTGGGCATTGAAGTCACGCTGGTGTGAAGCACTTGAATTGAAATCTCACATTTCCATCCTGAAATCTCTATGCCCCGTTTTGATGTCACGATCGCCGGCGAACTGAATCTCGACCTCATTATGTACGGACTGCCCGAGCAACTTTTGCCCGAGCGCGAACTTCTGGCGGACCGCATGATGCTCACGCTTGGATCGTCGTCGGCCATCGTGGCACACAATCTTTCCGCGCTCGGCAGCCGCGTCGGATTTCAATCCCGCATCGGTGACGACCCGCTCGGTCGAATCTCGCTCGAACGCCTTCATCAGGGCGGTGTGGATGTAGCCCGTGTGCGCACCGTGCCCGGCGCGATCACGACTGGCCTCACCGTAATCCTGCATCATGAGGCGTGGCGCAACATCCTCACTTATGCAGGGACAATCGCGGAGCTGACCTGGGACGATCTCGATCTTGAATATCTTGCCGACTCGCGCCACTTTCATTTGTCGTCGTATTATTTGCAGCGCTCGCTGCGTCCGCGTGTCGCCGAACTTTTCCAGTACATGAAATCAAAAGGGCTGACGATTTCGCTCGATACGAACGACGATCCCGACGATCGGTGGGAAGGCGGACTGCAAGATGTTCTTCGCTACGTCGATGTTTTTCTGCCCAACGAGCGCGAAGCCTGCAAGGCCGCGGGAACTGACGACCTGGAAGCCGCGATCCGCAAGCTTTCCGGGTGGGTACCGCTCGTCGTAGTAAAACTCGGACCAAAGGGGAGTATGGCTCAACGCGGCAACGAGCGGTTCACCAGTGCTTCGACAGAAGTTGTTCCGGTGGACACCGTCGGTGCGGGAGACAGCTTCGACGCCGGATTTCTACATGAGTTCGTGCGCGGGGCCGACTTGGTGAAATGTTTAGCCAGCGGAAACAGGGCCGGCGCACTCTCGACTACCCGCCCCGGCGGCACGGAAGCTTTCCGTGACGCCGCCCACCGCGAAAAGTTCCTTCGCTCCTAGAGACCTAACTCGCAACGTCCCGCTCGCTCATGGCGTTGCTTTACTTCGAATCTGCCTCAAGCAACAGATGTTCTTTGAAGTCCACTTTCAATCGTGGAGGCTTGCCGTCCACAGCCTGCAAAGTCCCCATATCTTTTCCATCGACATAATCAACAACGCTGTATGTCCCCGGTTTCAGTCCGCGCAACTCGACCTCTCCAGAAAACGGTTTGTCGCCATCCGCAAAGAACGCGTAATACATCTTTCCATCCTTCTCGATGGCATACGCTTCGGGGACTTCATAGCCGTACACGTACAGATCTCGGAAGTTTCCCTTGGACAACATTTTCTGGTTGTACAGGGAGATCCACTTCTTCCAGTGATCTTCTTTCTCCGTGGTCAGAGCGACAGGTTTGAACTTCGGCCCCGGATCCGGCCACACAAACTTGGTGCCCGGCACGCCGCCTACGCCCAGCGTCGAAGCGAAATCGCTTCCATGCTCACTCCAGTTACCGTGAGCAAGCGGCGTCATCTCCGAGAGTTCCACGTGATCTCCGTACACCGCCGATTGAGGCCCGAGGAGCGCCTTATACATCTTGATTCTTCTGCGAACTTGGACTCCGCCAACTGGATCGGCCGTCACCGCCTGATCGATGAATGGCAGCCATGCCAACGATGGAGGAGTTCCGCACGGACACGCTTGCGTCACACTCTCCGGCTTGATGGCGCGCGTCGTTTCGAAGATCGTCTTGTACACGGCTGCCATCGCGTTCACAGAATCCTGTGGTGACTTGTGATGATGCGCAGGGTTGTAGCAAGCCGGCACACTATAAATATTGTCGAGCTTCGAGCCGTCGAATCCCCAGTCGCGGATGAACTTTTCCGTCAGCTGTTTGAAATACGTCTGGACCTCGGGAACAGCCGGGCACAACGCCGCCAGATCCCGCGTCATCCGAGCATGCTTGCCGTTCTTATCGAGAATCAGCCAATCAGGATGCTCTTTCGCCACCTTCGCGACAACGTACTTGTGCGACTCCCATCTTCCCTGCCCGTCTTCGACTCCGAGCGGCAACCACCACAGTTGCGCAAGGATTCCCTGCTTGTGAAAGTCATCAACCATCTGCTTGATCGAATCACCGGGAAAGGTGTCCGAACGCGGATCCCAGTCGCCGTAAGTATTGAACCAACGATCATCCAGTGTCGCCCACTTGATGCCGAGCTCTTTAAGTTTCGGCACGGTGCCCAGCATCTGCTTCGGTGTAACGTTGAACTCATATCCCCACCCGCACCAACTGACGTTGTACGCCTCATTCGACGGCTTCGGGATATCCCATCCTTCTTTTTGCAGCACGCTCGACCACATTCGCAGAGGCTCGTAGAAATCTCCGCTGTAAACCGCGACAAAACTTCGCGGAGTCGAATAGGTATCGCCCGGCTTAAGAGCCGAGTTGACGGGAATCGTGATACTCGCATTTACTCGCGCATCGGAATCTACTTTGACTGGCATGGAGAGCGTCCACGGCAACGTCTCAATGTGCCCGATGGCTTCTCCAACCGTTGCCGTCCAGAAGGCGACAACTGGAATCCCGCCTCCGTAGCCGCCTTTCACTGCCTCGCCCATCGCATTGGGCTGCGACGAAACCTTCGTCAGCTTCTGCACATCATCCTTGCCCCAGTCGTAGCTTGATCCCTGAAATGACCACATGTCGTAGGGAGCGGCGTTGGGGTCCGCCTGACTCGCGCTGAACCGGTGCTGTTGCATCCAAACTTGTTGGACAGGAATGTCTGAGTTCCCTGAATTCTTGTAGACCGCACTCACGAGCGCGATGTTAGGGAAGTCATCATAGGCCTCCACGATCAACGTCCGCTCAAGTGAAACTCCGGTCGGCGCCAGAGGACGCGAAGGAATTTCCACACGCTTCCCGCGACCGAGTTTGCCCGTGCTCTCCGTAACCTTCGCCTGGGAGAAGTCCGGAACGAAATCCAGTTCCTTCCCGGCCAGCAGGATCGAGTCGCTGCCCCCGGCTGATCCCACTCCAGGCTCGTCGAGCGTCAACCGCCTGCCGTCCTTTAGAAGAGTCGCCTGAACAAATCCAGAAGGGAGAATCTGAAACTCCGCCGTCGCGGTTGTGACCACGATCGGACCGCCATCGCGCACAGCCACATTAATACTGGAAGGCTGCGAGGGCGCCGGCTTGAGCTGCGACGCGGGCTTGGAACAGCTCAACAACACCGACCCAAGAAAGATAGCTAGAAGAAGGGACAACAAACGAGACAGGCGGACAGACTCGAAACGCTTCACGGTTCCTCCCCAGAGGACTGATGCATATCGAAAGAAAAAACAATCTTTCGCAACTATACAGTAATTGGAGAGTTTCTGCGCTTACCGAATTTCTGCCAGGGAATGCTCGAGCGCTCCCCGTTTCGGCGTGGGCATCGCGCCCACCTCGCTCGCTACCCAGGCTCCGACAAGATTGGCCACTTCATTCATCAGATCGAGGGACGCGCCATAAAGGTATTCGTGCACCAAGCCGGCCGTGAACGCATCTCCCGATCCCACCGTGTCAGCCACACGAACCTTGAATCCAGGATGCGCGCTCGAATCTCCATTGCGCACCAGCAGGCTGCCGCGGCCGCCTCGAGTGATACAAACCACTTTCAACCCGTAGGCATCGATGAGTCGCTTCGCAGACGAGAGTTCATCCTTATGAACAATCTTGCTTAGGCTCATAATCTTCGGGAGTTCTTCGTCATTTACTTTGACGATGTCGGCCAGTTGCATCGAATCCGAGAGAATCTCTGCCGAGTAAAACGACTGCCGCAGGTTAACATCAAAAACCTTCAATGTGTCGGATGAAGCAGACCTCACGAAACTGCGGATTGTTTCATGGCTCTTTTCAGACCGCTGCGCTAAAGAGCCGAAGCAGACAGCGTCGGCCTCTTCCGCCAAACGCTGCCAGTCCTTGGAGCAATCCAGAAAATCCCAGGCGACAGCATGCGCGATTTCAAATCGGGCCTGTCCGTTTCCATCGAGTTCCACCTTCACAGTTCCCGTCGGATGCTCTCGATCGGTCTGGACGTGATCGATGTCGAGGCCGAGTTCCTCCATTCGACGAAGAGCGTCCAGCCCCCGCGAGTCCTCCCCGACGCGGCTGGCCACGATGCCCTGATCTCCCATGAGCGTCGTGATGTAAGCGAAGTTCGCTGGAGCTCCACCCAGGCATGCGCGCCCCGGGAACAGATCCCAAAGAACTTCCCCCAGCCCTACTACCTTCTTCTTCATGGCCGTGACCCAAATTTCATTGCGGAAACGTTTACATTCGGTCAGTAAAAAGAGGGACTCCCGTAGGAATCCCTCTGTGAGTCTACCCCAAGCTTCTAGAAGGAGAACTTCAGAGCGAACTCGAGCTGACGCATTCCGGTGGTCGATCCCGGCGAAGAGTCAGCTTCGATATCGGTGATGTTCCCGTTGCCCGAGCAGTCGATACACTGACCGGAACCGCCTTGGTTCGCGCTGAAACCGAGGACAGGGTGATTGAACACGTTGAAGGCATCCATACGGAATTGCGCCTTCACGCGTTCGGTGATCGAGAAGTTCTTCATGACGGCTGCGTCAGCAAAGAACACTCGCGGACCGCGGAAGCTGTCGAACCCGAGGTTTCCGAGTTGACCGCAACCCGGCATCGCGAAGCCGGGACCCGAAGGACGCGCCAGAGTGCAGGTATCGGTACCAACCGCGAGGTCGGACGCCGCGTATGCCATGGTCGGAATCGGAGTGAAGAAGGGCACAATGTGCTTCTGTGCGTCGAAGCTGCCCGGTCCCACATGGAACGATCCGCTGCCCTTATTCGGACGGCACAATCCAAGATCGTTGACTTGGCCGCAGTTTGAGAAGCTCGGCGTCCACGGTAGTCCGCCGCTCCAGTTGGTTGTACCCGTTATCTGCCATCCACCGATGATCAGATCCTCGGCTCGGCCTGAGTTTCCGGCGAATGCCTTTCCTTTGCCGAACGGCAACTCGTATACACCCTCAGTAACCCATACGTGGTTCCGAACCTGATCGTCCGGACCGTACGAGAACGGATGGTTGTTGGCGTAGTAGTTGCTGTCGTACTTGTTTGCGTGAGCGAACGTGTAGTGCGACAACAACTGCAGTCCGTGGGAGAAGCGATGGTCGAGCTTGATCTGTAGTGCGTTGTAGATGCTGCTTGCGTTGTTGCCAAGGTAGTTGCCTTGATCGGTCGAACAGCACATCAACGACCCGGTAGTGCTGCTGGGATCCGGGTAAGCCGAGTACGTGAACGCGTTATAGAACGGACGACGCTGGACTTGCGGCGTGTTCGGCGAGAAGCCCGGCGCGCTGCCAGCCGCGCTGACCACGGCCGTGCCCGGTCCGATCGCTGGTTGGTTGATGTTGTAGGTGTTGCCGTCGCCGGCGAAGCCGTTGGTTCCCTTGTTTCCGATGTACGCGACTTCCAGCGAAGTCGTGTTATTCAGCTGCCGCTGTACGGTGACGTTCCACGCGTCAAGAGTTGGCAGCCGCTGGTACGTGGGACGAATGTGAGGCTGCGTGCAGCTTTGGACTTGCGTCGCGCCGTTGATCACAACCGTTCCAGCTTGGTAACACTGCGGACCAGCCAGCGGGAAGAGTCCATTCGCAGGAATCGCCGGGAAGTTGAAGATCGGCGGCCCCTGATCGAGGGTGAACGCGGCAAACTTGTTCGGAACCGATGGCTGCACCAACTGGCTGGCGAGCACCGGCAAGTTTTGCGTTACGGCGTGGCCGAAGTTTGAACCGAACACGCCCATATCGTAGCTGCGGCCGTAGCCCATGCGGACGACGGTCTTTCCATTCACTTGGTAAGCAGCGCCAAGACGAGGAGCAAAGTAGCTCCACTTGTTGTCGATGTTTCCGTTGAGTCCGATCCCGGCTTCGCCAGCCACTCGCACAACCCCTTGCACGATGTTGGCGAATCCGCCGTTATCTTTGCCGTTCACGTACTCGGGGAAGTAAACCTCCCAACGCAGTCCGTAGTTAACTGTGAGTTTTGGAGTGATGCGCCACGTGTCTTGCGCGTAATAGAACATGCGATGCTGTCGTTCCGCTGCGTCGACGCTGGTGCTGACGTAGCGGCTAAGGTTCGTCACATCCCCAAGCATGAACGTGGCGAGATCCAGTCCGCCGCTGCCGCCACTTGAAGTAGCCGCACTGCTAAACGCATAAACACCAGTACGATTCGAGTCGCTGGGTACACGCAGGTTCTGGGCGTAACGGATGTCAGCACCAAACTTAAACTGATGGTTGCCTTTCATCTTGGTCACGTTACCCACGAATTGGTACTGTCGCTCTTTTTCGATCAGCGGGCAGTTGCAACGCGCAACTCCCAGCCCGTCTCCAAAATTCGAAAGGTTGCTGGAGGTGTTGGTTCCGCTCCCGTTGTCCATATCGAATTCGCCCAAGCCAGACGTGAAGTTGTTTCCCATGTTCGCGTTTGGAATGCCGAAGTTGCTCATTGCTGCGACACCGGCGTCAGGCTTGTTCGTCATCGGGTTGTACTGGAAGAATCCAAACCGAAAGTCGCCCAATAAGCTCGTGCTGAACGTCTTGGTCGCACCCACCGCCAAACTGTAGTTGTGAACGTTCGAGCTGCCGGCCAATCCGCCTGGACCGAAGCCCACGCCGCCAACCGCACCCAAGCTGGGCGCGCCGGAGAGCGTGAAGCGGTTCAGGCTGAAGCGGCCGAACAAGCTGAGAGTCTGGCTGGCCGCGAAATCGATTCGAGTGTCAAAGCTATTCTGGTTGTACGGACCGGCTCCGGCGCCGACGAAGTTGTTCAAGCAGCCCAACACGCTGCCACCCACCTGGCAGGTGCCGGTCGTAGTCGGATTGGGAAAGGCGGCCAACATCTTCAAAGCGGCCGGTGACATTGATGATACAGGCACCAGGAACTGATTCGCTGTTCCGTTTGTCGTTCCGGTACACGCCGCGGGAAGCACATCTCCCAACGGACCGCAGAAAGCCAGGCGGCCCGTGCCGTCCGCTGCGCCGGTCGTCGGATCGTAGATGTATGGAGACCCGTTGTTCGAGATCAGCTGGCCGTAGTCGCTGAAGTCGCAGAAAGTCCCGCCGACCACGCAGGTGCTCCTGATCAAATTAGTCGGGATCGTTTCCTGGTTGCTGATACCGTTCTTCTGCCGAGTCGTTTGATAATCGCCGAAGAAGAACAACTTGTTCTTGATGATCGGTCCACCGATCGTTCCGCCAAACTGCTGCCATCGCGACGATGGAATCAATCGTCCCGTGACCGGGTCGGGATTGAACTGCGTGAAGGGATCGCGCGCCGCCGTTGCGTCGGTGCGACGGAACCAGAATCCGCTGCCGTGAAAATCGTTGCTGCCCGACTTCGTCTGCACCGTCACGACGCCAGCCACCGCCTTGCCGAACTCTGCGTCGTAATTGCCCAGCGTGACTTTCGCCTCCTGAATGGCGTCAAGGTTCGGATTGACTACGATGATTCCGAGAATCGGATCCTGGTTGTCGGTTCCATCCAATTCAAAAGCCGTGCCGCTGAAGTGCTGCCCGTTTACGAAAATCTGCTGGCCGCCTTGCGGATTCTCGGTTGCGGCGTGGCTCCATCCCACCAGCTTCTGAGTGCCGGGAGAGAGCAATTCAAATGAAGTGAAGTTGCGGTTCAGGATGGGCGCGTTTTCGACCGCCTCCGCACTGAACTCAATCGAGACGTCCGCGCGATCCGTCTTTAGTTGCGGCGCTTCGGCCGTGACTTCTACTTGCTCACTGGCGGAGCCCACCTGGAATTGCCCGTCAATGCGCGAGCCGGCGTCGGCTGAAACTTGGATGTCTTTATATTCGAGCGTCTTGAAACCGGTGCCCTCGATCCGCACCGTATAGACGTCAGGGGTCAAGTGCGTGACGGCGTAGTTTCCGCTTTCGTTCGTCGTCTCCTGAGTGGTTACATTTTTGGTCTGGCTTGTGACGGCCACTTTCGCCCCAGCCACCGCCGCTCCAGACGGATCAGTCACCGTGCCTAGAATGCTTCCGTATACTGCTTGCGCCATAGCGCCAGGAACCCAGAGAGCACACAGCAGACTCAAAGCTGCCACCGCGACCCATAGTGACCTTTTCATGAACTTCCTCCGACTTGCCGAACACGATTGCCCCAGAAATGCAAAGGGAGACTTGGCCTGACACTGTGCAGTCGTAGTACAAAACAATTATCTGGATTAAGTTTCACTAGGTCTGATACTGTTACCGAAGCGAAGTCCCCGCATTACAGCTAGATAGGGTGATCGGTTACTTTCCGGTTATATGGCTGTAACACACACATTCGTCATCGGTCGGGAGCAATGCTTCCAACAAATAGAGAGACTTACCAAAAGCCATAGCCTCCACGGTTCCGAATCTCTCTGCAAACTTCTTCGTTACCTCTCAGAACACTCTCTCGATCACCCCGGAATCGCGCTCAAGGAATACCAAATTGCCACCGAGGTTCTCGGTCGACCAGCGGGCTTTGATCCCCAGAGCGACTCCACCGTCCGGGTTCAGGCCGGTCGCCTTCGTGTGAAGTTGAGTGAGTACTATGCGCACGAGGGTGTTGATGATCCGATCGTCGTAGAAATTCCCAAGGGTTCGTACGCTCTAACGTTCCACCTGCGCCCTGCCCGGGCGGGGGCCCCAATCGCGGCTCCGCTGGCCATCGAACCGCCCGAAAAGAAGGTGGAGGCTCCTCCTGCGAATCAGCGCTGGACCACTCTCGTCATTGTTCTTGCGGTCATGCTGGCGGCTTCGTTCATTACAAGCGCGATCCTCCTGTCCCGCACCCGCACGCAATCCGTCACTATCCAGCCAGTGCCGGCCGCCTACCAGATTTTTTGGAATCGTTTCGTCACCAGCCCGCAGCAGCCTTGGGTGATCTTCAGCAACGGCAGCTTCGTAGGTCGCCCCGAGACTGGCATGCGCTACTTCAATCCTGCGACGGACGCTAGCGCATTCATTCTCGATCACTACACTGGCGTGGGAGAAGTGCTGGCGATCCACCAACTCGATCACGTTTTCTATCTCTTCAATCGCCAGCTTCGCGTTAAGCGTGGCGCGCTATTCTCTCTGGACGACGCCAAGAATAACGACCTGATTTTTGTGGGCTCTCCGTCGGAGAACCTCACGCTGGCCGACATTCCCGGCAGCCGGGAATTCGTCTTCCAGCGGCTTGATTCCGGACCACGCAAGGGAGATCTTGCCGTCCTCAACGTTCATCCCCTGCCGGGCGAACCGAAACTATTTTTGGCGACGCCCGCCATGCAGGCGACCGTTGAAGACTATGCGGTCGTTACACTCACGCCCGGCCTTGATCCGACGCGCTCGATCCTTATTCTTGCCGGCAACTCTACGTTCGGAACTCAGGCTGCCGTGGAATATGTATGCCGGGAAGATTCGATCAAGGAACTACTGCGGCGCCTGAACGTTTCCAAGGAGTCAGATCTGAAATCCTTCGAAGCGCTGCTGCACGTAAAAATCGTTCACGGGGTTCCGGTGATGACGGATTTGATCTCGGTGCGGAATCGCAGCAATTGATTCGCAGAATCGACTCGTTTCGATGAGCACTCTCTAGGGAAGGGATCGAGTTAAAGTCGGCCCAATCTATTGTCCTGGCGCCTTCAGTGCCGGATCCAACTCAGCCGCTCTCTGAAACTCCTTCTTCGCATCGTCCTTCTGGCCTTTTTGAGTCAGTGCCAGCCCCAGCTGATAATGCGCGGCCGCGTAACCCGGCTCGGAATTGATCGCGGAACGAAACTGCGAAATCGCTCCATCCAAATCTCCTGCGCCTAACAATCGCCTGCCCGAATTTGTCGCCACTTTCGCAGCCTGAAGATTGTTCGTCGCAGAAACAATCCGCGCTCCCTCTTTCGCTTCCACCGCCGCGCCCTGCGTATCTCCCAACTGCCGGAGCACTCCGGCTAGAGTCGTATGCGCGCCCGCAAAATCGGGCTGCAAGCGAATCGCTTCGCGCAACTCTGTCGCCGACTCCTGCAATTTTCCCTGTTGCTTGTAGACGGTGCCCAGCGTGTAGTGGGCCTCGGCGTAATCCGGCTTCGAACGGAGCGCACTCTGCATCTCTTCCGTTGCCTTGTCGAACTCCCCACGTTGCCAGTAAAGAATTCCTAATGTGTAATGCGCGTCGGCGAGATCAGGCTGCAAGCGGATCGCCTCCCGAAATTCCGGTACCGCCTTGTCGAGCTGATCCTTTAATTTGTAGGCAAGCCCGAGATTGTAGTGCAGAGATGCGTTCCCGGGAGCGAGTTTCAACCCGGCCTCGAGTTCGGTAACGGCAGCATCGAAATTGGCCAACTGCAAATATGCAATCGCCAGATTCCCGCGCAACATCCCATCATCAGGACGCATTTGCTCCGCAGTCTTGAATTTCGGAATCGCTCCTTCGGCGTCGCCCTTCTGCAGCAGCGCCAATCCGAGATTGTCGTAAGTCTCAGCATCATCCGGACGCAGCTTCACCGCCTCGCTGAACGCCGCAATCGCTCCATCGATATCCCCCGCGCGCTGGCTCGCAATTCCTAATTCCGTCTGCAACTCGTACCAATCCGGCTTCAGCGTGGCACACCTCCGCAATTCGTCGAGGGCTTCCGCGCTTTTAGATTGCGCCGTGAAAGTTTTTGCCAGGTAATAGTGCGCCGCCGCATCCTGCGGAGCCAGCTTCACCGCGTGCTGCAGTTCGTTCGCGGCTTCCTCGAGTTGCTGTTGCTGCAAGCGCACGACGCCGAGATGAAAATGCGCCGACTCCAAATTCGGCTGCAAACGCAATGCCTCCTTGAATGCGCTCTCGGCCTCGGGAAACTGATTCCGCTGCGCCAAAATTGTGCCCAGTTCGTCGTGCAAATCCGCGCGCTGCGGAGCCAACTCCACCGCGCGTCTCATCTCCGCCAACGCCTCATCTCCCGGACGCTGGCTCAGAATCCTTGCCAGCGTACGATGCGCCTCCGCATTGTCCGGAGCCATCTTCACCGCGGTGCGTGCTTCTTGCTCGGCGTCTGCGGCCTTGCCTTGCTGCGCCAGCACTCCAGCCAGCGTCAAGCGCGCATCGACGAATGAAGGTTTCGCTTTCAGCGCCGCCCGCAGATGTGTGAGCGCCGCGTCGCCTTCTCCCTGTTGCGCCAGAACCCATCCGAGAGCAGCCTGCGCGGCCGCATCGCTCGGAGCCAACCGCACCGCCTTTTCAAATTCACTCCGTGCCTTTGCAATGTCAGCGTTGCCAAGCGCCGCTTGCCCGCGCTGCAATGCAGATTGCTCTGCGGACTTCGTCGGCGCCCCGCCCTGCGCCCCGGCAATTCCACTGCATGCGATGAACACGCTGAGGACGGCGAAGCTGAGGAATTTCGGCGGCACGATCGCTGAATGATGTAGAAAGATAAGAATTATCCTGCCCTTCCTCGGATTATATCGAAGGACTATGATCGAACTCGCCGCGTCTGCGCTGCGATTCCTTCGTGTAACTTCGTGTCCTTCGTGGTGATAAATTTAGGTTCACGCCGATAGCCGTGCACACGAGACCATGAACCGTTCCCGCCGATCATTTCTCCAACTTTCAGCCGCAGCCGCATTGGTTCCGGCGTGGCCGCGCCTGCTTGCGTCATCTGGCAACGACACCGCTGCGCTCTGCAAAAAGCTGGCCAGCGATCCCCTTCGCCCCCAATATCATCTGCTTCCCGCGCATAACTGGATGAACGATCCCAATGGTCCGATCTATTTCGGTGGCCGCTATCACATGTTTCATCAGTACAACCCGAAAGCCGCGGTGTGGGGAAATATGAATTGGGCGCACGCCACCAGTCCCGATCTCATCCACTGGCAGCATGAACCGATCGCCATCT
>Ga0209624_10002851_pt1 | contig 12580 bp, 14 predicted proteins | sample JacPinW_OM2H0_O1_FD_188565 | JGI IMG/M metagenome (GOLD analysis project Ga0209624, IMG submission 188565) | Forest soil microbial communities from Algoma, Ontario, Canada - Jack Pine, Ontario site 1_JW_OM2H0_O1 (SPAdes) (version 2) | ecosystem: Environmental > Terrestrial > Soil > Boreal... | reverse complement strand
GGCAGGCGTGAAGGCCACTATTGCCAATAATGTCGTCAAATTTGGCACAGCGGCCCAGTATCAGGAGACGTCCTACCGCTCCGTTAATCCGTTCCAAGAATCTCGGGACTGGATGGCGATTCAATCTCGAAAAAACTCCTTGAACCGCTGCGGCGCTGGCGCGGTATAGCGCGTGGTGTTCTGGATATTGCGATGGCCTAGGTACGCCTGGATCGCCCGCGTATCGTGACCATCATTGGCAAGCTTGTATCCGCAGGCATGGCGAAGCATGTGGGCGTGAGCCTTAATGCCCAGCTCGGCCACAGCAACTGCCCGCTCGATCATGCGGGAGAAGCCAGGGGCCGATAGCGGCGCCCCACGCTCCGACACGAACACAAATGGCGACAAGGGGCTTTCCCGCTGGTGACGGCGGAGCTCGCGCATTTCACGGCCACTGAGGGGATGCGTGGCAGACGTGCCGCTCTTGGCCCTACGGACGTGCAGGACGGCCGTTTTGAAATCAACCTGCTCCCAGCCACTTCAGCGGCTCTGGCTCTGAGACCGCGTCTGTAAGCCAGAAGCACCATCAGAGCATCACGATGGCCATAGCGGTTGGACTTGGCCGCCTCGATGAACTTCTCAACCTCGTCAGCGGTCAGGTGCTCGCGGGAACGCAGCTCTGGTATTTGATCCGCGGTTGGGCCTAGTGAACTGCTAGACACGACTACGCATCTTGCGCTCAATGCGTTCCAGCGACGCACAGTACCGCGCATATGTCCGCCGCCACATGCCGTGTGGCTTTGGCGGGCGCTTAGTCGCCCATAGTTGGCCGTAATCGCCAAGCTTGCGGCGGATCCTCCGCTTGGCCAGGGCCTTGCGGCGATAACTGCTGGCGCGCTGTGCCTTGTACCAGAGGCTATTGCACCGGCGGCACGCCGCTCTCCCGTCGCGGTAATAGAGCACGCAAATGCGCCGGCCGCACAGCGGGCACTCCAACCGCATCCGCTCGCCCATAACGCCACAGGCCGCCCGAACAAGCGTAACAGCCACTCTGCGGCCCGTGACTAGCTCCAGTTCGAGTGAGGTAGCGTTGAGCCGCATGACGCGCAGCCACGGGAAAGCAAGATTAAGCTGAAATACCGAGCCCACCGGCCGTTCAAACACACCCTTTCGGATCAGTTCACGCACGTCGAGCGCAATCGGGCGGTGGTCCTCGACGGTGCCGTCGCATTTCGATTTGGCTTTTGACCGGCGTTCATTCGTTTGTGAACCCGCAAAAGACTTCTGCCACCACGCCTTCGGCTCGCTGGCAAATTTGTTGCGGCGCTCGCTTTGCGTCACTGTTCGATCCTGTTTCCAAGATACGCGCCATGCTGCAGCAATGGGGGCCCTTTTTGGTGCGCTAGCCAGTCGGAAATCCGTTTGTATCCCATTGATATTTCAAGCCTGGTTTTGCTCCCGGTCGGGAAAAATATATAAGCTTATCAAGGCGATCCGGCGGATTTTGATTCCGCCATTCCCAGGTTCGAATCCTGGCGCCCCAGCCACCGAGTGCCGTCTCTAGGGGTCGTTTCCGGGTTTTAGGAAAACGTCCCAGACTTCAGGCTCTTGCGGGAGTGCGCATCCGTCTCTGCTACCGCAAAAGTGCGCTTCCTTAGCGCCAATCGGCGAATTTCCGCGCCCCGTCTCCATTCCCGAATTGTCCATATCCGAATTTGCTTCGCCGAGACCTGGTTTGCTAGGACGGAGACCGGTTCGATATCTCTGCTGTTCGGCACAAAGCAGAAGGGGGTCGAGGTCCTCACCATAATGTGGCCGGGCGCGAATTGTCCGACAGCGCCTTCGCGCCGTTCTGGGTAAAGGCGGCAGAGCTTGGGGTCCTCGTCGTCATCCATCCCAGTGGGTTCGCCGCGAATCCGCTTAAACACTTGCAGCGTTTGGATCTGGACTATCCCTTCACCGGCCGTCAACATGCCATTTTAGCAGCGGTGCACGCAGGCGGTTTCGGACCGGTTCGATCGATTAGATACCGCACAGCGTTCTGGTAATGGGGGTGCTATGTCGCCGAAAATCGCGGTCCTGGGAAGCGGGGCAAATGGTGCATCAATCGGAGCGGACCTAACTATAGCCAAGCATGACGTAGTACTCATCGACCAATGGCCGGAACACGTCGAGGCGATGCGTGCAAAAGGCATACGCATCGAGATGCCCGGTACGGTACTCGAGGTACCAGTACGAGCATTTAACCTGTGCGACGTCTGCACTTTCAAGTCCCAATTTGACATCGTGCTGCTTCTAATGAAGGCTTATGACACGCGGTGGGCATGCCAATTAATCGAGCCTTATCTGAAGGCCGACGGTTTGATCGCAGCCGTACAGAACGGGATGACGACCGATACCGCCGCTGAGGTCGTGGGCCCGCAACGCACCATGGGCTGCGTCATTGAAATCTCGTCGATGATGTTTGACCCGGGCGTCGTGATGCGCCATTCCCCGCCCGATCGCTCGTGGTTTGCTGTCGGCGCCATCGACGCGGCCGCCAAGACCCGCGAACAGGAAATTGCCGAGCTGCTCCGAAATTCGGGCGCTGTTGAAGTTGTCGGTGACATTCGAGCCACAAAATGGATGAAGTTGGTAAGTAACGCAACGACGCTTGTGTCGACCGCCTTGCTCGGTTTGCCGATTCACGAGGCTGTGGCCGTACCAGGCATGCGTGAGCTTATGGTGCATGCGGGCCAAGAGGCCCTTGATATCGGCGCTGCCTTAGGCCATCCGATAACGCCCATCTTTGGCATGAACCCGGATGAGATGCGCCAGTCGAACCGCCTGGTGGAGGCGATGCTGGATACCCTGCTAGCGGGATTTACATTGACTCATACCAAGACCACGGTTTTGCAGGATTGGATGAAAAATCGCCACAGCGAAGTAAACGACCTAAACGGTCTGGTCGTCGCCGAAGCGGTGCGGCTGGGCCGCTCAGCTCCCGTCAACGAGGCTATTGCTAACCTGGGACGACGTGTCGAAGGGGGTGAGATCCAACCGTCCTTAGCGAACCTTCGCCTACTGGAAGATCTCGTTCGGTCCAGCGCCACCACGAAAACTTGAGGGTTTGTGCGATTGACCGTGCACGCCTGCCCCAAAATCTCAGATCCCATGCGACCTAACATGCTTCGGGTCTAAGCCGAACAAACCCAATTGATGTCGTTGGCGCGCTAGAAAATAATCCTGCGGCTCGCCCACGAGCACCAGGAATGGCAATTTAATGGAGGAAAACATGCAGAAGAGCTGGGACCGCATCTTCGTCACCCACGCCGGCAGCCTACCTCGTGGTGAACCGCTTGGGAGTATGCTGATCGACCGGGAAGCCGGCAAGACAATCGAAGCGCTGCCTTGAAGAAAGCTATTTAAGCCCGCGTCACTCATGTCTTGAATAAGCAAATAGAGGTTGGCATCGACGAGCTCAATGACGGGGAACAAGGCAGGATCGGCTTCCAAACCTACGTCGCGCAGCGCATGAGCGGTTTCGGTGGAGTGTCCAACCGCCCGTATGCAAGGTCTGGCAGACATTCCCGCAATTCTCGGAGCGATTTTTCCAGCGCCTTCCGCCTCGCATCGGAAAGGTCAACAACGCTCCTCAGGCCATCGCCGATATTAAATACCAAGGCGCGAAGCACATTGCTGCTGAAACCGAGTGGCTAGCGCGGCTGGTTGCGCCGATGAAATCGCGCGTTGCCGACGTCTTTATGAATGCTGCCTCGCCCGGCATCACCGCAACGGCAATGCTTAACGCCTACTACGATACCTATGAGGACTATTTGACAGCAATCGCTCGCGAGATGCGCAAGGAATACACCGCGGTCGTCGACGCTGGGTTCATTCTTCAACTCGACGCGTCGGACTTGGCGATCGAACGAACTATGCTCTTGAGCAACACGTAACCGTGGTAAACATAGCTATCGATGGCTTTCCCGCCAACCGTGTGCGGCTCCCTGTGTGCTGGGGCAACTGGGAAGGCCCGCATGTGCACGACGTGCCCATGGAGGTCATCTTGCCCACTCTGTACGAGGCGAAGGTCGGGGCGCTCAGCCTTGAATTCGGCAATTCGCGCAAGCAACACGAGGCCGCTGCGATCCGTAAGCACAAGCTGCCTGCCAATATGACTCTGATAGCAGGTGTAGTCGATATGACTCTGATAGCAGGTGTAGTCGATTCGAAGAGCAACATGGTTGAGCACCGGAGGTCGTGGCCCAACGCATTGAGCCGGTGGTCTTTGGCCGTTGGCGATCGGGAGCGCGTCATTGCTGGCGTAGATTGTGGGTTCGGCACCTTCGTGGGCTGGGAGTGGGTCACCGAAGACGTGGTGTGGGCGAAACTCAAAACCTTGCGTCAAGGCGCCGACATCGCGTCGACGCGTCTCTGGGGTAGGAATGCCGCCTGAGACAAGCCGTATAGAAGCTCAAGTCCCACCCCGCGCGGCGTTCCTCGGTGTGCTGCGCGGCCCAGCGGTCGTCGGGGCTGAACCAGGTTACGACTGGGAGACGGATTCCCAGCCAGGCATGTTCGAAAACGTCTCCGCGTATGAGTGCGAAAACGCCTCGATGATATTTCCAAACGGGTCTTCGCAATATACGAGCCGATAAGGCCGGTCTGGCAGGAAGGCCCAAATCTTGGTCCGCTGACGTCCGCCGTTGGCGACAATCCGTTCCACGAGTTCGTCGAGATCGGGATCGGTAATGCAAATATGAAAGATGCCGGTTCGCCAATACCGAAAATTGTCATCCGACCCCTCGACCGGAGGATCTAAAAATTGAAAGAGCTCGATCCCGACGCCGTTGGCAGTTAAAAGGTGCGCCTGGTGCGCGCGAGTGAAGCGCGGACCAAAAATCTCCCGAACTTCAGGTATTTGAGGCTGATATTGCATGAGCCGACGAAAAATCAGTCGAAATCCCATCACAGTTTCGTACCATTCGATAGCGCGGTCGATGTCTGGAACGGTTATACCGACGTGATTGAAGGCAAGCGGCGCGGCCACATCAAGCTCCCTACTGCAAGTAAGATCGCAGGGGTCAAACCCGGCGGACGAATGGGTGAGCCTGTACGATCGCGACGGAGCGGACCGACCCCGTCGAGGACGTCGAATCGCGAACTATTCTTGAGGCTCTTGATGATCTGTTTGCCCTACCAGCCCAGTCCTGCGACGGCAACTTTCATCGACTTAGACTCCTTTTCAAAAAGGATGGTGGTCCTTCGCTCAGGCGGCAGGCGACACCATCAGGCCCGGTGTGGCGGCGCGCAGCGACTCCGCCAGTAACTCAACAGTAGTTCCGGCCCCGGCGCTCTCATCGCCGATGACGACGATGCTAGTACGCGGTTCGTCCGGCCAGCGACTAATGCGCACGGGGTGATGGAAAAGGCCACGTACTCCGTGAATTACCAGGGGTCGGGCATCGCCGATGGTCCAGATGACGCCTTTAAGGCGCAACAACGTGGCGCCATAGCTAGCGACAATCCGACCAAGGCGCGGTGACAGGTCATTCCAGTCAAGCGCACGATCGTGTTCAATCAACCAGGAGCGTATCGATGCGCCATGCGCGGGCATCCTACTAAGCTCGGCAGTGTTTAGCGCACGGGACCGCGACATTCGTGCACGGTACCCGTGCAGGTCAAGCCAGCGGTCGAGACGCGCGCGGCGCTGCTGGGGATCGTAAAGCGAAACGCCGAGAAGGTCGGCAGCTTGGATGGCGCCATGACTGATCGCGCGAATTTGAGCCCCAGGATTTAGCTCTAACAGGCGCCGCGACAAAGCCTCGACTTGATGCGGCTCCGCGATGTCAATCTTTGTGATCAGACGACGGTCGGCTACTCCGGCCTGGCTGGCCGCGACTGGCTGGTCGTCCAGATTGGCAAGACCGTTAAGCCCGTCAACAGTTGCGACCACAGCATCGAGACGGATAGCGTCGCGCAAGCGTGGATCGCTCATCAGCCTTAACAACAACGGCACCGGGTCAGCCGAGCCGGTGGTCTCAATGAGGATTTGGCGCAGCGGCCCTGCAGAACGCCGGACCAGAGTCAATAGTGTCGTCGTCAAATCGTCGCCCGCGGTACAGCACAGGCATCCGTTCTTGAGTAGGAGAACATTTGCCTCGTCGGTTGACTCGGCAATGATGGCGTCGTCGATGCCGACCGCACCTAACTCGTTGACGATAACAGCGGAATTCTGCATAGCCGGCTGCCGCAGCAGCGAGGTGATTAGAGTTGTCTTGCCGCTGCCGAGAAAGCCGGTAATGATCGACACCGCCACACGGTCACCGTCCTGCCTCTGGCTCATCGCTCGGGTTACCGCCAATTTTTGACTTCGGGCAAAGCCGGCTCCATCAGAGCTAGCGTACTCTCAGAATTCAGACTTTGCCTCCTCTGTGTAGGGCTTAACAATCCACGAGCCATCGGTCGGAGCGTGGGCGCGTTCGAACAAAGAGTCGCGCTGCGCGTCTACTCGTTTGCGGAATGCAGGAAAATCGATACCGACTAGTTTGCCGTTCTTCTTCTTAATTTTACCCGCGATGAGAATTGTATCAATATTGCCGACGTTAGAAAATTCGACCACGGCCCCGACCGGATTGTTCAACGGGATCAGGTTCATCGCGTTTGTATTGATGAGAACAATGTCCGCCTCTTTGCCGGGAGTCAGAGTACCAACCTTGTGATCGAGACCGCAGGCCTTGGCACCCTGCAGTGTGGCAAATTCCAGCACATCGCGGCTGGTGAGCGGTAGCGGATCGACGATTTTCTTTTCTTCGATCGCCTTCATGTTGACAATCAGTCGCGTACCAGCAATCAGCGCCCGCATGGCGCTGAACATGTCGCTAGGGACCGTAGTGACAACGTCGATCGAAATACTGGGACGGACGCCAGCGGCCAGCAACTTCAGCGCCGGCGGAAGGCCATGGCCCATATGCATTTCGAGCTCGGGAGCAATCGACGCGGTTCCACCAGTAGCGCCTATCAGCCGGTATTCTTCGTCGTTTAGCGTATTGCAATGTACGTAGGTTATGTCGTTCCCGAGCAAACCCTTGGCATGCATGCGCCCGATGTCGTTGTTCATGCCCCACAGACCGTCCCCTGCATGTACGGTGATGCGGAGACCCAAATCGCGCGCGACTTTAAAATCGGCCTCTGTAATCTCCATCGTTGTGTATTGTGCGCCGCGCGGGGCCAGCGCCATGGTGACGAGCTGATCGGATGTCGAAAAATACTTCTTCTTCACCCTGCGGACGTCATCGTAGTTCGTCGGAATTTTGCTGATCGGCAACCATTCAGCGTTGGCATTGCCGTAACCGAAGACCGCACGGATACCCGAGTCGATCAACCCTTGGACCGAGGCATCGGAGTGCTCAGGGGAGTTATTGTTATGCGACCAATCATAAAGGGTTGTGATTCCGGCATCCAACGCATCGAGCGCCCCAAGGTTGTTTGCAACAAAGTTGTCTTCAGGCGTGTAAAGCCCGCCCATGACTTTGCGGACGCCGGTAAAGTATTGCGCCAGCGTCCAGTCAGCGCCGGTGCCTCGCAAGAGAGCTTCCCACGTGTGCCGATGAGAATCGATAAAACCTGGGATAGCGATTTTGTCGGTGCCGTCTATGGTCTCGGTGTCATCGGCGGGAATCGATGGCGCTATCGCGGCGATCTTACTGCCCTCGATCAAAATATCGCCGCGACGCAAATCCCCGATCTTTGGGTCCACCGAGATAATTGTTGCGTTTTTGATGATGGTGCGTTCCATGACGTTTCCCTTTTGAGTGCTTGCTTGCCGCACGATTGCGGACTTACTTGGAAATTGCAGACCTCGCTTCAGCTTCGTCGTCCTGGAGAATGACATAACCGGCCTCCTCCAGACTTGAAGCCCCGCAATAACCCCAAATACTCACCAGAGTTTCCGTCTCGGACGGGTTCTCAAGGCCGTGATAGACGTTGCGCGGCACAAAGCTGAGTTCACCCGCTTTAAGGTGAAATGATTCCTCCCCTACATGTTTAAGACCGGTCCCCTGGATGATGTATTCCCATTCCTCGGCGTTCGGATGCCGATGCATTGCATGCTTCGATTTTCCACCTGGCGGCATCCGGGTCAAACCAACCACAGTCATTGTTGAACCGACGGTTTCCTTTGTAACCAACCACCGCACGTCCATGTCGTGCCAGCCTCGATCCTCCCTTAGAGAGCGATCGGACTTAAAATGCTCGGGATTTATTTTGAAATCGCTGGTCTCGCGGACTGTCATGATCATCCTTTCTTCTAGCCCTACTGAAATCCGTTGCTGATAAACGTGCTCGCCGCCGCAACGCACGTGCCTGAGTACCTCGGTCGCGACCAGGATCAAAAATACCGGCAGCCAGTATTGTCACGCCGTCGTCGGGTACGTGGCCTTCAATATTTGCCAATTATTTGATTTGTCCGACCGAACCAAAATTAATAGCTCGCGGCAGAATGCAGCCCGACAAAGCGGTACGAACAACAGGATCAATTGACGCTATAGCTGGCGCTACTCGCGCGCACGACCTAAAGATCGCGCTTCGCTTGCACATGATCTTGGTCTCTGACGTTTCCCTTGGGGGATTGTAACCCCATTCCGTCGGCAGTTAGTCCCGCGTTCGGTACGATGTAGAATTAAAACGATTTAAACGAAAGAGCGCGCGTGAGTCAAGGCGTCGGGCTGCTGGGTAACAACGCAATAGCAATCGATCGTCCGTTTCAGGTATTCGCGTCATTGAGCGCGAGCTGCGCGGTCGCGCCTGTTCACATCCAAGCCCGTCCGATCAAATCAGCCTGGAGCTGCTAGCGATCTAACCTGGGTCAAGGGCTGTACCGACTCGCGAACGTCGAGACGACATGGAATTTTGATTCTCACTGGGCCGCCGGGTCCGCCCTCTATGCGTTGCATTAGGATTTCCCAGGAACGGCGCGCCAAGTCATCACCTATTTGACTGACGCAGCAGAGGTATGGTCGAAACACAGTCATCCACTCCGAGTGCTCAAAAGCGACAAGAGAAATTTCTTCAGGAAACATGATCTCCAAAGATCGGATGGCCTTGATTGCTCCTAACGTTGAAAAGAAAGTCGCCGCAAATATCGCTGTCGGCGGATCTGGCCGACGAAGATCTTGCTCAATCGCGCTGCGACATCCCTCAACGCTTCCGCCGCCCATAACAATGCGCTCTCGCCCGATAAGCCCAGCGTCGATGAGAGCTTGGCGATATCCGTCGATACGATCGCGAAGATGGATGTGATCGTCGGCGGAAATCAGCAAGGTAATGTCTCGATGGCCCAAATTCAAAAGACATTTGGCTCCTTGGTAACCCGCTGCGAAATTGTCGGAGGCCACAGTATCGAAAGCAGCATGCCCGAAAGCGCGATCGACCAAAACGGTCGGCGGAAGTTTCGACGGAAATCCGGGCGATGAACTGAAATTGTCCTTTGCAGGCACTACGAGAATCCCATCTACTTGGCGTGCAATCGCTGATTCGACTCGTCGGGCCTCCGTTATCGGGCTATCACCGCTGGAAACTACAAGTATTTCGTAGTTATTGCGTGACGCATGCTCTTCCCAGCGTCTAACAAGACCGGAAAAAAGCTCGTTTGCCAAGGTCGGTACGACGATGCCTATCGTTTTTGTCTGTCCCCTTCTTAGACTCGAGGCCGCGTGATTAGATTTGTAACCAAGGGAGTTCACAGCTTCGAGAACCAACCGCCGACGGTGTTGACTCACTCCTCTAAGTCCGGTCAGGACGTTTGAAACGGTCGCCGCCGAAACGCCCGCACGAAATGCAACATCAAGTATGGTCGGCGTGCGGCCGAGAGGTTTGAGAGGGGCCGGCTTTGTTTTGGTCAACGACGCCTTCGGCCGCACTTCGGAATCTCCGCTAGGAAAGTCATTGATAGGCCGGCGCTTTCGTAAACTTCTGAACATTCAAACGATTTTGCAGACAACCCCGAGACTGAGTCGACACTCCCTAGAATATTTGGGCGGCGGGCCGCAACAGGTTTTCCTACTATACACGCGCCCGTCACTCGAACTTGCCTTTTGTGTCAAGGCGATTTTATTTTGCCATATGGAACCGCTCAAATAAGCGATATCTGTCCATCCGACAGAGTCTCGCCGCGTCGCGCATTGAGGTCAAGATGCCGACTTTTTGCGAATCCCATGGTTTCCCAGGGGGAGCTGAATCGTGATGCAATCTAAAATGACCAATCTTCCATCGACATTTTGGACGGTTTTTCAAAGCGACCGGATCAAGGTTGGCGGTGTGCACCTGCATGTGGTCAGGGGTGGCATAGGACCGCCGGCGATGCTGTTAGCGGGTTGGCCGCAAACCTGGTACGCGTGGCGAAATGTGATGTGCAAACTTGCTCTCACGAAGACAGTGATTGTGGCCGAACCTCGCGGCTTCGGTCAATCCGACAAACCACGAGGGTCTTACGACCTAACTACAGTGGGCCGCGACCTTGTCGATCTTATGGACATTCTTGGGTATCGAGACCCCTTCGATCTCGTCGGCCATGATGTCGGCGCGTGGATCGCTTATGCGATGGCTGCCGATCATCCGAGCCGCATATCGCGGCTTGCCTTGGTTGATGCAGCAATTCCAGGCGTATCGCCGCCGCCAAGTGCGCTCGCACCAAAAGCGATCAACAACCGCGTATGGCATTTCGGCTTCAATCGTCTGGGGCCGGAACTCAATGAAGCTCTTGTTTGTGGACGCGAGCATGCGTTCTTTTCCTGGCATTTCCGCAATAAGGCCGGGAGACCAGATGCCTTGTCGGAAGCCGACATAGCGACGTATGTTGAAGCTTACTCAAATCCGGAAGCACTGCGGGCAGGCTTTGATTACTACCGGGCGATCGAAGTAAATTTGGCCCAAAATGCCGTACGCGTGCAGAAGAAGCTCGAAATCCCGGTAGTTCTAATCGCCGGAGAGAGGGGCGTCGGCCAGTCAATGTTGACCGGAGTTTCGCAGATAGCCTTGAACGTGTCGGGACATCTCCTGCCAGAGGTCGGCCATTATGTGCCCGACGAGTCTCCAACGGAGCTCGCCGATTTGCTACAATCGTTCCTCGATCACTAGGGCGATTTTTCGTGCGCTATGAGCGTCATGTCGATCCGCAACAACCCGGCGGCTTCATTTAAGAAATCACCGACGTCCCTCCTGCGTTTGACTGAAATAGGCAATTTGATGTAAAACGATTTAGAGCGAAACGTTGCGCGTTGAAGAGTCGGAAAGAAGCCGCAGCGCCGCAGGGAGGAAATCGTGGTGGGTGCTGGCGCACTGTCACCCGGCTTGATTAATTCGATTGAACTTAGCTCCCATTTTGGCTGGGAACGGCGTTGGGATTGGCTAGAGCATAATGGACTAATTGCTCTGGCCTGTGGATCAGCACCAAGGGTTCAAAAATCGCTTGAACGCGTAGGCGAGGCGTTCAAGCGATGCGAGTGCCGCCTGCTGCGCTTTTTTCAACGCAAAAAATCAACCTTATCGTGCGCAACGACAATCGGAAAATGGAAGGCTGACAGGCCCCCCCGGTTCGGGCTTATGGCTTGCAAGCAGAGTCCGACTATTAAGCTTCCGCATCCTGCTGTCTACGTACGCTGTGCTGCGCCTGTTCAGCACGATGGGCTTTTGAGATACCGCGATTGGCCTGACGCAACGTTCGATTTTGTTCAGGCGCTTGAATTTGCCAACAGTCGACGTCCAAGCACACAAAGTTCCGCGCGACACAGTTTGGTCAACGATCAAACCGACTCGTGGTCTGCTCTCACGAGCAAGTCATATCATAACAAAGGTGGAGGAAGCACATGAATAGACATGCGTTTGAATGCCTGAAGTGGCGTCGTGGATTGCTGGGCGCCGTAATAACGGCCTCAGTAGCATCGGCAAATTTGGCCTGGGCGGACGATCTTCCGGCCTTCGTGCAGGAATCGCAAAAAATTGTGGAGTCTGGTTACAAGGGAAATTTCGACCCGCCACCTACACAAGGTCCAAGTGCCGTGCGTGGTAAGAAGGTCTGGTACATTTCCTGCGGACAAGCTTACACCGCTTGCTCGACGATGGCATCGGGCTTCGCTGAAGCGGGCAAGCACCTAGGCTGGGAAGTGACCATCCAGGACGGAAAGGCTACTCCAAGTGTCGCTGCGGACATTATTCGTCTGGGAGTCGCCGCGCGCGTCGACGCAATCGCTTTATTCGCCTTCGACTGCCCCGGTATTAAGAGCGCGCTTCTGCAAGCCAAACAAGAAAAAGTTCCGGTCGAAGCCGCGGGCTCGTTGGACTGCAGCGATCCAAGCTTCGGAAACCAAGAGCCCCTGTTTACGGCATCGGTAAATCTTCTCGGTTCTACGAACGCCGGTGAATTTTACTACAAAATGGGAATGGCCAGAGGCCACTATATTATTGCCAAGACCAATGGCCACGCCAATATCGTATCGATTAATGAGAATGGGCAGCGTATCCAGCAGCTGAATACCGAGGGGTTCCAGAAAGTCTTGAGCGCGTGCAAGGACTGCAAGATTGACAAGACGGATTTCAATTTTGGGCAGGTGCCAAATCCGGC
>Ga0209624_10002850_pt1 | contig 12580 bp, 7 predicted proteins | sample JacPinW_OM2H0_O1_FD_188565 | JGI IMG/M metagenome (GOLD analysis project Ga0209624, IMG submission 188565) | Forest soil microbial communities from Algoma, Ontario, Canada - Jack Pine, Ontario site 1_JW_OM2H0_O1 (SPAdes) (version 2) | ecosystem: Environmental > Terrestrial > Soil > Boreal... | reverse complement strand
TAGCCGCTCACGACCTGGCTGGAATCATAGTAGCAGCGCGCCCAATTCGATTTGGGATCATAGAGATTCTGCCAATAGGGGAAGGAACTTGTGGTCTCGGAATTCGAACTGTAGGTGCCATAATACCCACTGTTGTCCGTCATGCATTTGCCCCAGGTGTAGGCAATCTGGCCTTGCAACCCTCCGCTGGCGCGCTTCTGCAATACTGCTTGCAACGCGTCATAGCGCATAGTGCCGACCGATGCCGTATCGTAAACATCCGCGAAGCTGTTCGGGCCATAACCGACTCCGTTGAAACCGCCGATGAAGGGGGTATTATCGGTTCCCAGTTGCAGTTGACCAAGGTCCAGCGGCACGACGAGGTGCGTAACCTTTTGACCAACGTAACCAATTTGCGCCGTGAGTGTTTTTGTCACCTCATTCTGGATCGAAAGATTCCATTGCTCTCCGATCGCCGGCTGTACCACTGGGCCCCAAGCGAACATAGTCGCTCCGTCAACCGATTGCGGTTGTGGTGCGAACCCGCCCGTAGCTCCAGCCTCGGTGGTATAAGGTGTGGCGCCTGAGGTGTAGTTATTCGTTCCCCCAATCTGTGTTGGTGTGTATGGGGGGTTACGAGGCAGGCGCAGATTGGTCCCCGTACCCTCGAGATAAGACGAGACGCTAAAAGCCCCGCGGATAACAGTTTTTCTTTCTAGGGCCGCTGGAGTCCAGGCGAATCCAATGCGGGGCTCAAACTCGCCCAGTCCATCATATTTGCTACTGTAGAGTCCTCTACTGAAGCCGTTCTGGCCGGCAATGCCGTTGGGGACGGGGCTGCTTCCGGGAAACTCCACGATGCCGGTCGTCTTATCGACATTCACCTGACGGTTGTTGGTTTCGATCCACGGAGTACGTGCCTCATAGCGCAGTCCCAGATTCAAGGTTAGGGTATCGGCTATACGCCAATCATCCTGTGCGAACCCAGCCAGCAGCCAGTCTCTTTGATGAAAACCGAAGCCTAGCGCGCCTCGAGAAACGGAATCGGGCAGGCCCAGAGCAAAGCTTGCTCCCGCATCTCCGCCGGATACTCCGTCGCCTGCCTCAGAGGTGTAGTTGTTAGTGAAGCCGATGTCGCCCAGGACTCCGGCATTGCCCGGATAGGTAATATTTAAGCGGTACCGGCCCATCTGAAAGCCAAATTTCACATTGTGGTGTCCGTGACTCCACAGCACATTGTCGGATATCTGCCAAACGGTGGAAGCGAACTTTTGGATGATCGCGCCGTTGCCCAAACCGGCGTAGTTGCCTATGCCGCCCCCCGTTGCCGCGCTTGCAAAAGTGATATTTGGCAGTCCGCTGATGCCGCCTTCGCTCGTACCGGCGATGCCAGTGCTAGCCGCGAGCGCGGCGACGGACGGAGCAAAGGTAGTATTTGGGCCATACGGCAAGACGTAGTTCACGCCCACTCGAAAATCGTTGAGCAGTGACGGGGTGAACGTGTGCGTCTCATCAAAAGCCGTGTTGTCGATGTGCGCTTCCGAGCTCGAATTCCCACCCAGTAGGTAGGAAGTCGTTAAGGGATCAATTTCCTTGGCCCGGGAATAGCGGGCGAAAAGGCGATCCTTTTCGGAGGCGTTGAAGTCGACTTTGACGTCTTCCTGATCGTCATTGTTCTGGCTTCCATTAAGAACTACAGCGCTATTGGGCGCACCGGGAGTGGGTTGTGGATAGAGTGACGATGCCATGAGGACCTTGAAGGCGTTATCCAGCCGGTTGGGAGGAATCATGTTGCCATGGAAAGGTACCGGGGTTCCCGACAGAACACACGGCGTGCCGCTAACTCCTGTACCCGCCGTGCAGGGGTCATAGATTTGCACGCCATTCGCCAGCAGAGCACTAAAATCTCCTCCGCGTTCCGCGGTTGACAACACAGTGAGGTCACCGGCCGCAAGCGGATGATCGAAGCGGGAGCCTTCATAATCACCGAAGAAGAACAGTTTGTTCTTGATGATGGGCCCGCCGATTGTGCCGCCAAATAAATTCCAACGCATCTTTCCCTTCGGGAGACCGATCGTTCCTTGCGGATTCGCTGAGAATCCGTTTTGCCATGAGTTTGCGTTGAATTTATCGTTGCGGATAAATTCAAAGAGATCGCCGTGGAAACTGTTGGTGCCCGATTTGATTGAGGCGCTCACTACCCCACCTTGAAAATTGCCGAATTCCGCCGATGCGTTCTGGGTGATGACATTGAATTCTTCAATGGCGTCGGGTGATGGGGTGAAACCCACCGCGTTTTCCGATACTTGGCTGTCGTCCACGCCGTCGAGCAAGAAGTTGTTCGACTCTTCGCGATTGCCGTTGATATAGGGACGCCCGCCGCCGTTGCCCGCGATCTGCTGCGAGGTCTGGGATCCGGTGTTCATGGTCTGCGGATCGATGGTAAGCGCTCCCGGAGTGAGCAGCGTCAACTGCACGAAGTTGCGCGAGGCGAGTGGTATGTTGTCGTTCGTCTTGGAATCGATCAGCGTTCCTACTTGCGCGCTGTCCGTCTGCAAGTGGGGCGCTGCATCGACAACTTCCATAACCTCGTTTACACCCTTCAGCCGGAGTTTGAAGTTGAAGCGGGCGATTTGATCGAGCACCAAAGTCACGGCGGATTGTTTAACTGTCTGAAATCCAACCGACGTTACCGTTATTTCGTAGGTGCCAACCGGCATGCGCTGAAGATTGAAGACGCCGTCGGGATTGGTTTGCGTTGCGTAGGCGGTGCCGCGCTCCACATCGCGAGCCACTATGGAAGCGCCAACGACGGCGGCCCCTGAAGGATCAGTCACGCTCCCAGTGACAGTAGCGGTGACTTCCTGCCCCCACGCCGGCAACACACCGGGAGACCCAACGAATAGAAGCATGAAAACAGCCAGAAGGAGCAGTGACGACTCTTTCAGTCGGATCATTTTCTTCCTCCTACAATCGACTCACGACGACCACATCTCCGTCCTACGCAGACGGGCAGCTTACGGCCGTCGGATTCCGCCAACGCAGCTTTTGGCAACGGATGTTGCAAACGGTCGTTTTTCAAATTGCTTTCCCGAATAACTCGATGCGGTTTTGCCAGGCTCGGCTCGATGCGCGGAGGAGGGGAACCCGTTATTCCCTAATGAGCATGATCTGCCGCCGGTGACGGCACGTGCGGCCATTTCATGCTTAAGCAATCTCTCAAATTGCGGCTGCGCATTGGCTCGTGCCAGGTTGCCGTCCGTAACGCCATGCCGATGTCGAAGCACGGCGGCTAACTTAACCTTCATTAGTAAGCTTTGTCAACCTAAATTATGAGGCCTACAGATCGCGCATCTAGGTGTCAGCTCGAATGTGAGGAGTTTTGCAACAACCCGACAATGGCAGGTTCGAGGGTGGTATCAACGGCGCCCCACAAAACGGCGGAGGGACCAAGCGCCCCGGGCTGGACTCGAACTAACGCAAATTCGCTTCCTTTTAACAGCTTCTGGACTTCCTGCAGCAGGAAAGGATGGCTGCCCACTTCACCTCCGAGCAGAATAACGCTGGGATTAAGGATCAACGCGAGATCGAGAATCGTGTCGGCCAGGACCGTCGCACATTGCTTGACGATACGTTTCGCCAAGGCGTTCCCGCCCAATGCCAAATCGAACACATCCCTCGCGTGAACCACCTTGGGTTTGGCTCGCGATGTTTGCAGGCTAGACTTCCAGGCTTTCATAATGCCGGGTGCATGCAATGACTTTTCGAGGTTTCCGTATTGGTGAATGGTGGGATTCCCCCGCGAAATATTTGGCACGCGGAGATAACCGATTTCTCCCGCCGACCACTGCGACCCACGATGCAGCCGTCCGTCGATGAAAATGCCCGAGCCGACGCCATCCCCTATGGTGATGAAAACGAAGTCGTTTTGTCCTACGGCTGCTCCACGATAGAACTCACCTTGCGCCGCTAAGTTCGTATCATTTTCAATCGTCACCAGGCATCGAAATTCGCGGTTCAGCATCTCGCCCAACGGCACGTCATTCCAGTCCGGCAGAGCACTATAAGCAACCACGCTGCCGGCATCGACATTCACAATCGCAGGAACTCCAACCGCCAGCCCGAGCAATAGATTCTCCGATTGTTTATGCTTCCGCAACAAGTCGCGCACAGCTTGGCCAATTGTCCTGCAAACAATCGAGGGCGTTGATGCCGCGCGCTTGATTGCGACTCTCGTGCGTCCGAGTTCATGTCCGTTCAGATCGCACAGGAGAAAGTGCAAAACGTCGGCCCCAATTTCGACGCCTACAACGCAGCCGCGTTCCGCCCGAAAGCGCAATATGTCGGGTGGCCTGCCGCCAGTTGAGTCGCCTTCGCCGATCGCTTCCACCACTCCTGCCTGCGCCAAATGCGCAACGACATTGGTCACGGAGGGGGCGCTCAGTCCGGACGCTCGAACAAGATCTGCCTTGGAACATGGCCCTTTTTCACGGAGTAAGGTCAGCAGAATCTGCGCGTTCGTTTGGCGAATCAGCAGTGGACGGCCAATTAAGAGGGGTTCCTTCATCGCTTAGCGGCGTAGACGCCGGTCGACCATCTTGCAGTCCTCACCATGTTACGGGATTCGTGGCATTCCTGCGAATCGTACCCTTCAATGAACGGAGACGCTGAGTCGAGGTTCTGTGTGATCATTAGGCATTATAATGCTTGTTAACTAAGATTGTGATACGATCGGGTCGCTACCGCGTACGCAAGAGGGCATATGTCATTCCAGGTGCCGCGATCATGGTTTTATGCTTTTGCTCGCGTGGGGGTTGTAGCGCTCTCCTTTGTTCCGGTTGTAATGCCGGGCAGCGCGCAAACCTCAAGCGCAAAATTCAGGGCCGTTGCGCTGACCGAGGCCGGAGGAATTCACAAGCCCTTTGTCGATGCGGCGAAAGTGTGGTTGCAAAGAGAGTCAGCCACTGAGCACTTCACCGTCGATTACATTCAGAGCACAGATCCAATCGATGATGCATTCCTTTCGCACTATCAACTTTTCATTCAGCTGAATTATCCGCCGTATGGTTGGACCCCAAAGGCTGAAGCTACCTTCACGAAATATATCGAGGAGGGTCGCGGCGGGTGGATTGGGTTCCACCACGCCACATTGCTTGGCGAGTTCGATGGATATCCGATCTGGCCCTGGTTCTACCGATTCATGGGCGGAATCAGGTTTACGGACTACATCCCCAAGTTTGCAACAGCAACCGTCGACGTCGAGAACAAGTCTCATCCAGTGATGAAAGGGGTTGGGTCGTCATTCGTCGTGGATAACGAAGAGTGGTACACCTACGACAAATCGCCACGTCCGAATGTTCATGTCTTGGCGCGGGTTGACGAGACGACCTATTCTCCGGACACCAAAACGAAGATGGGCGATCATCCGGTTGTCTGGACAAACGAACGCTACAAGGCCCGGAACGTATACATATTTATGGGCCATCATCCTGAACTGTTTAAAAACCGAGCATTCACCGAAATATTCCACAACTCGATCCTGTGGGCGGCGAACCAATGAAACGGCGGATTTTCATTGGACTGGTCGCGCTCAGTTCTGTACTCGCGACAAACGCAGCCTGGAGCCAGCAGCCGCGTTTTAAGGTTTTGGTGTTTTATTCGACCGATGTGGAACCGGACCACGTTCAGTTTGCTCAGGACGCTCTAAAATTCTTCGCCGACCGTGCGACTCGAGAGAATTTCGAATTCGATGCGACCTCTGATTGGGGCAAGCTAAATGCGGCAACTTTAGAGAACTACGACATGATCGTCTGGCTAAACGACTCTCCGAAGGATTCTGAGCAGCGAGCCGCCTTCGAGCGCTTTGCGGAAAATGGCGGCGCTTGGCTGGGTTTTCATTTTGCCGGATATAACGACGAAAGCACGAAATGGCCATGGTTCGTCAATTTTCTTGGAGGCGCGGTGTTCTACAGCAACAGCTGGCCGCCGCTCCCGGCTAGGCTAGTTGTCGATGACAAGAATCATCACGTAACCGCGGGCCTTCCCGACGTGTATGATTCACCGGCCAATGAGTGGTATGTGTGGAAGCCAAGTCCTCGCCTGAATAAAGATGTGCGGATCCTGGTCACACTTGATTCGTCGAACTATCCACTGGGTTTCAAAGACGTCCTTGAACGCGGCGATCTCCCTGTGGTTTGGACGAACACGAAATACAGAATGCTCTACCTCAATATGGGCCACGGAGACAAGATATTCACAGACTCTACGCAAAATCAATTGATAGAGCAGGCCATCGATTGGCTTGGCTCAAAGTCTCCGCAGCCGGCTACTGAAGCAAACGGAATTCGGATCAGTCCTCACGCGATCGAGATCAATCCCAGGACGAACAGGGTTTACGCTGTGAACACGCACAACAGTGCGGTGACGGTGCTGAGCGCTGGGCATTCGCCTTCGCTAGTGAAGGTGGGTGCGGAACCGGTAGCGATTGCAATCAATCCATCCACAAATCGGGTTTATATAGCAAATTCTGGCAGCGGAAATGTGACGGTCGTCGACGGAGCGACCGACAAAGTTGTCGCCACCATTCCAGTCGGTGATCTTCCGTACGCGATCGCCGTCAATCCAGTGACCAACAAGATTTATATCGCCAAGACGTTCAGCAACACGATCACTATGATCGACGGAGCCACAAACGTTGCCAGTGTGCTCAAGGCGAATGTTGCGGCCGACGCAATAGCCGTCAACCCAATCACGAACCGACTTTACTTTACGAGTTACGAGAGTCAAGCCGTCACGGAACTCGACGGAGCCACGGACCACACCTCTGCTGTCAAAAGTGGCGAACACGTTTGGGCCATCGCGATGAATCCGGTCTCCAACAAGATTTTGGCGACGAATGTCGGTAAGGCTAGCGTGGCCGTGATCAATGGGAAGACGGATGAAGTTACATTCGTCAAAGCCGGAGAAATTCCCTGCGCTCTTGCGGTGGACACTTCCAACGGGCGGGTGTACGTCGCGAACTATGGGAGCGGCGATGTCACAGTGATTGATGCAACAACGAACTCGGTCGTTGCAACTGTGAAAGTCGAAGTGCATCCGCAAGCAATTGCCGTTGACTCAAAAACCCATCGTGTGTACGTCGTAAGCACGAAGCGTGACACCACAACAGTTATTGATGGAACAAATGATCGCGTGCTGACGACCCTGAAAACTCCCGGACGGCCATACGCGATCGCGGTGGACAGTGCATCCAACACAGCATTTGTCCTCGGATTGAGAGCGGGCGAGGTGACCGTCATTGACGGAGCAACGCTTGGAGTGTCTAAGCCGGGGTCGCCAGGAGAATGATATGTGGAGAACTCTGATCTTTCTCACCTGTACGTTGAGCCTGTGGGCGCAGAGCGACCATCCCATTCTTGCGCTCGGCTCGCGAGCACCGAATTTCGAGCTTCCAGGAGTCGACGGCGACATTCACCGTCTTTCCGATTACTCATCAAGTCCCGTCCTAGTGGTGGTGTTCACTTGCAACCATTGCCCGATTGCACAGATGTATGAGCGGCGCATCGCTCAGTTGGCAACCGATTACAAAGATCGCGATGTCGCCGTCGTTGCAATCGAACCGAATGATCCGAAGGCCATTCGAATCGACGAACTCGATTCCTCCGACGTTAGCGATAGCCTCGACGAGATGAAAAGTCGCGCCGAGTATAAGCATCTGGCCTATCCATATCTTTACGACGGTGACACACAGACCGTGACCGAAGCCTATGGCCCGCAAGCAACACCGCACGCATTTGTTTTCGACAGCGAGCGCCGGCTTCGCTACGAAGGCCGCATCGATAACAGCTATCGCTCTGAATTGGTTACAACGCACGAGGTACGCGACGCGATCGATGCGGTTCTGGTTCATCGAGACGTTGCTGTGAAACACACCGGTGTTTTTGGTTGTTCCACCAAGTGGAAAGAGAAACATGCACAGCAGCTGCAGGCATTACAGAAGATTGAATCGCAACCCGTTCAACTGGATATGGTGTCCGCCGATGACTTGAGAAGGCTAAAAAGGAATCCGACCGGCAAAACGCTGCTTGTGAGTTTTTGGGCGACATGGTGCGGCTCGTGCATCGACGAATTCTCCAGTTTTCAAGATACTTTTCGCATGTACGAAGTGAGGGACTTAGAGTTAGTGACCATAGCGGCCAATCTGCCCGACGAGAAGAACACAGTCGTCCGAATCCTCAATAAGATGCACGCTACCAGTCGCAACCTTTTATTCGATTCGAACGATACGGCTGCTCTCCAAGCCGCGTTTGATCCAGCATGGGAGTCGGCGGTGCCGTTTACGGTGCTCATTGCCCCGGACGGAAGAGTGCTCTATCGAAAACAAGGTTCGGTCGACATATTAGAGCTCAGAAGAACGATTTTGGCGAATCTGCCTTCTGATTATGAAGGGTTCAATAAGTATTGGTCTGATCGATAGTGTGCGTTCCATTACTCTCATGAAAACAATATCAAACTCATGCGTAATTCTTCTCGCACTCCTGTTCCTATCGATCTCTGCTTGGGCGGGCGACGATATACCGCACGCCGCGTGGCGGCGGCCACTTGGCCTTCCGCTTGACAGGCCCGGAATCACACGCGTTCCGGGCAATATCGACGATGGCTTCTGGCAAGGGGCACCGGTGGGAGGGTTTGGATCCGGAACCTTTTCGCGTACATTTCGCGGAGATTTCGCGCGCTGGCATATGAAGGCGGGCGTTCACAAATACGCGCCCGTCTACGCCAACCAGTTTGCGGTTTTTCAGCGAGCCGAAGGTGAGGCTCACGGCGTGGCCAGAGCGTTGATGACCGATCATCCGACCGATGGATCGCTGGCGAGTTGGCAATGGAACTATCCCGTTGGCGCGGGCGAGTATGCGGCTCTCTATCCCAAAGCGTGGTACGACTATCGCTGGAATCAATTTCCCGCTCACCTTGTTCTCGAACAGTTCTCGCCGCTGTTGCCAAACAATTATCGGGAGTCGAGTTATCCGGTTGCGGTTTACCGATGGCATGCGGAAAATCCGACCTCGCGCGCGGTAACAGTCTCCGTGCTCCTCTCGTGGACCAACATGGTTGGCTGGTTCCGTACTTTCACGCGGGATTTCCAAGGTGCTCCGAATCAAGGCAATCACAACCGTTCCAAGAGCGAACAGATCGCGACTGGAACGATGAAAGGAATCGTTTTTGAGCGTAATCGAGCGGGCAGCGAGTTGCGGGAAGCCGATGGTCAATTTGCGATTGCTGCACTCGATGCGCCGGGAATCGAGGTGAGTTACCTGACCAGCTTCGCAGCTGAGGGCGATGGAAAGGGGGTCTGGAGCAGCTTTGCCAAAGATGGCCGTTTGCCGAATAGCGATACTGCATGGGTGAGTGACGGTGAAAAGTTGGCGGGCGCAGTTGCTGTGCGGTTTACGCTGGCACCCGGTGAAAACAAAATTATCCCGATGGTGATCGCGTGGGATTTTCCGATCGTGCAGTTTGGCGAGGGACGCGAGTGGAACCGCCGCTATACCGATTTCTACGGAGCGGATGGCAACAACGCCTGGGCGATTGCCCGCGACGGACTACTGAACGCGCAGGCGTGGAGCGATGCCATCGATGTCTGGCAGGCGCCGTATGTAAACGATGAGAGCAAGCCGCTTTGGTATCGCGGCATGTTGTTCAATGAACTCTATACCTTGACCGACGGAGGAACATTCTGGGGGCATCCGCGAGGGCCCGTTGATAAGGGTCTCGGTTCTTTTGCTCTGCTTGAATGTTTCGACTATGCATACTACGGAACACTCGATGTTCGCTTTTATGGTTCGCTGCCCCTGGTGAGGTTCTGGCCGGAGATCGACAAACACGTGTTGCGTGAATTCGGCGACACCGTTCCACGAGAGTGGCCGGAGTTGGGGCCATGGGTTTGGAAATCACAGCAAACCGGCGAACCGAGTTTGCACATGCGAAAGAAGAAAGGAGCAGTCCCGCACGATTTGGGTGTGCCTGAGGGTGATCCATTCTTCGCGGTGAACGAACCCGGCTGGCAGGACACCAATGACTGGAAAGACCTGAACTCGAAATTCGTTTTGATGGTCTACCGCGATTATGTGTTGACGGGAAGCAAAGATAACGAGTTCTTGCTGCAGATGTGGCCGGCTGTGCTCGCCGCGATGGCTTATTTGCGGCAATTCGACCGCGGCGGCGGGGTTCCGGAGAACAGCGGTTATCCCGATCAGACCTACGATTCATGGGTTGTAAAAGGAGTGAGTGCGTACTGCGGAGGATTGTGGCTCGCAGCCGTGCGTGCAACCGAAGAGATAGCGCGCACGCTCGGAGAGACTAATACGGCGAGTGCGTATCACGAACTATTTGTGAAAGCGCAGAAAACTTACATCGCGGAACTATGGAACGGGGAGTATTTCCGCTATGACACGGAGAGCGAGTATCGCGAGAGCGTACAGGCGGATCAACTCGCCGGCCAATGGTATGCCAACATGACGGGACTGGGCGATCTGGTGCCGCCTCAGATGCAGGTGGCTGCAGCGAAGAAGATATACGCCTTCAATGTGATGAAGTTCGGCGACGGTCAAATGGGCGCGGCCAACGGCATGTCGGTCGACGGCTCAATCATTCGCGACAACGAACAAGCGCTCGAAGTGTGGACAGGAACCAGCTTCGGCGTGGCCGCGCTGATGCTGAGTGAAGGCATGAAGGACGAGGCGTACCGCACCGCTTGGGGAATTTATCACGTGATCTACGAGAGCAAGGGATATTGGTTTCGCACTCCTGAAGCGTGGGATGTAAGCGGCAATTTTCGGGCCTCCATGTATATGAGGCCTGCGGCAGTGTGGGCGCTCGAGATGCTTCCCAGGGAGCGCCAGTAGTGAGGCGATTTGATACGAAGTTGATTGGGATTTAGTAACGATCGACGACTAGTTAAAGCGAAGATGAGCACAATCGACAAACTCGAGCGCGGCTCGGCTTCCAGTTCGGATCGCAGCGTGCCGAACAATGGCGTGGATAGTGGGCATGTCATTGGCATCGATATCGGAGGAAGCAACCTGCGCGTGTCTCTCGCCGATTCGAAGGGATGTCTGTTAGGGAAATGGTCGGCTTCAACGAAATCGACTTCTTCACCGGAGATGGTTGTTCAGCAGATTCGTGAAGGCGTGGATTCTCTGCTGGAGCGTCATTCCGTGTCTCAGCGTTCTCTGCTGGCCGCAGCAGCGGGCGCCCCGGGACTTACGAGAGTTGACGCCGGAATTGTGGTCGCCACTTCTTATCTAAAAGGATGGAAGGATGTGGCGTTCCGGGATGTGCTGGAATCAGCACTGCAGGTTCCGGCGACGGTGGAAAACGATGCGCGGTTGGCTGCGATCGGGGAAAACTGGAAGGGAGTCGCCCGCGGCCTTCGTAGTTTTGCCTTTGTTGCGATTGGAACCGGAATTGGCGCCGGCATCTTTGCCAACGGGGAATTGATTCACGGCAAGCACTGGACGGCCGGCGAGATAGGCTACATGTACGTCCCGGGCGCGTCGAGCGAGGCGGTTGCTCCGGGTTCGCCCGGATCACTCGAAAGCATGATTGGCGGCGAAGGCGTCAGGCAGCAATGGTTGCGTTGTTGCACAGAAGCCGGTGTTGTGGGGGCGCGTGATCTTACAGCGACAGAAATCTTCAATAGAGCACTGACCGGAGATCAGTTTGCACAGACCGTGCTAAATCGCACAGCACAAGTGCTGGCTTATGCGATCTACAATATTTGCCTCATTTTGGACTGTGAATGCGTTGTGTTAGGCGGAGGAGTCGGCATGAGTTTGCCATTGCGCGATGCGACGCAGCGCATTCTCGATCAATACGAGGAACCTGCGCTACCTAGGTTAGCCACGAGCGCTCTGGGAGAAGACGCGCAACTGATAGGAGCGTTTCGTCTGGCGCTCGATCTTGCGGAATCGCGCAAGCGACACTGACGGTTGCTCAAGCCTCGCTTGCCAAACTAATGCTTTCAAGATCTCGCCTGCAGGTTTCGGGCACAACAAAGCGCACGAAGAGCAGGGTCACGATGCTCATTGTTCCATAAACAGCAAATGTGTGCGCACTGCCAATCGCTTTAATCAGTGACAAAAAAGTGAGAGACACCGCGAAATTTGCGATGCCTGAAAACAGCGTTCCGGCGGCCATCCCACGCCCTCGAACCCGCAGCGGAAACACTTCCGCCACTAAGATCCACGCGATTGCTCCCAGACTGAAGGCGAAACAGGCGATATAAAGCATTAGGCAAGCAATTGTAATTGCGCCGATGCGTGAGCCAACTAGCGCGGTGCGACTAAAGGTGAGCGAAAGGGTAAATAGCGCGATCGTCATGCCACTGACACCAACGTAAAGCAATGGCTTCCTGCCTACGCGATCGACGAGTGCAATTCCGACCAGCGTAAACAACACGTTCACCAGTGCAACCAGCAAAGTCGCGAAAATCGCGCTGGCATGGGATGCACTCCCGGCCAGCTCGAAAATCTGCGGACCATAATAGATGATCGTATTGATGCCGGTGACCTGCTGCAGAACGGTGATTCCGGCTGCGATG
>Ga0209624_10002849_pt1 | contig 12583 bp, 19 predicted proteins | sample JacPinW_OM2H0_O1_FD_188565 | JGI IMG/M metagenome (GOLD analysis project Ga0209624, IMG submission 188565) | Forest soil microbial communities from Algoma, Ontario, Canada - Jack Pine, Ontario site 1_JW_OM2H0_O1 (SPAdes) (version 2) | ecosystem: Environmental > Terrestrial > Soil > Boreal... | reverse complement strand
CATCGCATTGGGCTGCTTCGCACAAGATGGTGGAACCACGCAAGTGCACTCTCGCCTGGCGTTGATCCTCGCGCGCCTGGAAACCACTCAGCATCGACTGTCCTCTACAGTGATGAAAGACTCGACCAGGACCTATGCAATGAGTCAGCGGCGTGAATCGACGACACCCGACGAAGAGACACGGCTGGTGGCGGGTCTTTCGAAACCTCTTCTGGCCGTAAGAGTGCACTATGGTGAGGGCGTCGATTACCTGCCGCTAGCCAGGATCTTGGCCGGCACCCAACTCGCCCTCGTGCGAACCGAGGAGTGCGAAGGTCGCCTGACAGATGTCTTGAGCTTTAGCCATGAAGACGCTTCGTCGGACAGGAATTCCCTACAGGCCCGGATGGCGCAATCACTCGATGGTTTGATCTGGATTGACCCGGAAAGTGAAGGTGTCGTGCGCATCGAGTTTAATAATCGTACACCAATTCGCATAGCAGGCGGACTGTTCGGCAAAGTCAGCAGGATTCAGGGGTATCTGCGGTTTCAGCGGCTGCCTGGGGATCTCTGGATACCGCATCACGCGGAAGTAAACGTAGAAGGTCACGAAGTGATCGTGTCGGTGATCGCTCTGCGATTTAGCAAGGCATATCATCTGAGCGAGGTCACTGACTACACCGCCTATTCTGAAGGTGCCAAGTGGGAGTAGACGAACGGCGAGACACGTACAAAGGAGCTTACAATCGTATCCGGCCAGTCTTGATGATGTGGCGCAAGGTTCACCGGGGATAGTAGTCGCCTTGGGTGGTCGATACCGGTTCAGGCTTTTGAGTGCCCCGGCGACGCTGCGTGTGTATGTGGGTTTGGACCCAACACGCGCGTCACCAGCCACCAACCAAAACTTCCAATCGGCCTCTATGTTGCCCTTGGCGACTGGCCCCCGTTTGGCGATACGAAATTCAACGGCAGTACGCGCTGATTGGTCGAGAGAATCCCGATGCGCACAGCGCCTATTTCCCCCACTGCCTCGCCACGGCGAGCAGGGCCCGCACACCTTGCTCGAAGCGATCCTTAATCGCATCGATACGCCCGTCGCCAAAGGCCTCGGCGAGCCGAGGGAAGGCGCCGGTGGCGAGCTGTGCCGCGGCGAATTCGACGTTCACCGTCGCATCGGTCGCTGCCTCGCGAAGTGCGTGACCGAATACCAAATCATCCACCATCGCGAGTAGCGTGATCTTCTGTTTGGAGGTCATTGTGGTTTCAGCCAGCGCTTCGAGACACTGCTCCATGTGGCGCAGGGCATTGAGTCCGGGGGGAGCCGACAACATCGATACCAGCGCCCACGGGTGGCGGATGTACACCGCGTGCGTACGCCTGGCAATCTGCATCATGGCACGCTGCCAGTCTCTTGGAAGGGACGGTAGGAGGGCTTCGCTCATGAGCGCGTCGTCCATCACTGCGAGCAGATCGTCCTTAGTCTTCACGTAGTAATAGAGGCTCATCGTTCCGACCTTGAGCTCCTGGGCCACGCGGCGCATCGATATTGCGCCAAAGCCCTCGCGGTCAGCGATGGCGAGTGCGACAGTGGCGATCTTCTCGCGGCTCAAGCGTAGCTTTTGTCTTGACATTCGTACAGTGTACCATTATATTCATTCGTACCATGTACGAAACAAGTGTGCTGATCGTTGGAGCCGGACCCACGGGATTGACACTCGCGCTCGATCTCGCGCGCCGCGGGATTTCGTTTCGGCTGATCGATGCCGCCGCATCTCCGTTTGCGGGTTCGCGTGGCAAGGGTATCCAGCCACGCACGCTCGAGATCTTCGACGATCTTGGCGTAATTGAGCCGATTCTAGCCGCCGGTGCGCGCTACCCGAGGCTCCGGATCCACCTCAGCCGCTTTTCGCTGCGGATGGGGTCGCTCTCTTCGTCCAAGCGACCGACCGAGAGCGTGCCTTATCCGAATATGTGGATGGTACCGCAATCACGCACGCAACAGATCTTGCATGAGCGGCTCGCAGCGCTTGGTGGCGAGGTTGAATGGGGCAAGGCGCTAGCGACGTTCACTCAATCAGAGCACGGCGTGGATGCCGTACTCATGAACGGTGAGTTGGTGCGAGCGACTTTTCTCGTTGGATGCGATGGGGGCCACAGTACCGTGCGAAAGGTGCTTGGCCTGCGGCTGGTGGGCGAGGCGATTGACGACGAGCCTACGCTCATAGCCGATCTCGAGATCGAAGGACTTGATCGCCGCGACTGGCATGTGTGGCCTTTTGCCTCAGGCGGCCCAATGGCGCTCTGCCCGTTGCCGAACACGTCGGTATTTCAATTCACCTCAAGAGCAAAGAGCGCAGCAACAGGCATCGAAGGTGCTGTGCTCAAAGTCACGGGCCATCGTGTCGAACGTGTTGCCTGGAGTTCGATCTACCAGCCGGCGGTGCGCATGGTCGATCGCTACCGCGTCGGGCGTGTGCTCTTGGCGGGAGATGCGGCGCACGTACATCCGCCGGCAGGGGGCCAAGGTCTCAATACCGGCATACAGGATGCCTACAATTTGGGCTGGAAGCTCGCAAGCGTCATCCGTGGCGGCGCTGATTCGCTGCTTGACACGTACGAGGTCGAACGCCTACCGATCGCTGCAGCGGTGTTGGGATTGACCAAACGCCTCCATCAAATGCAGTCAATCAAGCGCGGTATGGCAACGAACCAACTCGGCCTGAGTTACCGGAATAGTCCTTTGTCATCAGGTGTAACCCTCGGAAGACTGCATCCCGGCGACCGCATGCCAGACCTCCGGCTCGAGGACGGCAGCAGGCTCTTCGATCACTTGCGCGGCCCGCAGGCGACCGAGTTCGTTACGCCCGAGGGTCCTAAGCTTCTAATTCGCCCTGACGGGTACATCGCGCACATCGGCGCGGCCCACTTCACTGAGTACGCGGGTGAGCCAACCCGCAGTATCCATGGCACAGTTCCCTTATAACGGGTTTAAGTAGCATCTGGTGCCTTATCTCACGGCGTTTGGCTGCACATTATTATGGCAAGGAGGGCTTGTTTTAAGGTGATGGCGCATCTGCAGGATCGCTGTCGGCCCGATTCACAATTACCATTTTCATCGTTGTCCAACATTCCTAAGATTTCCATATTGGAATGGGTACAAGCGTATTTGCGGATTACACAAGCTAATGTCCCGCGATGCATTATTGTCCGCCGATGCGGACCCTAAATGCTCGTATTTACAGATTCACGAGAACTTCGCCAATCCATCCCTGCCGAAAAACGACACAGTCCCAGTTGGCCGCGTTCTGGTATGGTTTGGCATTCAACCATGTTTCAAATTGGATGCTACAAGATCACTCGAACTACATTTCGTGGCCGATTTTCCGTAACCCACCGAATAAGCACAGACTTCGTCTAAGTCCACAGCCACAACAGTGCCTGCGCGCAGGCACCCAGCAACGCTTCATCATGGCCGGTGAAAGCGTTGACCCTTTCACTTTCGATGTCGATAGTTCCCACGACCAAACCGGACGGATGGACTATCGGCTGAATCATCTCGCCGCGAGTGCCTCCTATTGTCGTGAGATAGCGGGGGTCTGTAGCCACATCCTGAACGATGAGGGGACGCTTGGAGGCGACCGCAGCACCGTTGAGGCCCATTGAGATTGGAAAACGAGAATAACTGGGAGGCTCGGGGCCCTCCCAAGCAATCACTGCGATTTCATCGACAGTTACATCATATAGTCCGGCCCAGCGGTATGGCCCAATTGAACGGATGAGACCGACCGCTGCTCGAGCATGTTCCTCTCGAGTCCCAGAGTGGTGTGCCAATTGACGAAGTTTGGAGAGATTATTGTCCATGGAGTCACTTGTTGCGTTTTAACAGCAGCGCGGTGCGGCTGAACCGCCGATAGTTCCCTTATTAAGCGGCCGAGGTTGATGGTTCACCACCCGCGGGCCCCCAAAAGACCGCCCAGGTCACAAGATCCCGGGTAAACGATTCGAAGTGATGCTGCTTCCTGGCGGGCACGAAAAGAACGTCACCTTGGGAAAAAGAAATCCGCGCGTCGTCGAGGACGAGCGTTCCGCTACCCAAGAGAACGACATAGAGTTCATCTTGTTCATGCGAGTTCTGGTAGTCCGTTCCTTGAGGGGCGAAGAGGACAACGGACATGGTTCCGTGTTTGATTGCTTCAACATCCCACACACCCTCTGGCCACCGATCGGTAGCGGGTAACGGCAGTATCGCCTTGTGTTGACTGAAAGAGATTTTCAAGGCTCACCAGTATCCGCGAGCGCTCTATCGGGTTGGCTACGCCCAAAACCGATGACCGAGATCTGCAGATGCAACTCATTAACGATTTTCCAATGGATTAACTCAACCATTGGGCGCCTACAAATTTAAGTGTGAGAACTGGTTAAAAGCAGTTCGTTTGTAGTCAGACAATTGGTTGCCATTCACGAATCGGCCGCGTCTGTAAAGCGACAGAGCGGGCTCAAAATACTCGCCGCTGCCGGTTTCGAGGCTGAGGCGCTTCATTCCCGTGACCCTAGCCACGCCGATGATGTGCTCCAGTAGCGCGGCGGCGACGCCGCGGCGCAGAAAGTTAGGATGTGTGCACATCGACTTGAGTTCCCCCGCGGCTGCCGAGATCTTTCAACGCTCCGATTCCGGCGATCTCGCCAGCTTGCCATGCCGCCGAAAGAGTGACTTCGGGTGGCCACCAGACCGGAGAAATCGAACGCGAACACGCTACCAGGGGGGAGTGCGCATGCATGCCTTCGATGTGCAAACGGACAAGATCCCGCGTTACCTCGCTGAAGAGATCCTCTTTTCGGATGTCCCATTCGGTCACTGGTATTCTTTGCCCTCCAAGATTAGGGAAGCGCAGTGTCACGGTTTCCAGTATACTAGAATCTATGTCCATTAATAAAGAGCCTGTCGTCTCCGATGAGTCCTCGCACATCAATGCTCGCATTGCTTCCCGGGTGCGCGGCCTCAGGGATGAGCAGGCACTGACCCTAGACGCGCTGGCTGAGCACTGTGGCGTCAGCCGGTCAATGCTTTCCCTAATAGAGCGAGCAGAGTGCAGCCCGACAGCAGTGATTCTTGAAAGAGTCGCCACAGGACTCGGCGTGCCATTGGCATCGCTTTTCGACAATCCTGCGGATCCAGTCGATCCGATGTCCCGGGGCGAGGACCGGCTGTCTTGGCGAGATCCCGAATCGGGTTACCTCAGACGCAATATCTCCCCGGCTAACTTTCCCTCGCCGATCAAAATCGTTGACGTGGTCTTGCCAGCAAAGGCAAGAATTGCATACGAGTCAAGCTCTCCGGAGTCGAACCTGGCTCAACAAGTCTGGGTGCGGCAAGGGGAGTTGGAGGTCAGCGTAGGTAGAGTTACCCATCGACTGAAGCTAGATGACTGTCTCGCAATGCAGCTCAACGCCCCTATTGCATTCCATAACCGCTCGCAAAAGTTAGCTCGCTATGTCGTGGTCATCGCCAACGAGCGTTCTCGGGCTACAAGAGGATGAAATGTGCGAGGCCTGGTCTCGGTGAAACCTCTTCCGTGAAGATCATCAATTGCCATGCTGAAACGCACGGAAGCGCCGTACTGGAGATCCTCAATGAGGCAATTGTCAATTCCACCGCGCTGTACGATTACAAACTCCGTTCCGCAGCGAGTATGGACAGTTGGTTTGAGGCCAAAGAAGCGGGTCGCTATCCGGTCCTTTGTGCCGTTGATGCGGCGAGCAACCTGCTCGGATTTTCGACCTATGGAACCTTCCGTTCCTGGCCAGCCTACAAATATTCAGTGGAGCACTCCGTCTACATCCACAAGGACCACCGCGGCAAGGGTGTGGGCCGTGCACTCTTGAGTAGCTTAATCAAGTATGCACGATCCCAGCAGTATCATCTTCTGATCGGAGGCATCGATGTCGCCAACGCGGCTAGCATCGCTCTACATAGGGCGCTCGGGTTTACTCACGCTGGGACGATCCACCAGGCCGGCTTCAAATTCGGTCGATGGCTTGATCTTGGTTTCTATCAGCTGCTGCTCGATACGCCATCTCATCCGGAAGACGGTTAGTCGACCGCCCCTGGCGTGCATCTGACACTTTATGATCGGTGCCTCGATCGCATGTATTCAGACTCCGCACGCTGGTAGGGAGCGGAGGTTTGAGCCGGGGCGCCGGACCTTGCGACCGGCACGTTTTCTGGTTGTCGGAGGCGGGCTGGGTGGCATGAAAGAGGCAATCGAAGCCGCCGCTTGCGGGAATGTGGTCCAGCTATGCGAGGCTTGCCCGCAACTGGGAGGGCAGATTTTAGCGGCTCAGTTGCTGCCCGGAATAACCGAGTTCGGCGGTGCGGTTACCAACTTGAAGGCCCGATGCGTAAGAATCGTTTGCGAATCACCAGCTGCTCTGGGAATTAATTACTGTATACGGGGAATTTATTTGTGAAAATTATTACCTATGATCGCTTCAAGCCGGGGGTGACGATGGAAACCATCACTCCCTACCTGCCCGATGAGGTATCCAATGTATGGCGCCTCTGGAAGGCTGGTATTGTGCGTGAAAATTATGCGCGTTCTGACGAGCCAGGAGTCGTTATAGTGTTCGAGTGCGAAAGCGTCGAGCAATGTAGACGCTATACCGACGATTTCCCTCTTACGAAAGCCGGGTTCATTGAGTGGTTTCACCTCCCAGTCCAGGTCGCGTTACCTATTGAAACCCTCTTTCGACCAGAGATCGACGTCAAGGAGCCCTACGACCGGACAGCGCTGCTCGGACCCGATGACAAAAGGGAAGGCGCAGCGCAGATCGCAGCGCGGCCTCAGACGTGATCGGAGACGGATGATGCAACGCGCCTACGGTCTCGACATCCCCAACGCGCTAGATGACCTGTGCGATCCTCGCCGAATGGCGCTCATCGTCTATGACATGCAGGTCGGGATTGTCTCGCAAATAAACAACGGGGCGAGCATCACTCAGCGCGTGCTTGAGGTGATTGACGCCGCGCGTACTGGCGGTTTTCGCGTCGTGTACACGCGTCACATGTATCTGCCAAAGGAGATTGCCGGCGTCAGTCAATTGCGCACGGCAATGGCATGGCAACATGTCGATCAAGTCAGCAAAGTGAAGCCGCATTTCCTTCGGGATACGCCGGAATTCGCACTTACTCCTGAGATTTCGCCGCTCGCGAGCGAGGCGATCTTTGATAAAATCACCATGTCGGCATTCGTCGGCACACCGCTTGATGTTGTCTTGCGAGATTGTGGTATGGAAGCGTTCGCTATCGTCGGGATCGCGCTTGAGATTGGGATCGAGCCGACCGTGCGCCACGCCATGGACCTCGGATACATTCCAGTAATCATCACCGATGCGTGCGGTGCGGGAAACAAAACGGCCGCCGATCGCTCGCTTACGAGTCTCGCCACCTTCGGCGGCTCGTTGCAGACGGATGTCAATACGATTGGTCCGCTTCTGCGCCGCTGCGTCGCGCCATCCGGGCAAGGATAACCCCGTTGGCTAAGGGCCGATTCGAGGCCTTTAGCGATGGCGTCTTCGCGATCGCAATCACTTTGCTTGTTCTGGAGATTCACCTGCCCGATGCCGAGACGCTGAACGACGGACAGATGCGGCACTATCTCATCCACCTCTGGCCCCAATTAGTGACGTACGTGACAAGCTTCGCGACCATTGGAATCATCTGGCTCAATCACCACAGTACGTTCGTGCATGTTCAAAGTTTGGATCATGTGACCCTGTCGCTGAATTTAGTGTTGCTGCTCACGGTATGTTTCGTGCCATTTCCGACCGCGCTCGTTGCCAAATATGGGGCGCTGCCCTCATCGACCGCGCTCTATGGAGCGACGCTCACCGCCATGGGGCTAAGCTACGGAGCGCTTTGGTACTACACGGTCCGTCAAGAATATCGGCGCAATCCGTCAACCGCGCCGCGTCTAAACCGCACAACGATGCTCAAAGGGATGGCGGGTACAGGCGCGTATTTTGTCGGCACACTCATCGCTTTTATAGCGCCGCGCCTCAGTGCATTTCTGTTTGTCAGTGTCGCAGTTTACTACGCCATCCCCGGGCGTCTAGAGACCACTCGTCGGGGCACAACGTCATCTACGTAGCACGCAAACGTAGGGGCATTTGCCTGCCCTTGCGGGTAGCGTAGGCTTCCAAGGCGGCGGAATAGGCACATTGGGGAGGAATCAAATATGACGACGGCGCCGCGACAGGATATTTCCGCCGAGGACCTGCATGATCTGCTGCGATCGTCGCGTGCATTGCGGCAGAAGGCCATCGCTGAAACATCGATGCCGGCAGGCGCAGGGAACCTTGCGAGCCGGCTGCAAGCGTCGGTGATTCGGCCTCTGGCGATGCTGCTCGGTGAAAGCGCAGATCCGCCTCTGTCCGAGTCTCACGTCATTCAAGTGGGCACGCCTGATATGGGATTATGGGACCTCACGCGGCGCGTGACCACCCTGTGCGCTGCGCCCGGTCGCCCAGCGGCGCTTATCGAAGCGGCCGCCGCGCTTCAGGATCTGGCGTGCCAATTCGGCGCCGCCGAAGTTGGCGACCGGACGGCTAAGCTGCGCGCACTGTCAGACCAACAACCTCCCTCTATCCGAATCGAGGCGAAGGGGCCATTGCTCGTAACTAACGTCGAGGACATCCACGATTGGCTCGGCCGGCCGCTGCCAACGCGACCGCTCACAGCCTTATGTCGGTGCGGAGCTTCGGCGATGAAACCGTACTGTGACGGCAGCCATGTGCGCGGCTTTGATGATGCGAAGGATCCCGGGCGCCTCCCAGATCGGCGTGACACGTATGTTGGCCAGCAAGTGACCCTATTTGACAATCGCGGGACGTGCCAACACTCCGGCTTCTGTACGGATCGGCTCTCCACCGTATTCAGAGTAGACAAGGAGCCGTTCGTCGCCCCGAGTGGCGGCCGAATGGACGAAATTATCCGGGCGGTGCGTGATTGTCCCTCGGGTGCGCTCAGTTATGCGTTCGATGGCATCGAAGCCCGGATGGACGTCGATTATCATGGGACGCGCGCTCCGAGCATTGAGGTCTCCAAGGACGGTCCGTATCGGGTTACCGGCACGATCGCAGTGCTCGATGCGGATGATGATTCCGTCGTTCGAAACGCAGGCGCCTCGAACGAGCACTTCGCCCTCTGCCGCTGTGGTCACTCGCAGAACAAGCCTTTTTGCACGGGCATGCACTGGAGTATCAAGTTCCGTGATCCAGTCCCGGCAGCGGATCACGAGCCGACGATGTTCGAATGGGCGGGCGGGCTGCCGGCGCTCACTCGAATGATGCGCCACTTCTATGAGAAGTTCGTGCCGGCCGACGAGCTTCTCGCGCCAGTGTTCGCTAATATGGCGGCGGATCACCCGCAACGCGTCGCGAAATGGCTTGGCGAGGTCTTCTGTGGTCCGAAGTGTTACAGCGAGGAGCACGGCGGATATGCTCGCATGATTTCAGAGCACCTCGGGAAATGCCTCACCGAGGAAATGCGTGCACGCTGGGTCAAGCTGCTATTGCAGTCCGCACGGGAGGCCGGCCTACCAAATGACCCTGAATTTCGCTCCGCATTTCAGGCGTACATCGAATGGGGTTCGCGGCTGGCGGTTGAGAATTCGCAGACCGAATCGCGCCCGCCGCTCAACATGCCAATGCCGCATTGGGACTGGAACACTGCGGCTGGGCCGCCCGGAAGTCGCGTTTCGGCGCTCGCGAGGATCAACGAGCCAAAGGACGCCGAGTCGGTTCTGCCCGGTTCGGATGAGAAAGTGGAGTTCGGCAAACACATCAAAGGACTCTTCCGGGAGCGGGACGTCAAGTCGATGAAGTTCGCTTTCAATCTCGCCTTGTACGCGGATGTAAGCACGCATGCCGACGCGATTCTTGAGCGCGTGCGAAACGGCACCATGCCTTGCGATGGCGCGTGGTCTGCGGAGCGCGTCGACGTTTTCGCTCGGTGGGTCGCAGCTGGCAAGCCGGAATGAGCGAAGTGATGAAGTGATTCCTCGTAGGGGCAATCGAAGAGATCGTCTTATCAATGTGAGTTAAGAATGCGCTTGAATGCTGCGATTATGCAATTTGTCGTCGATGGGCGTGGCATCAACGAGCTGCACCTGTGGCTGCACAACTGACAATGAAGCAGATACTCGTATACGCTGACTCACTTTCCTGGGGCATCATCCCCACGACCCGCCAACGGCTGCGCTTTGATCAACGATGGCCGGGCGTGCTCGAAGGCGCGTTGTTGAAACGTGGGTGTCACGTACGAGTTCTGGAGGATTGCCTGAACGGCCGCAGGACGGTCTTCGAAGATCCGTTCCTGCCTGGGCGCAACGGGCTGTTGGGACTTGCTCAGAAAATCGAGATGCACTCGCCGCTGGCGCTTATCGTCCTCATGCTTGGTACGAATGACTTCCAGTCCGTGCATCCGCACACCGCCTGGCATGCAGCCGAAGGTGTCGCAACGCTCGTCAAAGCCGTACGACAAGCACCAGTTGAGCCCGGAATGCCCGTGCCGCCGATCTTGGTCGTAGTTCCCTCGCCGATCGTAAGTCCGAAGGGAGCCATCGCCGCCAAGTTCGCCGGCGCCGCAGAGAAATGCGTTGGGCTCGCGCAAGCGTACCGCGAAGTCTGCGCCGCGCTGGATTGCGGGTACTTCGACGCGGCAACCGTCACACCGTCCAGTCACGTCGATGGCATCCACCTGGACGCCGATCAGCACGCCCTCCTCGGGGAAGCGCTGGCAATCCCAGTGGCGAAGATCATCGGCGACCCCCCCTAGGTTCTGCGCGCCTCTAGCTTGCCGACAACCGCCGGGCAATGCGCAACATCCATACGCCTACGTTTGGTCAGTTAGTCGTCCCGGTCAATATTGGACGGAAGAACCGCGAAGTCATCTGTCTTGGGTAGCGACGTAAGTGCGGCAAGCAACCGCGCGGGCGGAACGATAAACCGGCGTGTGGTCAAGTCAAGCCACCCGCCCAATGAGCTAACTATGGCTGCGCACTTTCCGTCAACGCGGTAGAACTCGTTACGAAATAGGTGGCGCGAACCGTCCGCGGATAAGCCCGCGACTGTAAGCGAGATCTCTATCTTGTCGAGTAACTTGATCTCCTTGAAATAGGTGATTTCATCCTTCATAACGACAGGCCCTAGCTTCAGTTTGGCGAACTCGGCGATTGGGAAGCCGTGACGAGAGAAAAACATCAGCCGAACGTCGGCTGACTTGTCCAGGTAGGCGGTATTTCGCATGTGTGAGTTAAAATCCATGTCGCCCCACCCTGCTACGGAATTCAATCGTTCCATTGAAAGTACCTCCGAGTAACTACGTTGTCATCGCCATACCGGGGCGTCTGAACCAGATCCGCCAAAACGTACTAGGTGAATCGTGTGCGATATGTTCTGGTCGCCGACCGTGAAGCTCGCCTCGTCTCACGGCATTTCGGGAGGCGAGGACATCTTCGCTTATGTTATCGGGGGCGCTTGTCCGAAACGCTGTCAACAATTCGAAGTTCGGCGTAGGCGCGCGCGACGACGACCCCTTCACCCGTTTTCAGTTCCGCCGCAACGATTGCGCCGCGTTCGTTCCGTTCCTTAATTTTGGCAATAGCCATGAGCGCTCCCGGCCACGCTGGTTTAACAAAGGTCGTGTCCAGACGGGTCGTCACGGCGGTTTTGCCGGCGGGCAGTGTCATGATAAGAGCGATGGCGGTAGCCGAGTCCAGCATGGCGGCAAGAAGCCCACCCTGCACTGTTCCATGCCGATTGGTGAATTCCGGCGGCGCCTCGAATGCGACGGTGACCTCACCGCTCTCTGCAACGCCCATCAGCTGGCGCTTGAGCAGCTTGGCTGCTGGTGGAAGCACACCGAGGTCAGTCGCGCTTGGCTTGTGTCCATGGGGAGCTTTGCTGTCTGACCTTGGCATGCGCATGTCCTGGCGAACTTACTCAGGAGCTCGCAGATCGTAAAACAGTCGTGCCAGCGCCTCTTCGCCTGTATTCTTGCCAGGGACAGTGACCTCGAGCTGTCGCGCCAGGGCGGCGATATCTAGGGACTCCAGGTCGGACGGATCGCGTGGAAACCGTCCGTGGGCGCGGAAGAACATCATATTGCAAAAGCGAGTCGGCTCTCCCGGCTCTTGCATCACCGAGGCGTAATCGTTAGGCGTCAACGCCTGCATCATAAAATCACTCCGTCCGCGCAGCGAACGCCGTTCAAGTTCTGCAATGACCCGGACGGAGACGAGCACGAGCGGTGCGAACTATAATTCACGAATGAGATTCGATCGCAGCGAAATCGATCATGCACTCACCGGGAGAAGAGCATCGCGATCCGGGCCCTGAGGAGTCGGATCAAGAATCCAGGCGCATAGCCCGGGTAAGCGGGCACACCATCCGAATTGGCAGGGGGATTGGCCGCGAATTTCGTACAGACCAAAAATTCAGGTCTCGGCATAGTCCCTTTAACCCGCGCACTGTAAATATCGATCCAGTGTTTGCTGTCGTCGAAATCTAGGAGCATGACGCTGTTACAACAGGTAGCCAGTTGCCG
>Ga0209624_10002848_pt1 | contig 12585 bp, 14 predicted proteins | sample JacPinW_OM2H0_O1_FD_188565 | JGI IMG/M metagenome (GOLD analysis project Ga0209624, IMG submission 188565) | Forest soil microbial communities from Algoma, Ontario, Canada - Jack Pine, Ontario site 1_JW_OM2H0_O1 (SPAdes) (version 2) | ecosystem: Environmental > Terrestrial > Soil > Boreal... | reverse complement strand
AGGCAGCAGCTCAAGCGGGGCTTCACTTGGATCCGTCCTTTACGACTGAACGCTATCGGCCTTTTGCGGCCAGCGACGACAAAAAGTATCTGGATATTCGCTAGCGAACGATCCACGCCCTCCGATCGCTAGGAGTTCCGTAAATGAAGTGCGGGTCGGCGGCTCTTTTTTGTTTTCAGGCTCCTGACGGTATTCGCCATTGTTGCAAATCCCTGTTTCGGGGCGGTCCTCACATCCGACATTCCTGCGTAAGGTATGCCGCCGCGTCTTTACTCAGGAGATCGCTCCATTCCTTTCCGCTTCCTTATCGAGGATCTGCCGAGCGCGATGCCAAAATTCCTCAGCCCTTCCCTCCGGCGAGCCGTCCTCCTCCCACAATTGATATGCTCTCTCCCGAATGCGCTTCTCTCGCTCGGCATCAGCGGACGAATTGGGCGGCATAATCTCCTGTTCGTTCGACATCCAACCTCTCTCTTCCCTTGAGTAAAACGACCGCCCAATGAGTAGGCGGCGAATTGGCCATCGCTGCGCGCCATTGCCGTGCAGGCGTGAGTGCTATGGTCTCTGAGTGATCGGCGCCTGCGGACCCCGCATGCGCCTCGGGCACTAGAATAGTGAGTCAGAAAAAAGATAGGAGGCGGCATTGCGTCCAACAAGACGGCGGTTATCGGCGATCTTCCCGATAAGTCGGCGGAACGAGTCGACCTGACACATTGTTGTCATGGTGAGGTGAATGTCCAAAGAGAAAAACTAGAATTCCACAGAAGAGGTGTGAGTAAAGCGTTTGTCAAAAAGCTGGAAGAAACGACCAGTGATTCTTGTCGTCGACGATGAAACCCTCATTCGCTTGGACGCCGTTCAAATTGCTGAAGACGCGGGCTTCGAGGTCCTTGAGGCTGCTAACGCCGATGAAGCAATTGAGATCCTTGAGGGTCGCGACGATATCCGGGTGGTATTCACCGACATTCAGATGCCGGGTTCTATGGACGGTCTTAAGCTGGCCCGTGCCGTGCGGCATCGATGGCCTCCGATTAAGATCATTGTAACTTCAGGCCGCCAGATACCAATGGAGCAAGATATTCCGCAAGGTGGCCGGTTTCTTCCCAAGCCGTACAACCCCCGACGAGTACAAGCCGCGCTACGAGGGTGGACGTAATCAAGTCCGTTGTTTGAGAGAACCTCTCCAGAAGTTATTGCGCAGCCATTCCGTTCAGTCGATAAACGGTTATGCGCAAAAGGGTCTCTGGCGGCATCTATGTTGTCGAAGCGACAAGGGACGGCGCGGTCGAGCATTGGGCCGCCGCCACAGTCCGAGAGAACGCGGTTGCGGCAGTCGCGGAACAATTGGGGCCAGAGTGGGTCGTGACGCTCACCGAACTCCGTCTCGCCAATCAACGGCTTTCCCTTCTAAATGCATCCTAACACGGTGCGGAAGCTGTAGACGCCGGGTAAATGGGGCCTCGAAAGATCTGTTATTCGTGCTTCCTCGCAACCCGCGGCTTACTCCGCTCTTTGGCGCCGTTGACGGCGGGCATGACTGATCCAAAAGCTTTGCAAGGGCCATAACCCGCGACCGCACACCAAGGCTGGTTTCGCATTCCGGGCGATCACAGGACGAAGCGCAACATTGAACGCCCGCAGCTTTGCGGTTTCCGGCGTTCCCTTTTGCCGATCTATGCGACCGCCGTTGCGTATTTTTTCTATGCGCCGTGGTGTTATCTTTTACTCGGAGCAATTCTGCTTTGCCATCGCAAAGATGTAAATAAAACCACCGCTCCAAGGAGCGGCCGGGCTTGAAAAGTTCCGGAATTTTTTCTTTCGCAACAAATTGTGATTACAAAACTAAAGGCAAAACCGTTCGTACCTAAAGTAGTCCCCATGGGGAACTGCTCACGCAGGCTAAGGATAACCCGCAGTCCGTGACGCAAGGGAGCAAACGCAAAATGAAGAAGATCACCCTACTTGCCGCGGCTGCCATCGCCACAACAATCGCTGGGACGGCGTTTGCGGAAAATCCTATGGTCGGCGGCGCCGCGATGTACCCCAACAAGAACATCGTTCAAAACGCGCTGAACTCGAAGGATCACACTACCCTTGTCGCCGCTGTCAAAGCAGGCGGTCTCGTGGAAACCCTGGAAGGGAAAGGTCCCTTCACAGTATTTGCCCCCACAAACGAGGCGTTTGCAGCATTGCCGACCGGTACCGTGGATACTCTGTTAAAGCCCGAGAATAAGAAGACGCTCGACAAGATCCTGACCTACCACGTTGTGCCAGGAAAATTGGACTCCGCAACGCTCGACCAAGATATCAAAAAGGGCGGCGGCAAAGCAGAGCTGAAGACTGTCGAGGGAGGCACCTTGACTGTCTCGGGGAGCGGCAAGGACCTCATGGTGATGGACGAAAAGGGCAGCTCGGCGAAAGTAACCATTGCCGACGTCATGCAAAGCAACGGCGTCATCTTGGTCGTCGATAAGGTTTTGATGCCGAACTAACTCGCTCCAAACCCGGCCGACCCTGCCCCTGACTCCCCGCGAACCGACCGTCGGGATAGCCCCGATGATTTTTCTCAATGTCGGGGCTCTCTCCCAGTTGGCCGGGATTAGCAGTCAGCAACGCCTACATCAGAAGGATGAAATGCGCGTTTCCACTATTTTTGCAATAACCGGTGTTGCCTTATTTGCCGTGACCGGTGCTTCGAACGCCCAAGACATGAACGGCATGCAAGGAAATTCGATGGGCCACGGGACAATGACCCATAAGACGATGACGAAAAAGCAGCGAATGATGATGATGCACAAGCAACAGATGATGAAGAAGCAACAAATGATGCAGCACAATATTTGACTGCAAGGTCCGCGCCTGCGAAATAAAAGATAGAGGTCGCGTGGCGACTGCGTATTCGGAGGTAGAATCGAGTAAGGCGAAGTGTGACGGCCCCGATTGGTGGCCCGAACTGAGAATTGCCGTGCGGATTGCACGGGGACTAACTTAGATTGCTAGGAGAGTTCAGCGATGCCACAGGCAAAGCAGTTGTCAAAGCAAAAAAAGAACATCCAGGTCGCGACGATGCTAGGGGCCGCGGGTTGGTTGACGCTTGCAAGCGGTGCGTCTGCTGAGGCCGTCGTAAACACACCTACACAAAATGCCGGGGCCCTCCATCGAGTCTTTTTGGCTGAGGAAGAAATTGCCGACGTCAGCCTGGCAACTTTTTATGTCTTAGACAAAGAAAGTCGCGGTAAATTCCACCATGGCCAACGATTTGCTGTGGGCGCCGGTGGCGGTTGCTGGACGGGCACGTATTACACTTCGTCCGGATCGGGAAATGATGCTTACCCGCCGCCTCGGCCGGCAAAGCCATTGCGTACGCATGCGTCAAAGCACGCTTCGAAGCCGGCGACACACGCCGGACCCAAGTAGCGGATTGCGAGATTCACCGCACGACCGCTGAGGCGTTCGCCCGGCTGATTGAGGATTCCGAGGCCGAACGGCCCGACTTACACCGTTCCCAGCTCCGCACTTCGAATCTCTAGGGGCACCCTGGGAGCGGCACGTCCGCCGCGGGCTTGAGCGTCTTGTCTCATGCGAGAAGCGGAAGCTCGATTGGGATACTCTCGGCCACGACTAGGTCAGAGACGATTGATGATTCGAATCGCAAAACGGAGCATGTTCTTGGAAGAACGCTTTCCGATTGCTCGCTTCATCATGCGAGGTGTCTTAGCTGTATTCTTTGGTAGTGCCGGTATTGCTCACCTGGTTGCGCCAAGCGATTTCCTAAAGATTACGCCCGACTGGGTCCCCTTCGCATCGACAGTGATCGCCGTAACAGGGCTTATCGAATTAGCTTGCGCTGCTGCTCTCCTTACGGGATCGCTGCGATGCTTGGCCGGCATCGCATTGGCCGTCTATGCCATTTGCGTTTGGCCTGCGAACTTCAAGCACGCTCTGGAAGGAATCCAATTAGCTCACGTGCCATCAACGTGGCTTTACCGTGGACCACGATTAGCAATGCAGCCCGTAATCATTTGGTGCTCGCTATTCAGTTCAGGCGTGGTCGATTGGCCGTGGCGAAAGAGCCGGTCGAATTGAGGACGATACCGATCTCGGGGGCGCGCGGCTTTACCCAGAAGGCGGCGTATAGCAGTAGCGGCGGGTAGGATGGAACATTTGTGCCCGTAAATTTTTGTCCATCGGGACAAAGGAAGGTTTATCCGACGCTCAAATGAAAATACGCGCCGGCTACGAGATTTCATACCATTGTGTGCAGCCGACACCCATGATGGCGATGCTGAGCGTCCACCCGTCTCGAACTACTGCGCTTTTAGCAACGGACTTGATGCGGACTGATCCGTCCATTCCCGCAAAAGAATATATGGATGGGTTCGGTAATATCTGCCATGTGATCCATGCGCCTGCGGGAAATATCAGCGTCGGATTTTCTCATCCACGACAGCGGCTCTCCTGACGACGTCGTGCCGGAAGCCCAGCAACACTCAATGGAAAATCTGCCCGTTGATACGCTCGTTTATCTGCTGGGCAGTCGCTATTGCGAAACGGATCGCTTTACCCAATTCGCCTGGTCACGATTTGGAAATCAGCCCAAGGGGTGGCAACTGGTTCAGTCGATATGCAATTATGTGCATCAGCATCTTCAGTTTGGTTATCAGCACGCCGATCCGACGAAAACCGCATGGCAAGCCCATGAGTCTCGGCAGGGTGTTTGCCGGGACTTTGCGGATCTGGCGATAACGTTGTGCCGCTGCCTGAACGTCCCAGCGCGATACTGCACGGGGTATTTGGGGGATATCGGGGTACCACCGGACCCGGCTCCGATGGATTTTAGTGCCTGGTTCGAGGTGTTTCTCGGAGAACGCTGGACACGTTTGACGCCCGACACAACATTCCCCGTATCGGCCGTATTTTGATGGCCCGAGGGCGGGATGCGACTGATGTTGCGATATCCACGTCTTTCGGTCCTTGCCAATTGACGGGATTCAACGTGTTCACTGACGAGGTTGTCGCAAGCTGATGAAATTACGCCGCTCGTCCGGTTACCCGGAAGATGCTATGATTGCGTGAGCAGGGAGCAGCTATGGCCAAAATTGTTCGCGGTTACGCAAAGGACAAAGCTGGAAACCTCGTTCTGATAGGCGCCATGACGGTCGCCCATAGCAAGGACAAGTCGACGCCCAGGGAACGTAAAGACAAGAGACATTTGGTCAGACAGGGCGCAACGGTCTTTAAGAAGGAATCGGCCGGCTGAGAAAAAAATCTGTCAACGCAAACGTTCTACCTTTGGCGATAGCTCTGATCATACAAGGGCGGTCTGTTGAGATTGTGCTCCTTGTGTAGGCCGATCCAAGTGGCGTCCACCCGGGCGCCCCGGGCTGCCGAAACACAAGAGCTTCACAAGTTGAGGCACTGGCTCCCAAGGATACCTGAACCGGCTATCGTGCTTTTGCGTTAGCTAAGTGAGGGGCGGCAACGTGAGCCGCAGACATGAGCACGAAGGTTCAACCGCTCTCGATTCCAGAAGGCATGCACGCCATCAAGATCCGCGCCAACGCGAAGTTTTGGCGGCATTGGCATGGCAATCCAGATCAGATGCGGCAAATCGGTTATAGGTGCCGCAAGGTCGGTAGACGCTGGCATGCTTGGTTGCTGTTGCAGGACGAAGAGAGCACACAGCCGGATCTCTTCAGCAGGGCGGCCTAATGGCGCCGGACCTCCATGTCTAGGCATGACCACGATTGTGCGACCAATGGCCGCCAAAATTATTGTGATATCGGGCCGCGAATATCCTAACGCGTACGATCTTCCGGATGGCGTCCTTTTTCTTACCAAGCCATACACGGGAGTTACAATTGGCGCCGCATTACGAGAATTGATGTCTTAAACGTTTCTTGTTTCCGACTCTACGTAGACTGACTTCCACTTCCCTTTTTGACGGCGTTTCGTTGCTGCATCGGCGAACGGAGAGCGCATAATGGAACGGGATACGAAGGCTACGTTACATCGACGGAACGTGCCTGAGGTCGATGAAATGATCACCGAGGGTCGGATCGAGGACCTGGTGCGGGCGTTCAAGATACTCCCAAAGGAAACTCAGAGGGAGTATAGCATTCGGGTCGGCGGAACAGAATACGGACCCCGCGAAGTTGATAATTTCGCCCAAGAGTTCGGGATTGAAGATTAATTGCGATCCGGGCCTCGGCCAGATTGTGCACAATCTGGCGTCCGAGTACCGATCGGCTCCAATCTCCGTTCCTTGCCAAAAGTTGGCCATCGGAAGAAGCGACGACAATTGATCGACCAGGGGTCCGATCGATGTGAGGGCAATAACTGTAGCGGAACATAACTTGGAAATTAACTGACTAACGCTACGGGCGTGACCGCGGATGCGTTTTCCGAGCTCGTCTGCGTCAAGGCAAGCGCCATGACTTTGTCTATTGCGGCCCTGAGTGAGTCATACACAGCTTCCGCACCCGTGGCCGATGCCTCGTCGGCCTCGACGCTCCTGGGCCGTCCAAGAGAGACGACGATGATCGAAACGGTCGGCATACGGCGATGAATGCGGCGGACTGCGTAACGTATCTGAGCCGCCGTAACCGCTTCAAGAAAACAAACGCAGACGAGCTCGACACCGGCGGTATCCCAACTCAAAATGCGGGAAATTGACAAAGCATCTACCTGTTCGGCGCGGGCGCCAATTCCCCGATGTTCGAGCAGGTGGGTAACGATGGCCGCCAGTGCCTCATCGAGCAGACTCGGCCCGGGTATGCACAGCACAGGTTTGCCGGTGCGCCAGCGTTCCGGAAGCGCTTTTTCCTGAACCTTCTCTTCGGCCTTTTCGAGCTGAGCGAGAGGGGTATCTCCCTCCGCCGAGCCTGTTGTCGCATTGTCGACGTCAGTGTGCGTCGCAAGGTCGTCGATAATGTCGGCGACCGCATCGCGAACGCGGCGCATCTGGTCTTCGTCGAGCGAACCGCGCTGCGCGTCCGCTTGTGCCAGCCTCAAACCCTCCAGCAGGATCTCATCGTAGTATGCCGTAAGCGGGTTTTCCCTCAAAAAGACACGGGCCTGATCGGCCGCCTCAACGGGGTCGCGCGCGAGCATGCGTTGGTAAATCAACTCAGCCGGAGTGAGCGGCGGCTCATCGCCAAACATCACATCAAGAAACTTGAGCTGATCAACGTAGCGGCCGAGGACCACCAGGCACATCGTGAGGGGCGTTGCCAGGATCAAGCCGATCGGTCCCCACAGCCATGTCCAGAACGTAGCAGCTGTGATCACAGCTACCGGCGATAGACCTGTGCTATGACCATAAATAAGCGGCTCAATTGCCTGCCCGACAATCGTTTCGGCAATCAAGAAAAGCGCTGCGGTCATCAAAACCATCGTCCAACCGGGGCCGACAGCCGCCGCCAGGACGATAGGAAAAACCGCTGAAATGAGTGCGCCGATGTAGGGCACAAACCGCATGATCATCGCTAACATGCCCCACAGCGGGGCGCTGGGGACGCCGATAAGCCACAGAGCGAGCCCAATCACGACCCCGAAGGAAGCGTTTAGCACCAGCTGCGTCAGAAAGAGCCGACTTAAACGTTGGCCCGCGTCATCAAGGGCTGCTGTCGTCCGGTGAAGGTCTTTTGCACCAGCGAGACGTACAAGCCTGTTTCTCAGGTCGCTCTGCTGAAGCAGAATAAAAATCACAAAAATGACCACGATGCCCGTGGTTGTAAGAGGGTGGATGAGAGGCTCTATGAGAGCCCCAAGCATTTGGAGCGCTCCGGGATCTGGCTGTCTGACCTCGACCGGTATCGGTCGGTTCGATTGCGCCTGACTACCTAGCGAAAGGTCTGGTGTCCGTGCATCAGCGGGCTTGTCCAACTCCTTCTTGAGATCTTTTAAAACGTCCGAAGCACGTTCCAGAGGACCTACCCCAGCCGCCGCGCCCTGAAGGCTTTGTATCTTGTCGGTTAGAGTGGACTGGTAGCGGGGCAAATCATTCGCCAGCTGTGACACTTGCGAGACCATGAAGGCGCCGAGACCAAATATTATTGAGAACGCGAAGATCGCTACGACGAAAACGGCGATAACGCGCGGAAAGCGCCACACCCGGAGGCGTCTTACGAGCGGCGCAAGCACGAAGCTCAATAAAACTGCCAGCGCGATGGGAACAAGCACATCACGTGCGAAATAGAGAGCGGCAACAATGCCACCAACTACAAGAATCGCAGTCACTGTCGACCCGGGGATAGTCGCACTGGCTCGTGACGGCTTATTCATGACTGGCATGGCATGGGCGCGTTTTTGTTCGGCGGCGACGAAAAAATCAAAGGCGTCCGTCCACTGCTTGGTACTCCGCCGAGCGCCGTTCCGCACGCTTCTGCTGTTTCCTCAATTGCTCAAGCAAGGCCGCCGTATCGACCGACGCCACGTCAATCTTACGGACCTCAGAAGCCGCACCTTGCGTACCCACCCGGTATCGCGCTCTTGCGCGCGCCCATTCTTTCTCATTCAGTAGCGTTTCCTGTCGGGAGATAAAGAAAAAGCTCCTACTTTCGACCGGAGCCTTTTCAATGCGCGCCTCCAAGATGCGTTTTCCGCTGGGGAGGCATTGTAAACACAAGGTCTCAGACGGTCGAATGTTCCGAAGTTATTTAGCCGATTGAGAAAAATTGCTTACCAACGGGCCGGCCGGCAGACGAGACCGAGAGCCCCTGACACTCCACGGCGTCTGCTAAGCCCCCCGTTACGCTCAATTGCTCTGTCGATCTCCGTCAGTGCGAACGCCTCTGATTTTGTGATCGTTGCGGCGAGCCGTTCACCGGACGGCGCGAATCGCCTTGTTGAAGAAATCGGTCTTCGATCTCGCCGTAGATTAAGCGCCGCGAAGACGGGAACTTCCCCGAACGCCTGGGTTTATAAATGGGGTATTCGAATGTCGCCGCTCACGCCTCCTTGAATCATGGCAGACGTTGGTCTGGAAACGAATGCGCCGGCGAAGATCACGGCGAATGCGCTGTGGTACAAAGATGCTGTAATCTATCAGCTGCACGTGAAGTCGTTTTGTGATGGCAACGGCGACGGTATCGGTGACTTCGATGGGCTGATCTCAAAGCTCGATTATATTTCGTCCCTTGGTGCTAATACCGTTTGGCTACTACCGTTTTATCCCTCGCCTCGCAAGGACGACGGGTACGATGTAAGCGCCTACCGTGACATTCATCCTGATTACGGAACACTGTCAGATTTTCGCAATTTCGTGCGACAGGCTCATGCTCGCGGTCTTCGCATCATCGCAGATCTTGTGATCAATCACACCTCCGATCAGCACCCATGGTTCAAGCGCGCCGTGCGATCGAAGGCCGGTTCACGGTGGCGTAATTTCTACGTATGGAGTGAGACTGATCAAAAATATGGCGGCACTCCAATCATTTTCCGAGACGCCGAGAAGTCCAACTGGGAATGGAACGCTGAGGCCGGCGCGTACTATTGGCACCGATTCTTCGCACATCAGCCAGACTTGAATTTCGACGAGCCGTCAGTCGTCGAAGAGATGCTAGGTGTGATTAGATTTTGGTTGCGACTTGGAGTCGATGGTTTGCGGCTTGGAGCCGTGCCCTATCTCATCGAGCGCGAAGGGACAGCAAACGAGAATTTGGCGGACACGCATCGGTTGCTGAAGCGTATGCGGTCTGAACTGGACCGGGATTTCCCCGATCGTATGCTGCTTGCTGAAGTCAACCAGTGGCCGGAGGATGCGAAAGACTATTTCGGGGAAGGGGACGAATGCCAAATGGCGTTTCACTTTTCCCTTACGGCGCGAATGCTCCTGTCAATTGCGCGGGAAAATAGCTATCCGCTGACCGACATAATTCGACAAACGCCACCAATACCAGATGCTTGTCAGTGGGCGACCTTTCTGCGCAATCACGACGAATTGGCGCTCGAGACAGTGAGCGCCAACGAGCGCGATTTTCTATGGAATGCCTACGCTGCCGACCGCCGGGCCCGCATCAATTTAGGCATTCGTCGGAGATTGGCACCCTTGCTGCAAGGAGATCGCCGCCGGGTCGAGTTGCTGAACAGTCTTTTGCTGTCGTTGCTGGGGAGTCCGATCATCTACTACGGTGACGAGATCGGCATGGGTGACAATATACATTTGGGTGACCGTGATAGCGTCCGCACCCCTATGCAGTGGTCGCCGGACCGTAATGGCGGTTTCTCTCAGGCCGACCCTCCCGACCTGGTGTTGCCGGTCAACATGGACGGCGCGTACGGTTACGAGGGCGTGAATGTGGAATCCCAGGTTCGGGATCAATATTCGATGCTAAATTGGACGCGTCGAATGTTAGCGGTTCGCAAGCGACACAGTGCATTCGCCCGCGGCACCCTTACAGTATTAAGCCCTAAAAATCACAAGGTGTTTGCCTATCTTCGCCAGGATGATAGCGACACGTTATTGTGTGTCGCTAATCTAGCTGCCAGCGCGCAGGCCGTTGAACTTGATCTATCGCAATTTGTCGGACGCGTTCCGGTCGAGTTACATGCCGGAGGGTTATTTCCGCCAATCGGCGAATTGACCTATCTGCTGACGCTGCCTCCATACGGCTTTTATTGGTTCGCACTTACAACAACTGCTGATCCGCCGGCGTGGCACTCGCCCGCCCCCGAGCCGCTGCCGGAATTCGTAACGCTCGTTATTCGCCAAGCATTGGCAAAAGAGGTATCCGGCTTAGCCAGCAAACTCATGGAGCAAGACGTACTGCCGCAGTACGTCGCGATGCGTCGTTGGTTTGACCTTAAAAACCAAGACGTCGAAGAGGTCAGGCTTACGAACGCGGTCGATATCGGGGACGCGAAGGGTGAAAGTGTCCTAACCGCCGTCGAAATCAAAACCCCCGCCGAGACATCGCACTGGTTGCTTCCATTGGGAATTACGTGGGAGGACGAACAGCCCTCGCTCCCGCTCGCCAATAGACTAGCCATGGCGCGAATACGCCGGCATCGGCGTGTGGGTCTTCTTACGGACGCGTTCGCTCTGCCGAATTTTGTGTCGCAGGTGCTCACAGGCATAGCGGACTCAAGAGAAATTCCATTCGACGGGGGTGTTGTTCGCTTCCGACCGACCGACGTTGGAAGCGCGCAGCTCAAGGGGACGGCAGACCGCGACGATATTCAATGGATTGCCGCGGAACATTCCAACAGTTGCTTGACGATAGCGGACAATGCCGCAGTTAAACTGTACCGCAGGGTTTTGCCGGGAATACATCCGGAAGCAGAAATGTTGAGGTACCTGACGGCACGCGGATTTACGAAGGCGCCAAAGATCCTTGGCGACGTAGTTCACATTGCCGCAGACGGTACGCCAACCACTGTCGCCGTTGTCGTGGGATACATACGCAATCAGGGCGACGCGTGGAATTGGATTGCGGACCACCTTGCCCGACTGCTCGACGCTCATGTGTCGCCAACTACCGTTGTGTTCTCAAGAGACGATCTCTTGGCTGATTGCGATGCCGTGTGCCGCTCGATTGGACGGAGCCTCGGAGAAATGCACTCGTTATTGGCGGGAGATGTTGAAGACCCGGCCTTCTCGCCATCAATAGCGTCGGCGGCGGACGGAGTTCATTGGGCGACGGTCGTCAAACGGCGTATTGAACGGGCGTTTGATAGCTTGGCTCACTTTGAATCGTGGGTGCGCGAACAGGATCGGGAGCGGGCACAATTTTTGAGTGGTAAAAGGGAAGCTATCACCTCTGCCGTGGACAATCTTGCGGCATGGGCAGAGGGGGCGGTTACGACTAGAATCCACGGCGACTTCCATTTGGGTCAGGTTCTGGTAGGTGGCGGCGATGCCTTTATTATTGATTTTGAAGGAGAACCCGCTACCACAATTGCAGAGCGGCGTGCCAAAGCAAGTCCACTTCGGGACGTAGCAGGTTTACTTCGCTCTATTGACTACGCTGCGGCCTCGTTAATCGATCGCGAGACGGTTGGAACGGCGCCAATCGATGTTGAACTGCGGGATGACCTTATATCGCATTTCCGCACTCGAGCGTCGGAAGCGTTTGCGATATCGTATTGGGAAAGCCTCGGAGTTCAACCGGATGCCCGTGCGTGGTCGCTGTTAATGTTATTTCTGATTGAAAAAGTGGCCTACGAGGTAGCTTACGAGGCAGCCAACCGGCCTGCATGGATAGGTGTGCCGATTGCGGGATTAGTTCGCCTGTTTGAACGGCTTCAGGTGGCACAGCCCAGATAGAGCGTGTTTCGTGCTTTAAGAGCTTTCCTGCGAACACGAATTTGGTGTGGCGCTAATATAGGGGCTCAGGATGAAAACGAAGTCTGATCATCTTCCGGCCATTGCGGCAAATGGGTCTTTCGAACTGTCAGTGCTTAATCGTGGCGAGCCGCAACCACCGGAACAATGTCGAATTTATTCAGGTCGTTTTATCCGGTGTCAGTGAGGATGTCTGTGCGGGATTTATACTCGATGATCACCAACTTGATAGATTACCGAGGGCCGTTGCAGAAGAGCAGGCACGGCGTCTTTTCCCCCAATAAAACCACGTCAGAGAG
>Ga0209624_10002847_pt1 | contig 12586 bp, 13 predicted proteins | sample JacPinW_OM2H0_O1_FD_188565 | JGI IMG/M metagenome (GOLD analysis project Ga0209624, IMG submission 188565) | Forest soil microbial communities from Algoma, Ontario, Canada - Jack Pine, Ontario site 1_JW_OM2H0_O1 (SPAdes) (version 2) | ecosystem: Environmental > Terrestrial > Soil > Boreal... | reverse complement strand
CTCCTTTTGAGCGGCCTTGGGCGGCCAGTTGGGCGCTTTCACACCGAACTGCTGGGCGTACTCCGCGTTCAGCCGCTGCCAGCCGGCGAACTTCATTGCATCGGCACCGGCGATACGGCCAATGGGAGTTCCGCTAAGCAGGTAATCCAGCACGTCGAAAGAAATGTGCCAGCCAGCCGCACCCATGGAGACGAAACCGCGATTGATCTTGGTCCACAGAGTCAGGCGCGTGCCGCGGCCCGAGGGCTCAAGTTCCCAACGCATATCGCCGTACTCAAGCGCCTTGGGAGCTTCGGCTCGCGTCACTTTTGTTTCGATCGGTGCGGGATTGCCAACCCACGTAATCTTCACCGTTCCAATCGCATCCAGGCTCCCATCGGTCACAAAGGGGGCCCACTCGCGGAGCTGCGCGGGATCGATCAACGCCTGCCAAACTTTTTCCGGCGAGTGGCGCAGCTCTCGGACGAGAACGAGCGTCCACTTATCTCCATCTTTTTTCAGTATCCGCGCCACGTTGGCGGGACCCGGTTCGTACGCCTGAGGTTCTGTCATCTTCTTCTCCTCTGTCTCAATCGCACGCCACCCGGTGAGTCGAACTCAATGACCCGAACTCGACGATCTTCACCGGCGACCCGCGATGTGGCTATGATTCTTGCCGCGGTGCCCAAGACGAACTCAGATCAAGTTGAGCACGGTACGAACCGCATTAGGCACAATGCCATGGGCCGCAACGTCGTGGACAATGGCGGGCATCACAAGCCGCGCGATCGGATACGCGATCAGCACGACGGTGACGGCCGCCATCGCCCAGGTGTTGGCCGAGAGGTGGCGTTCGAGAGCATCCACGTGATCGGACCAGAGCTGGCAGGCCTGCATGGCACTTGCTGAACCCGGTGAGTACTGCATGCGATTGGTCATCGATTTACTCCTTGATCACTTCCCTGCTGATCTTTTGTGCGCGACTTCTTCCTGCTGAACGTCTTCTGCTGGCGTTCGTCTTACCAGCGCGCGAGCTGCGTGAGCTGAATGAGGTTGCCGCAAGTATCTTTCAACATGGCAATCGTAGAGCCGGGGACGTCGGTGGGCGGCATGGTGAACTCGGCGCCGCGGCCTTTGATCCGCTCATAGTCGGCCTTAACATCGTCGGTGAAAAACATGATCGCGGGCTGGTTCTGTTGAAAAATCGCCTGTTGATACGTTTTGGCCGCGGGATTGTTGTTCAACGCGAGCTGCAATTCGACGCCGTCCGACTGCTCGGGCGAGGCCACGGTCAGCCAGCGATAGGGGCCGTTACTGAAATCGGCCTTCTTGGCAAAGCCTAGTACGTCTGTATAGAAGCGCAGGGCTTTCTCCTGATCGTCCACGTAGATGCTGGTTACTTTGATTTTCATTTCGATTCTCCTTTATCGCGCTCGCGGTTTGGGCCGCGGCGGCTTTTCCTTTGTCTTCTCTTTCGGTGTTGACGGTTGCATGCGATCTTTATCCATTCGATCCAAGTGGCGTTCGAGAGCGTCGATGTGAGCGGACCAGAAGCGGCGGAATTGAGCCAGCCAGGTATCGAACTCCTGAAATGGTCCGGGTTTCAGCCGGTAGAGACGTCGTTGCGCGTCGACCGTGGATTCGACGAACCCGGCATTGCGCAGCACGCGCAGGTGCTTGGAGACGGCCGGCTGCGACATACGAAGCTGCCTCTCGATCTCTCCCACCGATTGTTCGGACGAGACCAGGAGGCTCAAGATCGCGCGGCGGTTCGGCTCGGCAATGATTTCGAATACGGATTCCACACTCTTTATATACTCTACAGAGCATATACGTGTCAAGGCATATATTAAATAAAAAAAAAGCGAGCTCTCTCGCGGTGAGTGAGCTGCCTTTTTCAGCGGGAGTTCGAAGATTTATTGCGAATTGCCGAGTTTCGGACGGTTGGCGTCGGAACTGGGCGCCTGCACGACCGTGACCGGGGCTTGCAGAGTGAAGTTCAGGACGGTCTCGGACGGAAACTTGATTTGCTGGCTCTTAGTCGCGGCCTGCACACCCCCGCCGACACCGGCTCCCGCTGCGGCTCCGATGGCAGCACCTTTGCCGCCACCGGCAAGCGCGCCGATGATGCTGCCGATGACGGCTCCGCCACCGACCTTCTCAGCGGTGTTCTTGCCGCGAGAGCTGCCGGTCTTGCGATACTGATCGGTCTGCAGGTTATAGGTCTTGCCGCCGGCCGTAAGGCTGTCGAGCTGCATCACGACTTCGGACTGCCCGGCGAACTTGCCCGCACTCTTCACGGAAACAAGGTGGCCGGCGATATCGGATCCGGCCGGAACGACCTCTTCCCCGTCAGAGGTCAGGGGCGCGTTCAATGTGGCCTTGAAGGTGTCACCCGTCTGATTTTTTTCGCTATCGATGGCATCGACGAGACGTACCGTCATCTGCGTTCCATGATCGACGATGAATTTCTTCGGCGGAGGTGGAGGAGGCGGTACCGGAGTTGGATTCACATCCGCGGGAGGCGGTGGAGGAGCCGCTCCGGGAGGCGTCTGGTCATTCGACGCCATCTGCTGTGGCGCCGCCTGCTGATCATTCGGATTGTTGGCGTCATAGGCGGAGTCGCGAGGCGGCTTCGAGTCCTTATGCTTGCGCGACCTTTCGGGCCTCTTCGTGGCACCAGGTTCGGGTTTGACATCGGGAGGATTGCTGGTGACCTGTGTGGGCGCAGCGGGAGCAGGCGCGGCTGCGGCCGTGGCGTCGCCGATCTGTAAATTGTTGATGACCGTCTTCACGCCTGGACTCGAGGCAGCCTGACGTCCCGCTGCGTCACGCTGGGCATCGTTGTCGACGGTGCCGGAGAGCGTCACGACTCCGTTGTTGGCCTGCACGGAAAGTTGCTTCGTAGAAAGACCGGAATCCTGACTGAACTTGGTTTGAATGTCGCTCGACATCTTGGCGTCGTCGAGCTTTTTCGCGCAGCCCAGGCTCGCCGCAAGAATGATGGCAATGACGAATGAAGAGAGCAGGGATTTGGTTTTCATACTCGACTCCATGGCAATACAGTTTAGATGCTAGGAGGGTTTCCGATAGATGTAAATGAGGACGACAGGTTAACGTTTGCGCAGCGGCTGAAGCCGGATTCTCTTCGCGTTCTTTTGCGGCACGGATAAATCCGTGTCCTACATGCAGGTCGGTGCAGGGCTTAGGCTGGAAGCGGCACGGCGCGAGGCCGTGCCCTACCCAAACCATTTATTAGAAAGCTTCTAGTGGATGAACTTGTAGTCGACGATCGAGGCGGCCAGAGTGTTTTCGGCCTCTTCCTCGGCGTCGGCGCCTTTGGCGCGCATGACGCGACCCTGGCAGACGACGTTGCTATTCTTCTGACCGGAAATTTCCTCGGGCATTTCGAAAACCATCTCGACGAGGGCATTCACCGGCAACGGTTGCGGGCCGTTGAAGAGCACGCCGCTCTGGCTGATGTTCTCGATGATGCCTTCGTACCAAGTGCTGGTCTTGTTGACGCGGTAGCGCAAAGGAATATCGAGTTTCAAGCGACGCGCGCGCGGAACCCACGACGGACGCCTTTCGCGCGCATGGCTGCGCCGGATTCCGGTCTCAGCCTTGCGCTCCACGCGCTCGGTGCGGCGCATTGTGGTCCAGTCATATTTGTATTCCACAGCGCACAACAAACAGACTTGGTAATAGTCACCATCGGCGGCACGCCGCGGCCAAGAGAACTCGTGGGAGCAGCGCCCAAGCATAAGCACATCCATGATTTTTTGCGGCATGATCTCGAATCCGGGTCAGTGACCCTGGGACGCAGGGTCATCATCCCGCGAAAAGCGGACATTTGGTAGGTTACTTTCGTGCTGGGTCGCATCAGTTAAAGCCTGTTAACAAGCTTGTTTACATACACTTATCCTGTGGAAGGTTCTGGTAACAGTAGGTCAAAAGGGGCCGGAGGAGGCGGGCGCTTTTCGGCCGGGGGATCGCCGCGGAGTAGCCGATCAGTGGCCGAGGCAGGCGTGTATGATCGCGCGGTGAGCACGCAGGCGGAGCTGACGGCGTTCGTTCTCGCGGGGGGCAAGAGCACGCGCATGGGGACGGACAAAGCGTTCGTCACGCTGGATGGGCGCACGCTGCTGGAGAGGGCTCTGGATGTGGCGCGGGCGGTGACGTCGGATGTTCGCATTGTGGGAGAGCCCAGAAAATTCGCGGCGTTTGCGCCCGTGGTTGAGGACGAACTTCCGGGGTGCGGACCGCTGGGGGGGATCCACGCAGCGTTGCGAAGTTCGGGCCGCGATTTGAATGTGATTGTCGCGGTGGACTTGCCGTTTATCACCCCGGCGCTATTGCAGTTTCTGGTAGGCCGAGCGAGAGATTCAGCGGCGGTGGTGATCGTCCCGAGAACTGTCCACGGATGGCAGCCGCTGTGCGCGATCTACCGGCGAGAGTTTGCGAATCTGGCGGACACGGCGTTGCGCGCAGGACGGTACAAGGTTGATGCACTGTTCGCGGAAGCCCGAGTAGAAGCGATCGGTGAAGACGCGTTGCGATCCGGCGGATTCGGTCCGGAATTGTTTCGAAATCTGAACACGCCGGAAGATCTGGCGGAGGCACGTGCGGAAAATCATGAATCGCACTGACAAGAGGCAAGAACTACAGTCGCTCATTGAGGCCGGTAGTTGACCACGTTCGCATCGATGGGCTGACAGGCCAGCAGACAACACCGCAGACGCAGATTCTTGCACAGCGATCGATACTGGACTACTTGCAAATCGGATTACGTCGGGGGGATGCTGTACGGCAACTTTTACGACGCAGTGTGAAGCTTGCACAACGAACAGAGTGGTCGACAGTTCAGGGAGCGCGTATGTATGCGGATTGCGGCATTCGCCTCGCGAGCACCCGCTTGGCGAATGCTTCCCCAAGATTTGATAAGGTTAGAAGACAGGATTCGAAGGCTGGAAGCCCAGAGTCCTTACTCCCTTCATGCCTCACGAGCCCAAACCGGCGCCATACATTGAGTTTCGCGATGTCTCCAAGGCATTTGGGGACAACGTCGTGCTGGAGCATGTCAACTTCGACGTGCTTCCGGCAGAGACTGTGTGCATTCTCGGACGCAGTGGCGTGGGCAAGTCGGTTTCCCTGCATCACATCATGGGATTTCTCAAGCCGGACTCGGGGCGAGTGATCGTTGCCGGGCAGGACATCACCGACTACAACGAAGAACAATTGGAACAAATCCGCAAGAAAGTCACCATGGTGTTTCAGAACGGTGCGCTCTTCGATTCGCTGACCGTGGGAGAAAATATCGCGTTCCCGCTGCGCGAGACGCGGGAACTGAGCGAGGAGCAGATTTTCCAGATCGTCGACGGGCTGCTGCAGATGGTGGGTGTGCAGGAGATGCGCGATCTGCTACCTTCTGATCTGTCGACGGGGATGAAGCGGTCGGTGGCGATTGCGCGGGCGCTGGCGGCGCGGCCCGAATGCGTCTTGTACGACGAACCGACCACGATGGTCGATCCGCTGATGGCGCAGTTGCTGGGCGACCTGATCAAGCGGCTGAAGATTCAGCTGAACCTGACCAGCATTGTGGTCACGCACGACATGCGGCTCGCGAAAAAGCTGGCGGACCGCGTCGTGTTCCTGTACGAAGCCAAAGCGATCTTCTTCGGTCCTTACTCCGAGATGGAGAAGGATCCGCATCCGATCATTCAGGAGTTTCTGGAGCTGGATGAATTGAAGCTGGAAGCGTAAAGCAGGGGTCAGCGATCAGCCGTCGGGGGTCAGGCTAGATGGGAGTTCTGCGCATTCAGCGCTCGGCCAGCGGCCCCGACACATCACCAGTTTCTGACGCGTGCATGATGACTAGCCCCTGGCCCCTATTCCCTAGCCTCTGAACCATGCCTGCCAAGACCAATGCCGCACGGCTTCTTGACCAGATCGGCATCCAGTATGAGCTGCGCGAGTATGAGGTGGATCCGAACGATCTGGCGGCGGAGACCGTGGCGGCGAAAATCGGGATGCCGGCGGAGCAGGTATTCAAAACGCTGCTAGCACGCGGGGATCGGAACGGGCCCATCATGGCTGTCATCCCGGGCGATCAGGAGCTCGATCTGAAAGCGCTGGCCGGGGCCGCGGGTGAGCGAAAGATCCAGTTGGTCCCGGTGAAGGAATTGCAATCGCTTACCGGATACATTCGCGGAGGAGTGACCGCTCTCGCCGCCAAACGCGACTTCCCTGTTTACGCAGACGAGACGATTGAATTGTTCGACGTTATTTCTGTGTCGGCGGGAATGCGAGGCTTGCAGATTCTGATCGCTCCGGCCGACTACTTGCGGGCGACAAAAGCGACGATCGTTGCGCTGAGCCATCCGAAGAAGTCTGGTTAGGAATTCCCATTCCTATCGAACTTCGAACGTCCTCCTTGTTGCACTCCTCCGATTGTGATAATTAGGAGGCCCTATGAAAACCTTGCGCGCCGCCTGCTGCTTGATCAGTGCAACCGTATGCTGCCTCGTGTTCGCCCAATCCGTTCGCGCGCAGCAGTCTCCGACTACGGTGGTGGTGAAAGCGTCGAGACTTCTCGACGTGCGGAAAGGGAGTTACGTTGAAAATGCCGCCATCTGGATCGAAGGCGACCGCATCAAGGAATCCGGCCGGGCATCCGACGTTCAGGCGCATGCACCCAAAGACGCAAAAGTCATTGATCTCGGCGGAGCCACGCTGCTGCCGGGCCTGATCGACTGCCATACGCACATCATGGCGCGCTTCGACGACTCGGATAATGGCTACATCATCGGCCTGGCCACGAAGTCACTGGCAACGCGGGCGCTTGAAGGCGCGTACGACGCGCGCATCACGCTGCAGGCGGGCTACACCACGGTCCGCGACGTGGAAAGCGAAGGCTCCGAATACGCGGACGTGGCTTTGCGCGATGCCATTAACGAAGGTCTCGCGGACGGCCCGCGCATGCAGGTCGCAACGCGAGCGATCGCTGCGGTAGGGCAATACAATCCTTTTGGAATTTCCCCCGATCTGAAGAACTTCCCAACCGGCGCACAGATGATCAGCGGCGTGGAAGAGGCGCGGCGCGCGGTTCGCGAGCAGATTGGCCACGGCGCGGATCTGATCAAGGTCTATGCTGACTGGCGCAACCCTACGCTTACGGTGGATGAGATGCGCGTGATCGTCGAAGAGGCTCACAAGCAGAAACGTAAAGTGGCCGCGCACGCGACAACCGCAGAAGGAATCAACAATGCGCTGGTTGCGGGCGTTGATTCCATTGAGCACGGCCACCGAGCCAATCGCGAAGACCTGGAGATGATGAAGGCAAAAGGAGTTTTTCTCGTTCCCACGATCGGAGTGATCGATTCCATGCTGGCCTCACAGAAGAACGAACCTGCGCCTCCAGAGGCACGCAAACGCGTGGCGGACTTCCTGCAAGGAATTCAAGATTCGATTCAGACCGCAAAGAGTCTCGGCGTAAAAATCGCGGCGGGCTATGATGCGTCCTCGGCTGAAAGGCAAGGCAGGAATGCAGATGAACTGGTTGCTTTGACGAAACGCGGACTGAGTCCTCTAGAGGCAATTCAGGCAGCAACCGTCAGCGCCGCCGAACTGCTCGACTGGCAGGACAAAGTGGGCTCCCTCGAACCTGCGCACTATGCGGACATCATCGCGGTGGTGGGTGATCCGATGAAGGACATCGCAGAAGTGCAGCGCGTGAAGTTCGTGATGAAGGGCGGGGTGGTGGCGAAGGACGAGATTTCTGTGCACGCGGCCGGCCACTAGCCCAGTCTGATGGGAAGTGAATAGTGACTGGTGAATAGGAATTCCTAGAGCGGGCCCTCAATGCATGATCGTGGCAGGGTTTCGCCCATCCGCACCACGCTTTTCCGTCACTGAGTTTCAGTTGCTTGGTATCATCTCGTAGCACTATTTTTGTCATTTCGTAATGCAGCGGAGATGTCTGGTTGTTGCTTCCCGCTCACACCTCAAGGAGACCTTCATGGCACGAGTCACCGGAATCGGCGGCGTCTTTCTCAAAGCCCGCGACCCCAAAGCCCTCTCCGCCTGGTACGCCCAGCACCTCGGCATCCAGCTCGCCGACTACGGCGGTGCCAGCCTCCTCTGGTCCGACGAAGTTCCCGCCGGTACCGGCCAAACTACCTGGATGCTCTTTCCCGATACCACCAAACACTTCGGCGCCCCCACCCAGCGCGCCATGATTAACTACCGCGTCGACGACCTCGCAGCCCTACTCGCCCAACTCCGAGCCGCCAACGTTCCCGTCGATCCCGACCAGCAATCCTATCCCTACGGCCACTTCGCCTGGATCACTGATCCCGAAGGCAACCGCGTCGAACTCTGGCAACCAGTCGTCGATAATCCGTAAAAGAGGAACCTGCACTACACTCGCGCGGCTGTCGGCTATCAGGCCGGAGCTGGCTCTCATCAAGTGGTTACTATCAGAATCCCTGTGCCACTAGTTCATCGATCGTGAATGAATCCTGCCCGTTGCCTTTCATCATCTTCTCGACATACTTCGCGATGAGGTCGGCTTCGAGATTGACCGGGTCGCCCGGCTTGAGCGAGTGCAGATTCGTCATCTCGACGGTGTGAGGAATGATGGCGATGGAGCAGCGCTCACGCTCCAGCTTGGCGACTGTGAGGCTGATGCCCTCGATTGAAAGCGATCCTTTAAATACGGTGTATTTCTCGACGTCTTCGGGCAGGGCGATGTGCAGCCACCAGTTTTCGGAACTAGCGACGCGCTCGAACTCGATCAGCTTTCCCACACCGTCGACATGTCCTTGCACGATGTGACCTCCGAAGCGGCCGTCAGCTTTCATAGGCAATTCGAGATTGACCAGCGCGCCCTCGTGGATGCGCGAGAACGACGTGCGTTCCCAAGTTTCGGGCGCGAGATCGGCGCAGAATGAACCAGGCTTGATATCGAGCGCGGTGAGGCAGACGCCACTAACGGCGACGCTGTGTCCGGTGCCGAGTTCTTTAGGAGTATTTTCGGCAGCAATGGTGATGCGCCGATTTTCGCCGCGCTCTTCGATGCGCGTGATGCGTGCGACTTCTTCAACGATGCCAGTGAACATGAGTGCCTCCGGCGAACGGAATAGTTTAAATCAGAAGGCAGGGAGCAGTGAGTAATGAGTAGTAATGGCGAACGTTGGCGCTCGTTAGCTTTTCACCATTCACTAGGCACTAGTCACTAATCACTCCTCATTATTCACTGGCCCCTTGGCCCCCGAGCCCCGATCTCTGTTCCCTGCTTCAACCCCCATACGGATCGCGCAAATAGCCTTCGACGGCGAAGTCTTCGCCGAAGCGGTGTAAATGGAGGTGCTTCACTTGCGCGGCCTGGTTCATGTGGCCGAAGCCAGCGCCGGCGGCGAAGGGGATCGATCCCGTGCCAGCCAGAATTTTCGGCGCGTAATAAAGGAAGACTTTGTCGACGACGTTGGCGGCGAGCGCGGTCCAATTCACCGTCGCTCCGCCTTCGATCATCACGCTGGTGACCTCGAGTTCTCCGAGGCGGCGGAGAATGGCCGGCAGGTCTGGGCGACCGTCCGATCCGAACGCCGGGATTTGCTCGATGCGAACCCCGAGCTTTTCGAGCTGGGATTTCTTTTGCGGATCGGCCGATGCGCAGAAGACGAGAACATCATCTTTGCGATTCGCGGCAACGTCCTGTACCAGGCGAGAGTCAACGGGCAGGCGCAAGCGCGAGTCGAGAATCACGCGAAGCAACGGACGGCGACGAGCGCCACCGCTACGATCCGTGAGCAGAGGATTATCGGAAAGAATGGTGCCGGCGCCAACCATGAGCGCATCGTTCTGATGCCGCAGTTCCTGAACGTGCGCGCGCGCGACCTCGCTGGTGACCCATCCGCCGACGGGAGTGCCCGCGGCGCGCTCGAGTTCCTCCGCGGGAGGCGGCGCGATTTTTCCGTCGAGGGTCATGGCGGCCTTCAGCGTAACCAGGGGAGTGCCGTGGCGGATGTAACGGGCGAAGGCCTCATTCAACTTGCGCGCCTGCTCTTCAAGGTTGCCGACGACCACGTGAACTCCCGCGGCGCCGAGCTGGGCGAAGCCACGCCCGCTAACTTTCGGATTTGGGTCTGGCATGGACGCGATCACGCGATGAATGCCGGCCTTGATCAGCGCGTCCGTGCACGGAGGCGTGCGTCCCTGATGCGCGTGCGGTTCGAGATTGATGTAGAGCGTTCCACCATTCGCCTTCCCGCCGGCAGCTTCGAGCGCGAGGATTTCGGCGTGCTTCACTCCCTCGTAGGTGTAAGTTCCAGTGCCGACGACGTTGCCTTGAGCGTCGGCGATGACCGCTCCCACGTACGGATTCGGGGACGCCTGGCCAGTTCCGGCGCGAGCGAGTTCGAGTGCGCGGTGCAGCAGTTCCTCGTCTGCGGAGTGAGCGGACATTCAGGGATGAATCTAACACGCGAGCTGGGTTCAGGGGTCAGGGCTAGGGATCAGTGAAACAGTGAATGGTGACTTGTGAATCAACAGTCCGTCGTGGCGGCTCGGATTGCATGGGTCCTTCGCTTCGCTCAGGATGACAAAATATTTTTGGGGGATGATCGAATTGCCTGAACTCCCAGCTTCGCCTAGCTGGACGGACGAAATGCGTCCGTCGCTCCACGTTTCTTATTTTCTATTCGACGCTCTCTATTCGAAGAGAGAATCCACGAATTCTTTTGGATCGAAGGGGAGCAGATCTCCGGCCTTTTCTCCGACGCCAACGTAGCGAACGGGCAAGCCCAGTTCTCGCGAGATCGCGACCACCACTCCGCCCTTGGCTGTGCCGTCAAGCTTCGTCAGAACGATCCCCGTCACGCCGGCGGATTCGGTGAACATGCGCGCCTGCTGCAGACCGTTCTGGCCGGTCGTCGCGTCCATCACGAGCAAAGTTTCATGCGGAGCGCCGGGGATGATGCGCTGCGCGGTACGCCGCATCTTTTCGAGCTCTGCCATGAGGCTGCTCTTGGTGTGCAGGCGGCCGGCGGTATCGACGACAACATAATCGGTCTTGCGGGCAACCGCTGCTTGCAGTGCATCGAAGAGCACGGCTGCCGGATCGCCACCCGCTTTGGTCTTAATGACTTCGGTTCCGGTACGCTGTCCCCAGATTTCGAGCTGATCGATGGCTGCGGCGCGAAATGTGTCGGCGGCACAGAGCAGCACGTTTTTCCCCTGCGAGCGAAAGACTTGCGAGAGCTTGCCGATCGTCGTGGTCTTGCCAGTACCGTTCACACCGACAACGAGGATGACTTCGGGCGTGCCGTCGACTTTATTCACTGGACGCGAATTCGCGGCGCTCAGAATCGTCAGCAATTCTTCTTTCAGAAGACGCTTGAGTTCTTCGACGTCCTTGATCTGCTTGCGGCCGGCCTTGTCGCGCAGCTTGCCGAGAACTTCCTGTGTGGTAGTGGATCCGAGATCGGCGCCAATGAGCGTGGCTTCGAGATCGTCGAGAGTATTGCGGTCGATCTCCTTGCCGAAGGAGACAACTTCTTCAATGCGCTCGGCGAGATTTTCGCGAGTGCGGGTGACCGCCTGCTTCATGCGGTCTAAAAAGCCGGGTTTTTTCTCTTCTTCGAGGCTGCCGAACAGGGTCTGAATCATAAGAAAGCCAAAAATTGATTATACGGTCTGCGGTTGGTCGGAGGGCTGCACGGGCATTCTGTGGTTGGATTCGTGGTGCGGACGCTCGCTGCGCTGCGCTGGACGGACGAATGCGTCCGTCCCCACTTGGGCAGTGGATCAGACTTGCACTAAGGGTGAGTCTTGCTCTTTTGTTTTTACCGGTAGGCCGAAGCCGTTCACCATCTGGCGACGGTGTTCGAGAATCTGCTGCATTTCTTCCGGAGTTCCGCGCGCCGGAGGATCGTTCTCGATGGCGTCGTTCAACATCGACCAACTGACTTCGGAAGCAATCACCGCGTCGCGAGCGCGCGGGAATCCGAGATTCTTTCCGGCGAGGATCGATCGTGCGAAGACATCGACCATGACGTCGAGTTTCTTGTCGTTGAAGGCACCGGTCTTCCGAATTGTGTTGTGGATGCCGAAGAGTTCGATGGTCGCCTCTGTGAAATCGTGGCGCATGCGCGCGACGCCCTCGGTGCCGATCGCGTCGACATAACAATTGTGCGGCTGATCTTTAGCCAGGTGGCCGTAGATGAATCCCTGGGTAATATCGAAGACGACGCCGTTGGCAAAAGTGCCGTGCGCCTGTACCCACCACGGATCTTTGTATCCCCACATGCGGAGGCCCTGCGCGTGCCAAGTCTGATATTCGCTCTGCGCATACCAGCGCGCGACGTCGACGTAGTGCATGCCGCAGTCGTGAAAGGGCGGGCCTTCGGGATCGTGGCCTTCGAGCGGCATGTGTCCGGGTGTCATGTGGCAGATGCGGATCACAGCCAGGTCGCCGATTTCACCGTCGGCAATGAAACGTTGAATTTCTTTGTGATACCAGGCGTTTCGGTTGAAGAGATTGACGGCAACGAAGCGATCGCTGGCCTCGGTCTCGCGGACTAGTTGCCATTCGGTGGCGACGTCGGCT
>Ga0209624_10002846_pt1 | contig 12587 bp, 7 predicted proteins | sample JacPinW_OM2H0_O1_FD_188565 | JGI IMG/M metagenome (GOLD analysis project Ga0209624, IMG submission 188565) | Forest soil microbial communities from Algoma, Ontario, Canada - Jack Pine, Ontario site 1_JW_OM2H0_O1 (SPAdes) (version 2) | ecosystem: Environmental > Terrestrial > Soil > Boreal... | reverse complement strand
ATCTAGCCTTTATTCCACGGTTCATCGCGATCTCCCGATATTTAACGTCCGATATTTAACTTCGTCGGATTTAGAGCTAAATAGGTAACCCATTTTAAGATGAACTAGATAATTCAAGCCTTAGGACTCTTGAGGTTGGCTCGAAATAGCCAACACCCTACCAGGCAGTGAAACGTACCCCGCCTTGCGAGACACACTCAGCCCTCTGGACGCAAAAACGGGCAAGCCTTCGCCATGAAATTGGGGAAAGATCGATGAGACTTTCGTGTGTCCTACTCTCTGCAACGCACCCCTAGCCGTACCGAAACGATTCGGTCGCTAATGGGGTGATTTTTAGCACTCGCGAAAATCGTTGTCAAGCCGATTCTTAGTGGGTACCTCGGCATCTATTGCCGTTCTACCAACATAGCGGGGGATGCCACCATGCGGAACGGGCCTGGAAACGGATGCCAAAACGTTTTGGCAATTGACAACGCTTTCCGCGGAAGTACAATCCCGCTGCTCCAGAAAATTCGAGAAATTCGCGCTTTGCACCCTCATTCGCGATTCAACGATTGCTGAAATTCTCGCCAGATCGACGGCCACACTCAATAGGAGGAAGGATGGCATCCCGACGGAGACAGTTTCTTCCGGTGATTTTAGTGGTGTTGTGTTGCGTGGTTCCGTTTTTGTCCCCATCGAAGGCAGTGAAGGCCCAGTCGCCGAATGCGGTTAATTCGAAGCCGGCCGTGGCGGCCGAGCCGCTCGATTTCGATCGGGGCGCGGCTGCGCTTTGGCAGAGTCTGCAAAAGCTGCACACGCGCAAGAGCGTGATGATGGTCACTGCGCATCCCGACGACGAAGATGGCGGGATGCTGACGTACGAATCGCGTGGGCAGGGGGCGCGGGTGACGCTGTGCACGCTCAATCGGGGCGAGGGCGGCGCGAATGTGATGTCGGCGGATTATTTCGATGCGCTTGGGCTGGTGCGAACTGAAGAGCTACTGGCCGCGGATAGATATTACGGCGTGCAGCAATTTTGGACGCGCATGATCGACTATGGCTTCTCGAAGACGAAAGAAGAAGCGCTCGAGAAGTGGGGCCGTGATGAAACGCTCTCGGACGTGGTGCGAGTGGTTCGAATGACGCGGCCGCTGGTGATGACGTCTGTTTTCGTGGGTGGACGCACGGACGGGCACGGTAACCATCAAGTCGCCGGCCAAATGGCGCAGGAAGCCTACAAAGCAGCCGGCGATCCTTCCATGTTCCCGGAGCAGATCAAGGAAGGGCTGCGTCCATGGAAGACTCAAAAAGACTACGCGATGGTGCCTTTTTCGCCGGTCACGGATAAGGGAATTTTCGACTATGCGGATGGGAAGTTCTATCCCGCGGAATTTCACAACTACACCGATGACACGGTAATTAAGGGCGCGTTGACGCATTCGGTGGAAATTCCGGAGGGCGAGTACGACCCGATGCTGGGATACACGTATCTGCAGGTGTCACGCCTCGGGCTGGGACACCAAAAGTCACAGAATGGCGGCACTGGCTTGCCGCCCGCGGAAGCGGAAATGTCCGCGTATCACCGTTTTGCGTCGCTAGTTTCGGCCCCCGACAAAGAGTCATCTTTCTTCGAAGGCATTGACGTTTCGTTGGGCGGAATCGCGACTCTCGCTCAAGGTGGCGACGCGGGGTTTCTGAAGGATGGACTTTCGCAAATCAATTCTCTAGTCGAGAAAGCGATGAGCGATTTTTCCGCCAAGAAGCCGGAAGCGATCGCGTCGACTCTTGCAGAAGGTTTAAAGGACACGAATCGGCTGATTGAAAAAGTCGCCAGCAGCAATTTGAGCGACGATTCGAAATACGACGTGACCCACGAATTAAGAGTGAAGCAAGGTCAATTCGAAAATGCACTGGCCGAATCACTGGGCATTTCGGTGCTGGTGACAGTGGCTCCTGAGAAGGAACCCACTGGGCCATTCGCCCGATTCTTCAGAAATGAGCCGAGCTTCCAGGTAGCCATCCCGGGCCAGAAATTCTGGGTGAAGGTGCACACGACGAGCCCCACGGATCTGCCGGTCGAAGTGCAGAGCGCAATGATCGAGACGCCGAAGGGTGAGCAATGGAGCATCGATCCCGGCACTCAGGCGGGCGGAACGCTGAAAGGGAATCAGTCGGCGGATTTGAGGTTTACGGTGAACGCGCCGGCGGATGCGGGATACACGCGGCCCTACTTCACGCGGCCGGACATTGAGCAAGCACACTATGACATTCAGGTACCAGCGGATTTGAACCTGCCGCTGGCGCCGTATCCCGTGTCGGCCAGGGTGAAGTTCGTGTTCGATGGTGCGCCGTTCGAGGTCGCCCAAGTGGTGCAGTCCGTTGAACGCGTCACCGGCTCGGGCACGGTGCTTGAGCCTTTGGTCGTTGGGCCAGCGATTTCAGTGTCTATTGCGCCGCAGGCTGGAATCGTGCCGCTCGACTCAAAATCGTTCGACTTGTCAGTCAAAATTCACAGCAATTTGAAGGGGCCGGCCAAGGGCAGCGTGAAACTAGATTTGCCGAGCGGATGGAAAGCGCCGGAAGAAGAATTTTCGACGTCGAAGGACGGCGACGATCAATCGCTGAATTTTCACGTGGCGCCGGCGGGGCTGGCTGAAAAGCCCTACACCATCACTGCAGTAGCTACTTATGAAGGGCACGAATACAAAGAGGGTTATCACACTGCCGGATATCCGGGACTTCGTCCCTACAATCTGTATCGGACCGCCACTTATCGCACCAGTGGAGTTGATGTGAAGGTCGCGCCGAATTTGAATATCGCCTACATCGTTGGCGCGGGCGACGATATACCTCAAGCGCTGCAGAATTTGGGGATCGAGGTTCATTTCCTGAGCGCAGGCGACCTCGCTACAGCGAATCTCTCGAAATTTGACGCGATTGTTTTGGGGGTTCGGACGTACGCCGTGCGCGAAGACCTGAAAACGTATAACGGCCGAATCCTCGACTACGTGAAGAACGGCGGCGTAGTGATCGTCCAATACAACACGCCGGAATACGATCACAACTACGGGCCATATCCCTACAAGATGGGCTCGAACCCGGAGGAAGTGACCGACGAAGCTTCGAAGGTTGAGATTCTTGTTCCTTCAAACCCGGTTTTCACCTGGCCGAACAAAATTACGACTAAGGATTTCGATAATTGGGTAGAGGAGCGCGGCTCGAAGTTCCTGGAGAGCTGGGATCCGCAGTACGTTCCCCTGATCGAAACGCATGATCCGAACCAGGCGCCGCAAAAGGGTGGATTGGTCTACGCCAAGTATGGCAAGGGCGTGTACATCTATAACGCGTACGCGTTCTACCGGCAGATGCCGGAAGGCGTGCCCGGCGCGTATCGACTTTTCGCGAACATGATCAGCCTAGGGAAGAATCCCGAAGTGAAGAAGGTGGCTCAGTAGGCGTTTTTGAAGGCCAGCAGCCGAAAATTTGCCGCAGAAAATCGAATCAACTCGGACGCCGAGTTGCAGCTTACTTTCGGTCTGGCGTCTCCGGCGTCTGGTCCGATTTCTGATCTTGTGCCTGGTCTGGGTTCTGCAGCGTATAAATGAAGGTCTTGATGGTGGCTTGGCGGTGCGCGTTTTCGTCCGCCATCTTCATCGAGGCATTCTCGTAAAGCTTCATTTCGCTTTGACTCTGCTCTTTTTGTCCCATGTGCTGGTAGATTTGCGCAAGGCGGTAGTGCGCATCGGCCGAGTTTGGATCCATACGCACGCAGGTTTTCGATTCGTTCAGTGCCTCGGGCCAGTGCTCGAGCCATCGATAGGCTTTGCCCAACTGGCAGTGCGGCTCGGCATCTTTGGGCAGGTCTTTTTCAGCCACGCGCAAGCGCTTTAGGATTTCATCGGCGTGTGATTTATCGCTGGTAACGTAGTCCCGCCTGAAAAGAACCCCGCCGCAGTAATACTGCATGTGGCCGTCTTGAGGCTGACTGTCGGAATATTGGCACAGCCTGGCGAGAGCGGCGGCATCGGGCGCGGAGGCGCGATCCATCTGGACATCGCCCAAATATTTCAAGGCGGTCGCCGGATCGGGCGCCAGATCCGCCGCGTGCATGAGATAGCGGGTCGCGTCCTCATCGGTTCCAGAAAAATATTCGACCATTCCAAGAGCTAGCTCGGCATGCCAGGAATTCGGCTGCATTTCCTGCGTCTGCTTGAGGACTAGACGTGCTGCGTCAAGATTGTTGTGGCGAATTAGCTCCACGGCAAGAGCGAGGCGGTATTTTTCATCGTGGGGAGCGAGGGCTATCGCGGCCTGATAACCTTGGGCAGCTTCCACATTGTTTCCGCGCGCTTCCTGAATGTCACCGATCAGGCTCTCGAGATCGGCATCGTCGCCCAGTTCTTTACACTTTTGGGCATTTTTTGCCGCGTCGTCGAGATGTCCAGCGCGAAACTCAGCCAGGGTGAGGTTGTATAGCAGATCAGCGCGACTCGGTTCCGCATCGACCGCGGCCTGGAGATCGACGGTCGCGTCGGCATATTCTCCAAAGCTAATCAACAGCGCCGCGAGATTTTGACGAAATGCCGGCTCATCGGAGGAATCGAGTTGAGTCGAGCGGAGTTGATTCAGGGTTGGATGGAAATTGGCGTGTGACTCCAATTCCGCTTCCAAAACGATCAGCCCTACTTGAGGGCTGTGGGTCTGCGAGTAGATAGGGCTGGCGAGCGACACTGCTCGCTTGGCATTTTTAGACTGCAACTCAGCGACAGCGGTCGCCATGATGATTCCGTTGTCGGTCGGTTTGAGGGCCAGGGCCTTTTCCATTTCGGCCGCAGCCGTGTGCGCATCTCCCACGCCAACCGCGACGGACGCTTTCACGCGGTGAAAAACCATGCGGTGCTCGGGATCAGCCGGCGGGGATACGCCGGCCAAAGCTGCTTGGGCTTCCTTGTACTTGTGAAGCTGCGCGAGGACGGCGCCCCATTCGAGCCGAATTTGTGGCACGCCACCTTTCGCCGCGCGGGCCAAGAAGGGTTCGGCCTGGTCGGGCTTGCCCGCCTGTTCGTACAATTCACCCAGGGCGGCCAGGGCGATCGAATTGTCGGGCTCGATTTTTAGAACCATTTGGAATTCTTCTTCGGCGCGATCATTTTGACCGGCGCTAGCAAAGGCCTGGCCGATTAAAGTGTGTGCGGAGGCATCTTGAGGCCGATTCTGCAAATAATTCGAGAGGATCCGTATCGCGTTTTCTGTGTTTCCGTGTTTGAGCGAGGATCGAGCCTCATCGAGAGGCCCTGAGGAGCTGGGAGGGCTCGCTTGGGTGGACCGGCCTTGGGCGGCGCGAAGTTCAGGAGCGACGCACAGAATCAACACTGCTACAGCGCAAACCGTGCTGAGCCGGGGAATGTGCCGTGCGACGGGGCTCGCTGCATTGAGGCGGCGGCTGGGCAATTTGAGCGAGAGATATTTTTGCACAAAAGAGTAGATGCTGAATTCCGGGCTACCAGCTTCCGGGAACTTGGTCGTGTTTCAACCAATTATCAATCAGCTTCACGATCCCATCTTCGCTGATTTTAACGAGTTGTTTTCCTTTTTCCGCGGAAGCCTCGCTTACTTTTCCGGAATAACCAGGCCAATCGACGGCGGTCGACTTCTGCAGAAAATAGGGGGTTCCATCGGCGAGGTCGGGCGGCTCAGGCATGTCCTTCGCCTTATCGAGATGAATAAGATCGGGGCGAAATGCAGCGACTGCGGAGGTTTCCAGCGGACCGCCGTGCCCATGACCGCCATTGGATTGATCGAAAAGGCCCAGGCGCTTCATCAAATCGCCGGGCAGAAATTCCCACCAGTTCACAAAGAGCAGAGCGGCGTCTTTTTGCTCGTTCGCGACCTGAGCGATGGCGCCGCGCGCAGGTCCGATGTTGCCGTCGTGACCGTTCAGGATAAGGATTTTTCGGAAACCTAGAGTCAGGATATTGCGCAAGATATCCGCGAAATAAGTGGTCATTACCTCAGGCCGTACCGACATTGTTCCGGTGAAATGCGCAGTGTGCGCGGGGCATTGGGTGAACTTAATTGCCGGAAATAAAAGCGCGTTGGTCCGGGCAGCTACATGTTCGGAAATGGTGGTAATGATGATCGAATCCGCGCCTAAGGGATTGTGCGGTCCGTGAAATTCAAGGCTGCCGAGAGGCAGAGTTGCCAGAGGATACGTTGTAGCAAGCCCGGCGACTTCGAATCCAATTACTTCCTCGAATCGTTTCGGCGGTTGCGGATCATCCACACCGGTGGAGCGTTTGTATGCTTCAGCCATTCCCGGAGCTGCCAGCCCCGCGAGCAAAATCTGTCTTCTTGTGAGAGTTGGCATGCACTACACCTGCGGAAATCGTCGGAAGCGTAGCTAACTTACGGAGGCTTGTCTATTGCTGCTAAGGACTAATTCTTTTTGGGAGGGCAGCAGGAATCTCGAACGATTAGCTGCGTATTAAGCAGGGCCGGCGTAGGGACGTTCAATCGCCCTTCGATGTGGTCGATCAAAATGCGGGCCGCGGTCATGCCGATTTCCCGCGCGGGCTGGCGAACGACCGTAAGGCGCGGGCGCAACAGGGTGGCCCAGTAAAAATCGTCAAAGCCGAGGAGGCTGATATCTTCGGGGCATTGCAGCCCGATCTCCTGAATGGCAGCGAGCGCGCCCATGGCCATCATGTTGTTGGTGCAAAAAATCGCAGTTGGGCGCTTGCCGTTGGTCAGGAGCTGCATGGCATGAAAATGGCCGCTCTCCATGTCGTTGTGGCCGTTGTGAACCATCGAGCGGTCCGGGCGAATCTTTGCGCCGCGAAGTGCGTTGAGAAATCCCTGCAGACGCTCGACGGAGGTTCCGCTTGAGGCATCGCCGGTAATAATTCCGATGTCGCGGTGGCCCAAGCTGAGCAAGTAGCCAGTGGCGCTTTCCGCCGCGCGCGTATTGTCGACTCCGACCCGGCCCACAAAGGAGTCACCATCGGGCGGGTAGCGATCGGCGTAAACCACCGGGATATTTCCAAGGAAGGGTCGGCCCTTTTCTGAGCCCGAATTAATCGGCGGGACACGCACAATTCCATCGACACGGCGGCGATCGAAAGAATCGAGATAATTGCGTTCCTCTTCCAAACTTTCGCGCGAATCTCCAATGAGGACCGTGTAATTAGTGGAGGCCGAGTAGTCCTTCGCGCCGCGAACCAGCTCGATATAGAAATTGTTGGAGAGGTCCGGGACCACAATGGCGATCGAGTGGGTCTTCTGAAGACGCAGGCTTCGCGCTAGGTCATTCGGGGAATAACGAAGCGTTTTGACTGCTTCGTCGATGCGACTGCGCATGTTGGCGCTGACGTAATCGGAGTTATTGAGCGCCGCGGAAATCGTTGAAACAGAAGCACCTGCGGCCTTGGCGACTTCGCGAATGGTGACGTGGCGCTTCGCCGGGCGCGGCTTGGATTTCAACCGGGCCCTTCTTTCCCCGTGTTTTACGCTGGAATTCGACACTGTCCGCAAACGAGCAGCTTACTAGAAAGTGCGAAAAGACGGCAACCAAAACGTTTCGGCAAATTTGGTTCGTGGGCCGGGCGAGCAAATTTTGTCTGATCGAATGTTTGCCTGTAAGCATGGGGCAGGGCTGATATTTGAGGGCATGGCGGCAATCTGTTAACTTCGCCTGTTCCGGGAGAACGCTTTTGCTAGGTGGCAAGTTTCTTAGAACAGTGGTTGTGCCCGCATTGCTAGTCAGCTCAAGCGCATTGATTCTGGTTTCCCATTCGCGCACTTCCGGCGCATCAACCGCTGCAGCGGCGTCGAATCACGGCACCTCGCGTTTAGGCGTTGGAGTAGAGGGGTCGAGTCGCAAAGATTATGTGGGGGACGCGGCTTGCAAGGCGTGTCATCAAGGAGTTGAGAGCACCTACGAGCACACAGCGCATCACCTGACCTCGCGGCTTCCGAACAAGGGTTCGCTGGTTGGAAAATTCGCTCCGGGATCCAACACGATGCCGACTCTCGACCCGAATTTGCACTTCGTCATGAGCTCGGGGAAGGGCGGCTACTTTGAGACGGCTGTTTTTGGAAAGCCCCCCGACGAAGTGAAGCAAACCGAACGAATTGACCTTGTGGTGGGTTCTGGGGAGCGCGGTGAAACCTATTTGTACTGGAAAGGCGATCGGCTTTTTGAGTTGCCGGTTACGTTTTGGACCCCGCTCAACGAGTGGACGAATAGCCCTGGATACCGGGATGGGACCGCAGACTTTGATCGACCGGTAGTCCCGCGATGTCTCGAGTGCCACGCCACGTATTTTTCCGCGATTCCGTCGGAGGCGCCTGCAAATCGTTATCACAAGGCGGGCTCGGTGCTGGGAATTTCGTGTGAGAGGTGCCACGGTCCTGGGCGCGAGCACGTTGAACTCGAAAAAGCAGCTGCACAGCACGCACAGAAGACTCCAGGTAGCGCGGATGCGGGCTCCGGCGAGCACCGGAGCGACGCGCAAAATGGCGCGCAAGATTTGAAGATTGTGAATCCGGAGAAACTTTCACGCGACAGGCAGATTGACGTGTGCGCCGAATGCCACGCGGGACTTGGAGAAGACCGCGCCCCGGCGTTTTCATTCGTTCCAGGACAAGTGCTTTCGGAATATCTCGAAGTTCAGCCGCTGGAACCGAATGCCAAGGTGGATGTGCATGGGAACCAGGTCGCTCTGCTGGAGCGCAGCCGATGCTTTCGGAGTTCGACTAAGATAACTTGCAACTTCTGCCATGACGTTCACACGCGCGAGCGGAGTGCGGCGTCCTATTCTGATCGGTGCCTGACCTGTCACAAGGTTGAGAGTTGCGGGCTCTATCCTAAACTTGGCCAGGAGCTAGCGAAGAATTGCATCGATTGCCACATGCCGGTGCAGGATTCCAATCTGATTGTGTCGAACGTCGGCGGCAAGGAAATAAAAATGCGGATTCGCAATCATTGGATCAAAGTTTACGCGGACGCGGCAGGGCAACAATGAGGAATCGCTCGCAAATGCGCGCCGGCTCGCGCCTTCGGCGCGTTCGGGTGGCCGCGCTCATTTTTGTTGCAATCGTTCCAGCATTCGCGGTTCAAGCTCCGCAAAATTCTGAACGCTTGGCTGATTTTGTAGATATCGCTCAAAAAGCCGGGCTGACCGCGAAAAATGTTTTTGGCGGAGTGGACACTAAAAAATACATCATCGAGATGACTGGGACGGGCGTGGGCATTTTCGACTACGACAACGACGGCTGGCCCGACATTTTCATTGTGAACGGAACGACGCTAGATCCGACGACCGGCGCATCACCGACCAGTCATCTCTATCGCAACAATCACGACGGGACATTCACGGACGTTACTGCGAAGGCTGGACTCGGTGCCACGGGATGGGGCCAGGGTGTGTGCGTGGGCGACTATGACAACGACGGCTTCGAGGACATGTACGTCACTTATTACGGCAAAAATATTTTGTACCACAACAATGGAGACGGAACGTTCACCGACGTGAGCGAGAAAGCGGGCGTCGCGGGAACGGGGAATGCGTGGGGAATGGGCTGCGCATTTGTTGACTATGACCGCGATGGCCATTTAGACCTGATGGTCACTAATTACGTGAAATTCGATCTTGCGAAGACACCATCACCTGGCGACAAGCCAACTTGCCAGTGGAAGGGCGTGCCGGTGATGTGCGGGCCGCGCGGCTTGCCGTGGCAGTCGAACATTCTTTATCACAACCGGGGCGACGGGACGTTTGAAGATGTCACTTCTAAAGCGCACATCGACAAAACGAACGGCCATTATTCATTCAGTGTCTCGACGCTCGACTATGACGACGACGGGTGGCCCGATATATATGTGGCCTGCGATACTACGGCCAGCATTCTCTACCACAACAACCACGACGGAACTTTCACCGATGTTGCGTTGCCGGCCGGAGTTGCATTTAACGAGAATGGGCTCGAGCAAGCTGGGATGGGGACGACCGTTGCGGACTATAACGGAACAGGCCGGCCGGATATTTTCAAAACGAATTTTTCGGACGATACACCGACGCTCTATCGCAATAACGGAGACGGCAGCTTCGACGATGTCACGGTGACTGCGGGGCTTGGCCTTGACACGCAATATCTCGGCTGGGGAACAATGTTCTTCGACTTTGATAACGATGGCTGGCCCGATTTGATTCTGGTGAACGGGCACGTCTATCCGGAAGTCGACACACGACACTTGGGCAGCAGCTACGAGGAACCGAAGATTCTTTATCACAATACTGGACACGGCACGTTTACAGATATTTCAGCTTCGGCCGGAGCTGGCATCACGACCGCAAGTGCGGGGCGCGGCCTGGCAATAGGGGATTTGTGGAATAACGGTCAGCAGTCGGCGGTGATCAGCAATATGAACAGTATGCCGAGCTTGCTGGTGAACCAAACGCCTACGAAAAATCATTGGGTCGAGCTCAAAACGGTTGGAACAAAATCGAACCGCGACGGAATTGGAGCGAAGATCAGCCTAAAAGCAGGCGCGCGCACGATGGTCGATGAGGTGCGAAGCGGCTCGAGTTATATTTCGAATAACGATATGAGAGTGCACTTTGGGCTAGGAGCGACAACGAAGATCGATTGGGTTCAGGTTCGCTGGCCGAGCGGCTTAACTGAGCGGTTCGATAAGGTTTCGGTGGATGCGATTCAAACGCTCAAAGAAGGTACTGGCAGCGAAGTGCGCGAAGCAGCAGGCCATGCGGGTGCCTCCCGAAAGCACTGAGCAGAGTGTCGCTCGCCAAAGGCAGTTTCGAGTTAACTCCATTCATAACTAGTTCTCTCGTTTTTGGGGGAGTAGGATTACGCCCATGAATTCGCTTAGAAATCGAAATTTATTTGTGAGCGTACTTTGCTTTGCCGGCTGTTGCGGGGCAGCGGCTTTGCCTGCGCTTGGCGAAGGCTTACCGACACTTCCTCCAGGCAATAGCGCAGTTCAAGCCGCGCAAAAGAAGCAAATTCGTCCGCAGGATGCGGGCTCGCCTATTCCGACGCGCGCGGAGATGCTGCGCGGCGCATACGGTCCCTATCGGGCGAATAATGATCTTCTGTACTACCACCTGGACGTCCGCGTCGATCCTGCGGAGAAGTTCATCGGCGGCAAGAATACGATTCGCTTCAGGATGCTTCGCGACGACGCCCGCGTTCAGATTGACCTGACCGAAGCGCTAAATATCGACAAGATTCTGTTCAATGGGACGCCGCTGAAATATGAGCGCGATACTTCCGCTGTGTTTATTGATTTCCCGGAAACTTTGCACGACGGCGAGATTTACTCGATCGATTTCTATTATTCGGGGCATCCGCCGGAGACCGGCCGGTTCGGCGGGATTACTTTCAAGAAGGACTCTTCGGGGCATGATTGGGTGAACACAGCGTGCGAGGGAGTTGGCGCCAGCGTGTGGTGGCCTAACAAGGACCAGTGGCCGGATGAAGTCGAGAATATGGACATCAGCGTCACGATTCCAAGCAATTTGGTCGACGTTTCAAACGGGAAATTTGTAGGGAAGACGGATGTGGGCAACGGATACACGCGTTGGGACTGGCATGTCCACTATCCGATCAACAATTATGATGTTGCGTTGAACATTGGGAACTACCAGCATTTTTCCGACAAGCTGGGGAATCTTGATTTGGATTTTTACGCGTTGCCCGAGGATTTGGAGAAGGCCAAGAAGCAGTTCGCGCAGGCGAAGGGCATGCTGGAAGCTTTTCAGCATTATCTCGGGCCGTATCCATTTCCAGAGGATGGCTACAAGTTAATTCAGGTTCCATATGCCGGCATGGAACACCAAAGCGCAGTGGCCTACGGCAATCTTTTTGAGAATGGCTATCTCGGCCACGATTGGACAGGTGTCGGCATCAGCCTGCGATTTGACTTCATCATCATTCACGAAAGCGGCCACGAGTGGTTCGGCAACAGCATAACTGCTAGGGATCCTTCGGACATGTGGATTCACGAAGGATTTACGACGTATCTCGAAAGCCTTTATGTTGAATACCGGTGGGGAACGGCGGACGCGATCAAGTATCTGAGCGGCTACAGAGAGAAAATCTACAATCTTCGCGCGATCGTTGCCGAACGTGGCGTGAATGCCGAGCCAACCGAAGATCAATATTTTAAGGTTGCGCTGATGCTCAACACGTTGCGCAGCGTCATCAACGACGATGCGAAATGGTGGGAATTGTTTTACGGCTACTACCAACAGTTCAAGTATCGGAACATCATGACGGACGACGTGGTTTCCTATTTTAATCAGCACACCAATATGAACTTGACGCCGATTTTCAACCAGTACCTGCGTCATCCGCAAATTCCACGCCTGGAGCTGCTATTTGGCGAGGCGCCGGGGATGGTTATGTACAAGTGGAATGCCGATGAAGAGGATTTCGCGATGCCGGTTCGTGTGGGCACGCCGGATCACTGGACGATCATCCAGCCCACGACCGAGTGGCAATCGATGCAAACGCCGCTGACCAAAGAGAACTTTCAGATCGCGACGGATTTGTATTACGTCGACGTAAATAATCAGTAGAAACCA
>Ga0209624_10002845_pt1 | contig 12588 bp, 12 predicted proteins | sample JacPinW_OM2H0_O1_FD_188565 | JGI IMG/M metagenome (GOLD analysis project Ga0209624, IMG submission 188565) | Forest soil microbial communities from Algoma, Ontario, Canada - Jack Pine, Ontario site 1_JW_OM2H0_O1 (SPAdes) (version 2) | ecosystem: Environmental > Terrestrial > Soil > Boreal... | reverse complement strand
GGGTTTCGCAATCAAGTCTTTCGCGTTACGCCGGACGCCACTCCCCAGCGTATCGAGTTACCGCTCTCCGTCGCTGCATTCGATGTATCACAGGAGGCATCTATCGCGTTCGTCGGAGAGGATTTCGCGCACCTTCCCGAGATCTATATCAGGCGCAAGAACGGCGATGTACGTCAGCTCACGCATATCCAGCAGGGATGGAGCGGAATCTCTCTGGCGCCGACCGCGATCTTTCGCGTGGCGAGTTCGGATGGTCTTCTCATCGAAGCCGCACTGATGAAGCCGGCGATCAGCGCAAGATTGCCCCTTGTGCTGCTCGTGCATGGCGGCCCGTCTGCCAATTTCACCGCGGGCTACGGCTGGGAAACAGCTTGGGCGCAATTGCTGGCCGCGCATGGCTATCAAGTGCTCATGGTGAATCCGCGCGGCTCAAACGGTTACAGCGAGGACTTTCTTAAAGCTAACCGCGGCGACTGGGGTGGCGGCGACTATCGCGACCTCTTGAGCGTCCTCGACGCCGTCGTGGCCCAGGGCCAAACGGACCCGGAGCGGCTGGGCATCGGCGGCTGGTCGTATGGAGGTGAGATGGCCGCATGGGCGATCACACAGACGAATCGCTTCAAGGCGGCCGTCTTCGGCGCCGGAGTTTTCGATCAGGCGGCGGAATTCGAAACTGAAAATAATCCGGCGGACGACGAGTGGTACTTTGGGACCCCATGGGAGCACCCGGACGTGTTCGCGCGGAACTCACCGTCAACCTACGTCCGCAATGCGCACACACCGACGCTGATTCTCGCGGGTGACAAGGATGCCAACAATCCCGTCGGCCAGTCGAAAGGCTTCTACCGCGCCCTTAAGCATTTTGGTGTCGAAAGCGAAATGGTGATCTATCCGGGTGAGGGGCACTCGCCGCGTCGGTACGCCCCCAACCTCGACATGTTCGAGCGGATCCTGGCGTGGTACGACAGGTACCTGAAACCGGAGAAGTAGCGCGGCCGCGTGCGCGCTCCGCTGTGGCATGCTTGAGCGTGCAATCACCAACGGCTTGATGGGGCGCCGCGGACACGCCGGCCTCCAGCGAAGAAGCGGCTCAAGTTTGAATTCGGCCGAAAACTGACCCACTGCCAGAGGGCGTCGCCGCGTCCAGCCCATGCGGTCGCCATGTTATAGTGCGCAGCCGCGCGGCGTTCCACCTGCCCATGATCGGGCGCGCTGCAACAACACTAATTAAGTCAATTTTCTTGGAGCATTGCTGATGGATCCCACAACTTGGCTGTGGCTCGCAATTGCAGCCGGCCTGCTCGCCGTGCTTTATGGCGTCTTTTCGACCTTGGCCATCCTGCGACTGCCCGCAGGCAACGCGCGTATGCAGGAGATCGCGGCGGCGATTCAAGCCGGCGCCAAGGCCTACCTTAACCGTCAGTACACGACGATTCTCATCGTCGGTGTGGTGCTCTTCGTCGCGATCGGCTTTGCGCTGAAGAGCTGGGCAACCGCCGGCGGCTTCGCGGTAGGCGCGATCTTCTCCGGCCTCACCGGCTACATCGGCATGAACATCTCCGTGCGCGCCAACGTGCGCACCGCGGAAGCCGCCAACAAGGGTCTCAATGCCGCGCTCAATGTCGCGTTCCGCGGCGGCGCCATCACCGGCATGCTGGTCGTGGGCCTGGGGCTGCTCGGCGTCGCCGGCTACTACGCGCTGCTGCGCAGCCAGATCGGCGACACCGCGGCGCTGCACGCGCTCGTGGGGCTCGCCTTCGGTGGCTCGCTGATCTCGATATTCGCGCGCTTGGGCGGCGGCATTTTCACCAAGGGCGCGGATGTGGGCGCCGACCTCGTCGGCAAGGTGGAGGCTGGCATACCCGAGGATGATCCGCGCAATCCTGCCGTGATCGCCGACAACGTCGGCGACAACGTGGGCGACTGCGCCGGCATGGCGGCGGACCTGTTTGAGACCTATGCCGTTACCATCATCGCAACCATGCTGCTCGGCGGCCTGCTCTTTGAAGCGCAGGGCGCCGCGGCCGCGTTCGCAGCCGTCGTCTACCCGCTTGCAATCGGCGCAGCCTCCATCGTGGCGTCGATCATCGGCACGTTCTTCGTGTCCACGCGTGAGGGCGGCAAGATCATGAATGCGCTCTACAAGGGCGTGGTCGTCTCAGGCGTAGTGGCGGCGATTCTGTTTTATTTCATCACTCGCGAGCTCATGCCCGACAAGGCCGCCGCGCTTTACGGCTGTGCCCTGATCGGCCTCGCCCTCACCGCCGCACTCATGATGATCACGGAGTACTACACCTCGACCGAGTTCTCGCCGGTGCGCGGAATCGCCGCCGCCTCGCAGACCGGGCACGCGACCAACATCATCGCCGGCCTGGGCGTTTCGATGAAGGCAACGGCGCTGCCGGTCATCGCGGTGTGTCTTGCAATCTGGGGCGCTTACCGCTTCGGCGCCATCCACGATATTGGCCTCTATGGCATCGCCATTGCCGCAACAGCCATGTTGTCCATGACGGGGATGATCGTGGCGCTCGATGCCTATGGACCGATCACCGACAACGCCGGAGGGATCGCCGAGATGGCACATCTGCCCGCGCAGGTGCGCAGCATCACCGATCCGCTCGATGCGGTCGGCAACACGACGAAGGCTGTGACCAAGGGCTATGCCATCGGCTCGGCGGCGCTCGCGGCGCTCGTGCTCTTCGCCGACTACACGCATAACCTGCAGGCCGCGGGCAAACTCGTCGAATTCTCGCTGTCAGATCCCGCGGTCATCATCGGACTGTTCATCGGGGGCCTCGTGCCCTATCTCTTTGCCGCCATGGCGATGGAAGCCGTCGGACGCGCCGCAGGCTCGGTTGTCGTCGAAGTGCGTCGGCAGTTCCGCGAGATCAAAGGCATCATGGACGGCAGTGGAAAACCGGACTATTCGCGCGCAGTGGACCTGCTCACGCGCGCGGCAATCCGCGAGATGATCGTGCCGTCGCTGCTGCCCATTCTCGTGCCGATCGTTCTGGTGTTCCTGGTCAATGCCATGATGGGTCCGGGCGCAGGTGTGAAAGCGCTCGGCGGCCTGCTGATTGGCACCATCGTCACCGGATTCTTTGTCGCGGTTTCCATGACTACCGGCGGCGGCGCCTGGGATAACGCTAAGAAATACATTGAAGAGGGCAACTACGGCGGCAAGGGTTCTGAGACGCACAAGGCCGCTGTCACCGGCGATACCGTGGGCGACCCCTATAAGGACACGGCGGGCCCCGCGATTAACCCGCTGATCAAGATCATCAATATCGTGGCACTGCTGCTGGTGCCGCTGCTGTAAGGGGCGCGCGATCCTCAGCCGCGTCCGGCGCGGGTCTCAGTGAGCATCGCGCTCACGAGGCTATTCAAGCGCTGACAGAACTCGGCGACCGGCGCTGTGGCGCCCACCTGCTTATTCGTGAGCGCGGAGCTGATCTCGTTCAGCCGACGCTCGATGCGATCGTCCACCCTCATGGTGTGAGTGAGCAGCGCGCTCACGCATGAAGTAATTTCCGCATCCAGTGCGCGCGCATCCGTACCGGCTATCTCAACGCCGGTGAGTTCGCGCGGATAGCCTGCCTGCAGGTGCTGACGCCACAATCGCGCAAGCTGCATACCGTAGTCGCCTCGGTTGCTGTTGTTATTGGTTGGTTCGGTCGCCTTCTTACCACGCTCGCCGCTCAACTGCACTGTCGCGATATACTGCGATCGCCTCCGATCTGACGGTCAATGTGAGGGTAAAAAGCCTCAGTCTGCCCCGGACGATCATGCACCTTAACTTAAGTAGCTGATTGTTCACGCCCTTTTATTGTTAACTCGCTTGTTGCTTCTGGGACTCACGTCGATGTGCGCTCGCAGCGTCACCGTATCCCCAGTGCAAAGGTTTTGAGATCTTTGGGAGCCCATGATGAAGTCGAAAACTGCCATGCTCGCGGCCGCGGTCGGCGGCCTGATTGCGCTGCGCGGCTCGTTCGCAGCCGCTGAGGAGGACCGAAAGACGACCGAACGCTGTTATGGCGTCGCCAAAGCCGGCAAGAATGATTGCGGCGGGCCCGGGCATGTATGCGCCGGACTTTCGAAGAAGGACGGTGATCCCGACGAGTACATTGATGTGCCGAAGGGCACCTGCGAGCGCATCGTCGGCGGCATCTTGAAGCCTGACGCGCCACCCAAGTCATGAGCAGGGCCTCGTGCTGCAGGGGGTTTGCGCTGCGCGCAGCGCATCAGCATGAGTTTCTGCAGCGCCGCCCGGCGGTCGGCTGGGTCGAGGTGCACAGCGAGAACTATTTTGCCCGCGGTGGTGCGCAGCGCGCGGCGCTCGCGAAGGTGCGCGAACTCTATCCGCTCAGTCTGCACGGCGTAGGGCTCTCACTCGGCTCGACCGATCCGCTCGATAGTGCGCACCTCGCACAGCTCGTGCGCCTCGCGCGCGAGCTCGACCCGGCGCTCGTGTCCGAGCATCTGTCCTGGGGATCGATCGACGAGCGCTTCATGAATGACCTATTGCCGCTGCCGTACACGGAGGAGGCCCTGCGACACACGGCAAATCGCATCAAAGCGGTGCAGGATGCGCTCGGGCGGCAAATCCTGATCGAAAACGTCTCGAGCTATCTTGAGTTCGAGGATTCAACGTTTCCCGAATGGGAATTTCTCGTCGCCCTCTCGGTCGAGGCCGGCTGCGCCATCCTTCTCGATGTCAATAACCTCTACGTCAACGCCGTCAACCATGGCTTTGATCCGTACCTCTACTTGAAGCACATCCCGCGCGGGGCCGTTCAGGAGATCCATCTCGCCGGCCACAGCGTGCAGCGTGCGGGCAAGCGCGCGATCCTCATCGACACGCATGCGGAGCCGGTGTGCACGGCGGTATGGCGGCTGTACGGCGCGACGCTTGAGCGTTTCGGGCCGGTGCGCACGCTTATTGAGTGGGATACAGGGCTGCCATGCCTCGATACGCTGCTCGCCGAGGGCGCGCGGATCGAGGAGCTGATCGAGACACGCCATGCCGACGCTGCGTGAGCTGCAGCGCTCTTTCGCCGCCGCGCTCCATGACGGTAGCGACGCGGCGGCGTTCGCGCAGGTGCGCCCAGGCGGCACCGACGCGCGCGAAGGTATTGCCATCTATCGTCATCGCCTGCGCGAAGTATTCCGCCGCGCGTTGGGCGCTGAGTTCCCGGTCACCGAACGTCTCGTTGGCCGGGTCTATTTCGCCCGCCTCGCGCGCGACTTCCAGTGCGCGCACCGGTCGCGTGCCGGCGATCTTGAGCCCATCGGCGCCCCGTTTGCGGCATTCCTGGCAGAGCGCTTCGGCGGCGGCGCATTTGACTATCTTGCGCACGTTGCGCGCCTTGAATGGGCCTTGCAGGAATGCGCGCTCGCCCCGGACGCGGAGCCCCTTGATCCGCGCGCTCTAGAGGGCATCTGCGCCCGTTCCTACGGCAAGCTGCACTTTGAGCTGCATCCGGCGTGTCGCCTCATAAGCTCGCCGTATCCCGCGCTCGCCATTTGGCGCGCCAATCAAGATGAATCGGCGGCCCCCGACATCATTGACCTTGGGAGCGAAGCTACGCGCGTGCTGGTGCAGCGCCACGCCCGCGGCATCGAAATTCATGACCTCAGCGCCGCCGAGTTCGCGCTCCTTGAAAAAATCGCACAAGATTACTGCCTGGGTACGGCGCTCGACGCTGCGCGGCGGCAGGAGGAAAATTTTGACCTCGGGCTGGCTCTGCGCCGTGCGGTTGCGTTCGGAGCATTCATCGGCGCAAGGCTGCACCCACCGTAAGATCGCCCTCCCCCGCGCAGCACGGCCGCGATGACCGGAGATTCAATGGACCAGGTGAGGTTGCCACGTCCGGACTTCGTGACACTGCAAAGCGCGCTTGCGCGCGAGTGGCTGCTGACGAACGGTCTCGGGGGCTTCGCCTGCGGCACGATCGCGCAGGCGAACACGCGGCGCTACCACGGCCTACTGATCGCTGCGCGGGCGCCGCCGGGCGAGCGAACGCTCATGGTCGCCAAGCTCGATGTAACTGTGCGCTATCGGGGCAGCTCATTTGAGCTCGCCTGCAATGAATTCGTGGACGGCACGATCGCACCGCATGGATTTGCACGTCTTGCGGATTTCCACCTTGAGGACGGGATGCCGGTGTGGACCTACGCCCTTGGCGATGCGCGGCTTGAAGAGCGCATCTGGATGGCGCACGGCCACAACACGACCTACGTCAGCTTCACGCTGCGGCACGCTGTACAGGCGCTGGAGCTGTCGCTGCTGCCGCTTTGTACGTACCGGGATTTTCACGCGCACACGCAAGGCGGCTCCTCGCCGGAGAGCAGCGCCGTGGAGCGCGGCTGCCGGATCGTCGCGCGCGCCGATGCGCGGCCGCTGCGCCTCGTCATTGACCGCGGCAAATTTGTGGCGGGCGCGGAATGGTATTGGCACTTTCTTCATCGCATCGAAGCGGAGCGCGGCCTCGATGCGCAGGAAGATCTGTGGCGACCCGGCACCTTTCAGGCGCGCCTGGTTCCCAACGAGACGGTCACGTGGACCGCGAGCGCCGAGGATGAGTTGCACCCTGCTGCTGTGGCGCGCAGCGAGCACCTCAAGCGTCGCCAGACGCTCGCGACGCAGCTGCCTGCGACGGCTCCCGATTGGATCGGCACGCTCACCTTTGCCGCCGATCAGTTCCTCGTGACGCGCGCCGCGGCGAGCGGCAAGGCTGCAGGCACGACCATCATTGCCGGCTATCCCTGGTTCGGCGACTGGGGGCGTGACACGATGATCGCGCTTCCGGGACTCGCGCTCGTCACGCAGCGCTACACCGAAGCAGCGTCGATCCTGCGCACATTCGCCGGCTACGCAAGCGAAGGCATGCTGCCGAACCGCCTGCCCGAGCAGGGGGGCACTGCCGAGTACAACAGCGCCGACGCGACGCTATGGTTCTTTCACGCCTTGAGCGCCTATGTCGAGGCAAGCGGCGACCAGGTACTGCTGCGCGAGCTCTTTCCCACATTGCTCGATATCTTTGAATGGCACCGGCGCGGCACACGCTTCGGAATCAAGGCGGACGCGGAAGACGGCCTGCTGCGCGCCGGCGAGCCCGGAGTGCAACTCACCTGGATGGACGCCAAGGTCAACGGACAGGTGATCACACCGCGCATCGGCAAGCCCGTCGAGATCAACGCGCTATGGCATTTCGCGCTCGCAGCCATGGCACGTTGGGCGAAGATCCTGCGCGAGCAGAATGCCGCCAAGCAGTTCGAGCGCAGCGCCTCACAGGTCGCGCGCGCCTTTGCGCGTGCGTTCTGGTGCGAGGCCTCGGGCCATCTCTACGATGTCGTCGACGCCGCCGAGGGCAGCCTGGATGCGCGCGGCATGCGCGTGGACGCGAGCCTGCGGCCCAACCAGATTTTCGCCGTATCGCTCGGGACGAAATTACTCGATGCGCGGCGCGCGCGCGCCGTGGTTGAAGCGTGCGCGCGCGAACTCCTGACGCCGGTGGGACTTAGGTCACTGGCGCCAAGTGATCCGCGCTATAAAGGCATCTACCAGGGAAGTGTCGCAGAGCGCGATGCAGCCTATCACCAAGGAACCGTGTGGGCGTGGCTCCTCGGGCCATTCGCGCTCGCCCATTATCGCGCCTATCACGACGTCGACTACGCAGTGAGCCTGCTCGCCGACCTCGTGCCGCATCTCACCGAAGGCTGTCTCGGCAGCATAGGCGAGATCTTTGACGGCGATCCACCGCACGCGCCGCGCGGCTGTTTTGCGCAGGCCTGGAGTGTGGCGCAGACGCTGCAAGCCTGGCATGAACTCACGCGCCGCGCGACGGCGCCGAGCCTTGAATAACTACGCCATTGTTCGCGCTTGGCATAGTAAAGCCCAAGACAAAGCCAAAGCCAAAGCGGGTGACGCTGCATTGATGCTGGCACAGAGCGTCGCGCATTGACTTTCGACGCGACAATGAAAGGATAGACGCTGCTTCAGCGCCTGAAGAGCGTCAAAGGAGTAACGCCATGTCCGTACGACCGGCCACACCCGTCACGCCGCCCGAAGTCGAGAAGTCGGACGCCGAGTGGCAGCGCGAACTCACGCCCGAGCAGTATCGGGTGCTGCGCGGTCACGGCACCGAGCGCGCCGGCGCAAGCCCGCTCAATGACGAGCATCGCGCGGGCGTATTTCGCTGCGCCGGTTGTGGACAGCCGCTGTTCGAATCGGATACGAAATTTGACAGCGGCACCGGCTGGCCGAGCTTCTACAGGCCGCTCGCAGGGGCGGTCGAAACCTCGCGCGACGAGGCCTATAACATGCACCGCACGGAGGTGCACTGTGCACGCTGCCACGGGCATCTCGGGCATGTGTTTCCCGACGGGCCGCGCCCGACCGGTGAGCGCTATTGCATGAACGGCGCCGCCTTGGATTTCGCGCCGCAGGCGGCGAGCACGAAACAAAAAGGCGGCACCTAGGGGCGCTTGCCAACCAGCAAAGTGATCGGCGCGGGGCGCCGCAGCGACTCAAGGATTGTCCCTCGCTGATAGTTGAGCGCTCCGGCGAGGCGCTCGCGGATCGGTTACATTGGCCGTATGAGCCGCTCCTCCCCTCAACTTGCGGCCCGGGAAGTGCGTAAGACACTGCGGCGGCTGTTCGCGGCGCTCGCCGAAGCTGACCGGATCACGCTCGGGCATCTGCATAACGTCAAGATCCGCTACAAGCCGGATGGCAGCGAGGTCACAGTCGCCGATCGGGCCGCTGAGGAGCTGCTGCGGCGGCATTTGCGTGCAGCCTGGCCTCACGATGCCGTGCTCGGCGAGGAGCATGGCGGGCACCTTGAGCGGGTGGGGCGTTGCTGGCTTCTCGATCCCATCGACGGCACGGCCTCCTACGTCCTCGGCCTGCCGATGTTTGGAACGCTCGTATCGCTCCTCATCGATGGCGAGCCGGTTTTTGGCTGCATCCACCTGCCGGCGCTGCGAGAAACGACGTATGCAGCGCTCGGTTCCGGTTGTTGGCACCTCCGCGACGGGGCACGCCCACGCCGCGTGCATGTCGCTGCGCCGCGCGCACTGTCGAGCGCGCAGGTCGGACTCACGAGCCTCAAGGAGAGCGATCTTGCGCGCCGCCGCGGCCGCTGGCGCCTTGCGCGTCTGATGCGCCACGCCGGCCGGCTGCGACTCATCGGGGACTGCGTGCAGTACGCTCTGGTGTGCCGCGGGAGGCTAGACGCTGCGATCGATCCGCTGATGAAACCCTGGGACATCGGCGCTCTTGCGCCATGCATCCTCGAAGCCGGTGGCTCGATCAGCGATCTTACCGGACAGACGAGTCACATCGTCGAGCGCACCTCCTTCGTCGCGGCGAGCAGCGCGCGCCTGCGGCGCGAGATCTGCGCGCACGCCGCGCGCAACCGGCGGCAATGAAACAGGCCGCGCCGGAAAATTCTGGCAGCGTGCAGCATCAGCTGACACGTCGCGAGCAACCGTTACTCTCCCGAGCGCCGTCCCTGTCGATGCTGCGCGGCGCGACAGCGCCGGTGCACAAGCTGGCTGAATTGCTGCTGCTGCGCCCTGGGCCATTTGCCCGGGTCTTTGAGAATCTCATTCTCGTGCTGATCGTGTTGAGTGTCGCCTCCATCGCCGTGGAGGCGCTCCCCGGACTGCCCGACTGGGCGCGGCGCACGCTACGCATTGAAGAGATCGTCGTCGTCACCGTATTCTCGTTTGAGTATCTGCTGCGCATCGTAGCGGCGCAGGACAAGCTTGCATTCATCGTGAGCTTCCGGGGCGTGGTGGACTTGCTGTCGATTGCGCCTTTCTTTCTGAGCGGGCTCGACACGCGCTGGCTACGAGTGCTGCGCTTGCTGCGTCTGGTGCGCGTATTGAAGCTGCAGACGCATGTTCTTGAGAACACGGTCGCCGAGCGCACGCGCGAGCTCCTCAGCAAGAACGCGGCGCTCGAGCAGGCGCAGGCGCAAATCAAAGCGGAACTCGACGTCGCGCGCGCACTGCAGAGTGCAATTCTGCCCGCGACGTTTCCCGCGGCATCCGGATGTGACGGCGCGGCACGCATGATCGCGGCCACCACGATGTGCGGGGATTTCTACGATTTTATTGAGCTACCCCAGCGGCGTATCGGGCTCGTGATGGCGGACGTTTGTGGCCACGGCATTCCCGCCGCATTTTTCATGGCAGTGGCACGCACCAGCCTGCGCGATGTTGCCGTGCAGTTCACCGAGCCCGGCGCCTGTCTGGCGCACGTCAACGAGGCGCTTTGTGCGCAGAATCCGCTCGACCTGTTCGTGACGGTGTTCTACGGCGTCTTCGATCCTGCAACCGGCGTGCTGCGCTACGCGAACGGTGGTCACAACCCGCCCTACCTGCGGCGCGCCGACGGCTCGGTCGCGACGCTCGACGGGGGCGGTGGAATCGTGCTTGGAGCTCTGGCGGGCGCCGAGTTTCCGGATCACGCGGTGATGCTGCAACCGGGCGAACGGCTGGTGCTCTATACCGACGGCGTGACCGAGGCTTGTGACTTGGCCGGGGCGCAGTACGGGGCGGAGCGCCTCGCCGCACAGATTCAGGCGCACGGCGCCGCCGGTGCCGGGGCGATCGTCGAGCACATCTGTGCAAGCGTCACGGCTTTCGCGGGCACGGCCGCGCAATCCGATGACATCACTCTGGCGGTGCTCGCCTGGAACGCGCCGTGAAGGTACGCAGCGAGAGCGTTGCCCAAGTCGCGGTGGTGATTCCGGAGGGACGGCTTGACTTCGGCGCCGCGGCGGACTTTCACCAGCGCCTGGAGAAAACGCTCGGCGGAGCGGGCAAGGCGCCAGTCGCTGTGATCATCGATTGCGCCTCGCTTGACTATGTCTCGAGCGCCGGCCTGCGCGTGTTGCTGCAGGCCGCGCGGGCTGCGCAGCGCGCCGGCACCTCATTCGCACTGTGCGCGCTGCAGCCTGCGGTGCGCGAGGTATTTGAAGTGAGCGGCTTCGACCGCATCATCGACGTGCACGCGGATCGCGCTGCCGCTCTTGCGACGGCACTGCCGGATCGAGCGCCTCAGGAGCGACGCGCCACTGCGGCGGCCGATGCGGCACGCCTGCCGACACTGATGCAGTTCCTCGGGGAGTTCTGGTCCTCGGTCGCGCTGCCGCCGCAGGAGGCGCTGCCCTTTGAGCTCGCGCTCGAGGAGGTCTTTATGAACGTCGTCATGCACGGTTCGCCGCCGGGCGCTCTCCCGCAAGTCGAGGTAGCACTCGCCCTGACCGACGGCACCCTCACCATGACGATCGAAGACGACGGGCCGCCGTTCGACCCGCTTTCCTTGCCCGCGCCGGATGTCTCTTTGAGCCTCGAGGAGCGCCGAGTGGGTGGTAACGGCGTCTTCCTGGTGCGCCAAATGATGGATGCCGTGCGCTATCAACGCGTGGACGGGCGCAATCAGCTGAAGATGAGCAAGCAGCTCGCGCGTTAGCCCTGTACTGCGGGTGCAGGTGCAAGAGCGCAGATTTTCGCGTAGCTTGCTCCTCCTACGGGTATCCGCGAAGAAGCGGGGATCAAGCGACCGCGGCCGCGCGCCGCCAGAAGAAGAACAGACGCATGTTCGATATCCACCTCGGCCCGCAAGGTGAGGTCCGCATGGCGGGCCGGCTCGACGCTACACAGTGCGACGCTGCGCTTGGCTTCCTAAATGGCCTTCCTGAACCACGGGTCATTGATCTTGCCGGTCTTGAGTACATCGCAAGCGCGGGTCTGCGCGTGCTGCTGCTGACCCAGAAGCGCGCCAAGGCCGCAGGCAGCGCTATCCGGCTCATCAACGTGCGACCGCAGATTTTTGACATTTTCCGCTACGCCGGCTTCGACCGGATCATCGACGTGACCTGCGCCGAGGCGTGACGGCCGCTCCTGGCCTGGCTCGCGGACCAACTTTTTGCGCGCTGAGCGGTACTTGTGAACGAGGACGATGACAGGGTGTTGGTGCGTCGGTGCCGGGACGGCGACCGAGCGGCCTGCGAAGCACTGTTCGGGCGCTACCAGAAGCCGGTCTACAACGCGGCCCTGCGGCTGCTCCGCAACCCGGAGGATGCCAAGGATGTCGCGCAGACCGTGTTCCTGAAGGCGTTCGGGCACCTGGCGGATTATGACCCGAGCTTTAAGTTCTACAGCTGGATCTACCGGATTGCGGTCAACGAGGCGTTCAATGTGCTCGGATCAAGGAAAACTTTTGGGGAGATCAGCGGCGAGGAGCCGGATGAGGCGCCGGGACCGGAGCGGCGAGTCGAAGGGGAGCAACTGAGCGAGGCGATCGAGGAGGCGCTGATGTCCATCAAACCTGACCTGCGCACCGTGATCGTGCTTCGGCATTCGCTGCACTTGAGCTATCAGGACATGAGTGACGTACTTCAGCTTCCGGAGAAAACCGTGAAATCACGGCTCTACGATGCGCGGCAGCTCATGCGAGAGCATCTGCTGCAGCGCGGAATCCTCTGACAATGACGGACCAGCCCTCCATTGCACTCATCAACGCCGAGCTCGATGGCGAGCTCGACGCTGCGCAGCGAGCCGACCTTGCGCGCT
>Ga0209624_10002843_pt1 | contig 12591 bp, 7 predicted proteins | sample JacPinW_OM2H0_O1_FD_188565 | JGI IMG/M metagenome (GOLD analysis project Ga0209624, IMG submission 188565) | Forest soil microbial communities from Algoma, Ontario, Canada - Jack Pine, Ontario site 1_JW_OM2H0_O1 (SPAdes) (version 2) | ecosystem: Environmental > Terrestrial > Soil > Boreal... | reverse complement strand
GCAGGTAGATCTCCGCTCCCGGTGCCTCAATCAGCCTGGTGCCTGTCCGTCTACGATTCGCAACTGTAGCCATGATCGCTGCACGTCACTTTCTTCGAAGATTCGTCAAAAGCGGAGCCCATGGTGATCTTACGTCAGCAGAAAGAACCCAATCAATGCACAGAAGTCAGCACCACTCCCGATTGTTTCATATCGGAATAGGCGTCGTTGAGTTCTTCCGGAATGCCGCCGTTCCGTTCCACCCATTCGAGGAAATCATCGAGAATCGCCGACAAGTCGCGGTCGGGAAGCCATCCCAGCGTCTTCAGTTTCTCGATCGAGGAAACGCTGTGTCGGTTGTCCCCGCGCCGGTATTCGCCGGGCAGGCGCAGATCGACTTCGCGGCCCAGTTTGCCGGCAACTGCCTGCGCATAATCGAGAACGCTTGTCGAACGTCCACTTCCCACATTGAATGCCTGGAAGTTGGCGTCTTCTTTGCGAAGCACCAGCATGTTCGCTTCAACCACATCTTTGACGTGGACGAAGTCCCGTGTCTGCCGGCCATCTTCGTAGATCAACAGAGGCTCGCCCCGCAAAGCTCGGCTCACAAAAATCCGGCACACGCCCGAATAGTGGTTGAACAGTGATTGCCGCGGCCCCTGAGTAATTGAGTATCGCAGGGCCACGCTGGGAATGCCGTGCAACCAGCCCACCCCTAATGCGGTCTTCTCTTGCGCCAACTTCGAAACTGCGTATTGATTAAATGGATTTGTGTACTCTTCTCGCAAAAGAGCCGGCTTGCTTTCGCGCCCGCAGTCCGGGCAGGTCACTTCCCACCTGCCCTCTTGCAGTTGGTGGCCACGAGGAGTCGGCAGGAATTTTCCGTGTTCCATGCATGTGTACTGACCCTCACCATAAACCGCCTGCGAGGATGCCACAATTACCTTCTTCACTTTGATGCGTTCACTCACGATGAGTTCGTAGAGCAGCGCGGTACTCACGGCATTCACATAGAGGAAGCGGGAAAAGTCCGGCATGTAATCCTGATAAGCGGCCTGATGAGAAACAACGTCAACGCCGCGCAACGCCTGGAGGAGCGTCCTGCGATCGGTTACATCCCCCTTGATGAACTCCGCCTGCGAAGGCAGATAACTCGGCACGCCGTGCGGGTGGATCCTGGGCTCCAGACTATCCAGCACACGAACTTGAAAGCCCTCTTCGATAAAGCGGTCCACCAGATGGCTTCCGATGAAGCCTGCGCCCCCGATGACAAGAACACGCATAATCTAAACTCCACTCCGTACGACAAGTTGAATTGCTGGCCGGAACTTTATTCCTATTTGCCCGACCCCGAAAACACAGCTTCCACAGTTCGCAGCAAGATTTTCGAATCAAGCCATAACGACCAGGAGCGAATATATTCCAGGTCCAGCCTGACCCATTCGTCGAAGTCGTTGATCTGATTTCGGCCGCTGATTTGCCACAGGCAAGTGATCCCGGGTTTCACCGCGAGCTTTTGTTTCTGATGTTCGGTAAAGCGTTCATACTCCGTGCGAAGCGGGGGCCGAGGCCCAACCAGACTCATGTCGCCCTTAAATACGCTGTAGAGCTGCGGCAGTTCATCCAGGCTGTAGCGCCGCATCCACGATCCCACGGACGTGATCCGAGGATCGTCTTCCATTTTGAACATCGGCCCGGTCATTTCATTGCGATGTTCCAGTTCGGCTTTGAGTTGGTCAGCATTGATGACCATCGAACGAATCTTGTAGCCTGTAAACGGGTGGCCATTTTTGCCCACTACCTTCCAGCGATAAAATACGGGACCCGGCGAAGTCAGTTTGACCAACAGACCTAGCACGAGAAATATAGGGGCCGCCAATACCAGCAAACACCCTGAGAGAATCGCATCCATCGCCCTCTTGCAAGCTAGGTCAAAAGGCTGACCCCAGTTCCTGGAAAACCGTAAAGGCTCGAACATCTCACTGGAAGCGCTGCACATTATTGTATATTTTCCTGGTTCTTCTCTTATTTCCCTACGACCCAGCGGGTCGCGCGAATTCGGTTGTTTCCACCGGGCCACCGTCGCCCAAGAGCCGGCGGTAAACATCAGCGTGCTGTTTGACCACGTCCTCCCAGCGGTAGTGGGTCTCGGCCCGCCGCCGAGCGCGCGTCCGGTAATCGGCAACCAAGCCGGGGGCACCTAGAAGTTCCTGCATTTTCCGTTGCAAGTCAATATCGCCTTCGGCTCCCCGGTATTGAAATCCGCTGTCCCCTATAACCTCAAGATTGGATGGAGTATCATTCACCAGCACGCAATTGCCGTATCCCATGGCTTCCACCAGTGCAGGATGCGTGCCTCCGACCTCGTCCGGCAGCACGAACAAGTAGGCGTTTTTTTGGAGCTGGGCATACCCGTTGCCGTATACTGCGCCCGTAAAGATGATCCGCCGATCGGTAGAAGATCTCAGCAAACTGACATACTCTCTCTCCCACGGATCGTCTCCAACAATTACCAGCTTCTTATCGGTAGAAACCCTCTCGAACGCGCGGATGAGGTGATGAATATTGTTTTCAGGAACCAGGCGCCCGACAAACAAAACGTAGCTTCTCTCCGTTAGCTGGAACTGGTCCAATATGTCAGTGTGCAGCGAGCTTTGCTCCGAGGTGCCGTACACAATACAGGACGAGGCCGCGCCATAATTTTGCTGATAGTAGTGCATTACGTCCTTGGAATCGGAAATTAGCCCTTGGCAACACAGCACTGCCAACTTTTCGGAAAAGTGGAGATACCAGCGTGGAAAGCGACCCCATTTTGCCCGCTGCCAATCGGTTCCGTCCACCGAGCATACAACTTTCATGCCGAAGAGCCGGGGAAGTGGGGCGAACACGGTGACACCCGTTGTAAAGTAATGCACAACATCCACGCGATGAAATAAAACATGGATCGTGCACAAAAAGGCGTGCACGATCGTGCTGAGATTTTTCGATTTCAGGGTGGGAAGATTGACCAGTTCGACACCCTCATAGGAACTTTCGGAAAAGGTAGACATGCCGGATCGGTTGTAGACGCGAACGCTATGTCCCAGCTTTACCAACCCCCGGGAGAGTTGATCGACAGCTGTTTCGAATCCCCCAAAGCGAGCGGGAATCGCTTTTATCCCGATCATTGCAATCCGCATGGATTGAGGTTCCAGCATACATGGGAACTCTTTAGCAACCTACGTTGTGGTCTGTGGAACAGTACTGTAACTGCGCGAGGGACCGTCGACTCTCGCACGAGAAACCGTCGAACTTATTTCGGCAATGTGCACACCTGCAGCGAGCAGGCCCAGATGAATCCAGGTAAACGCAAGAGTCGAGGCATCGGTCAGCTGATAGGCAATGACCATGACGATCGCGCCCGCCAACAGTGCGCCAACCGCGGTGGTTGTTGCGTCCTGCACTGCAAGAACCCGCCACGCGCGACGGCCTAAATTGACGATGAACCATCCGAGCAAAACCATTCCGATGATTCCGGTATCGTGTACAACACGAAAGAATAAGCTGCCCAGCCACGCCTGTCCCACTCCTTGATAACTGTCATCTTCCCCCAGATACAACAACTGAAAGCTGCTGCTGCCCATACCTACAATCGGATGTTGTTCAATGTCCTGCAGAGCAAGCGTCACCAATCCCGCGCGACGAACAACGGTTGGATCCTCTGCAGCTTCGCTCACAGAAAGTGTCGTAAGGCGGTCCGACAAGCCACGCATTGCAGTGAGAGCGACCGCGAAGGCCAGCAGAACTCCGGCGATTGAAAAGACTAGTCGCTTCCATTGCCTCTTCTTCTTTTTCTGTCCTCTGCTGCGGCGAAGACTATACAGAAAAACGCCCCCTCCGACGACGATCAAACATACCCATGCCTGTCGCGCCAGGCTGAGCAGCAAGCCAACGGTGGAAAGGGCGAATGCCACCATGTACCACGTTTTCTTGCTTTTATCGTGTAAGTAATAGAACAGGTACATGACGGCAAAACAGGTGCAATAACTGCCAAAGATGTTCGGTTCCCACAAAGAGCCGTGCACACCCGGAATGAATCCGATATAGAAAAATAGCGTTATGCCGACGCCCGTCCCAAAAAGGACATGCGAGAAATAGCACAGAAGTCCAAAAGTGGCTTCGAGAGCTCCCACGAAGAGCCACCACTTCATAACGCGCGCGAACTGCTCCTTAGTTGTGACCAGTTGCCGGATCAGAAAAAACGGAGATGCCGCCAGAGTCTGCAACAGAGCCCAACGGAGAGTCGAAGCACGCTCGGGGGAAAACCAGAAAGAACTAATGTAATTCACCGCCAGAAACGCCAAAAGCAAGAGATCGAGCTTTTCCAGCGGCTGCCAGGTGTGCATCTTGGCGAAGATGCGGAACAGCAGGATACCGCCGCATGCCGCCGCAACAATGTGTTCGGGTTTTGCGTTCCACGTTGAAACCGGCATGAACCATCGCGGAATCGACCCCGCAACCAGTAACCCAATGAGCGCGCCATCGGGCCACCGCATTAAAAGCACTACAAGGCCGATCACACCACCCAGCGCGAACGGCACCCAGTTCAGGTTCTCGGTCGCGACTAAATACGCAATCACGATCGCGAGACCACATGCTGCGATCAGATCGATCCGGCCTAATGCGTTCGGACCATGCCGATGAGGATTTATAACGCCGTCGGCGTTTAGCGGGCTGAACATCGGTGAATAGCTTTTCTGTACGATCACGCCGGCAACTGGAAGTTTTATTTAGATCAGACGTGATGGGTAACGGGAATTAGAAATCGGAAGAAAACCTACTTAGATTCTTTCACGTCGATCTTCTCCCGATCGGGTGAGCCATGACCGTTCTGTCGCCAATTTGGAAACTTAGTTCCCACTCGTTCGTAGACGCGCGTGGCCGAATGCCATAACGGAATTAGAGTCTCGTTTCCGATGTGCTCGGCGAATTGCCTGCGTGGGTCGTCGGGATTAACTTGATCCCACGCCGCCAGGCCAAGAATCCATGCCGTCCCCATCGCAAAAAAGAATACGGCTCCTACCATCATGATCAATAGGCGTGGAGGGCCTGACTTTCTCTCCGGCACCTCGCCGACATCAAATGCTTGAACTGAAGGTACTTCCTTTGCTTCCTGGATCTTGGCCAGTTCATATTGTCCGGTTAGTAATTCGAATACTGTTTCTTCAATTCTGGTTTCGCGATAGAGATCGGCCCACTGCACACCCAGCAACGGCAGCTTGCGAATGGAAGGATACATCTGGTTGGAACTTGAATCGCCGTCGACCGAGTTCGGGTTGGCGGCAAGACTAGCATCGTCGCCGCCCATTTTTTCAAGCTGCTTTTGCAATTCGGCGACCCGAGCGCGCGCCGAACGAACGCGAACATTGCTGTCCGTATAAATTTGCGACAGGCCCTGAACTTCGGATTGAGCAGCAATCAATTGTCCCTGTAATATCGCCGCAGCCTGGACCATCGCCTTACCTTGCTCGGGAATGTCGATCGCCGTGTTCTTGCTGGCGTAATCACTAAAGCGATGTTCTGCCGTATCCAACGCTTCCTTCACTGTCTTGAGTCGAGCTTCGATAAAAATACGCTCCCGCCGGGCGGAAGAGGTACTTACCTCAGCCAGCAAGTCATTTACCGCTTCCACGTAGGCCTGCGTCATTTGCGCCGCCCGGCGAGGATCATGGTCGGTCACCCTAACCACGATCACCCCGCTTTTCTTATCTTCGGCAATTTCTGTGTGGCTCAGGAGTCTTTTGCGCGCATCGTCCATGAGCTTAACTCCATACACTTTCCGCAAATCAAATCGTTGAACGACCTCATCTTCCACGGTGCGGCCCTGCAACATCTCAACCACCAGAGCGCCTTCACTTTTTGTACCTAGAAGATCGCTGGCCACGTCTCCTAAACTAGAACTGGATCCTGATCCTCCAGATCCGCTCCCAGACATGGCGGCCATCATCGCCAGAGGCGATGAGCCCGATTGCTTCTCCGGAGGCATCAGCCGCGCGATTGATGTGTACGATTTACGCAGCGAAAACGCGAAAAGCGTCGCCAGAATGAGCCCGCACAATGTGAGACGCCATAGAAAGCGGCGATTCTCCCACAGCAGCCAAGCCCGGCCGACAGTCCGCTGTGCCGGGTGTTCAATCAGACTTTCCCCCCGGCGATTAACTTCTGAGGGTTCCTCGATTTCTTGAAAGGGATGTTTCATCTATGCTGTTTGCTCGACTGCGATAAACCTTTCGTTTAACCAGAATGTTAAATGAAAAGTGCCGGTCGCTGCCCGTGGAATCTTGCGCCAGTTCACGCAGATTTCCAAGATCTCGCTGTCACGCATCTATTATACGAGCGGCATCACTTTCCGATGCGCCAGTGGGGGTAATAAGTCAGCTGCAATGAGGCTGTCACATTCGATTGCCCGCCCGGTGAAAGAACCGGAAATCTCCACTGCTCATACTGCAGCCACCCGGAAACCGTTAGATTACGAGACGGTGTAAAGTCTCCACTCGCGGAATAGTCGGCCAGCCGGCCACCCCCGATAAAGTCTCTGGACACATTCTGAAGTCGGTACCCTAGCTGAACCCGCGTTCTAGGGGTAAACGAATAGGTCAACCAACCCTGCCCTCCGCGGCCAGCTCGTCCGATCCAACTGGCCAGCAGATTCCCATCATTGGTATAGCCAGACCTATAGCGGCGTAAATCGTAATACACGAAACCCGGCGCAAACTCACTAGCTCCGGACTCATTAATTCCTTCGGCACGCAATTCCATTCTGGGCACCTTCGGCAACTGCGGCAGATAAATACCAGGGTTAAGGTTAGCGCGGGTCGAGCCAATAGGCGAAATCTCATCCACCACCAACGAGTCTAGGTATACAGTCAGCCAGTTCCTCAGTCCGGGCACACGGTAGGTAAAATCCGCCGACGAGATCCGTTTTCCTGGGTTGTTCGTAGCGCTCGACGAATGAACATAATACGTTCGGAAAAAATTGCCGAACGTAACCGGGAGACCGGGCCCACCGAACATCGCCGTAACTCCCATTCCGAACTCGAGATTTCGAGTGGGTTGAAAACTGATTTTTTCTCCATGAATGAAAGGTTGTGGCGAAATGTTTGGGCCAACGACTCCGGGATACCCGGGATTGGTTACACATGTCGGCAGGCTGCAGAACTCCCAATGCTGCCCGGAAAGTTGCCCGATGAAGAACTCCGTTCGGAACGGACCGAGAACCCGCGAAAGTCCAGGTATCTCGTGTGGCATCACGTCGTCAACCTTCACCATCGGAAACGGCGCAGCATTATTGCTCATCAGCATGGCACCGGATTCGCCGGGGCCCAGCCATGCGCTCTGCGTTCCGAAAGAAATCTGAAGATTGTTCACGTTGACTGATGCCATGCTGTCGAGCAGTTCGAAACGGCTGACCTCGCCTGTGCCGTTGGCCAGAATCGGTGTTATATCGGCCGCCGCGGTGGCGGCCAAAGTTTGCTGCGACTCCGATGGCATCGACGGCGCGTGCTGATATTCTCCGCGAAGGTGAAACGAAATGCGACCAGCCTCGGCATCCGCGGTCAAACCGGTGACATTATTAAACCCCTTCCAATAGGGGCGCCCATAATCATCAATAATGGTTTGGCCGAAGTGATATCCGTCCCGCACCGGTGCCCCGGAAATGCCCATTATCCGGCTATAAACGGATTCGACGCGAGCCCCTACATTGGCCGCTCCACCCAGTCTCGCAATCTCGGGCTCGAATTCGGCAGTTAAAGCCGCGTAAAAACGTCCTGGATCTCCTCCTTCGGTTCCGTTATTTGGGAATTTATCTTCGGCGTCCTCCAGAAGCCGAGCGCATGCCATCCGCGTCCAAGGACGCATCCCAAGAATCTCCGACCGGATGTAACCCAACGCGATGAGGTGTTCTAGTGCGGGATAGATCCAACTGTCCAAAGGGACATAGGGCGATGCCATGTAGTTCGGATTGCGGACATTATCTCCGGATGTTTCTTCGAAAACGCTACCCCAACCAGAACCGCCCAACCCAGGATCGTGGTGAGAACGATACACTTGGCGGCCGAAGTACCAGCCGAGCGCGCTGCCAATCACAACATCGGCGGGGAAGTGTTGCCTCGCGGTCACCCGGGTTATGGTCACAGCGGAGGCCAGACCGTAGGCGGCCATCTGACTGAACCAGCCTGGATATTCGTGGGCCCAGACGCTGGCCACGGACCATGCGATGGCGGCGTGCTCCGAAGGAAATGACGCTCCACCGACGAAGAAATCGCCATTTCCACTTTCTTGTAATGGCCGTTGTCGCTCTGCAATTGCCTTAAATGCGTATGTCACAGCGGAACTGTTCAGGGCCGCCTCAGCACTCAGCAATCCCGCCTCTGACAAATGGTCATCACTCTTGACGTGCCCCAGCAGAAACGACGCCCCAGTCAACGCGATGAACGAATATGTTCCGTACTCGGAAATTTTTTTGCTGGTATCGATATGACTTGTGGGAACCTGCCTGGACCACCAGCTATCGCTGGCGATAAACGCCGCGGTGACCGCAACGCCCGGCGCGATCCATTTCAGATCGTTCACGCGGAGGCGTGCCGGGCTCGTCCAGAATTGTTTTTGATCTCCTACGAGGTGTTTCAGAAATGGAGAGACTAAACGGTTTTCCGGATCCGCGCCAGGTTCCAGCAACACCGGATGGTCATCTTTCCCTGCGGAACTTTGAGCGGGGTGCTGATCCGGCGCTGGCTGGTCGGCCCGCGAGGGTGTTTGCGACGCCGCACCCTCGTAAGTTTGGCTCAAAGCATTCAGGGAACACAGCAACACCAATCCCATCAACCACCATCTCTGTGTCAGCCCGATCAAGATTCAACCCACGTCATGGGCAAATTACCCATGGATCGTGATTCAATCGCCATCAATGCGTCGAGTAATACGCCGCAACGGCAATCGCGGTGCCTATGGAGGAAGCGATCTGAGCTACCGTCAGAGTCGACTTGAACTTGTTGCTGAAAGAATAAATCTGCTCCGGCACGACGACCATATCGCCCGGGCGCAGCTCCGAACTCTCCACGCCACCACTGAACATACTTCCGGAACCGCCGAGTATGGATCCGTCTGCGCGAATTACGTAGGTGCCTTTCTTGTTAGCCATGGCGGTGGGCCCACCGGCTTGCTTTAAGTACCAACCCGCATTTCTTCCCGGCTTGTACGTGATTCCTGTGGGATTGTAGACAGAGCCATCCACGAGAACCATTCCCGGCCGTTTGGGAATGTAGATCGTATCGCCGGCACGCACCTGAACATCGGCGGGAGTATTGACCCAGCGCGAGGTATCCGATGAAACGTGAATCACCAATCGCCCGGCCGGCGGCGTGTTCTCAAGGTTATCGATCGTTTTCTTGTATTGCAGAATAGTGGCCTTAGCTTGCGCCTGATCGTCCTGGTCCATTTCTGGAACCATTTTTACATCCCGGGCTTCCGCCTTGATCCGCTCGATCAGGTCTGCGCGATTTTTTTCTTCAATGTCCCGCAATTCGATTCGCTCGAAAATTGCACCATAGGGGTACGCAGTGGGCAGGAATCCTCCGGCCCGGGCAATGATGGAACTCAGACGCTCTCCCGGCTGAATGCCATAACCTCCGGGATGCGCGACTTCACCTTTAACCTGGATTGTCGCTCCCAGATCCTGGAACCCGGGGATCTGGCCAATCGTTAACACGTCACCATCGCGAAGCCGAACGTCGGTGTCTGGCTCGTCCAACAAGGCCTTAGCAATCGGCACGCTGACATGGTCGCTGACAAGCTTGCTCCCCTGTTCCCATTCGTACTGCGTCAGGTCCGCCTGTTCGGTATATGCGGAGCGCTTAAATCCTCCAGCCAAGCGGACCAGCCCGGCGGCCGTCATGTTTTCACCGAGAGGATATTTTCCCGGCCGAGCAACTTCACCTTCGATGGTGACGGTTGGCGGGTCGAGCTTATTCAAGTTGCGATGGATAAAAACACGATCTTTCGACTGTAGTTCAATGTTGTCTTTCGCATCTCCATCCAATGCCTTCGACAGATTCACGCTGAGAACGGAGAACTTGCCGTCGCTGGTTTGCCGGAAAACTTGCGCGTCATCGAGCAATGCATCCGGGGTCGTTCCGCCTGCGAGATAGACCGCATCGCGCAAGTGCGCAACTCCGTTCGTGAGATGATCTCCCGGGTCGCGAACCTCCCCCGTAACCGTGATGACGGGCTGATCTTCGAAGTCATACTTGCTGAAGATACGAATCGTGTCGAACGGCTTCAGCGCAAGATCCTGATCTTTGCCGGCGAGCGCATCACCCAGGTTGAAAGTCAACACAACGGGCGTGAAGTCCGGTTGACTCAAGCGAATGATCTCGGCGTGGCTGGTGGAAGGTTCGGGCAACAGATCCTTGTAGGATTGGATCAGATCCGTCACTTTCATGCCGTCGCGATAAGCAAATTTGCCCGGCCGGGAAACATACCCATCCAAATAAACCGTCTTATCTGCATACGGCAGGATGGGCGTAATGCGAATTTTGTCCCCGTCCTGGACCTTAAAATCTTCGAGCGCCTTGGCAATGCTGGCGTCGTTGTCGGTTTCCGGCACGTCCAGACGCAGCATGGTGCGACTTTCGTGACTTTCCACTCGTTCTACATCTACATGACGGAGCGTTCCGGTTGGCAGAACACCTCCCGCGAGATCCAACACTTCCGCAAGGGTTTTCTCTCCGTGAAGTTCGTAGATAGCTGGGCGCCGTACCATTCCCGCCACAGTCACTTCCCCCTCAAGCGGCGGAACTTCAAGGGTGTCACCCGCCTGCAGCCTTTGCATATCTCCGCGGATGCCGTGAAGCAACAGATCATAAGTGTCGACTTCTTCAACCAGTGACTTGCCGCGATAATGGCGCAAAATCCGCAATGAGCCGCCGGAGGTAGGACCGCCCGCAAGATAAAGAGCATTCAGCGGCGTCGAAAGCGAACTCACATCGTACGCGCCGGGGCGCTCAACATCGCCGACCACATAAATACGGACTGTTCGGATCCGCGACAACGACACGTCAGCTTCTACTCCCCGGAACTGGCCACGAAGAGCAGCCTGCACCAGGTGCTGCACATCGCCAAGATTTCGTCCCGAAATTTCAACTCCGCCAACTTCCGGCAAGTTGACCCGGCCTTCGCGGTCTACCACCCGCTGCAGCCGCTGCGATATTCCTCCGGAGAGATTAATGGTCAAACCATCGCCCGGTCCAACAATGTAGTCAGGACCGGCAGGCAAATCCATTGGCAGTTCCTGGAGGTTCCCCGTCCCATTGCGGAATACGTCTTCGCCGAACCGCCCGAGACGGACCGAGCGTCTCGAGTACTGTGCATAGAGGTCGTAAAGAGAAGGAACATCCGCGTACGGGTTTGGCCTGTGCCTGAGCATTGGCTGCTGAGGCCTCTTAGGCATGTAATAAGGTTGCAACGGAACCTGACGCTGATTATCCGTACTCGATTCGCGAGGGAATCCCGATCCTATCCCTTGATCTCCCAACATTGATCCGAATGATCCGCCACCCATGCTTGACCCCAGCGGGCTCGATCCACCCAAACCCATTGTCCCGGCCCCTGCGCCCCCCATGTTCAAACCACCCTTCGAGAAGCTGGACATTCCGCCTCCCGCTTGGCTCGCGTTGAGCAGGCTCGGCAACTCATCTGGTTGAATGTTCGCCATTTCGCTCTGATCAGTGTCGGTTCCGAAATAGCCTTGCGGCGGCTCCGTTTGGGTCATGTCGGCCTGCGGGCGAGAGTTGCTCGGCAATTGCTGAGGAGCGTTCTGCGATGGCGGGTATTGTTGCGGGGATTGAGGCTGAGAGAACGGCTGTTGCGGATACTGGGCGGGGGGGGACTGTTGCGAACGCTGCTGGCTTGTTTGCGGTTGTTCGTACAGGGATTCTGCGGTGCCGTTCGGGAGATACTGGGTCAAGTAACAATCGAGATCGCTCTCGTGCTTGAGCCAGTACAATTCTTCCTGTGTGGGAATGCGCTTGGTGTCCGTCGACGACGCGTCGGGTTGTTTGGCGGCAGCCTCATTCTTTAGGCTTAACGACTGACACGGCAGGTTCCGGGCAATTTCTTCGCGCGTAGGTTTGGCCCGGACGTAAGATCGTTCCTCTATCTGCTGCGTTGCGATCACGCGAATCGCGGCATCTTCCTGCACCAGGCGGAACAAAGAGTCGTCGGTCAGATCACTGGGATCGAGTATCCTGCCTTGTTCGAAAGCTTTGCGAACAAGCATCTTCTTGACCTGAAGCAACAGTCCGGGTTCGTCTCGAAGAATCGAAATGATTCTGTCAGCCGATAGCGAGACCATCTGTTCCGCAGCCTGCTCGGCGCGCGACTTGTCCTGATCGATGGCCGTGCTCGGCGTATAGGAAAGACGCTGTTGCGTTTGCTGGCTCCAGCTGGTTGCGGAACAGAGGGCCAACAGAGAAGCAGCTGCAATCACCAAACATCGGGGGCTTTGAAAATGGTATAGGGGACGCATCACACCTCGAATTTCTACAGAAGCTTAAAACAAGTACCGCAGATAAC
>Ga0209624_10002842_pt1 | contig 12595 bp, 6 predicted proteins | sample JacPinW_OM2H0_O1_FD_188565 | JGI IMG/M metagenome (GOLD analysis project Ga0209624, IMG submission 188565) | Forest soil microbial communities from Algoma, Ontario, Canada - Jack Pine, Ontario site 1_JW_OM2H0_O1 (SPAdes) (version 2) | ecosystem: Environmental > Terrestrial > Soil > Boreal... | reverse complement strand
GCGGCGCCTCCGGGAACAGATAGAGCGTCTGGGCGGCCGAATCGGGCGCCAGTTCGGCCAATTCCTGGGCCAGGCCGACCAGGTCGGTGCCGGGGGCTCCAAAGCCGTGGCAGAGCACGACCGCGAATTGGGGCGTCCGGCCGCCCGCCGGGGCGACTACCGTGCAGTCAAGCTCTCCGAATAGCCGGCGGCTCAATTCGAGTCTGGATCGCAAGGTCATGCGGCCCATTGTGATTGGCCGGGCACCGGCTGACAACCGGCGGCCGGGACCCGTCGGAATCCGACCTGTGTCAAAATTGGACCGGTGTCGAAACCTGGTCTGTCCGCCGATCGACGGTCTGCGGAACCGGCCGGCTCGGCTAAAACGACGGCCTGCCGACCGCAAGGGTCGGCAAAACCGAAGAGGGAACAACGCCTCGGACCGGAAAGCTCAATCGAGTCGGCTCGACCGACCGAGAAATTCCGAGGCAACAAAAATCGGCTGCTTGCAAAGGCCCCGCTGGCACTTACAATGAAAAATCAGGGCCGCTGGCGCATCATGCCTGTCTCGCAACAACCTGTCTCGCAACAAGTTGTGCTGCGCATTTTCGGGACGTAACGATTCCGTCGGTGCGGTGAGTCGTGCCGGCTGGCTCTCACATCGCAGGGACGTCGCTCATTTCGTCCACCGGGAGCAACGATGGCGAAGAAATATCTCACTCTCGAAGAAGCTGCCCAGATGTTGGGGATGGCGCCCGAGGAATTGGTGCGCTACCGCGAACGCAGTGAAATCCGCGGCTTCGCCGACCGGGGCACCTGGAAATTCAAATCGGAAGACGTCGAAGAATTCGCGCGCAGCCGCGACGCCGACTCCTCTCCCGAAGTCCCCATTCTCGACGACAAGCCCAAGTCCAAGTCCCCCGCCGCCTCCGACAGCGGCATTCGCAAAGGGGGCGGCTCCGGACGATTCAACAAGGCGTCCGACAGCGACGTCCGCTTGCTCCTCGACGACACACTCGTCCCCGGCGGCAAAGACAGCGATCCCGAAGTCATCCTCTCGCAGTTGGGCACCAGCGACAGCGACGTGCGGCTGGTCGAAGACGTCGGCGGCCTGGTCGACTCCGGCAGCGATAGCGACGTCAAGCTGATCAGCACTTCCTCGACCGAAATGGATCTCTCGCCCAAAGGCAGCGGCTCCTCCAGCGACGCCAGCGACAGCGACGTGCAGCTCATCGGCGGTGCGAGCGCCAAGCGTCCCAAGAGTGGCTCGTCGAGCGGCTCGTCCGACACCTCGTCGACCGACGCCAGCGATAGCGACGTGCAACTGATCGCCGCCGACAGCGACAGCGACGTTCGCCTCGCCAAGCCCGAGAAGAAATCGAACGGCCCCCGCAGCGACAGCGACGTCCGCCTCGTCGGCACCGACGACCTGGCGACGATCGGCAGCGAGAGCGACATTCGCCTGGCAACGGGCGCGGGCAGCAGCCTCGACATGACGGGCGGCAGCGCCAGCACCGGGAAGTCGTCGATCGTGCTCACCGACTCGGCGAGCGACGATTCGAGCGCCGATGAAAGCTCCGTCCTCCTGGGCGACAGCGGCATCGCCCTCGACACGGGCAGCGCCATGAAAGTCGGCGCTGGCAGCTCGGCCGATAGCGGCATCACCCTGCAAAGCCTGGCCGACAGCGGCATCAGCCTGGAAAAGGTCGACAGCGGCATCGGCCTCGCCGGCCCGATGGATAGCGGCATTGCCCTCGACGCCGACAGCGGCATTGCGCTCGAGAAAGAAGACAGCGGCATCGCCCTCGACAGCGAGAGCGGCATCCGCCTGGCCGACTCCGGCACAAAGAAAGACAAAGGCAAGAAAAAGGACAAGAAGAAGGAAGGCGACCGCACGGCCCCGCTGATGGAACTCGGCGACGATGAGGAAGACTCGACCCAGGTCGAAGTCCCCACGCTCGAGGACGAAGAAGGCGGCTACTCTCTCGAGGGTGGCAAGACCGATAAGACCAACGTCGTGCTCTTCGCCGAGGACGACGAAGAAGACGCCGCCCCGGCCCGCCCGGCCGCTTCCGCCCGCGGCAAGAAGGGCCGCGCCGACGACAGTTTCGCCCTGCAGGAATCGGGTGTCGAATTCGCCGAGGCCGAAGACTTCAGCGACGACGCCGACCTGGAAGTGGCAGAGGACGTGTTGACCGAAGAGGGAGACCTCGACGAGATCGACGTCTTCGAGCCGGCCGAAGAAGACTTCGACAGCAGCGCCCAGTCAGGCGAAAGCCACTCGGAAATCGCCCCGGCCATCACGCTCCGCTCGGCCGCGCCGGTTGAAGCGCCGTGGGACGGCCTGACCTTCGCCGGCCTGGCGGTGTCGTCGATCTTTTTGCTCCTGGCCGGCGTGGTGATGTTCGACCTAGTGCGGACGATGTGGTACTGGGACCAGAACGTGGTCGTCGGCGGCAGCCTGCTGGAATGGGTCAAAGGCATGTTCTAAGCCAGCCGAGGCATCCGTCCCGGCCGTAATGATCCCCAAAAAAACAAAGACCGGCGCGCTACTGTGGTGGCTCGCCGGTTTTTTTGCGCGCGGCCGGCGTGCGCGGTCCAGGAACGACGTATTTTGCGTAACGGGACAGGCATAAACTGCCCGCATTCACGGGGAGCGCCAACTCCCTCTTGGCACGAACTGGCTCCTGAGCTATAAGCCCACGACTTATCACCCCTCTCGGCGATTCCCAATCGCGACTTGAACCCTTCCCGGTCGTTTCTGGCCGGAAATCCTCGATTTTGCTTCCGTCTTGCTTTCATCTCCGCTCTCGTCTCCTTCCCGAATCCACCGTCCCCAAAACTCATTGCTTCCTGAACGCCATAGCCCAAGTGTGACGCGCCGCGCGTTGCCGTTTGACTTGCGTTTCGTTGCCGCCTGCGCGGAGCGATGTGCCCGCCTCTTGATTCCCGCCTGAAGAAACCTGTCCGCAGCACGACACATCTCGACAGCTCATCCCGTGCGCCCGATTTCGCCCCACTTCGGTTCAAAAATTCCCGCAGCCGTCTTCCCGGATCGCGTTTGCGTGTGAGGAGTCCTGCCATGCCTGTTTGGGCACGGATCGTCAAATTCAGCTCGCTCGCGGTGCTCACGCTGGGGCTGTTGCCGGGATGTTGTTGCTGCATGTACGACCAAATGCGCGCGTGCCAGTGCCAGTCGGCCGCGCTCTGTCAGCAGAATCAGGCGCTGTCCTACTCCAATTGGCAGTCGTCCATGGCCCAGCAGCAGGCGGAACGGGCGCTGGTGGCGGCCAATCAACGCCTCGACAACCTGACGGCCGAACGCTCGCAGCTGCAGCAGCGGTACATCGCGCTCTTGGACAAGCAGCGCGGCCAGCCGAGCCCGCTCTCGCCCGAGGCGACCGAACGCTTCAAGAAGCTGCAGGAAAAATATCCGCAGTTCGAGTTCGATCCGCACACCGGCGTCAGCAAGTTCTCCAACGACGTGCTCTTTGCCTCCGGCAGCTCCGACATTCGCGACGACGGCAAGCGACTTTTGAACGAGTTCGCCAAGATCATGAACGACGGCGACGCCAAACGGCTCAACATCCTGGTGGTCGGCCACACCGACGACCGGCCGATCGGCCACGAAGTCACCCGTACGCACCACCCGACCAACTGGAACCTGTCGACCGACCGGGCCGACTCGGTCGTGCTCGAGCTGTCGCACCACGGCATGCAGGAGACGCGGCTCGGCGCCGCCGGCTACAGCATGTACCAGCCGGTCGCCCAGAACACGACTGAAACGACCCGCCGCAAGAACCGCCGCGTCGAAATCTTCGTCCTCGCCCCCGACGCAGCCGTCGTCGGCTGGGACCCGAACTGGGTCCGGCACTAATCGGCCATCGCCGGGGGTTCGCACGTAGGGCAAGCTGCCATGCCAGCTTGTCCGCCGATCTTCAGTCCCCGAGTCCAAAGCCATCTGAAACAAGGGACACCGGGCGAGCTGGCATGGCAGCGTGCCCTACGTGCGGGCACCGGACCGCACGCTTGACGGCCGACTTGCTGGCCCATGGAATCACGGGCAAGTCGGCATCAATGGCAAGCCGGCAGTGAACCATTGGAGAGGCAGCCATGAGCAAAGTTCTGGTGACTGGCGGTTCGGGGTTTATCGGCAGTCATTGCCTCTTGCAGTTGTTGGCGGCCGGGCACGAGGTGCGGACGACGGTCCGCAATCTCAAGCGCGAATCCGAGGTACGGGCGCTGCTCAAGGAGGGCGGGACTGACGCGGGGAATCGGCTCACGTTCTTCGCGGCCGACCTGGAGAAAGACGCCGGCTGGCCCGAGGCCGTCGCCGGGTGCGACTACGTGCTGCACGTCGCGTCGCCTTTTCCGCCCGGCGTTCCAAAGGACGAAAACGAGTTGATCGTCCCCGCGCGGGAGGGGGCGCTGCGCGTGCTGCGGGCCTCGCGCGAGGCAAAGGTCAAACGCGTGGTACTCACGTCGTCGTTCGCGGCCATCGGCTACGGTCAACCGCAGCAACAGAAGCCGTTTGACGAAACGAACTGGACGGATCCGACCGGCGAGGACGTGCGACCCTACGTGAAGTCGAAGACGCTGGCCGAGTGGGCCGCCTGGGACTTCATCGCCAAGGAAGGCAGCGGGCTCGAGCTGGCCGTGGTCAATCCGGTCGGCGTGTTCGGTCCAGTGCTGGGTCCCGACTATTCGACGTCGATTTTGATCGTGCAACGGTTGATGGACGGCGCGCTCCCCGGCTGCCCCAAGCTGTATTTCGGCGTCGTCGACGTCCGCGACGTGGCCGACCTGCATCTCCGCGCGATGACCAACCCGGCGGCCAAGGGCGAACGTTTCTTGGCGGTCGCCGGCGACTTCATGTCGATGCAGGGCATCGCCAAGGTGCTCAAAGCCCGCATGAACGGCGCGGCCAGCCGCGTGCCCACGCGGCAGCTTCCCAACTGGCTGGTGCGTATCGCCTCACTCCGCGACCCGGCGGTGAAGCAGATTCTTCCCGAACTGGGCAAGCGCAAGAACGCGACCAACGCGAAGGCAAAACGCCTTCTCGGCTGGAACCCGCGCTCGAACGAAGAATCGATCGTCTCGACGGCCGAAAGCCTGGTCCGGCTGGGATTGCTGAAAGACAGCCCGAAAAACGGGGCGTAAATTTGATCGCTCGGGCAACCGCACGCACGCGGATGGTGTGCCGGCGGCCGCAAAACGGCCTTGTCACACCCTACAAGACGCGCGCCGCAACACAGCGCGTGACCCGCGACGTAGGGTGTGACAAGTTCGCGAAAGGCGAACGCAGGCACGCCATTTAGCATGTGGGACGCGTTGGGCGCCCGCGATGTGTGCTTCGCACAAATCCTGTCGATAGTCGGGTTCAGCCGGTTCAGGTTTCGAAGATTGGTTGGCAATTGCACCGGGGATATAATCGAGCCGCGCAACGCCGCGGAGGAGATCACCCTATGCGTTCTGCCGCCTTGTGGACGATTCCCACAGTTGTCGCGCTTGCTGCCGCAGCCTCTGCGTCACCTCCCCGGTTCCGATCACTGGCTCCGGCAGCGATCCAACAGTTCGGCGGTTGGGGCGCGGACGAGTATGAGCGCCAATTCAAAGATCGCCCCGTCAAGTTTTCGGTCGACGTCGACAACGGCGTCGGATTCTATGACGGGGGCGACGGAATCATCGGGTTGCCCGCGAAGGATTTGAGCGAAGAGGCGGTGTCAAAAGCCGCGCGTTCGCCTGCGGGCGCCGCCGCGTGCCGCATCTCGATGTCGCAGCGTTTTCAGCTTGTTGTCGACGGCAAACCTATCTCGCGCAACCGCGTCCATCACTTGCGATTCGTCAGCGTCGATGGGCTGGAGCATTGGACCGCGATTTTCTCGTGCACGATGAAGGAGAAATCGGGAGGCGAACGGGAGCTTTGGGTCTACGGCAAAGACAAGGAACCGATTTACAAGTCCCCGCTCAAGCAATCCGACCCGGTGCAGCGACCCTTTCGTGCGGTTGGTTCATCGGACGCGGTCGCGCTCGCAGCGGCGAGTGTGGGAAACGAGAAGCTCGTCTTGGACGTCACGCTTCTTGGGAAATATACCGCCGAACTTGAGCTTTGGTGCGGAGAGTTGATTTCACCGGAGGACTTTCCCGCGACAACTGACGCGGAATCGGCCTCTGCCCCTTCGTCATCGCGGCAGCCGGTTGCCGTTCATGCCTCCAAGACGACCGACTTCGGTGCAATTCAGTTCGGCAGCGAACGGACAGGCTATCTGGCGGACGGAAGCAAATTGCCGAAGGGTCCCAAAGTCCTGTGGACGTTTCCTCCGGGCCCCAACGGATCCCCTATTGGCATCGGAGATCCGATCGTCGATCAAGGCGTAGTGTATTTCGGCGACGCAAAGGGGTCGCTGCATGCGCTCAATGCCGAGTGCGGACAGGAGAAGTGGACCCGCAACTACGGCCAAGATCACATCCTCGCCGCCCCGACGATTGCCGACGGACGGATCTATGTCGAGTCAACCAGCGGCGTCACCTGCGCGTCGCTCGACGGAAACGTGATTTGGAGTCGCGAACTTCCCAAATCGTTCGGGGGCACCTGGCCGCTGCTTGTCGGCGACACCCTGTTCGCGGCGGGAGGGGACGGGATGATCTCTGCGCTTAAGAAGCAGGATGGGACCGTGACCTGGAGCGCCGACGTGCTTGCCGACCGTCCGGCGGATCTCCATGGTTTTGATTCCAGGGCGATTTTACGCGGTGGGATTCGAACGAGAATTCAATCTTCGGCCAGCGACGGCGAGACCCTCTATCAGAATGTGTTCGATCAGTCCCGAATGATCGCGCTCGACTGTCGGACAGGTGCCCGCCGTTGGACCTATCGCGCTCACGCCTGGCTTTATAGCCATCCGGTGGTTGCCGACAACTACGTGTTGGCCAGCAGCGAGGACCTGTGCCTGCACTGCATCGACCGCAGGTCGGGAAAAGCCGCTTGGAAGAAAATGACCGGCGGGATCGTCGCGGCACCGCCGGCCGTGATGAGCGGACGAGTTTATGCTGCGGTGTGCAATGGTCTCGTGCTCTGTCTCGATCTCGAAACCGGAAAGCTCATCTGGTCCCATCGCCACGACCCACCTTTTGACGGCAACCGGTTTTGCTATTGCGCGCCGATCGTCACGAACGACGCGGTCAACGTCGCGGCATCGAACGGACAGGTGTATTCGCTCGATGCGTCGACCGGTAAGTCCCGCTGGGGAATCTTTGTCGTCAAAGATTCAGAATTGGCAACGTACAACATGGCGACCGACGGAAAACGGCTCTTCGTAGTCACGAGGAACCGCCCGTACCGCCCCCCGCTACGGCAGTTCACGCTGTTTGCGATCGGCGACTGACTGAAGCGACGCCGGATTTCCAAGCGACCGCTTGTCGGAACCCCTCACCCCCGACCGCTCTCGCAAGGTGCGAGGGGAGAAGAGCCGCGGAGGGGATTGGGGCGAAGACGGAAAGAATCGCGAGAAGAGGGAGCAGCGCAAAGGGCACGGGCGCGCCGCTCGACTGCGAGTTACTTCACGAGAAAGTCCACGCTTTGTGATGCCGTCTTCCCGCTGAGCAGGTCTTCGACCTTCAACGTCAGCATGTGAGGCCCGGGCGTGCATTTCTCAGGGATCGAGAATTCGTAGCTGTTGTAGTAGTCGCGGCGTACCGTGTGGCACATATCGTCGTTCCGCGGGAACGCCATTTCTTTTACCAGCTCTCCACGAGCATCGCGGATGGTAATCGTCGATTTCATGACCGCGTGCCAAATCTGATCGGTCCGGAGTTCGCTCGAAAAATTTTCGACCTCGGTGTAGAGAAGAATAAGCTGGCCGGGCGCAAAGACATCTTTCTTGAAGCGGTCCCAGTTCCCGTAATTGGTGATCGTTACACAGAAGGCCACGTTGTTGAGCGTCAAATTCCCCGCCGGGTGAGACATCTCGAGAAGGACGGGCGGCGAAAGTGGATTGCCCGACGAAACGCTATGTGCCGAAACATCCGAAGCGCTGGCCGTTACGACGGCGGATGGCTTCCTGATTTTGGCGGCGGCCTCGAAATCCACTTCTGCCTTCGCCGCCCAGGCGGCCCCACGGCCGTCGAGCGCGTGGACGTCCTGGGGATCAAGCCGCAGGGCCTCGTTCCAATCGGCGAGGGCGCGGTCGAAGTCTCCTTGTTTCATCCAGACCGACGCCCGCGTGTCATAGGCGAGGCGCGTCGACCGATCGAGACACAGCGCCTGATTGCAGTCGGCAAGGGCGATCTCGAGTCTGCCGTGGTCGCACCTGAGCTTTCCGCGAACTGCGTACGTCGCGGCCGTCGGGTTGGTCTGCAGTCGGTCGTTCAGCTGTTCTAAAGCTCGCGAGCGCTCGACGACGTCGGCGCGATGGATCCAGCCCCGTTCGGTCTCGGTGCCGTGCATGTAGGCGACCCAGAACCAGTCCCCGTTGATGTGCTTGATCGCCAAGTCGGCGCCCGCAGGGACATGCCCGGTCGTGTCGTTGCACGAACGCAGTGGCGCGTCGGCCGTCGTCACGAGCAGGTGGTCGCCCACGCTGGGTCCATCCTCCGCGGCGACCGGCAACGCAGCGCACAAGACCGGCAAAACAACCAGCAGAAAGCGCGCGACAAAGCGCATGGCGGCACCCCCAAGAGAAGGACGAGGCGACTGTTGGGCGGGGGAGTTTAGGGGGGAATTTCAAAGAGGGTCAAGACGATTTCGATTTGCGCGATCGGGGCCAATCGGTCGATGCGGGGGCGGTCGGCGGCGCGGATTGACCCGAAATAGGCGCCTCATCCGGTTGTTCAACGCGACGCGGGCGCGTTCGCGAGTTTCGAGCGGTCCCATGTTGAAGGCCGCGCGAACGGTGCGCCCCCTTTCTGTCTCAGCCAGCCGAGAATTACAATTTCGCAAATTCCCCGCAAACCGCCGCGGGCGGCGGCGGGTCGGGCTTATCCTAATACCCGACGGGAGACTGAGCCGCGGTCCGTAGGTCAGGGAGGTCGACACTCGACCTGTGTCCGACCCATCGAACAGCAGTGAATCGAACGATCCGCGAATCGCAGCCGCGCTGCGGGACTACTTGGAGCGGCTCGATCGGGGCGAATCGGTCGACGTCGAGGCGTTCGTCGCCCAGCACGCTGGGGTCGGGGACGAGCTGCGCTCGCTACTCGCCTCGGAAGACGACCTTCGGCGGCTCGCCGGCGATCCCCAGCGGGCGCAGGAGACCGTGCCGCCCAAGTCGCGGGCCAAGGTCCTCGGAGGATTGGGCAGCGGCGTTTTGGCCGGCAAGTTCGGCCGTTACCGCATCGTGCGGGCGATCGGCAGCGGGGCGATGGGGACCGTCTATCTCGCTGAGGACACGCAGCTCGGTCGGCAGGTCGCGCTCAAGACGCCGCACTTCCAGGACGATCCGTCCGGCGAGTTGCTCAAGCGGTTCTACCGGGAGGCGCAGGCTGCAGCCACGTTGCGGCATCCCAACATTTGCCCCGTCCACGACGTCGGAAAGATTGACCAGACGCACTACCTCTCGATGGCTTACATCGAGGGCAATCCCCTCTCGGCGTTCGTCCGTTCGACTAAGGCCCAGCCCGAGCGGCAGGTGCTGGCGATCGTTCGCAAGTTGGCGCTGGCCCTGCAGGACGCGCACGACCACAACATCGTCCATCGCGATCTCAAGCCCGACAACGTCATGGTCGACAAGTGGGGCGAGCCGCTGATCATGGATTTCGGCCTGGCGCACCACGTGCGGCCCGAAGAGGAGATCCGCCTGACGCACGCGGGCACGCTCGTCGGCACGCCGGCCTACATGTCGCCCGAGCAGGTCGACGGAGACCCGGAGAAGATCGGACCACTCAGCGACGAGTACAGCCTGGGGGTGATCTTGTACGAACTGCTCACCGGCCAGTTGCCGTTTCGCGGTTCGGTCATGGCTGTGCTCGGTCAAATCGTGACGAAAGAGCCGCCGGCCCCGAGCCAGGCGCGACCGGGCCTCGATCCGCGGACCGACGCGCTCTGCCTCAGGATGATGGCCAAGAATCCGTCCGTCCGCTTCCCCCTCGCTGGCGGCCGTCGCCGCGGAGCTGGCGACGATTCTCAAAAACCCTGGGGGCTCTTCGGGATCGATCCCCAAATCGTCGGTCGGATTGGCCGCCGCCGCTGCGACCGACACGACGGCCGGTTCCAATTCAATCGCGTCGGAGACGCAGAAGCTCCAAAAGCAAAAAACCTTGACGGCCAATGACCTGGCTTCACTGGAGGAATTGGCCCGCAAGTGCCTCGCTCGGCACGACTACGAGCAGGTGATTCAAATCGCCGAGCAAGTCCCCGAGGCCAAGCGCGGCGAAGGTCTCACAAAATTGCTCGAAAAGGCCCGGACCGCCACGGACGAGATCGCCTACTTGCTCGTCGAGATCGACGAGGCCGTGAGGCTCAACAACGTGCGGACCGCGCTCAAGAAGGCCGATCAGCTGCTGACGATCAAGCGCGGCCACCGGCGTGCGCTCGAAGTGCAGCAACAATTCGCCGGCGCGGGAGAGGCGGGCGGCGTCGACCTCGAAGACCTGAAGTCGGACTGGAAAAAGGCAGGCTGGATTCCCTGGAGCGCGCTGGCCTTTGGCCTCTTGGTTTGCGCCGCGACGGCGGGCGGCTTGTTCTGGTGGCTGGGACGAACGGTGATCGTGATCAACGCCGATCAGCCGGGGCTGGCGATCTCGCTGAGCGGCAAGAACGCTCTCGTTACGGCTTCGGGCATGCAGTCGATCGCGGTTGCGCCCGGCAAACAGGAGCTGACAGTCAGTTCGCCCGGGTTTGAGAGCGTCACGCGCACGTTCCCGCTCGACAGGGGGCACTCGCAGCGGGTCCACGTGTCGATCGAGGACAACAAAATTGTGGTCGATGTCGAGGCGCAACTTCCCGACATCGTTGAGAAAACGGGCGAGCAAGCGTCACCGCCCAAACCTCAACCGCCGGCGGCGAAAGCACCCCCATCGCTGCCGAAAGCCGCGACGAAAGAGCTTCGCAAGCCCCCGGAGAAACAGCTCGCCGCCGCTCCTGCCGCCGCGCGTGCCAAGCCAGCCGCGCCGGCGAAGCCGCCGACCGCCGCTTCTGAGCTGCTGACCGCCCCCTTCGATGAGGCCCAAGCCAAACGGGCCCAGCAGGACTGGGCCGAGCGGCTCAAGGTTCCCGTAGAAATCACCAACTCCGTCGGCGTGAAGCTGCGGCTGATTCCGCCGGGTGAGTTCTCGATGGGGGCTCCGGATGCCGGCGATTCGATGATTCCCCACCACGTACGGATCACGCGGCCGTTTTACCTCGGCGTGTTTGAGGTGACGCGGGGAGAGTTCCGAAAGTTGGTCACGCAATTCGGCTTCAAGACGCTAGCCGAGCAGGACCGGGGAGGCTGGCGACTCGAAAACTCAAAACAGCGAAGCAGGCTCGACAAAAGCCATCAATACACGTGGCGCGCGCCCGGATTCGCTCAGGACGACACGCACCCCGTCGTCGACGTGTCCTGGGCCGACATGCAGACGTTTTGCGAGTTGTTGTCGCGCCAAGAGGGGAGAAAATACCGCCTGCCGACCGAGGCCGAGTGGGAATACGCCGCTCGCGCCGGGACCACCCATTGGAATTACAACGGCGGAGACAGCGAGGAGATGACCGAGATCGGCAATATCCCGGACAAGACGGCCGCGGCCCGGTTTCCTGGCTGGAAGGAGCAGACCCGCTCGTCGGACGGCTTCGCCTTTACAAGCCCCGTCGGCCGTTTTCGCCCGAACGATTTCGGGCTTTATGACACGCTGGGGAACGTCTTCGAGCAGTGCTCGGACTGGGACGCCGCGGGTTACTACCGGCATTCGCCCGAAAACGATCCGCCCGGGCCGCCCGACGGCGCACAGCACATCGCGCGGGGCGGCTCGTTCAGGGCTCTGGTCCCCGTGCACGGACGGTGGAGTTTCAAGCCGGGAGACCATTTGCCCGATCTGGGCTTCCGCGTGGCGTGCGAGGTCTCCAACGTCTCCATACCTAAACCGCCCTCGGCCCCCGTTGCGTCGGAGGCTGAACCGCGGAAGGAAAACTTTGTCTCGCTCTTTAACGGCCGGGATCTCACAGGCTGGATCCCGGAAGCCGGACACCCACGCGATTGGCGCGTCGAGCAGGGGATTCTCGTCTGTCCGGGGGACGCGCGGGCCAGCGGCTTTCTCTTCTCGAAGCGAGACGACTACAAGAATTTTCATTTGCGGCTGGAAGCGCAGCTCACGGGGACGGAGTTCAGCGGGCTCTGGTTCCGCACGGAGATCCCGCCCCACACTGCGAAAGATCCCGAAACCGGTTTTCGTATCGATCTGCGGGCCGCAGCGGGGAGGGACGAAACGAACACCGGGAGCATCTGGGCGATCGGCCTGGAAGGCGCGGCAAGCTACACGGGGTTCAAGAACGCCGACCCAATCGCGCAGCCCGGCCAGTGGTTCACCGTCGACGGCGCCCACACCGTCGTCAAAGTGAACGGCAAAAAGACGTCTGATGTGAATTGGGAGAAGCACTCCGACAGGGGCACGGGCCGACTTGCGCTCCGGCGGATTTTTGAAGAACGAA
>Ga0209624_10002841_pt1 | contig 12596 bp, 7 predicted proteins | sample JacPinW_OM2H0_O1_FD_188565 | JGI IMG/M metagenome (GOLD analysis project Ga0209624, IMG submission 188565) | Forest soil microbial communities from Algoma, Ontario, Canada - Jack Pine, Ontario site 1_JW_OM2H0_O1 (SPAdes) (version 2) | ecosystem: Environmental > Terrestrial > Soil > Boreal... | reverse complement strand
CCGCCAGGCTGGGAGGCGGTGGTTGCATTGAAGATACTAGACTGGCCCCTGAAGCCTGTATACGGCACATGGCAGGTCGCGCAGGCGATGTTCTTGGCGGGGGACAGGTTCACATCGTAAATCTCGGTTTTACCGAGCAGGGTGATCTGGTGATACAGGTCCAGCGAAGACGCCTGTTCGACCTGCTGGAGCAGGCTTGATTCGGTGAGGGCGATAAACGCGGCCCCCGTCGCGACATCCGGGTCTTCGTGGGCTCCGCGTGTGATAGGCTGCCGAGCCAGAAGGCACGTTCAGCAGTCGCACAGAAACGACGCGCCGGCAGGACCACTAGGGAGTAGTGAAGTGGTAGACCTCGCTTTTCACGGGATCGACTTTGCCGGTACCCCCCATCGATCCGACCGTATAGTAATACGTCGTTCCCGGCTTGAGCCCGTCTACGCGCACCCGAAAAACCGTTTCGGGATGGCTTTGGTTCAGTTGGATATGGTTCTTCGCGGTCTGATTCAGCTGCGCGGCATCCGTGCCGTAATGCACGACGCCGAAGTGCTCGGCCGATCCGCCCGGGTTATTGGTCGTCCACCGGATGATCGCAAGGCCATCTTTATCTGATTCGATCGCCGGTCCCTCTGTGATATGGACACTCGCTGCTGCCGGCGCAGGAGGAACTAGCTGCGCATGCGAAAGGTGCGCAGCGCAGATCGTAAGGGAGATAAGCACGGCTATAAAGAGGATCGTCGGTGACAAAAGGAATTTGCGAATAGGCAGACCGTTCATCTATAGACCTCGAAGAGAATTGGATATGCCGGCGAAGAACGGAGACGGGGCGCATGGAGTCGCCTCCATGTACCCCGTCCCCGCATAGATTGGTCCTAACGCTGCATTTGTTGGAATTGCCGCAGCAGATCGGCGGGAATGATCGTCGAATTCCCCTGGGTGGCAGCGGTGCCGCCTGTCATGCAGGCTCCTGTATACGTGTTGATGTCGGGGTAGGGTGTTGTGAAACCGTCACTGAGCGTTTGTAGAAATGCGACGATCTGATCCTCCTCCACATCCGTCAAGCCCAGGTTGCCGGTGGTCATGTCGATATTTTGAGGTACCTCGGGCTCAGGCCAGCAGTTTACTTTCTCGGTTGTTCCCGCCGGGCAGTTGCCGGACTCCACAGCATTCCGGTACAGGTCCCGCGTGTTGTAAAAGTGGACGAGTTGCTTCAGGCTCTTGATGTAGCCATTGTGGAAAAACTCCTTCTGGAAGTAGGGGCCGGGAGCCTCTGTGGTGGGACACGATGGCGGTGTAAGCGCCACATTGCGCGCCGTCATCACCTGCATCTGGCCGTCGACGGTTGAGGCAAACTGCCTCCAACTGGAGTTTGGATTGGGAGCGGAGCCGAAGCCGCTTCTGAGGAAAGTTCCTAATCCGAAATCGGTGTAGGTAAAGCCTCCCGGATTGGGCGTAAATCCGAAGAAATCCGGCGTGGTCTCATAATAAAAGGCGACCCTGGGATTCTTGGGCAGGCCCTCGTTGGCAGAGCCGAAGCAGGTGAAATACGGCGTTACGTCTGCTGTTGTTCCGGTGTCTTTGCCACCTGTACCGCTCCCGCCGTGTTTCACACTTGGTGAAGGGGCGGTTGATCTGCCGTCCAGATGGCACGAGTTGCAATTCCCTCTACCGTTAAACAGGGCGTACCCGGCGGCCTCGTTTGCTGTCATCGTGTAAGTGCCTGCCAGGAAGGCGTCGAATTTCGAGGTGAAAGGGCTGACAGACTCGCTGTGCTCAAATGCGTTAAGGGACTGCGCCCAGTGATCGTAGTCGTTATTCGAAAGGATGCGGTCACCCGGACTTAGCGCAACTGGTGTAGGGTTCCCGTTGAACACGGAAGCTCCATTTGGCGTGGCGCAGATCTGCGCGGTATTTGCCGGCCAGGTGATGTCGAATGAGCCGGCACCCCATACCTGCTCGAAGAGGGGTCTGTACGGAGCCAGTGAAAGCTTGTAAGTGATACAGGCAGTGTCGGGGTTGCCCATTTCGCCAGGATCGACAGGAGGACCCTGTGCCTGCTCGGCGTCGGGACTCCTGAGCAGATACCCGGTTGCGCGTGAATCCCAGAAATTCCCGCCAAAGAAAAGACCCTGAACCGCGTCGTACTGCAGCGGAGGGAAGTAGCTCGCATACGTGTATCTCTGCGCTGTCCGCTTGTTGGCCCGGAAGTGAACCGATCCGGGATACGCGATCATCGTCAGATTCACCTGCGGAATTGGTCCGCTATAGGCGGCGTACGGCATGTGACAAGACGCGCAGGCATAATTGTTGAAGGGCGAGATGGTTCTGTCGAAGTTCATCAGCTTGCCGAGTATTTCTGTTAAGGCAACGCCGGTGTTCTGAAGTGTTGGCGGGTTGCCCGTCACAACCGGGGGCGGGATGGCATGCCACTGCACGATAGCTTCAGCTTCGATGGTATTCACTTCGCGCAGAACCCTGGCTAACTCGGGAGTGATGTTGGAGGGCAGAATCCCAGTTGGATATGGGTTGTAGATCGTTGTCGGGGGCTGACTTTGTCCGTGCACGATGTGATGGGCGAACGTCATGGCAGCCGCGACCGTCGCAAAAGCCGCTGCTAGTGCTATCAATCTTGTCTGTCTCATAAATAACCTTCCTTGAGTTGCAAAGGTTCAGGTAGGTGGGCGGCTCGCTCTGCAAACGCGGCAACACCTCAACGCTCTCATGGAACCTTGGTATATTTACCCAAACTGGGTTGGAACGGTAGAGATCATGTCGCTGTCTCCTCGAACACGCGCGGGCGAATGAGTCGATTCAGCACACTGGGGGAGAGAATTGGAATCCGTCGAACAACACACCAAAGGAGAATTGGGCCCGTCGAACTTACGAAAGAGGATGATCCTAGTCTTGCCGAAATGTCAAGAGGTTTTTGTTATTTTTTTGCATCCAGATTATAAGAGTCGATATAAACGGAAACGCCCTCCGAAAATGCGAAGCGAGCTGGAAAGGAGGAACAGCGTTACGACAAAGAACACAACACAGCATCTTTACAAAGTGGCGGTTATTTCGGTTTGAGAGTCGATTTCCCCAGACGGCCGCCCTTCTTTGGGGGCGCCTTGAAATATCCTCAGTCGCTGATGTGATAGGCTGCCGGGCCAGAAGGCGCGTTCTGTCCAAAGGAGAATCGTCTTTGTCCTTGGCGCTGGAACCGGAGCTGCGATGGTCCTTCACTTTCAGGAGCTCGGGATGCTAGGAGCCGCGGTACTCCTGATTCCACTGATACTGCGCGAGGTGCGGTCTTGACCAAGACACCACAAAACGAGATGACTCGCCAGGTGCTCGTTTGGAACAATGGTCGGCCCTAATGGACGATCTTTGAACTTTCGCGAGCTAAGGGTTCTTGGTTCTTATCGGAACCGGAGGACGACTCCAGCGCCGAGGCGCAGAAAGTCCTGCGCGTTGGTTGTGCCGTTGGGGAACTGGGTCCGCATCCAGCTTGCTTCGCAGATGCGAAGTGCCATGCGCGGCGACAGAGACAGATTCAATCCACCGCCCGCCTGAACCGCAAGGCTGTTGCTGCTGTCGATGGCGCCTCTCACCGTTGGGAAGACACTGTCAAAGCCGTTGGCTTCTCCTACCAGAGCCTGGCCGAAGATCGAGTACCTGCTGCGGGCGGGAGACCATGTATAGCGCGGACCGAAGGTCGCAGTCACGATGTCCAGTCCAACGCCTGACGAGTTGATACTGCCCGTATGCGTACCCGAGACCTCGGCCACAACGCCCAGGCCGCGATAGAGCTCGCCGTGCAGCTGCGCACTTCCGCCCTGCATCCAAAAGCGATCGGTCGTCGTCGCATTCGACATGGCGGCGCTATACGTGATGGCCACGTCCAGCGGATACTTCGGTTGTACGGTTGCGTTCTGCGCCAGCATAGGGCTGGCCATCATCGCGCCCACGAGAAGCAGGCTCAGTTGTCTGCGCATGGTTTCTTCCTTGAGAACTACTGCACGTTTAGGGTTACGGTTGCGGTGTGCAGCATGCCACCGCTGGTGGCCGTGATGGAGACGGTATAGTTCTGAGGCGATTGCACGAGGAAGCCATTGGCTGAACCGCATCCGCTCAGGGCCGACGAGGCCGCCGCCCCGCCCAACACCAGCAGCACCAGACATACCAGGCGCGGCAGACTCTTACCGCGCATTCGTATTGTTCCCGCGCCAAGCAAAGGAATCAGCAGCGCAAGCGTGAATGCCCTCACACGACCGCCAGCCGGAGTCGTCCGCCGCATCGCTGTTCCCGAAGCCGTCTGGATGGTGACCGCGACGGTCTGAGTACCGGCGTTGGCCGGGATCGTCGATGGCGAGAAGTTCACGGACGCACCTGGTGGAAGGCCGCTGACAGCAAAGCTTACCGGGCCTGCATAGCTTCCGTAGAGCGGCGTGATGGTGGCCTGGTAGGTGATCGCGGCTCCAGGAATCACCGTCTGGCTGCTCGGCCCCGTGATGGCCAGCGAGAAGTCGAGCGGCGGCACCACGACGGTTGTGGTCGAAACTGTGCCGTTCGCGAAGAAGTTTGTGTCGCCGCCGTAGACGATCCCCAATTGATGCGCCACGCCTGGTGCCAGCGATGAGGTTGAAAAACTTACAGCGCCATTGGTCAGCGTCGCGGTGCCGAGCAGCGTGGTGCCGTCATAGAAGCTCACGCTGCCCGTCGGCACTCCGGTTGTGGTCGAGGCAACGCCCACGTTGATCGACACCGGGGTGCCCGGCGTGACCGATCGGCTGACGTTCACCGAGATCGTCGCCGTGGCCTGCGTGATGCTCAATGTTCCATTCGCGGACGATGGCAGATAGTTCGATAGACCCGTACCGGCAACGCTGGGGACGATCGCATACGTTCCCACGTTGGAGCCGATGACCGCACTGGTCGAGAAGCTTTCCGTAAAGCTGTCGTCATTGACGCTGCCCGTGACGCCTCCGTTGAACGCAGGATTCGGTGTACCGTAGACCCTCGTCGCATTATTCGCGGTGATCGTCAGGATAGCCGGATTGACCGTGAGCGGGGCCGAGCCGCTGATGGACTGAAAGTTTGTCGTGTCCGACGGCGTGAATCTGGCCGTAAGGGTGTAGCTCCCCACGGGAAGGACGGTCGATGCAGTGACCGGAGCTGCCGCGCCTCCCACGGCCTGCGCGGTATAGCTGAAGGCCCCGGGCAGGGTTTGGCCGTTGAAGATTGACGCTGCATCCACCAGACCGGAGAGGCTGGTTCCGTAGGTGATCCCGGCCGCCGGAGCCCAGTTGACGGTCTCCGTCCCCTTGCTGATGGTGAGTTCATGCGAGCTGTCGCTGCTGTTGGCGAACGCGCCGCCCGAGTTGTAGACAACCTGGATGGTGTACTGCCCCGTGGCAGTTCTGGCCGGCAAGGTGTAGCTGGCGCTCGCTGCGCCGTTGGTGACAGTCCCGCTGGTCACGGCGGCTCCCACCGTAACGCCCGAGGAGAGCAGCGTGAAGGTCACGGTTCCAGCGTTCACCGTCGCACCGCTGCTCGTCACCGTCGCATCGATCGTGACCGTCTGCGCGCTGGCACTGTAGGTTGCGCTGGCATTGGCCGCTGCGACTGTGGTGCTCAGAGTATTGACGGTGAACGCGCTGCTGGTTGAGGTCGCCGCAATCGGCGTCGCCGCGCCCGTGGCGGTCAGCGGCAGACTCGCCTGCAATGTGTCGTTCGTGCCCGGCTGGCTGACCTGCAGCGCGGAGTATCCCGCCACGCCGTTGGATGTCGCAGCCGATACCATGCTGGATCCGCCGTTTGTGAGCGTGCCGGCCGTGGCGTTCAGCGTCAGCGGAAGGCTCGCGCTCGAGGCCGTGAATAGGCCTCCACTCTCATAAAGAGTTACGCCTGCGGAGAAATTTGTCGCCACGTTGACGGTCGCCGGGGGCTGGGTGCTGAAGCTGAGCGTGTAGTTCGTCTCGACCGCGCCCGCGTCCCGGCAGGAGGTTCCAGCGTAGTTCGTCGTCCGCGAGTCTCCGCGTTGATCGGTTCCGCTCGCGCTCGACGGGCTGGTGGCGCAGATCGCCGGGCTGCCCGGCAGAGGAATCATCGTCTGGGTGGGTCCCCCAAAGTTGGCCAGGGAAGAGAGATTGATCGCGACCGGCGATGTTGCGCCCATCACATTCCCGCCTCCGTCCGTATACGAACCCTGGATATCGGCATCGGTTGTCGCGGTATTCGCCGCTACGATCGTGCCCGTCAGCACCGCACTCCCGCTGACTTCGATGCCACCACCGAACGCGATAGCGGGGTTGCCATTGGCGCTGATCGCGTTGTTCGAGGCCGTGCTGTCCTGCACGGTCAGCGAGCCATTGTTGACGAAGATGCCGCCGCCCTGAGCGAGGTTAAGAGTTGAGGAGGCATTGACGGTATTGCCCGCAATCGTGCTGCGAACGACCGTCAACGCGCCACCCGTCGTGCAGACGCCGCCGCCGCCGATAACGCCACCAACTGCGCCGCCTCCGGGAGGACTGGTGACGCTGTTGCCGGAGATCGTGCTGGAAACGATCGTCAGCGTGCCGCTCGTGTTCGATACGCCGCCGCCGCACAGCTGCGGGCCGGGACCGACATAGGAGACCGCATTTCCCGAGATGGTGCTATAGCTGATCGTCAGCGTGCCGCCGTTTTGCGCGATGCCGCCACCCGACGCCACCGAGTACCCGTTCGTGATCGTCAGGTTGGCGATGGCCGTCACGCCGCCGCTCACCTGAAACACCGGATAACCGCCCGCCTGCCCCCCGGCGCTTACTGTGACAAGGTTGATCAATCCGGCGCCGCTGCCCGCGGTTGCGCCCGTAATCGTAGTGTTTGCCGGAATCGCCAGCGAACCCGACGGGTTCAGCAACTGAATCGTATGCGCCGAGGCGAAGACCGCTGCATCGAACGTAACGTTCGCCGTACCCAGACTGGAGGCTTCGAGCAGCGCATCGCGCAGACTGCACGCGGCGTCGGCTCCCTTGCCTGGCGCGGCCTGCGGAGTGCAGTTGGAGGCGTTGCCCACGTCGTCCAGCAGGGACGTCACGACCAGGTTGGGTGGAGGCTGATTAGTCAGCGAGAAGCTCGCCCCCGTCGCACCCGCCACCGACGCCGTAACGGCATAGCTGCCGGTGGCGCCATCGGCCGTCGCTGTCGCGCTCGTCTGCCCCAGGGAGTTTGTCGAGGCAGCGGTTGAAAGCGTCGCGCCCGCACCCGAGGACGGCGCCGTAAACGCGACCGTCTGCCCGGTGACAGGGTTGCCATAGATGTCAGTCACGGTCACAGCCAACGGTGTGGCGAAGGCCGTGTTCACGTAGGCGGATTGTGGCGTGCCTCCGCTCGCCGTCACCAACGCTGCCGCGCCCGCAGTCACCAAGACAGCGGCCGACGTTCCGGTGATCGTTGAGTTCACGGTATCGGTGGCTATCACGGTATTGAAGCCTGCACTCTTCAGCGTGATCGGGAACGTGCCGACTCCGTTGGTCAGCTGGGAGTTGGCAGGCAGCACAGCCGCCGGGTCTGTGCTTGTGAAGTGAACCGTACCGCTGTACGAAGGCACGGTGACGTTGCTCGCATCCTCAGCCACGATCGTGATAGTCCACGGCGCCCCGGCCACCGCGGAACCGGGGACGATCACTGCAAAGTGCGTTGCCTGTGGGATGATGCCCGTACCGTTCAACGCGATCGTCTGTTTGGAACCGGTCGCGTTCAGGTTGTCGTCGGTCAACGCCAGCGAGCCGGAGTTGATACCCGCCGTAGTCGGCGTGAAGTTCACCGCATACACGCAGCTAGTTCCAGGCGTCAGCGTCGCCGCGGCAAAACTGGAAGTGCTCAACTCCGGGCAGGCAGTTGAGCTGTCCAGAGAAAACGCGCCAGTGACGCTCGGGTTCTTTCCACTCCCGGGAATCGGAAAGCTCAAGTTCTCGTTGCCGACGTTTTCAAGCGTCACTTTCTGCGGATTGTCGGTCGCGTCCGCCGTATTGATCGGTGTCGATGTTGGAAAGCTGATCGAGGGCGGCGTAGAGAGATTGACCTTGATGACGCTGCTCGTTCCCCCATTGAGCACAAACAGATTGCCGCTGCCATCGAACGCCATATTCAAGGGAGCGGACAACGAGTTGACCGCCGTCACAGCCGCGCCATAGCCCGTGCCTGTCCAGGGGATCTCGGTCACACGGTTATTTAGCACGTCGGCGACGTAGACATCACCGTTCGCGTCCACGGCGAGCCCGGCCGGCACACCGAGTCCGCTGGCAACCTGTACCTGGGTTCCGTAGCTCTGTGTTGTGCTGTTCCACGGCAGCTTTTCGATGGTTGCACTGATGGAGCCGGTGACATAGACGTTGCCATTGCCATCGACTTTGACGGCCCAAGGCAAACTTAGACCCGTAAATGGGAGCCTGCTCTGGGCGCCATAGGTTTGGGTGGCGCTATCCCAGGGCACCATCAGGATCCTGTTGTTGTCGACGTCGGCATAGTAAACGTTGCCCGCGCTATCAACAGCGACACCACCAATGTCAGTGTCCGAGAGGCCGCTGAACGGTAGCGTCACCGGCGTGCCGTATCCGCTTCCTGTCCACTGAAGCCGGACGATAACAGCCGAACCATTGTCTTTCCCGGAGATGTAGACGTTGCCTCCGCCATCGACGGCCTCGCCCGCGGAGCTGGTTAAGCTGGTATCGAGCTTGCTGGTCGATCCATAGATTCCGCCGGCCAGCGTAGCCTTCTCGGCTGCGTTCGATCCGCCAACGTACAGGTTGTCGCTGCCATCGACCGCCAATCCGTCGATTCGACTAATCACGCTCAGTCCGGTGAGAACCGTGCTCCGGGTAGCAGGCGTGAACGCAAGTTGCGGCCCGGTTCCGGTAGCGTAAAGAGGAACGAAGGTCGAGCCCTTGTTGCTCGAGATTAAAAGGCCGCCCATACGTAGACCCGCAGCCGCCGGCGACACCGTGATATTGATCGTGCAGCTCGTAGTGGCGGAATAGGCTTGCGCCGCGCAGGTGCTTCCGCTCGCCTCGGCGAAGTCCTGTCCGGTCGCGCCCATCGTCATCACCGAGATCGAGCTGATGGTTGTGCCTCCCGCAACCGTGAAGCTGAACGGCACCGCGCCGCCCGTCGAACCCGCCGCAACCGAGCCGAAGGTAGCCGCCGCCGCTCCGCCGGTCACCAGTTGGAGTTCGCCGGTGCTGTCGGTTCCGGAAAAGATCAGCGTGCCCCCGCTGCCGATAGCTACTCCGCTTACGCTCGACAGGCCGGTGCTGACCGGCGTCTGCACTCCGCCCGTGATGCTGACCGGCGGAGTGCCGCCGACGTACAGCGTGCCCGAGGCGCCAATCGCAAGGCCGGAGCTGATGCTGGGAATATTATTCGCCACGGTTCCCTGGGTAGCAGGCGCGGAGACGGGAATGGTGCTGGTGAACGCGGACGAGGATACGCTGTACAGCGTATTTTGCGAGCTCGTGTTCAACGCGCCGAAGTAGATCGTTCCGTTGGACGCGACGGCGATGTCCCACGGTTGCGAGGATTGGAATGCGATGAACGCCGACGGAACGCTGCTTGCCGTAATGGTCGATGAGATCCTGTCGATCTCGCCCGCGCCGAAGTCCGCAATGTACAGGTTGCCGGCGGAGTCGGTCGCCAGGCCCTGAATGTCGGTATAGCCAACGCTGTAACCGGAGAAGGAGAACGAACACGGCATGTCCTGCGGGACGCCGCTCGAGACAAAAGCGATCGAGACGTGGGAGTAGGCAGGAAAGGTGCTGGTGCATTGCGTCCCGTTGTAGGCAAAGTACAGGCTCTTACCGTCGGGACTCGCCGCGATGGCCAGAGGGCTGTACGGAAACGAACTATTGAGGGCCTTCAGCGTGCCGCCCTGCGGCAGCTCATACAGCGTGTTGCCGGAACTCCCTGATGTGACGAAGAACACGTCGCCCGCGGCATCCACAGCGATCGGCGAGATCGAGCTGGCGGAAGGCAGCGTCGCCAGTGTGCTTTGGCTGCCCGTGTAGGTAACCTGCGCCGGAAGACCGGACGTGCCCGCCACCAGACCCACAGCGGCGATAAGCGTCGTATACAGCGTGGCTGGTCGTCGTCGGGTTACGCTCGACCCTGCGAGTGAGGCCGCGCAGACAGACTGCGGAACCAGGTCGTTCCTGGACGGGCAGGCAGGGCGACCAAGATGGTTGCGGCGAATCGAGACAAAGGAACCAGGCAACGTGCGAACAAAATTCCACAGCGAAAGCGACATTAGAACTCCAAGGCATAGGCCCGCAAAATTACAACAGCATCTCTCCACATGCTGAATCGCACATCGATTCCCTCTGCTTGGTGAATCGACTCGGTCTGCAGCCGGAAGATGGTGAAGCGCTCAATCAGCAGGAAGCTTTAGAAGAATCTCAGAGAGTAAAGTCCGGAATCTACTGGGGAAGCTTCGCCACATCGTAAAGCACAGTATTGGTCGAGTGGTACGTGAGAGCAGCAACTGTCCTGAAACCTGGATCTGCAGCCCATCATAACGAGGAAGTCATTAACCGGCAAGGATTCTTTGAGGAACGCGCCCCGCAGAATTTAGCCATCATCAACAAGCCGCTCTGCGAGTCCTGCATGGTCCACAGGTGTGCGAGCAAGGGCAGAATCGGCCCCGGCAGCGCCGTCCCCAGCCCTGCCAGCACCAGCCCGTAGTGCATCAGCCCCAGCGAAGGCGCCGCCGTTCCGCTTCGTTCGACCAAACCTACCCCGCCGCAGCCCTGCGTCACAGCCATTATCATCGAAGAAGGAGTCTGCCCGTGCCTTGCAAGCTGGTCTCTATCCGAATCTCCCTCCTCTGTATCGCTTTGCTCGCCGGCTGCCATCAGGCCCCACCTCCGCCCTCAGCCTCCACTACTCCACAAAAGACCTTCACCATTCGCGGCAAGATCGTCGGCGCCGACGCCACCCACGTCACCCTCGACGGCGAAAGTGTTCCAGGCTTTATGGAGCCGATGGTCATGGACTACGCCCTCAAAGATCCCGGCGTTGTCAGCGAACTCCACCCCGGCGACCGCGTCACCGCGACTGTCCTCGCCGACCATGGCCCCGATGGCTACACCAACGTCCGCCTCGACAACATCGTCGTCATCGCCCAGGCTCGCCCCGACTACAAGCCACCCGTCCAGTATCACGTTCCCACACTCGGCGATGCCGTTCCAGACTTCCACCTGCTCAACCAGAGCGACCGTACCATTCACCTCGGCCAATTCAAAGGCAAGGTCGTCCTGCTGACCTTCATCTACACCCGCTGCCCGCTCGCTGATTTCTGTCCCCGCATGAGCCGCAACTTCGCCGACATCGACAAGGCTCTCGCCGCCGACCCTGCGCTCTACAACCAGACCCACCTGCTCAGCATCAGCTTCGATCCCGCCTATGACACTCCCAGGGTCCTGCGCAGTTACGGAGGCGCCTACACAGGCCGTTTCACCAACGAAAAGTTCACCCACTGGGACTTCGCTGCGCCGTCCGCCAAGGACCTCCCGGCCCTCACCAAGTTCTTCAACGTCGGCGTCACCCCCGGCGACAGCAAGACCCTGACACACTCGCTCTCGACCGTCCTCATCGGCAAAGACGGCAAAATCATCGATTGGTACCCCGCCAACGACTGGAAGCCTGCCGACGTCCTCGCAGCGATCAAAAAAAGCGCAGCCGGCTGATATTGACCTTCACTCTCAAGGGCGTTACTTCGTGAAACCGCCGACTGCGCTCGACCTATCGAAATCGGACGGGAGACTGCTTTCCACAGCACATGCTTCCGTCACTCCAGCCGGGTATTTTGTTGCGCGCATTAAATGACAGCATAGGGCGACGCATCCTTCAGCGAGCGATCTGTGCAGCGTTTGGCCGTTCGCTTAGGATAAAAGCTCGCTCCTCCTTGTCAGCCTTTTCCCAACACAGGCTACGATCAGGACATTGAGGCCGATGGACTATTTGCTGCGCCCATCAAGTATCCTGAAGCTACGCTCATATAAGGAGTTCTCACCTCATGGCAAAACTCACCATCGTTTTCGGTATCCTGCTGATCCTGCTTGGCGTTGTTGGCTTCGTCTCGACCGGCAGCGCCCATCCCACCTCGCTGATTCCGAGCATCATTGGCCTCTTCTTTGTCCTCTTTGGCGTCATGGCCAACACGGAGGATTCAAAGAAGCGCATGCTCTGGATGCACATCTCCGTCACCGTAGCGCTACTGGCTTTTCTCGGCACCATCCCCGCAGACATCGATGTCGTTCGGCTCTCTCGTGGTGTTTATTTCGCTCATCCCATCGCCATCGAAGAGAAGGCCGCACTCTCGCTGCTCTGCCTCATCTACGTTCTGTTTTGCGTTCGCTCTTTCATCTCTGCCCGCCGCGCCCGCCTCGCTTAACCGTGGATCCTGCGACAAAATAATGACAACATGTGGACCTTTAGCGAGGGCTTGCTCCCCGTAGTCACCGGGTCGTAAGCGTAAACTTGGAATGTCTATGTCTTCTTCTTTTGGTTCATCCAGCTACGGCGGCGGTATGAAGTCCGCAGACCGCCCCTCGCGCGGCGTCGGCAAAGCCACCACG
>Ga0209624_10002840_pt1 | contig 12601 bp, 9 predicted proteins | sample JacPinW_OM2H0_O1_FD_188565 | JGI IMG/M metagenome (GOLD analysis project Ga0209624, IMG submission 188565) | Forest soil microbial communities from Algoma, Ontario, Canada - Jack Pine, Ontario site 1_JW_OM2H0_O1 (SPAdes) (version 2) | ecosystem: Environmental > Terrestrial > Soil > Boreal... | reverse complement strand
GCTCGACGCGCTGACCCGAGATTTCGAGCTTGGCGAAGCCCCCGAGAGCCGTGCAGACATCAATATCGCCATCATCGGGCGGCCAAATGTGGGCAAGTCCACGCTGCTGAATCAGCTGGTGGGCGCGGAGCGGTCGATCGTATCGGCCGAGCCCGGCACGACGCGGGACGCCGTCGATACGGTGGTCGAGCGCCACGGCAAGACCTATCGCTTCCTGGATACCGCCGGAATCCGGCGCAAGGGCAAGACGAAACTGATCGCCGAAAAATTGAGCGTGATCATGGCGCGGCGGCATCTGGAGCACGCCGATATCGCCGTCATCGTTGTCGATGGGTCCGTGGGCGTCACATCGCACGATGCGACCATTGCGAGCTACGCCGAACAGTCGGGCCGATCGGTGATCATCGCGATGAACAAGTGGGATCTGGCGCTTGAAGCGGCGCAGGAAAAAGCCGCGAACGAGAAAAAGCACGGTGGCAAGGGCGCGGGCGGCAATCCCAGCAAACTGCTGGCCGATTACGAGCCGATGGTTCGCGAGAAATTCAAGTTTCTGGCCTTCGCGCCCATCGTGTTTCTTTCTGCCCTGACCGGAGAGCGGGTCGAGAAGCTCTACACGCTGATCGATCGCGTTGCCGAGGCCCGCTATCGCCGGATTTCAACCGGCGAGCTGAACCGCTGGCTTGCGGGCGTGGACCTGGACCGGGGGACGTCGCCTGCGAACCGCAAGGTGAAAATCTACTACGTCACGCAGGCGACGACGGGCCCGCCCACGTTTGTGCTGTTCACAAATCAAACCAAGCCGCTGCACTTTAGCTACCAGCGATTTCTCGAGAACCGTCTGCGCGAGGCCTTCGACTTCATCGGCACCCCGCTTCGCTTTACCCAACGGCTCAAGAAAGGCGCGTTGCGCCAGGACCCGAACCGGGAGCCCCGCCGCATCACCAAGCACGAACCCCGGCACAGCGACAAGCGCAAGTGGCATCCGGAGAAGAAAAAACGCGACCGCAGGTAAAATTGCAAAGTCCCTGTTCGCGGCCCGTGAGGGGTTGACAGGTGGCGAAATCGGCCTAGGATACTCACAAGACATGGCGAGTGCGGCCCAAGCTGCGCAGGAACTCCCGGAGAAGAGTCTTTTCCGCATCGGGGAAGTAAGCCGTTTGACGGCGACGAAGACGTTCGTTTTGCGCTATTGGGAATCGGAGTTTCCGACGCTGCAGCCCGTCAAGAGCCCCAGCGGCCACCGCCTGTATCGTCGCGAGGATATCGAGACCGTCTTTGAAATCAAGCGGCTGCTCTACGACGAGGGCTTCACCATCGCGGGAGCGAGAAAGCATCTGGCCGACCAGAATGGCCCAAGCGCTTCGGCCGGTGAAGGTGGCCCAACACCCCGCGAAGTGTCGCTATCGGTCGAACCTCCCACAAAGCCCGGACCGGCATCACGAGCGCACCGAAAATTCCTGCTCGATCTCCATGAAGAGCTTCTCGCTGTCTTGACCCTTCTCGAACGCGAGTGATACGCTCGGTAGCGGCCCACTTCAGTTCCCTGTGGTGCCCGGCCGGTCGGGACGTAGCGCAGCCTGGTAGCGCGCACGCTTGGGGTGCGTGAGGTCGCTGGTTCAAATCCAGTCGTCCCGACCATTTCTTCTTTGTCCCGGAATGCTTCGGTTTGAACTCGAGCTACGAGGAAAGCGTGGCGGGCTGTTCGTGTACTTCGGGGGGGACGGAAATCGGCAGGATGACTTCGACCAGGGTGCCGTTTTCGTCTGACTGGATCTCAAACTGCCCAGACTGCTCCCTGATCCGCTCCCGCATGCCTGCAAGCCCAACTCCGCTGTCCGCACCGGTGCCTAAGAAGTTCTCAAGCGTGCCACGAGGCATCCCTTTTCCGTAGTCCCGGACTCGCAGGACGATCTTGTCGCCGGCCGTTCGCAACGATACGTCTGCTTTCGAGCTCTTGGAATGCCGGTGAACGTTGGTAAGAGATTCCTGCAGGGCCCGAAACAAAACCAGCTCGGTCGGCTGCGAGAGCCTTCCGAAACTGTCGGCGATATCGACAGACAGCTGGATGCCGCTACGCTGGCCGAATCCGTCCAGATACCATTTGACGGCGGAAGCAATTCCCAACTCATCCAGAAGAGGAGGATGCAACAGGTAGGAGACCGTGCGGGTTTCCGCAAGGGCCTCATCGAGCACTTTTTCGGTTTCCGCCAGAATTTTGTCCGCCGGATTCATCTCAAGCAGCACCGCCAGGTTCATCTTGGCCAGGGTCAACAGTTGACCCACACTGTCGTGCAACTCCCTTGAAAACTTACGGCGTTCCTCATCCTGCACATTCAGAAGACGGACGCTCAGGCGGCGAGCGTTGGTTTCCAGCTGCTCCCGGTTCAAGACCTCGGCTCTCAGCAGGCGGTAATGAACCCAGAACAGGACAGCGGACAGGGTGAAAACTGCGAACAGAATGCTAAGGACGGCCCAAAGCAGGCCACCGGATGCGGCCGAGCGCCTGTCGAGAAGAATCTGTTCTTGGTTCTGCATTTGCTGCTGGATCGTGGCAAGACTTGCAGCAGAGTCCACGCCAGCGAGCGTGAATCGATCCTGCGCCCCCGGGTCGGTTTGACCGGACCTTTGCAGCTCGACGGAAGCGTCCAGCAGCGCGAGTCGTTGCTCGGCGAAGTCGTTCAAGCGGCCGGCCAAGAGCTGCTGCGATGGGTTGTCGCGCGTCAAGTCGCGGACATGCTCCAGATGAGCGCGAATCTCCTGCTTGAGCGATTCGTACTGCGGCAGATACCCTGGATCGCCGGAATGGACGTAATCGAATCGCGCGCGCGCCGCAGACGACACCGAGGAGTTGACTTCCCCCAAGGCCGTCTTCACCTCGTAGGTGTGCGCGACCCAGCGTGCGCTGCTGACAAGCATCGCGATGGTAACGGCAGTCGCGATTCCTCCGAGCAGGAGCAGGCCCAAAGCTAATCCGAAGGCGAGTCGAGCTTTGTTGGCCGAAGACATCTCACACCTTATAGCGGAAAACTTCGTCCCAGCACACTACAATGAGACGGTTGATTCACAGATCGTGTTGCACCGTGTCCGCGAGAAAATGGTTCCCGGGCGGGCAGCGCCTTGGTGGGTTGACGCCATTGCTGCTACAGTATTCGCGCCGGGGTGAAGCGGGCCCTTCGACCTTGCTTGTCCGGTGCCAGAGTTCTGCATGCCTCATATTCTGATCACAAATGACGACGGAATCCATGCCCCGGGGCTGCGCGCACTGGTTGATGGGCTGAAGGGTTTTGCGGAGATTACCGTGGTCGCGCCCTCGCGCGAGCGCAGCGCGGCAGCGCAGTCACTCACCTTGCGCCAGCCGATCTATTGCGACCAGATCGCCGATCGGGAATATTCCATCGACGGCACTCCCGCCGACGCAATGATTCTCGCGTTTCATACCCTGCTCAAGGAAAAGCCCGACCTGGTCATCTCCGGAATCAACCGCGGCGGCAATCTGGGCGAAAACATCTATTATTCAGGCACGGTTGGCGCCGCCATGGAGGCTGCGATCAATCGCGTGCCGGCCGTTGCGGTCTCGGTCGCCTACCGGGGCAGGGAATTTGAATTTGCGCCCGCGGCGCACTTTGCCCGAAGCCTTGCGCCGCTGGTGCTGCGCGAAGGACTTCCGCCCGGCGTGATGCTCAACGTCAACATTCCCCAGGATTGGACCGGGGAGGTACGGATCACCAGGCAATCGTCAAAGATCACGCGCAATGTGCTGCAGCCGGGCACCGATCCGCGCGGCCGGCGCTATTTCTGGCTGAGCGAACAGCAGTTCACCGAGGGGATCGACAGCGACACCGATCATGCCGCGATTCGCGATGGAGCCATATCGATTACGCCGCTCGAAGTGGATCACACTCACCCGCCGTCGGTTGAACATCTCTCGCACTGGGCCAAGAGCCTTGAGGAATCTTCCCGTCGCTGACCGGTAAGATCTTTCTTCCCGACGGTATGCTATTTTAGCTTTCCGCTTGTCCGGGCGTTCAAGCGCGCCCCAGGGGTTCATGTCGAAAAAAGCCGCGACCGCCAAAGCCGAGGAAACGACCATCGAAGGTGTTTTTGGGCCCGGCGGTCTGCTCGAAAAACGCCATCCAGGATATGAGTTCCGGCCTTCGCAGCTCGCCTTGGCTGAAATTGCCGACCAGGCCTTTGCCAAGCACCAACATGTCGTGATCGAAGCCGGCACCGGCACCGGCAAGACCCTCGCCTATCTGATTCCGGCGATTCGCAGTGGCCGCCGGGTAGTCATTTCCACGGCGACCAAATCGCTTCAGGATCAGCTGTTCCAGAAGGACGTCCCCTTCCTGCAAAAGCATTTCGCGCCGAACCTGAAAGCCGTTCTGATGAAGGGCCGTGCGAACTTCCTGTGCCGGCAAAAAGTACACCAGATGGAGGGCCAGCCGGTCCTTAAGGGGATTGACGAGATTGACTGGTTTTCGCAGATTCGGGATTGGGAAAAGTTGACCGAGACCGGCGATCGCAACGAGCTGACGTTTCTCCCCGACGACTCCCAGCTGTGGAACCGCATTGACGCGCGCAGCGATCTCTGCACCGGAAAGAAGTGCGTCGAATTCGGGCGCTGCTTCATCACCGCGATGCACCAGCGCGCAGAGGAAGCGGACCTGATCATCGTCAACCATCATCTGTTCTTTGCCGATCTTGCCCTCCGCCAGGATGATTTCGGCTCGATCCTGCCCGAGTATTCCGCGGTGGTCTTTGATGAAGCTCACGAAATCGAGGACGTCGCGAGCGATTATTTCGGCCGTCAGATTTCCAGCTACCGTTTCGAGGAGCTCGGACGGGATACCGAGAATATGCTGCGTGTGCTGCAGATCGACAACTCCGGCCTCCGGGGGCAACTGGCGCGCATGCGCGAGCGAGCCCGCAGTTTCTTTGAGCGATTTCCGGAGCGCGAAGGACGCTACCCGTTCGGTCATGAGCAGAGAAGCGCGTTTCTGGACCAGAATCGCGAGGCCTCGGATGACCTGACGTTGGCCGTGCAGCGAATCGAAACCGAGCTTTCGGCGCTCACGCCCAAGCCGGAAGAGGTCTTTGCCATGGCGCGACGCGCAGCGGAAATGCGCCGCGAGCTGACGTTCCTTCTTGAAAGCAACGAGAGGGCCTACGTCTATTGGTACGAACGCCGCGGTCGGGGAGTGTTTCTTGCGGCGACACCCATTGACGTCAGCCAGATCCTGCGCGAGAAACTGTTTGACCAGTTTGACACCGTCGTCCTCACTTCAGCGACGCTCGCCGTCGGCGGAAAATTCGATTATCTGAAGCAGCGCCTGGGAATCCTGCCTGCGAATGAGAACGTGCTGCCGCAGGCGTTCAATTACAGCGAGCAGGCCCTGCTTTACATGCCTCCTTCGCTGCCCGACGTCCGTCAGCCTTCGTTTCCCGCAAGCGCCTCGGAGGAGATCGCGCGATTGCTTGAAATTTCCCGCGGCCGCGCATTCTGTCTTTTTACCAGTTATTCGCAGATGCGGGACCTGTTCGAGCGCGTTTCGGCACGAGTGAGCTTTCCCATGCTTCTGCAGGGGACTGCGCCGCGTTCGGTTCTGCTGGACCGGTTTCGCACGACTGCGCACGCGGTGCTGTTCGCCACTTCCAGCTTCTGGCAGGGCGTGGACGTTCCGGGCGCGCAGCTCTCCTGCGTCATCATCGATAAGCTGCCTTTCGCCGTACCAAGCGACCCGATCGTAGCGGCCCGCGTGCGCGCGCTGGAAGAGGACGGCCGCAATGCGTTCACCGAGTATCAGATACCGGAAGCGGTCCTTGCGCTGAAGCAGGGCTTCGGGCGGCTGATCCGTTCCAAGACCGACCGCGGCATCCTGTGCATCCTGGATAACCGCATCCGGCGCATGCACTATGGTAAAATTTTCCTCGAGTCCCTGCCTGAATACACAACCACGCAGGATCTCTCGGAAGTCGCGCGCTTCATGGAAGACCATCCCGAATAGCACCACTTCCGCAGAGCAAGCGACCGAGTTTGCGCGCCAAAGGAAAGCCCATGTATGAGATCAGCGTCGACGAATCATTTGCCGCGGCCCACAACCTGCGCGACTACCACGGGAAGTGCGAAGACCTGCACGGTCACAATTACAAAGTGCGCGTGATCCTGGCAGGAAAGGAACTCGACAGAACTGGACTGCTCTATGATTTCGTCCATCTCAAGCAGGTGATTCAGCAGGTGATCCGGTCGCTGGATCACAAGTATCTCAACGAGCTTCCGCCGTTTGACACCTTGAATCCGTCGGCTGAAAACATCGCGCGGCATATCTACGACCGGACAGCGCAACAGCTTCCGAAGGCTCCCAACGCTGCGGCAATCTCAAGCGTAACCGTGTGGGAGACCGAGACGAGCGCAGCAACCTATCGGGAATAAGCACCTGCGCCCCCGCGCGCGGGCGGCCTGTTCTGAGAACTCCGCCATGGTGATTACTGAAATCTTCAAATCCATCCAGGGAGAAGGCACCCGCGCCGGATTGCCGTGTATCTTCGTCCGCCTCACGGGCTGCAATCTTCGCTGTACGTGGTGCGACACCACCTACGCATTTCACGGCGGGACCAAGAGCACTGTCAACGGCGTCCTAGCCCAGGTGACCGCGCTTTCCGGTGCCGGCGCCGGTCGCATCCCGCTGGTCGAGATCACGGGCGGTGAACCGCTGCTTCAGCCCGAGACCCCGGCGCTCGCCGAAGGGCTTCTCGCCGCAGGCTTCACCGTAATGATCGAGACCAGCGGCGAGCGATTCATCGGCGTGCTGCCGCGCGAGGTGATCAAGATCGTCGACGTGAAGTGCCCTGACTCAGGCGAGCCGGAAACCTTCGACGCGGCCAATCTGGAGGCCCTGGGCCCCGACGACGAAATCAAGTTTGTGATCTCAAGCCGCCGGGATTATGATTTCGCTCGCGAATTCACCTCGCGCCACCGGCTCGCCGAGCGCGTACATCAAGTGCTGTTTTCTCCGGTGTTTGCAGATCCTGCCGGAGGCTGGCCGGGACTGGAGGCGCGGGAGCTCGTGGAATGGATTCTGGCGGACCGAATGCCTGTCCGTCTGGGAATGCAGCTGCACAAGTTCATCTGGCACCCGGCGACGAAGGGAGTCTAGGCTCTGGTGATCTCAGAACAACAGCCCAAGGCGGTCGTGCTGCTCAGCGGAGGAATGGATTCCTGTGTTTCGACCGCGATCGCGCACCAGACTCACCGTCTCGCCCTGCTCCATGCAAGCTACGGGCAGCGGACCGAACGACGCGAGCGCCAGGCGTTTGAGGAGATCGCAGATTTCTACGGCGTGCGCGAACGGCTCGTGGTCCGCTTCGATGCGTTCGCCCAAATCGGAGGCTCCGCGCTCACCGACGCGCGTATCGAGGTTCCTGAGTCGGGCGAGGCGCTTGCGCCACACGCAGGCGTTCCCATCACCTACGTTCCCTTTCGCAACGCCCATTTTCTTTCGGCCGCCGTCAGCTGGGGGGAAGTGATCGGCGCGACGGCCATTTTCGTCGGCGCCGTTTCCGAAGACAGCTCGGGATATCCCGACTGCCGTCCGGAATACTACCGGGCGTTTGAAGAGCTGATCCGCGTCGGAACGCGCCCGGAAACGCACATGAACATAGCGACGCCGGTGATCGCCATGAAGAAGAGCGAGATCATTCGACGGGGATCGGAACTTGGCGCTCCGCTCAACCGCACCTGGTCCTGCTATCAATTTGATGACGAGGCGTGCGGCACGTGCGATAGTTGCCGGCTGCGCCTCCGTGGGTTTGAGCAGGCCGGGCTGCGTGACCCTATCGCCTATCGCACCCGAATTGCGCAATAATGGGTGGCGCCGGGGGTGGTATTTCTTTCTTGGGGGATAAACCGATGAACAGACTCACTCGTGCGTGGATCGCGTTGGTCGCAGTCCTCGCATTTGCCTCGATCACCGCAGCGCAAAACGTGCGTTGCAGCGGCCAGGTGTTTGATCGCGACGGAAAGCCGTGGGCGGGCGTCACCGTGACGCTAAAGAGCGAAAGCGGGCGCAACTTCACTCTCAAGACCGACAAGGACGGGAAATTCACGCAGATCGGCCTGAGTGCCGGTGTGTACACGTTCACGCTGACCAGCAGCCAGGAAACCGGCTTGAACTATTCCGAACAGCACCAACTCATGGTCGACCAGGACAACAACATCACCATCAATTTCAAGACGATTCTGGCGACGCAGGCCGCGGCGAACCCCGATCAGCAGAAAGCGGCACAGGACCAGGCGAACAAGTTCAAGGACATGCAGACCCATTTTCTTGCGGGCCGGGCGGCCCTGGATGACTGGGATACGGTTCACAAGCAGGTCGCGGGCACGCCGGCCGATCAACGACAGGCCCTTCAGGATAAGATGGCCGCCGACAGTAAGACCGCCATTGCGGAATTGCAGTTGGCCGAGCAGGGAGTCCAACCCAAGGACGTCAAGAACCACGCGGTCGTGTGGTCGAACCTCGGTCAGGCTTATGACCGCGCCAATCAGCCGCAAGACGCCGTCGGCGCCTATCAGAAGGCCATCGATCTGCAGCCCAGTGCAAGCTTCTATGACAATCAGAGCACGGCTCTTGCAAATCTCGCCGTCACCGAAAACGATCCGAAGGTCGCCGCGCAGAGGGTGGCTGATGCGAGCGCCGATTGCGACAAGGCCGGAACGATTGACCCGACGCCCGGTTCCGCCACAGTTTGCTGGAAGAATCTCGGCATCGTTCTGAGCAACAAGGGCGACTTCAAGGACGCAGTCCCGCCTCTGCAGAAGGCGACACAGTTGAACCCGAAAGACGTCCAGGCGTGGTTCTTGCTCGGCAGTGCCTATACCGGACTAATCACTCCGAACCAACAGGGCGATAAGATGACCTATGACATCCCGCCCGGTACTGCCGACGCGTACCAGAAGGTCATCGACCTGGATCCCAACGGGCCGCTAGCCGCACAGGCAAAACAGAACCTTGATGCGCTGGCCGCCATGAGTGGTGGCGACGCGACCAGCGTGGGCGTGAGGAAAAAGAAGAAGTCGTAGGCCGCGCGAGCGAAGCTCGCGCAGTCGACTACAAGGTACCCGTTTCTGTTAAGCATAGCTCTGGAACGTCCTGATTTTTTTTGGGACGTTCGGCAGGGCTTCTGCGCCTCTCGACCCCAGCGCACGACAGTGCTATCCTCTGGCCGTATCTCCAAGGATTGTGGTGCACGACGTGGATTCCAACCAAGCAGGCACCCAACGCCGGCGCAGCGAACGCCTCTCAATCTCGGTCCCGCTGATTGTTCGCGGGATTGATCTGCTGGGCCAGCCGTTCGAGGAACGCACCTCGACGCTGGCTCTGAATCTGAACGGTTGCCGCTACTCTTCAAAACATCACCTGCCGAAAAATACCTGGGTGACTCTGGAGCTGATTCACGGAGTCCAACGGCGTAACCTGCGCGCGCGAGTCGCCTGGATTCAGCGGCCCCATTCGGTTCGGGAGTTCTTCCAGATTGCCGTCGAGCTTGAAACTCCTGCAAATATCTGGGGTATCGTAGGTCCGCCCGCCGACTGGAACCTGACCGAAATGCCCAGTCTCCCGTCTACGGAATTTCCGGCGCAACAGAATGCCCGGGCGAATGAAGCGTCCCATACGGGCGCAATTCGAGAAACGAAGCAAACCTTTGAGGAAAGAGTGTCGAACGACATGAATAATCCATTTTTTGAATCTGCGTCAGCCATTCCGTTTGCACCGCCCCCCTCCAATGAACCCCAGTCTGCAGGGGTTGCAGACAGCCCGCTGCTTCGCGAATGGAATACGGAAATCGAGCGGCGCGCGGGCCGGGCGGCCGACGATGCCGTCGCGCGCGCAGGCGAACAAATCCGCCAAACCATGGAGGAGTTTGAACAAACCCACAGCGCGGCGCGCGGGAGCTTTTCATCCGAGATGGCTGCAAAGCAGGAGGAAATTCTCGGCGGGCTGAGATTGCACTTCGAGAACAGCCTGCAGCAGGCTCGCGAGCTGATTGAGGCGCTGGACCGCAAGGCCCAGGAGCTGCGCGCCGAAAGCGAAGCGGCGCTGCAGTCGGCCAGCCGGATGACGCAGGCACGGCTTCAGTTCGAGGCCGTTGAGGCGGCGCGAACCCAGCAGCAGACCGCGCATAGTTCGACGGAGCAGGCCGCTTTGACCGATACCGTCGTTGCGCAGTGGCGCGAACGCCTGGAGTCAGAAATGGCACTGGCGCAATCGCAATGGAACGAACTTCTGCAGTCATCGCTGGATGGAAGCATCGAGCGCCTGGTGGAGCAACTGTCGGGGCGATCGCAGGAGATCCTTCGCGACACCGAACACAGGATGTCGGAGCGCTTTGCGGAACTTCGCCAGCCTCTGGGGCAGATGTACTCGGAAGCGCGCGACACCCTTTCCGGCGTGAAGTCTTCACTTGAACAAGAGGTGGGACGCGCGCGGTCTTCGCTTTCAGAAATCGAGCATGCCGCGAGCCGAATGAAGGAATACTCCGGGCAGCTGGAGGCGGCAAGCCACGACACGCTGAACGAATTGCATCGCCGCCTGGAAAACATCCTGGAAGCGCAGACCGACGAAATGAATAGGCGCGCAGAACTGGCAACCGCAAGCGTGCCCCAGCGTCTGGCACCTACCCTGGACCAGCTTGGTAACCAATTTGTCGAGCGCACCATTGCGGAAGTGGAAGCAAGGCTCGCGCCGCGCGTCGAGCGCGTCCCGGAACTGGTTCGCGAACTCGCCAACCGCGAGATTGAACTGGAAGACAGCCTGCGTTTACATCGCGAGCGGCTCCGCCAGGTATCGGACAACAGCCAGCGCGATGTGGCCGCGCAGATCGCGGCTACGGTTGCAAGCCTTCGCAACGATTTTGAAGGCGCCCGCAAGGAGGCGCTCACGAAGTGGGGCGAAGAGCTCGACGCCAGTGGCATACGCGCCTCTCACGCCGCTGCTGAGTCGATCGGCAAGGCGTCGGAATGGTTCCAGCAGGAAGCACGCGCGCGTCTGCAGGTGTTGGTCGAGCAGGCGCTCGTTACGGCGGGAAGCGGCTTTGAGGAAAGGACGTCGGAGGCCGCGCGCCAGTTCGAGGCCCGATTGGAGGAACAGTCCACCGGGCGCCTGGTTCAAATTCATCAACAGCTCGATACGGTCGCAGGTGAGGTTTCCGGGCGCACCCGCTCGCAACTTGACGCGGCAGCCGAATCCGCCGCGGCGTCGTTCGGCCAGGTCCTGCGCGACATTTCCGACCAGCAAGCCGGCCAGTTTGCCACGAGCAGCCACAGCGCGATTCAGGAGCGCAAGCAGGAGCTGCAGGGTTTCACCGATCAGCTCGCCCGTAATCTGGACGAAAGCGCCGCCGCTCTGGTCGACCGTTTCCAGGCGCAAATGGCTTCCCAGCGCGATGCCAGCGTGGCCGAAGGGCGGAGCGCACTTGCGGCTGAGTTCGCTTCGTCGCTGGAAGGATTCCGCGCGGAGCGCGATGCCCACGACAAAGCGTGGGCCGAGAACCTGGATCGCGTCAGCGCAGAGGCGGCCACCAAGTATCACGACCGTTTGGACGCTGCCTGCGATTCCTGGATGGTTTCCTCGGTGCGACGCCTGAACGAGCACGGCCAGAACGTCATCGAGTCGCTCATGCGTTCAGCGGATCAGTCTCTGCGCGAGTCTTGTTCCAAGGTTTTTGAGGGGCTCTCTGAGATGATGAGGGACCGTACGAATCATGTCACCGGGGTTGCGGGGTTTGCACCTCCACCGGAAGGCGACTCGGGCGAAGCGTCCGGACCGCACAACTCGGCCTCCCGGGGCGCGAACGCCTGACCGCGGGATCGAACCTGCCAGCAGCACCCTTCTATCAACAAACGGATTTCGTTAGCCCGCGGCGGCCTGTTTTTCGCCAGCGGCTTCGCGGACGGAGTTTCCGACGAACGCAACCTGCTCGGCGGTCAATCGCGGATGGACCGGCAAGCTCAGCACCCGGTCGCAAGCACGCTCGGCGTACGGAAAGGTTCCGGGCGGGAATCCCAGCGAGGAATACGCCGGCTGCAGATGCACGGGTTTCGGGTAGTGCACGACCGTTTCGATCTCGCGGGCGGCAAGCTGCGCAACCATGGAGTTGCGATTGCTCACATAGATTACGAACTGATGATAGACGCATTCATCGCGAGGATCGTCCACCGGGATTTCCAGCCGCGCGCCGGAGAGCGCGCGGCGGTACTCGCGTGCAATCTCCTGACGGCGATTCGTCCAGGCGTAGAGGCGACGGAGCTTGGTTCGAAGCACAGCTCCCTGAAATCCCTGCATGCGGTAGTTGTAACCGACAAACTCGTGCTCGTAGCGCGCGGTCTGGCCATGGTTGCGGGCCGCGCGGACGAACTTGGCGATTTGGTCGTCGTCGGTCGTTAGAGCACCGGCTTCCCCGTAGGCGCCCAGATTCTTGGTGGGATAGAAGCTGAACGCCGCCGCATGTCCGAGCCCGCCCACCCGTCGACCGCGATAGCGTGCTCCATGGGCCTGAGCCGCGTCTTCGAGAATTCGTATGTTGTGGCGGGCTCCAATTTCGC
>Ga0209624_10002838_pt1 | contig 12603 bp, 13 predicted proteins | sample JacPinW_OM2H0_O1_FD_188565 | JGI IMG/M metagenome (GOLD analysis project Ga0209624, IMG submission 188565) | Forest soil microbial communities from Algoma, Ontario, Canada - Jack Pine, Ontario site 1_JW_OM2H0_O1 (SPAdes) (version 2) | ecosystem: Environmental > Terrestrial > Soil > Boreal... | reverse complement strand
GAAGTTTATCGGCGCATCGGCGCCACGCTGCACACTGAATATACGCTGGGCTTTTATCCCAGCCCCGGCGCTGATGCGCGTGGATGGCACAATCTTCGCATCACATTTACCGATTTGGCCGCGCATCCGAATGCGCGGCTGGATTGCCGGCCCAGCTATTACATTGCGGCGCCGCAGTAGGGCATTCGCGCAATTTTTGTCTCGGCGGCCGACCTGATTTACACTTGCGCTGTGAATCGACGCAGTCATTTCAAACTCAAGCTACGTTCAGGCACGCTAACGCTTGGCGAACGCACGCTGATTATGGGCGTTGTGAACGTAACGCCGGATAGTTTCAGCGACGGCGGGACATATTTCGACTCGTTCACAGCCGTAAATCACGCGCTGGCGCTGGAGAAATCCGGCGCGGATATCATTGATATCGGAGGCGAATCGACGCGTCCAGGTGCGTCAACAATTTCGGTGGAAGAAGAAATCTCGCGCGTGCTGCCGGTGATTTTAGGGTTGCGCGGTGCGCTGCGAATTCCCATTTCAATTGACACGCGGAAGGCTGTGGTTGCTGAGGCTGCCATCGCGGCGGGCGCGGAAATTGTTAACGATGTTTCTGCGCTGCAATTTGATCCAGTGTTGGCCGAAGTAATTCGCCGACACAAAGTTCCGGTAATCCTGATGCATATGCGCGGCACTCCGGCGAACATGCAGAAGGGGCCTTTCGCGAAGAACGTTTTTCGCGATGTTTCCGCCGGTTTGCGCGCAGCGATCGCACGCGCCCGGCGGGCAAAGATTTCGCGGTCACAAATTATTCTTGATCCTGGTATCGGCTTCGGCAAAAGTTATCGGCAAAATTTTGAATTGCTTGCGCATTTAGAGCGGCTTGCTGCGCTTGGCTATCCGCTGCTGGTGGGCACTTCGCGCAAAGCGTTTCTTGGCGTCACGCTTGGCTCCGCGACGTCCCCGGCGGCGCCGGGCGAACGCATTTGGGGTACAGCAGCAACAATCACTGCGGCGATTCTTGGTGGGGCGCACTTTATTCGAGTTCACGACGTTTTTGAGATGGCAAAGGTAGCCCGCGTGGCCGACGCGATCGCGGCGGAGCTATAATCCACGCGCGATTCGTGCGAATATCCGAGCAACGCAAAATTGAAGTGAGGTCAAAAATCATGAAGCGACAATTGCGCACGTTCGGATTCATCACAATTTGTGCAATCGCATCTCTGCTGCCGGCTGCCGCGCAATCGCAAACTCCGCCGCCGCAATCCGATCCGCTCGCGAAAATCCACGCCGCAGCCGCTCAGAATGTCGGGCCGAGTTGCTCTGCCACTGACGCATCGCTGTGCGCCGAAACCGCGCCGAAGATTATTGCGAATGCGATGGGGCCTTCGCCGCTATATGAAAACTTGCGCAAACTGACGGACGAAATTGGCGGACGACAAACGGGAACTCCCGCGATGGCTCGGGCAATCACGTGGGCCACCGACGCTTTTCATCAAGCGGGTGTGGATTCCGTGCACACCGAGGATTATTCAATTCCGGTAAGCTGGGCGGAGGGCGCCACGCGCCTCGAAATTCTTGGCGCAACTCCGTTTCCTGTTCGTCTCGTTTCCATCGGATGGGCGCCGCCGACTCCTGCCGGCGGAATCACTGCAAATGTGGTTGATGTCGGCGATGGGCAGCCGGCGGATTTTGCGCACGTGGGTGGCGCTGCAAAGGGCGCAATTGTTTTGGTTCATTCGGAATTGCTCGAAACACTCGACGAGCTTTTCGCGGAGTATATGAATGCGCCCGGAATAATTGATCGCAGCGTTTCAGCGGGTGCATCTGCAATTATTTGGATGTCGTCGCGCGAACACCTTCTGCTCTATCGGCACACAAATTCGACCGACGGGAATCTCGACCGTTTGCCGCAGGCTATCGTTGCCCGCGAAGACGCTCAGCGCATCGCGCGCTTTCTCGCGGCGGGACAAACTCTTCGCGTGCGCTTGGATATTCCGAATCAAGTTGGCGGCCCGGTGGTGCAGCACAATGTGATCGCGGAAATCCGTGGGCGCGAAAAGCCGGACGAATATGTCGTGGTCGGCGCGCATCTCGATTCCTGGGAGCTCGGTACCGGCGCTCTTGATAATGGATGCAACGCGGCGCTGGTGATCGAAACTGCGCGTGATGTCGTCGCCACCGGAATTAAGCCGCGCCGCAGCATTCGATTTATTCTCTATTCTGGCGAGGAACAGGGCATGCTCGGCTCGTGGGCTTATGTGAAAGCGCACAAATCGGAAATGGATCGCATCGCTGGAGTCGTGGTGATTGACGAGGGCATGGGTCGCATCACTGGATTTTCCATGGGTGGGCGCCACGACACCGAGGCTGCGTTGCGCACAATTCTGAAGCCGATCGAATCGTGGGACATTGGCGAGGATACTTTTGACGCGATGTGGGGCACCGATCATTTCGATTACATGCTGGAAGGCGTGCCAACACTTGTCGCGAATCAAGAGGCCGCGAATTATATGGTCAACTATCATGCGGCGTCAGACACGTTGGACAAAGTGGATATTCGCGAAGTGAAAATGAACGCGGCCATTATCGGAATTACGGCTTTCGGTATCGCGGAAAGCGTGGAGCGGTTCGGCCCGCGACAGACTCGCGCGGAAATTGAAACGATGCTGAAGGAATCAGGGCTCCAGCAACAATTGGAAATGGTCGGCGTGTGGAAGCAATGGCAGAGCGGCGCGCGCGGACGGCAGCAGTAGTCTTAAGTACAGTTCGATTCTGAAAACGATTTCAGGATGCGCGCCCGTCTCTTTGCGTATGCCGCGCTATAATAGCGGTAGATGCCTCCAGCGTCCGCGAATTCCCCAGCGCCCGAATCCTCGCAGAAGCACGCGCGTATTATGGCGATTGATTACGGCCGCAGCCGATTCGGACTCGCGCTCTCAGATGAGTTGGGCCTCACGTCGCAGCCGCTAAAAACTTTGCCGCGTACAAATCGGCGGGACGATATTCGCCGAATACGTATGCTGGCGCGCGAAAATAATGTTCGTCAAATTGTGGTGGGACTTCCGCTGCGTCTTGATGGCTCCGCGGGAGAAATGGCGGACGAAGTAAAGCGTTTCGCGCTGCGCTTAACGAAAGAACTTGGATTGCCGGTGGAAATGTTCGACGAGCGCCTGTCCTCGTGGGAATCCAACGAAACGCAAGTGATTACCAATCGGCGCGAAGCTAGCGATGCTCATCGTGATGACATAGCGGCCGCGATAATTCTTCGCGATTATCTTGCGAGCCGCAGCTCGCCGAGCGGTAAACAATAAATGCGCCGCTTCTTCATTTTTGTTTTGTTTGTAATTCTCGCGCTGGGTGGCGCGGCAGCGTGGCTGTGGCATTCGCTAAACATTCCTTACGCAAATTTCCCGCCGCCTGGAGTTTTTGTGGACATCCCCAAGGGCACTTCGGAGCGCGGAATTTCTCGGCTGCTCGCGCAACAAGGAGTGATTCAAAACGAGTATGCGTTTGACGCTCTGTGCCGGTACCGCTCGCGCCGCACACTGCAAGCCGGTGAATATTATTTTGATCATCCGCAGAATGCGTTCGCGGTTTTCGACACGATCGCCGCGGGCCGGATCTACGAAATTTCCGTGACGATTCCTGAAGGCTTCAACACATTTCAAATCGCGGACCTTCTTCAAAGCAAGGGGCTTATGACGCGTGATTCATTTCTCGCGGCGGCGGCCGATCCAACGCCGATACGCGATCTAGATTCCGATGTTCCGAGCGTCGAAGGATTTCTATTTCCGGCGACATACCAATTTCCACGCCATGTGACCGCGCAACAGATCATCGCAAAGATGACGGATCATTTTCGCACCGAATGGAATTCGCTAATTGCCGAAGCGTCTTCGCCGGACGCAATTATTACGAAAACTCCGAATCCGGAACATGTCGTAACGCTGGCGTCGCTCGTCGAAAGCGAAACGCCGAAGTTTTCTGAGAGGCCAATCATCGCGGGCGTGTTTGAAAATCGTTTGCGAATCCACATGGCGCTAGGTTGCGATCCGACTGTCGTTTATGCGTTGGAAAAAAAAGGTTTATACAAAGGAGCGCTCACGCTGCCTGATTTGCGCGTGGATTCGCCGTATAATACTTATCGCTACCCCGGATTGCCCCCGGGGCCGATCACCAATCCCGGAGAAACTTCTTTGCGGGCCGCGCTGCATCCGGCTGCAACAGACGCTTTATATTTCGTGGCGGATACGGAAGGCGGCCACCTGTTCGCCAAAACTTTAAGCGAGCACAATAGCAACGTTGCGCGGTATCATAAGTTACTGAAGCAAAAGAGCCACAAGGAGCCTGCGTCCGCCCATTAGGCGGCGCACAATTCATGAAGGCAGCACCGGAACAACCGAAAAAAGATTCGGGATCGAAGAAGAACTTGATCCTGGAACTTGCGGCGCATTTCGGCGTCACGAAATTCACCGTCGCCGAAGTGGAACAACTTCGGCGGCAAATGATCGCCCGTCTAGGCGCGGCAGGAAAAACTTCGCCCGAATATATCGCTGAAGTTTTGGGCGCGGCTGGAATGCGCGTTATCTGGGCCACGGATTCCGATACTGAAGATAAATACGAAGAAGAATTTCACGACCTGCTGCACTTTTCAAATTTGGAAGAAGCCGAAATCTGCGTGATGCGCTTGGATGAGCTGCTCCGCAAATTCCGCGCCGAAGGTGAGAAGGCCGCCGCCGAACGCGTGCTCGATGTTGCGCGTCTGGGCCGCCGTCGCGCCGAAATGATTTCGCGAAACCAACGCGTCGATCCGCTGAAGCGCGCCGAAAAAGAAGAAATTCTGCAATGGTTCAAAGTGTGGCTGGAAACTCCTGACGCATTTTTCGACTGGCTGGAACTCCGCAAACAATCGCCCGATTTCCGTGCGCGGTTCGGCGAAACCGCGGCTAGCGCCTAACCTATCGTGGACGCTCCCGAGCTTAGTCCGGAAATTTTCCCGCAACTACGTTTGCTAATTGAGCCGCTGAATCTTGGCGCGGACGCTCGCGCGATCAGCCTCGACCTCGCGGAAGAAGGCGCCGATGCGCCGGCAACGGGACCGGAAGCGCTCGCGATTTGGACTGCCGCGGTTCCGGCGTTGATTGCAGATGAAGAGTGGACGCTGGATTTTGTGAGCCATCTGGACCGCGTGCGCGATTTTTGCCGCGCAAATAATATTCCGTGGCGGGAAGCTGGAGCGCGATGCGTCACAATCGCGCATCCAACCGCCGAACAACTCGAGTCGATCTTCGCGCGATTTGAAACCGAAACATTCGGATTCCGCGCGCGAAAATCTGCATCTGCCGGCGGAACGGCTGCCGTAGCGGACGCATCGAAATATTTAGAGGATGTGGAATTGGAGAGCGAACTTTCCAAACGCGGAATGGATGGATATTACAGCGCGTTTGCGCGTTATACGCTCTGCGCGATTTGTGATTTTGAAAACGGATCGATTGTTCTGCTGACAGAAAAACTTTCGTCCGGGGAAGTGTTGCGGCGGTTGCGGCCTGTCGTAACAGAGCTAGGCGCGAAAATCGAGCGGCCGGAATGAAAGTACAAGTCATCCGCCGGAAAACTTGGATGCCGCTGACGCTGTTGATGACGATTGCCTCGTTAACAGGCTGCGCCACGAGCCACACTGTAAAGGCGCCCGAAACTGAAATTCGCGTAACGAAAGACGCCACGAAAGAAAGTCTGCTGGCCGCTTACAATCATGCGGCGGCTGGAATCAGTTCCCTGAATTTGTCGGTGGATCTGGTTCCGTCTGCCGGCAAAGCCTATAGCGGAATTATTCAGCAATATCACGAAGTGAACGCCTTCATTCTCGCCAAGCGTCCTGCCGAAGTGCTGATGATCGGGCAGGTACTCTCGAAAGATATTTTTGACATGAGGAGCGACGGCGAAACATTTCACATTTTTATTCCGTCGAAAAACAAATTCATGGTGGGCTCGGCTAAGTTGGAACGTCCGGCCGAAAAGCCCATCGAAAATATTCGGCCCCAGCATTTGCTGGATGCGTTGTTCTGGCCGGAGATTCCAGCCGGCGCTGCGGTGGTTATCGCCGAAGACGACGAACTTGCCGCGCGGTACTACGTGCTGAGCATCCTCACGAAAGGCGCGTCACCGGAAATTGAGCGTATTTTGTGGTTTGATCGCTCGGACCTGCATCTGGCCCGCGTACAAATTTATGGTCCAGCAGGAAGATTGGTTTCTGATATTCGTTTGGACGAATGGCAAGCGGCGGCGCCTGCGCCTTCAAGTGCAACGGCGAATGGCGCCCTGGATTTCCCGCGCCATATCGTCATGCAGAGGCCGCACGACGATTACAAACTCGAAATCAAAGTGAAGAAAGTCACGCTGAACGGAGTGATTTCTGATGATCGCTTCCAATTGCAGCAGCCGCCGGGAACGGAACTGGTAAACGTGGGCGAATCGAGATCAGGCAATCGAGAATGACCGGCGTGCTCCAAAGAAAATCGAAACATTATTTCAATCCAGCCCTCGTTGCACATACAATCATCTGCTGAACATGATCGGTCAACTCGTATTTCGGAACTCGATTCATCGTCCCGTGCGCGCGTTTGTGAGCGTGGCAGCGGTGGCTATGGAAGTTACGCTGGTGCTGATTATTGTGGGGCTCACCGGCGGAATGTTGCAGGAAGTCGGCAAGCGGCTTGAAGGTGTTGGCGCGGACATCATGGTGCAGCCGTCGAACGCGTCCATCATGCTGGCGTTCAATGGCGCGCCAATGCCCATCAAAATCGGTGACAAGCTGGCCACGCTGAAATACGTGCAGGCCGTGGCGCCGGTGTTGCTGCAATTTAATTCCTCTGGCGGAATTGACGTTATCTACGGCATCGACCCCACAAGTTTTCACGCGGTTTCCGGCGGCTTTATTTTTCTCGATGGACATGACATGGAAGGCCCCGACGATCTTCTAGTGGACGACTGGGCGGCCAAGTCAAAAAATATTCAGGCGGGACAAACTTATCGTCTACTCGAACATGATTTCCATGTAGCCGGAATTGTGGAACATGGCAAAGGCGCGCGCTTATTTATTCCGCTGCAAACTTTGCAGGATCTTTCCGGAGCGCGCGACAAAGCTTCCATTTTTTTCGTGAAGTGTACTCGGCCGGAGCACACCAAAGCGGTGATGGACGATATCCACGCGCTGCTTCCGAATAATGAAATTCGTCCGTTGCAGGATTACATCTCGCTGATGACTTCGGCGAATATTCCGGGCCTCGATGCCTTCATTGACTCGATGATCGCGCTCGCCGTTTGCATCGGATTTCTGGTGATTTTTCTTTCTATGTACACGACTGTGATCGAACGCACGCGCGATATCGGCGTGCTGAAATCGCTAGGCGCTTCAAAGGGTTACATCGTGAAGGCGCTGCTCAGCGAAGCTTCACTGATTTGCGGCGTCGGAATTATTGCCGGCGTTGTGCTTAGCTACAGCACGCGCAGTCTTTTAGTTTCCGCATTTCCCACCCTCGCGATTCACATCACGGTTGACTGGGTTGCGCGCGCGGCAGCAATCGCTGTGATTGGCGGATTGCTCGGCGCCGCATATCCGGCATGGCTCGCTACGCGCAAAGATCCAGTCGAAGCGCTTTTCTACGATTAATATTTTTTCGGAGGCGAACTGCCTGGTATTCGGGCGTCAATGGAGTATATTTCTGACGAGTTCTCGCGTGTGAGCATCTGCCTTCCGCCGCACCCTCTATAAGTCACTGAATTAAGGCCACTTAGCGACAGTTAAAATCGACGTCCCGCCCGCAACTTTTGTCACAAAATTGCTTTTATTGTTACAGGAGGCTTGGCGTCTTATGCCTGTCGCGGATACAATACTTCGGCCCGCCAAGGCCACTCTCCTTGCCAGGGAATCAGGCATGGAACCCATACTGAAGACGGAAAATTTGTGGAAGGTTTATCACGCCGGCCGCGTCGAAGCTGCCGCCCTGCAGGGCGTGAACTTTTCTGTGCTACCCGGGAAATTCGTTTCCGTGATGGGGCCGTCCGGATGCGGAAAATCCACTTTGCTTTATGTGATTGGCGGATTGGCGCGAGCGACCCGCGGAAAAGTTTTGGTGGACGGAAATGATCTTGCCGCGATGACGGATGCCGAGCGAACTCTTTTGCGCCGCCACAAAATTGGTTTTGTTTTTCAACGATTTAACCTGTTGCCCACGCTCGACGCTTACGGCAACATCGCCATCGCGCAACACATTCACGGAAATGGATTCGATCCGCATCGGTTTGAAGTGGTGACAAAAATGTTAGGGTTGGGTGATCGCTTGCATCATCGTCCTTCGGAAATGTCCGGCGGCGAACAGCAACGTGTGGCCATCGCGCGCGCAATTATTAATGAGCCGAAGATTTTGCTGGCGGATGAGCCGACGGGAAATCTGGACACCAAGAATTCTGATAATGTGTTGGCGATGTTGCGCCAATTGAATAAGGAGTTCGGGCAGACGATCGTCATGATCACGCACAATCCCGAAGCTGCCACTTACGGCGATACGGTCGTACACATGCGAGATGGCGTGATTGTTGACGGGACACCAGCCGACTAAGATGGCCGGAATTGGCCGAGTATTTTCGCGAATATTCTTCTGGACGTACGAGCGCGGAACCGCGCCTTATGACGTCGCCGTGGGGCTTATCGTTGTTTTCGTTTTGCTTTCTCCTCGAAGCTGGTTCCACGATCGTCCGATGATCGGACCGCCGCCGCAGGAAGCCAGCGTCGTCGAACTGTCAGAAGATCCCGTCGCGGGAACGCAGACGTATCATGTGGACGCCCGCCTGCTGGCGCCGACGATTCCGGAAACTGAATTGGAAAAGTTGATTCATGACGCCGTGCGAAAGAATGTTCCCGATCTGAAGGGACGCAATTTCAAAATCGTTCACTTCACTCAAATTCTTGGCCAGAACAATACTGTGATCTATTACGAAGTTTCCATCAAACCGTAGTGCACCCTACAGTGAAAATAGCCTGCGCCTTAGCGGAAAGTGCTGTACCCATGATTCGCCCTATCGCATCTTACATATGCTAGGATTCTTTTCTCCCGGGGGAGCTGAACGCAACGTGTTGAAACGATTCGTTTTTGCCTGTATGCCGGCTGTGGCACCGGTGTTCCTAATGTTCGGATGCTTCGCGAGCGCGACGGTAACATTCGCCGTTCAGGGCCAGGGCCACTGGACTCTTGAATCAGTGCTGAGGCAGCTCGATCAGGAAGCGCGCAGTTTTCGCAGTTTGACCGCCGACATGGAGCGCACGAAAGTCACCGTAGTGGTGAACGATAAATCCACCGAGACCGGAAAAATTTTCGTCCGCCGGGACGATAAGATGCGGATTGAATTTAATCCGCCGGACGAGAAGACTGTTCTGCGTTCAGGGAACGAATTTTCAATTTATACTCCCAAAATAAAACAGGTCGAGGAATACGATCTCGGCAAGCATCGCGCACTGGTCGATCAATTTTTGCTTCTCGGATTCGGCACTTCTGGAAGTGATCTGCAAAAAGGCTATCTGGTAACTTTAATTGGCGAAGAGGAAATGGATAAGAAGCCCGTATTGAAACTGGAACTGACGCCAAAATCGGATGAAGCCAGAAAACAAATCTCCAAGATTCATATCTGGCTGGATGAGTCCACCTGGCTGCCGGCGCAGCAGCAAGTATTTGAAACTGGGTCCGGCGATTATTTTCTGATTCGGTTCACGAATGTGGCCCGGAATCCAAAACTTTCCGACAACGAATTCAAGCAGCACTGGCCGAAAGGTGTTACGCACGTAAAGCCGCAAGGCTGAAAATTCCGTTTTGAAGTCCTATTCAGTCGACTTCTTCTCCTGATCAATGAGCGCGCGTTTGCGATCCAATCCCCAGCGATAGCCGGCAAGCTGGCCGCTTTGGCGTACCACACGGTGGCATGGCACCACAATCGAAACGGGATTTGTGGCGCACGCTCGTGCAACTGCGCGCGCCGCGGTTGGCTGGCCCAACGCTTTCGCCACTTGGGTGTACGTTTTCGTGGTGCCGTAAGGAATTTTTTGCAATTCCTGCCAGACGCGCCTTTGAAAAGCAGTGGCCTCCACATCCAGCGGTAAATCCAAATCTTTCTCGCCGCCGCGCAAGTGTTTCACGATCGCACGAACCCACGGTCCGAGCGCGCCCGATCCTTTTCGTATATTTGCGTTTGGATATTCCTGGTGGAGCGCGCGTTCCAGCAGGCGATCTTGATCGCCGAGATAAACGGCGGAAACTCCGCGATCCGTTGCAGCGACGAGCACTTTTCCTTGCGGACATTCTTCGATGGTGTAAACGATTTCCATTCCTCTGCCTCCGTGACGATAAGTTGCGGGCGTCATCCCAAGTTGCGCGTTCGCATATTCGTAAAGCCTGCTTGCCGATCCGTATCCGGCTTCGTACAGCGCGGTGGTCACACTTTCGCCACGCCGCAGGCGTCCTTTCAGTTTGCGAAGCCGTAAAGTATCGGCGAATTGCCGAGGAGTAATGCCGATCATTTTCCGAAATAGTCGGTGCACGCGATGCGAGCTGATTCCCGCGCGATCGGAAAGATCCGCAAGTTTCAGAGTGAGCTCCGGATCTTCGGTGATTTGCTTTTCAATTTCGCGGCAGAGTTGAGCTATAGCGCGAGTATCTTCGTCCGGCGCGCCATTTCCGTTGGTTGCTGGTTTGCATCGCAGGCAAGCGCGGAATCCGGCTTTTTCTGCGATGGCTGGCTGACGAAAGAACGCCACTTGCTCGCGGCGAGGTCGTCGCGATGGGCACGACGGGCGGCAATAGATTCCTGTCGAGCGCACAGCATAGACGAATAACGCGTCCATGCTGGAATCTCTGGCAAGAACGGCTTGCCAGCGTTGTGTGTCGGGCAAATGATTTGGTTGTGCAGCCATTTTTGTCGAGCGCACCCAGAAAATAAGTAAGCGCTTCTTCACAAAGAATACGCGCACTTGGAAGTGTCAGCTATCCGATTCTTGCGCCCAAACAATGTGGAGTGTCAATCGGCGAGCGGATGTTAATCCGGCACGACGGGCTGGCCGCTGGCGTCTTCCGTTGCCGGCGCGTGCGGCGCTGTGATTACCATCACTACTGTGCCCAGAATAATTGCCGCGGCAATCAGCATTCGTAGTGAAACGGTTTCATGAGCGAATATCCATCCGAGAATTACGGCGATCACCGGATTTATGTATGCGTAAGTCGCGACGCGCGCCGGTTGCACATTTCGCAGGAGGTAGGCGTATGCGGACAGTCCGACAATCGAACCGAATATGACTAAGTACAACGCAGCAAGCCACGAACGCAAAGATATTTGAAGCACATTGAAATTCGTGAATTCGCCGAGCGCGAACGAAACAGCAAAGACTAGAAGTCCGCCCGCGATAAGAAAAATAGAAGTGCTCAGCATGAGTGAGCGGGGCAATCTCAGGTGACGAGAGAAAATTGATCCGGCCGCCCAGCACAGCGAGCCAGTAATAAGCACAAGCGCGCATATCGGACTCACTCTTGCACCCGCACCTCCAACGAACGGAATGTGGGGACTGACTAGCAAGCTGACGCCAGCGAGTCCGACTCCGAGAGCCGTCCAAATCCTCGCCGTGGGTCGGGGGCCACCCTGACGCAGCCAATCCATCAGCGCCATCCACAACGGCACAGTGGCTACCATCACGGCGGTGATATTCGTTGGAGTGAGTTTTGCTTCGGCCCAAGCTATCGACCCATTTCCGCCGATAAAAAGGAGTCCGCCAATCAATGCCCCGGAAAGCCAGTGTTGAAGGGTAGGTTTTTCATTGCTTCGGAATCGCGCCAGCGGATAAAGCACGATGCCCGCGATTAACTGGCGAATGCCAACCAGCATCAGCGGAGGAATTGTTTCCACCCCATAGCTAACCGCAATAAACGTGGAGCCCCAGAAAAAATACACCATCGCAAACGCTACAGCGATGGCGCGAGCATTGTTGGACTGCCGGTTCAAGCTGCGTTTCCGCGGTTTGATTTATTTATTTTGAAGTGTGCACTCATGAAGATTTTTGTGCGTCCGATATTCGCACATTCTTTACTCGAAATCCCGTTCACTAGAATTTCAGGTTCAGAAATAGCGCATCCACATTGTGAATTTCACAGACTATGAGATTCGGCGCTTCACGTCGAGAACCATATTGGAGGTGATTCCGCTTCGACTAAGGATAGCGCTCACGAGTTGCCGGGCAGGAAACCCACGCGGGTTGCGTCGTTGACGCCATCTCGCGCCGGTTTCATATTGCTTCCGCGGTGCCGGAAGCGTTTTTCCTGAAAGGTGGAACTATGCGATCGGCGCGCAAGCCCAGCGGTGAGAAGTTCGTTCCCAGTGTCAAAGCAGACGCGGCGTCACTCTTCGCGGCGGCTGGAATTAGGCAGGAGTCGAAAATGATTCGAGGCAACGCAGCTCGAAACGATTGGTCAGCGCTACGCGGAATCGCTCGCGTTCCGACACACGTGGTTCACGTCGCGAATGAGCGGCGCGTATATCCGCGCGCTCACCTGCAACTTCCCGTGCGGATTTTGC
>Ga0209624_10002837_pt1 | contig 12603 bp, 8 predicted proteins | sample JacPinW_OM2H0_O1_FD_188565 | JGI IMG/M metagenome (GOLD analysis project Ga0209624, IMG submission 188565) | Forest soil microbial communities from Algoma, Ontario, Canada - Jack Pine, Ontario site 1_JW_OM2H0_O1 (SPAdes) (version 2) | ecosystem: Environmental > Terrestrial > Soil > Boreal... | reverse complement strand
ATGCCCGTCGTTCAGCCGCGGCGGCTGTCCCGGAGCTTTGCGATCGATCAGCCCTTCCGGTCCATCGGCGTTGAACTTCATCACCCAATCGCGAACCACCTGCAATCCGACGCCGCCGATCTTCGCCGCCTCGGTGCGCATGGCCCCGTCGTAGATCGCCGCAAGAGCCCAGCTGTCTTCGCGCTTGCGGACCGTCCTTCGATCGTTCCGCCGCCGCCCGAAGCGCGCCCGCGTCATAGTCATCCCGAACACCAATCGCTGCCGCCATGGCGAACCTTCTTCTGTACGCTCTGCCGAATCAAAAATTCAACCGATTCGGGAATCCTGCCTCAACGAGGATTGGTATGAGACCGCGCTCCAGGAAAACGCGCGGTCCCTGATTGTTGAGGGCATCGCTACCGCCAATTTCGATTTCGTGTCGCTCGATGAACCAAACCAGATCGGCGAGGCTACGATAACGGGCGCGCTGGCCTTCGGCAACGCGGACGACCCGGTCGCCAAATGAGATTGGTGCTCACCGCGTAATTCCAAACAACGCTCAGCAGCGCGCCAGCGAGTCCGGCCACCCACCAAGTTTGCTTAGCCTCATAGAGCCAGGAAGCGACGTCAATATTGGCGATCGCCCCGACGCCGCACCCAAGCGCAAAAGCAATGAACCCCAGGAAGAGGCTAGGCCCGCGGTACCGATAGGCTCGATAGGTGATTTCATTATTCAGGATGAAGTTGCTTGCCACCGCCAGAATGGTGGCAACGAGTTGCCCAAAATCGAAGGGCAACATCTTAAACCACTCAACTGCAACTGAGAGCGTCGCGATATGAACAACCAGACCGATAGCCCCGACCATGGCGAACAGAACAAATCGTATCGGTAAAACACCCGAAGTCACATGATGAACGACTAGGCCTAGAAAGTCGATGGCGACCAAAGGGCTCAGTTTCGACTCGCCGGTATTGCGTTTTCGGAAGCCGTAAGGAACTTCGACGATACGGAGACTGCCACCGGCTGACAGGATCACGTCGACCAAAATCTTGAACCCGTCAGCCGAAAGACGCGGGGCGAGGCGAGAGATGATCTCTCTCCGAATCATGAAGAAACCGCTCATCGGGTCCGTAACCGTCGCTCCTCCGATACGTCGAAAGCACCATGCCCCTAGGTCGCTCAGCCTCTGTCGCGCTGGAGAGAGACTTCCGCCATTCGCTTTTCTTAGCCGTGTTCCGACCGCCAAGTTGCCGGCCCCGTCGGCGAGGGCTTGGTACATCACCCGGAGGATGGACTCATCATGCTGAAGATCGCCGTCGATGACGGCGACGAAGTCCGCGCTGGACGACATCCATCCTTCAATGACAGCGCCCGCAAGCCCTGACCGATTGACGCGCCTCAGGCAGCGAACACGATGGTCCTTCGCCGCCAGCGCAAAAGCGACGCTCGAGGTTCCGTCCGGGGAATCGTCATCGACGACGATCATCTCCCATGGCAGACCGTTGAGAACGACTTTGATGCGTTCGAAAAGAATCGGGATGTTAGCCGATTCTTGGTACGTCGGGACTATGACCGAAAGTGCCGGAATTGACGGCCCGGACGTTTGCATCGTTAGCCATTTCACGGCACGCTTATTCCGGTCGGCGTCGATTAACGCTATCTGCCGGCGGCGCTCGGATAAGGCATGGGAAGCCTGTGCGTCAAGCCAGTAGCGGGGATGAGGGCGAGCTTGATTTCAGGGCGGCCGCGACGACCAAGCGCATAAAGCTGAGGCTGTTCGAACTCGGCAAATAGGGGCCCGGCCATAGCAAGGGTCGATGCAACTTCCGTAGCCGGGGTAACAATGACGCCCCTTTGCCCCACAAACCTTACACTTTCGTCCAAGAAAGCCCAACCACGTGGGTCGTTCGAAAGTACGAAAACGGGGATGTGAGGCCCGAGAGCAACGGCGATTTTTCCTGCATCGGACCATTTCGTTGAGATGACAAAGTCGGGTGGCGAGTGGAAGACTGGCGCGTTCTTGAGGGCGCTCCATTCAAAGCTCTCCAACATAGGATCGGCAACGCCAGAGTGCGCCGTCAAAGTCACCCACGGCCAGCCTGTTGATGCTTGCACGACGGCGAGCGCTGCGATCGCCGCCAGCAGCGCGGCCGTCACAAGCGCCCATCGGCGAAGCGCGTTAATCGAGGTTCCGAGTTCGTTAACCCATATTCCCATCAACGCGAATGCAAAAAACCAACCGGGCATCGTCCAATGGGGTTGACCGCGGGCACCCCACAGCGGCGTTAGGGTGAAGAGAACGATGGGCGGTAAGCTTAGGCACAGCAGAAAAAAACGCCGCTCGTCCGCCCAAGTACGGAACGCGTTAGCCAAGCCGGCGACGAGCGCCGCAAATATCCAAGGCGATAGAAAGATTATTTCACCTAATGCAATTGTAGCTAATTGAGACGGACGCAGTTGGCCGCTTGGAACGCCACGATCCCCCTGAAATTCGAACGATACCCAACCATGTTGGGCGTTCCACAAGAGGACGGGCGTGATCATTGCGCAGGCCAAAATCGCGGATACGTACGGCGCGGGATGCTTGAACCAATGCCGCTGCTCGGGTGAGAGCAGCATGAACGTCACCAATCCGCTGGCGGTCAGGATGGCGCTGTATTTCGACAGTCCTGCTAAACCCAGACCTAGGCCGACGATCGGCCAAAATCGCCAAGCCGAGGCTTTCTCGATCGGTTTTGGAAAAAATAGCAGGCTCGCAGCCCATGCGGCCACCACCAACCCGAAAAGCAACGGTCCATCCGGAACGATCCATCCCCCCGCGGAGGCGAAAAAGAAAGGAGCAACATTTAGTGCAAAAAGCGCTATTAGCGCTGACCGAGACCCGAACAGTCTGCTTGCAAAGCGATAGTAGATCCAGCCCGTCGCGAAGAAAAGCCCAACAAAAACGACGCGCGCGGCTGCATCCTCGCCTAGGGCAACCACCGCTAAATGCGTGATCCACAGATGTAATGGCGGGTGATCGAAATAAGAAAGGCATAGACGCCGAGAGATCGCGATCGTATAACTCTCGTCAATGCCGAGGCCGATAGAGAAAGCAAACAGAAGACGCGCGACTGCGAACCCCGCAAGGATCGCTAAGGCGAGCCAATTCTTGTTTGTATCGGGCATTGAGCGCACTCGATCTGCTTCGACTAGCGAAGCTTAGTCGCCTCGATCCACCATTCTGGATAGTCCGCCGCGAGAGAACGCGTCGTGGCCGCCGCGCTACGCCGATCGCTAAACAAGGCAAAGCAAGTCGCTCCTGAACCTGACATCCCGATCGCATTGGCCTCAGAGATTTCGGATAATCTTTTAAGCACAGTGTAAATCTGCGGCGCGACCAGGATGGCTGCAGCCTCGAGGTCGTTCTGGCCCAAGGCGCGAAAATCGAAAACGGCGGTCAGACCGAATCCTTCTGTAGGGGCTCGTCGAAAGCGGGTTTCCCTTTTCGGTTCAGACGCAAGGTCGAAGGCAGCGAAAACCTTCGGCGTCGGCACCCGAACCTGCGGATTGACTAGAACCGCGAAAGTATCTGGCAATCGAATCACTGGCCCGAGTTCGTTGCCGATCCCTTTGATCGTTCTGGCCTGCGAAGAAAGACAAGCAAGGACATCTGCCCCGGTCGCCTGAGCCGAAGCTAGCACTCGCGGATCGTCAATTGGCAATCCCCCCTCTATAGCCAGCAACCGTAAAGCAGCCGCCGCATCCGCGGAACCTCCGCCAAGTCCGGCCGCTACCGGTAACCGCTTGACCAGTCGAAACCGACCAAGCCTCAACCTGGGTATCTGCGTGATGAGTGAGCGCGCCGCGCGCACCACAAGATTCTCATGAACGGGCCCAGCCTCCCTAGCTCGAGGACCGATGACTTCAAGCATCAGACCGTCGCCGGGATCGAATCCAAGCCAGTCGCATAGCCCAGCAAACGCCACGAGGCTCTCAACCTCGTGATATCCGTCGGCGCGGCGTCCAACCACGCGAAGCGTTAAATTAAGCTTTGCCGGTGCGCGTAGCCACCGCATTGATGCTTGCGCCGCGACCTAACCCCCACCTTCTTTTTGCAAAGAAGCTTTTGGCGCAGGAGCCTGGGTAGTTACATCAGGAAGTCCGACCTCAATCTTTTTCAGAATCGCCGGCAGCTCTTCAGAGTCTGGATCCATGTCACGGGCATGATTCCACTGGAAGTGCGCCTCGATCCGGCGGTCGACGCGCCAATACGCATCCCCCAAATGATCATTCAGAATCGGATCGGCGGGCTTCAAGTTAATTGCCTTTTCCAGCGTCTCAGCCGCCTCCGCATACTGGCCAAGCTTATAGTGAGCCCACCCGAGACTATCGACGATATAACCATCGCTTGGTCGCAGTTCCACGGCCTTGCGTAGCATTTTGAACGCTTCTTCCAAATTGAGCCCTTGGTCCACCCAAGAATACCCAAGATAGTTTAGAACGAGTGGCTGATCCGGGTTGAGTTCCAAAGCTTTCTTAAAATCTGCCTCAGCCTTGGGCCACTGTTTGGACCGCTCATAGCAAATTCCTCTGAAATAAAACAATGTCCAATTATCTTGTTGTGGAATTCCAACGGCCGCAATTGCCCGGTCATAGGTGGCGGCCGCCTCCGCGTATTTTTTTGCAGATCGCTGCAACTCGGCCAACGCACTCAAGCCTTCGATATCATGCGGTCGCTCCGCCACGATTTCCGCGAGGCGTCGCATCGCCTCGTCGGTTTTTCCCATACCGTCAAGCTCGAGAGCGATTTGGATATCCGCCCCCATCTTCAGCGGCGATGATGATGGAACCAACCGGTAGGCCGCGATGGCCTGGTCACTTTGCCTTAGCTGCTCAAAGAGACTCGCCAAGGTTACTGCGGTTAAATCGCTTGACGGTCGAAGGTAGAGCGACAACCGGAGATAGACGATAGCAGGCAGCTCATCTCCTTGGCGGCTACCCGCGCTTCCTACGCCATAGAGCGCTTCCGCAGCGCCCTCTTTCGCGTTGTGCACGACCGAATCTAGAGCTTGATTTGTCTTCAGGTCTGCGAGCGCTCGCTGGATGAGCGGATGGTGAGGAACAATGCCGGAAAAATCCTCGTAGACTTTTCTTGCTCCGGCCAAATCGCCCTGCGCTGACAAGAGTCGGGCGTAAGCGTCTGCGAAGCGTAAACTATTTTTATCATCGTCATACGCGGACTTTAGGCGCCGCTGGGCCTCAGCAACGCTTCCCAGCAGACCAGCAATCAGGCCAGCGTGATAATCGCGAAAGGCGAACACCGACGGGTCTCGAATGCGGTCGAGCGCGTCGAGCGCGCGGCGGAGATCGGATTGTCCTGCGTAGCACCAGGCGGTAAGAAGCGCCGCCGTCACATCGCGCACGCGCGTCGAGTCGGCACCGGCCAAATGTGCTCGTGCGGACGCGAATTGTCCTTGCTCTATGTCGCGAACCGCGATTGCGAGACGGGCGAGGTTGTTGGTGGGGTCACGCCCAAGCAGCTGTTCGCCGAGGGAGCTTGCGCTCGTCTCATCCCCATTTGAGAGAGCGGCGGCGAAGGCGCGCTCGAGGAGATCCGGATTTCGAGGGTCTACTCGGAGAGCTTCCCGGTAGTAGACCTCCGCCGCAGGCGTGTCCCGATCAGCGCTTGCGATAAGAGCCGAAAGATAATTCCCGGGTTGGCTCTCTCCAATTTCGAGCTTTTCCGGCCCAGGTTCGGTCTGGACAGCTGCGGCAATGGCACCGCTAGATAGTGACAAAGCGCCGGCGAAGAAAAAGGCGGCCCGCAGCGTCAAATGTTGAGATCGGCTCTGCATGTCTTACGCTTTCCCGCAGTTGTCGGTTAGCAAATGAGCGTGAGCGCCAACATGGAACCCGCGCTGGTCTCCCAGACGAGCTAAATGAGGACTTTTTTCCAAGCTTTCGCTGACAGTCGAAAACGGCAATTTTGCGCCACAGCTACATATCCGGATAGTTCGGGCCGCCTCCGCCTTCCGGCGGGACCCACTCTATGTTTTTGGCCGGGTCCTTGATATCGCAGGTTTTGCAATGGACACAGTTCTGCGCGTTGATGACAAAACGTGGGTCCGAGTGATTCGCCTCGCTCTCGTAAACGACTTCGTAGACGCCAGCTGGGCAGTAGAGGCGCGAGGGTTCCCCAAACCGGGGCAGATTGTCGCGGATGGGGATGTCAGGATCATGCAGCCGGAGATGGATGGGCTGATCCTCTTCGTGATGGGTGTTTGAAAGGTAGACGGAAGACAGCTTGTCAAACGTTAACACGGAATCGGGCTTCGGGTAGACGATGGGAGCTACTACGGAAATCGGTTTGAGGGTGTCGCTATCGGGTTTACCGTGCTTGAGCGTGCCGAAAATTGAGGACTTAAACAATTGGTTCGTCCACATATCAAGTCCGCCAAGCCCGACGCCCAGGACTAGTCCGAATCGCGACCAAAGCGGTTTGACATTGCGAACGTTGTAAAGATCGCGGCCGATTGCCGAATCTCGCCAAAAACTTTCGTAGTCGTTCAACTCATCATTCGTCCGACCCTCCGCTAGGGCCTGACACGCCTTCTCGGCGGCCAAGATTCCCGACAGGATCGCGTTATGGGAGCCCTTAATGCGGGCAAAATTCACAAAGCCCGCCGAGCAGCCAATTAGAGCCCCTCCGGGAAAGATCAATTTCGGTGCGGATTGCCAACCACCGGAGGCGATGACGCGCGCGCCATAGGCGATCCGTTTGCCCCCAACAAAGGTATCGCGCACCAAAGGATGGGACTTAAAGCGCTGAAATTCGTCGAAGGGAGAGAGCGTCGGATTTTCGTAGTTGAGATGGACGACAAATCCGACCGAAACCAACCGGTCGCCATAATGATACAGAAATGAGCCGCCGCTCGCGCCTTTGGACAAGGGCCAACCGAAAGTATGCTGAACGAGGCCGGTAGAAAATACACTGTCGGAGACTTGCCACAATTCTTTAAGACCGATTCCGTACTTCTGTGGCCCGCTTACGGAATCGAGACCGTAACGAGCGATTGCTCGCTTCGACAGCGATCCTCGCGCGCCCTCCGCGAGGAATATATATTTGCCGAAAAGCTCCATCCCCCGTGTGAACCCCGGCTTCGGATGACCGTCGCGGGCAACGCCCATGTCGCCCGTCGCGATGCCGACCACCTCCCGCTTGTCACCGTACAAGAGCTCGGTCGCCGCAAACCCCGGATAGATCTCAACGCCAAGCGCCTCGGCGCGCGCACCGAGCCAGCGCACGATTCCGCCCAATGAGCCAATGAAATTGCCGTGATTGCTCATTAGTCTCGGCATCGCCCAACTGGGCAATCGCACCCCACTTGTCGCAGTCAGACAATAGAATTGATCCGTTGCCACCCGAGTTTTGAGCGGGCAGTCCGGATCCGATCGCCAGTCGGGCGTGAGCTGATCAAGTCCAATCGGATCGATTACAGCTCCTGAGAGGATATGCGCCCCGATCGTTGAGCCTTTTTCCACGACGACAACGGAGATGTCAGAGTTCAGCGATTTGAGGCGAATGGCCGCGGCGAGGCCAGCAGGACCCGCACCGACGACCACGACGTCGTATTGCATCGATTCTCGCGGAGGTAATGTCGACTCTTGGATCATGATACCTTTCGCCATCAGGTCTTTGTCGCTCAGCAACCTTGCGTAGGAACGCGCCTTCGCCCGCGCTACAACTCGCTCCGCGGCACCGCTTAAGGTCCACTATGATAGCTTGTCTTCGTGTCGCGCAACCGCTGCGCTAGGTCAAACCAAATGGCTTCGAAAATTGAGCTTCAATTTGGCCAGCGTCAGGCGATCGAGTCGCTCCGCTGGTGGATTCGGGTCGGCGTGACCTATGCGCTCGACGCCATGGCGCATGATCGTTTCGCAGGCGATCCGGGTGAAGACGGGGGTGAGCACGGCGCGCGAAACGCCTCGGAGTCGATACCCCAATTTTCGCACTCGCTGTCTGAGACTACGTCACGCGCCTTTCAAGACGCACGTTGGAGAGAAATGCCGGAGACCGCCGAAATCTCCGCGCGAGCGCTCGCGCAAGCGGCGACTGATTTAGAGATGCTGCGGTCCAAAATGGCAGAATTCGACGGCTGCGCGCTCAAGCGCACTGCCACCCAACTCGTGTTCGCGGACGGCCTCCCTGGCTCACGGATCATGTTAATCGGTGAGGCCCCGGGGGAGGGTGAAGATCGAATCGGGCGCCCATTCGTCGGAAGAGCGGGGCAATTGCTGGATCGCATGCTGAGCGGGATCGGACTGGATCGACAGAAGGTCTACATCGCGAATGTCGTACCATGGCGGCCTCCAGGCAACCGGCCCCCGACCCTTCAGGAGACGCAGATCTGTCTGCCTTTCATTGAGCGGCAGATTGACCTCGCCGACCCTGAATACCTAGTTTGCCTTGGGGGATCCGCAGCTCGCGCGCTCTTGGGCGTCCACGGAGGGATTATGCGCGCGAGGGGCTCGTGGCTCCCCTATCCACGTCAAATCGGCCGAGATATCCAGGCGCTCGCCATGCTCCACCCGGCTTTCTTGCTACGGCAGCCAGCACATAAGAGATTTGCCTGGGCCGACATGCGAGCGCTTGCGCGCGTGCTCGAAACTCGGTCCCGATGAGAACGCTGGCGACGGAATAACGGTCCTACACAAGCGTCATACTCGACTTTCACTGACAAGTTGGTCTGCCAGCGCTTTGTCGATTAGTTTTCGCGTCTCATCTAACCCATAGATTGCAATGAACGATCCTAAGCGCGGCCCGTGGCTCTCGCCGAGAAGGACCGCGTAGACCATATTGAAAAATTCGTTTGACACTCCAGGCCGCGCCGCCGTCGCCCCCTTTGCCGAGTGGTCCTGATATCGCGGAATCGGCCGGGCGATATCGTAGAGCGCGTGCTGGATCTCATCTGCACTGACGCCTGTGGGTAATTGCGTCAGTTTCGAAGAAAGTTGCTTAAGCACGCCACGTTCGACGTCGTCGGCCCCGCGATAGCGCTTCTTCGGAGCCACAAAATCGCGAAAGTAGGCGACCGCATAGCGAACCAAGCTATCGAGACCGGGATGGGTTTGAGGCGAGGCCGAGGGACAGTACCGGCGAAGGAACCCCCAAAGAACTGACGGATTTTCATCGTTGGAAACCGCGGCGAGATTGAGCAGCATAGCGAAGGAAATTGTGGCGCGGCCGGATCCGTCGTGGGTCAGGACTTCGGGCTCCGGCGGTGCTCCGCTATGAATATGCCACACCGGATTGCCCAGCCGCTCCTTCCACGTCTGACGCGGATAGGCCTCGAGAAATCCAAGATAGTCGTCAACCGTACGCGGAATCACGTCGAAATAGAGTCGCTTCGCCGCCGTCGGCTTCTGGAACAGGAACGACGCGAGGCTCTCCGGAGTGGCGTAAGCCAGCCATTGCTCAATCGTTAGGCCGTTTCCCTTCGTTTTTGAAATCTTTTGGCCATTCTCGTCGAGGAAAAGCTCGTAGTTAAATCCCGCCGGTGGGTCCGACCCAAGAACTCGTGCGACACGAGACGACAGCTTAACAGAATCGACCAGATCTTTTCCCGCCATTTCGTAATCCACGCCGAGCGCATACCAGCGCATCGCCCAATCCGGCTTCCACTGCAGCTTGCAATGGCCCCTGGTCACGGGTGTTTCAAACTCCTCCCCAGTAGAAGGATCGCGCCAACTGATCGCGCCGAGGTCCCGCCGGCGCTCCAGCACTGGGACCTGCATGACGACCCCTGTTCGCGGATGAATCGGAAGGAAGGGCGAGTAGGTCGCAGCTCGCTCCTCGCCTAGCGAGGGCAACATGATGGCCTGCACCTCGTCAAAGCAATCGAGCATCCGCAACAACGCCCTATCGAAGCGGCCAGATTTGTAGCATTCGGTGGACGACATGAATTCGTATTCAAATCCGAACTGATCAAGAAAAGCGCGCAACCGCGCGTTATTATGTTCGGCGAAACTGGCATATTGGCCGAACGGGTCAGGGACTTGCGACAGCGGCTTGCCGAGGTGAAGCGCCATCATGTCGCGGTTGGGAACGTTGTCCGGAATTTTGCGTAAACCGTCCATGTCGTCCGAAAAGGCTATCAGCCTTGTCTTGACGCTCTCCCCAACCAGCCCGCGAAAGGCGTGCCTAACCATGTTAGTGCGAACCACTTCGCCGAACGTTCCGAGGTGCGGTAGACCCGATGGGCCGTAACCGGTCTCGAAAATCACCTCTTTGCGTTCTGAGCGTTCAAGGCGCGCTATCAACTTTCGCGCTTCCTCGAAAGGCCACGCTTTTGACGTTTGTGCGGCCTCACGCAAAGCTTGCAGCGACATGTTGTCCATTCGTGCTCAGGCCGGGCGGAAGGAAGGGGCAGTATTAGGCAGAATCCACAGAGGCCGCCTAGGAGCCCCGAGTGAGCTAAGTTGATAACTGCATTCGGCGGGTCAGCGGAGTTTGCTGCTGTCGACTTCTACCATGGGCAGTCTTCGCCCAGTAGTGCGGCCATAACGCTAGATCAAGCATCGCCGCCCAAGTCGCCACACTCACCAGAAGATAGTAGACGGGGAGCAGCAGAAGCACGCTCGCGGTGACGTTCAACCGACGGAACTTGGCGGCGATTACTGCTGGCAAGAGAATTGTCCAAACGCCGGATAACGCAAGAATGTAGGTAAAGACGTCGATAATTTCTCTCCATGGGGACATTGGGCCCTCCCCGGCGGTAACTGCTCGCCAAATCGTCCCAACCGCGAAAGCCGGCCAGAATAAACACCCAAAAATCGTTCCTACGATCAAAGTCGTCGCGGCGACCGCTCGTCGAGGCCCGAGGTCGCGCCAAAAAAAAATCGGCCGCCGCGCGTGGACAATTAACGTCTGCATCCAGCCTTTTTGCCATCGCACGCGCTGCCGGAACCAATTTCCAAGCTCGAAGGGAGCTTCCTCCCAAGTGTCCGAATCAAGCGCCTTCACCCGGTAGCCAAAGCGCGCGAGACGAATTCCAAGGTCCGCATCCTCGGTGACGTTCCACTCGTCCCAGGCTCCCACTCCGACGAGGGACCGAACACGAAAGTGGTTCGAGCTGCCGCCGAGGGGAATCGGCAAATCAAGAGCACATAAGCCCGGATTAATAACGTCAAACAATATTGCGTACTCAATCGCAAAAAGCCTGGACAGCCAGGATTCGCCGTGATTCCGGATTGCGAGACGAGCCTGAAGACAATCCAGACCTTTGTCGGCGGCAAAACGTGATGCGGCCAACCGCAATTGATCGGGGGATGGGATATCTTCGGCATCGTAAACGACAATCAGATCTCCTCGCGCGCTAGACAAGGCGATATTGAGCGCTCGCGGTTTTGTCTGGGGTTTCCCCGACGGAGCCACGACGACCTCGTAGCGACCAGGCAAGCACAGCTCAACGAGCCGACTGAACGTTTCGACATCCTGCCGCTCGACCACCAATTTAATGTCAAGTTTCCCCTTGGGATAATCTAACGCGTCGATCGCTTTGACCAAGTCTTCGACGACACTCGCCTCGCGATAGAGCGCGACCACGACGGTATAGTTAGGGAGCTCGTCATCGGTAATTTTCGAGGGAAAAACTTCTGGTCCGTTTGCGATCGCGGCCATTGATCGAAGCACGACCGAGGCCGAAAAGATGAGCCAGAGAGCCGCTGATGAAAGAGTCCGCAAAACCTCAAAATCTGCGACCCCAAGGAAGAACGCCAGTATCGCAGCGGTGCCAACCGCCGCGATCTGGAAACCAGTCATCCCTTCCCTTGCCGTCAGGCTAGCGGGCAGACGATCGAGAGCGACATTGAGAAGATCTGGGCCACGGTACGCACGTACTAGACTTGCAAACCGCCGTGGCGAAGCCAGTGCAAATGAGCCCGAACGAATTGAGCCCGAACGCGTCGCTTCAATTAGCCGCGGAACGAACTGTGCATGAGGCGCAACGACTATCCGAGGCCTCGCAGTCCGCGGTTCAAGCGGTCCTACGCCACAACGTAACCCCTTTACCGCGTCGAAAGAACCTGCAAGCGGCGGCTCGCCACTATAATACTCACAGCCTAGATAAATCGCTAACGCGCGATAATACGCTTCTTCAATTATTTTACCTTCGCTCAACAGCCGAACAAGCGGCCAGACCACTCCCGGCGTCGGGCCTACACCTTCCAGCATCAATTCTGGCGAGCGGTCCTCGCCAGCAAGAAAAGCCAATTCTAGTGGGAGTTCGCGTGCAACAAGGTCGGCCTGCTCCTTGTCGGGCAAAAAGGCCCAATCGTGCGACCAACGCGAATCTGGACGTTGCAATAATCCTTGCGTATCACCTGATTTGGACGTGCTTCTTGTCACACCCAATGTTTCGAGAGGTAGTCGCGGGGTCAAAACCGGGCAGCCTAACTACGCGTGAAAACTCGTGAGATTAAACCTCAATTTCTCACAGGTGTCTCGAAAAATCTGCTTAGAGCCTGACCCAAAAGTTTGTAGCGCGGGTTCGCTGCGCGTGATTCACCGCCTCCGAGATGGCTCGGAGGCTTTGATTCGGGATGTGGACGCAAGCGCATAGAGCGACCTACAAGCAGTCGGG
>Ga0209624_10002836_pt1 | contig 12603 bp, 11 predicted proteins | sample JacPinW_OM2H0_O1_FD_188565 | JGI IMG/M metagenome (GOLD analysis project Ga0209624, IMG submission 188565) | Forest soil microbial communities from Algoma, Ontario, Canada - Jack Pine, Ontario site 1_JW_OM2H0_O1 (SPAdes) (version 2) | ecosystem: Environmental > Terrestrial > Soil > Boreal... | reverse complement strand
TATTTGAGCGTTCCAAAAGTAAATGCACCAGCAGCATCAGCAAGCGCCAGCATGTAAGGTTCCTGACTTACAGCGAACAGCAAAGCTGGGCAAAAAACGGGGAGCCCCTGAGGGGAGGCTCCCCGTTTCGCTTTTCTAACCGCTCTCCTGCGGGGAAAAAAGGGTGTCATTCCGAGCTGCGAGGAACCTGCTTCTTCTTTTGATTTTGCTTTCTCCGCTCTTCCTCTGCGCCTCTGCGTCGCTGAGTTGAAAGCTCTTAGCTTTTTCCGTGTCTCATTTCCCCCACAAAATCGTAACCGTCCCGCTCTTATTATTTGAAACCACCACATCATCCTTCCCATCACCATTCAAATCCCCAACAGCCATTCCCGACCACCCAATTTCCTTCAACTGACGCGACGAAATCTGAAATCCCCCATCGCGCGTACCCATATAAAACAAAAGCGAATTGCTCTCCGCGCACGAAACCACTACATCCCGCAACCCATCCCCATTCAAATCCCCCACCGCCACAAGTTGCGGCCCACCGCATCCCGCCAAAGAAAATGGCGACCCGCGCATCGTCCGAAATCCGCCTTTCCCATCTCCCAGCAGCACTGTCATGCCAACCTGCTTCGGATCCTTCACATCCGGCGCATAAGGAATCACCGCCAAATCCAAATTCCCATCCTTGTTGACGTCATCAATCGCCACCGCCCATGGCGCCGCCCCTGCAGCAAAAGGAGATCCGCTCGCCTCGCGAAATCCCCCATGTCCATCGCCCAAAAGTATCGTCACCGCATTCTGATCCAGGTCGGTCGTCACCACATCCATCTTTCCATCCTTATTGAAATCCGCCGTTCGCAACCGCTCATACGGACGTTTCCCTACATCAAAAGTTTTCCCCGGCAAATTCAGATTCCCCGCTCCATCGCCGGCAAACATCAATATTTGATTGTTTCCCCAACTGTCCGTGACCACATCCAATTTCCCATCGCCGTTAAAATCCCCCACAGCAACTCCATGCACATGCGGCTCAGACGGCGTCTTAAATGGCGAATGCGCCGACGGCCTAAATCCGCCCTTCCCATCACCGAGCAAAATCGTCAAATAAGGAGTCCCAGTATTCGCAATCACCAAATCCAAATTCCCATCGCCATTAAAATCCCCAACCGCAATATCATTCGGCGCTTTCCCTGTGGCAATCGGCGCCCCCGGTGCAGCCACAAAATGCCCCTTACCATCACCCAAAAGTACTGACAAAGTTTCGCTCTCCACATTCGCCACCAAAATATCCAGATGCCGGTCATGATTCACATCCGCCAGCATCACCGGCCCCGGCCCTTTGCCAACAGGAATCACCATCTCGTCGCTCGCAACTGGCGACTCACTCGTTATCGAAGACACCGCCGCATGCAAAGCTCCTTGCGACCACGTCAGCGCCAGCGCCGCCGCAATCGTCACCGCCGACGCCAAAACCACCCTTCGTCTCCGCGCTCCACTCATCGCCTTCCTCCTCGCTCTCCCAACCCCACCGCGAACATTCCGCCGTCGTAGCGCAGCCAATCCTGGCTGCGTGCCTCCCGCTTCCCTGCCTCCTCGTCTCGCCTATCCGCCATTAATTCATCCGTACAACCGCCCAAATCCCCTCCCCCAATTCCACTACGCCACACTATCCTAGAAATCTTAGCCGTACATGAACGCCATATATTAACGAATGCCCAGCGCATCACAACTCGCATCTCGACCAGTGTCGCCCCAAAGCGCCACGCCGCACCGCTTCGTTCGTCAACGCATCGACAAAATTATTTTCGCCACCGCTCTAATCGCCAGCGCCACAGCATTCATCGCGCCACTAGCCACCGCTCAAGACCTCGGCGAAATCGCTCGCCAGGAACGCGCCAAAAAACAAAGCAATCCCGCGCCCCCGTCCACCCACGTCTACACCAACGACGACGTAAAGCGCGAAGAAATCCTAACGCCCGACGACAAGACCCGCTTCTCTGCCATTACACAACCGTCCACCACCAAGCCGGCTCAATCAGCAACGCCGTTGGCGTCCGAGTCAACACCTCCGCCGGGACCTATTCCCTCGGCGGTTCACAGCGAAGCTCCGGCCGTTGCGAAGGCAGTTGCCAAGCCAGCTCCTGTTCCGCCACCCAGCCCAACCGTCCCCAAAGTTACAGCGGCAGTTCCCGTTCAAACGCCGCAACCGGTCTCTGCAACAACTGACGTCGCGGCAGCACAACCCGTCGCACAAATCTCCGTCGCCCCAATTATCGTCGCTCAAACTATTGACGCTCCAACCCTCGCAACCGTTCCGCTAGACCAAATGCCGCTAGGCGACGTCGCACGTTACCACCGCGCAAAAAATCACCTGTACGCTCGAGCCAACTCGCAAATAGATCCCGACCCCGTCAACGCTCCATCCGCCCCGGCATTAGCCACAACAATTCCTGTCACAATTTCATTCGCCCAATTGCCCCTGGGCGATGTCGCCCGATACTACCGAGCAAAAAAACGCGAAGAAGACGCGGCAATCGCGGACCGTGCTCCCACAACCTCAGCGATGTCAGTCTCGCCGTGCACGCTGCCAACCGCTTCAAGTTCGCCCAGCACTTCCAAAAGCAGATATCCATTGACGCTCGTCGCCATGCCCTTAGCCACAATGAAACCGCCTCCGGCACGAGCGCCCAAGCCGCGCCCCTCTCCAATCGTGCCCATCGCACGACACCCAATCTCGCACCCGACAAAACCGCGCCCACTCGCCGCACGCACGCCAGTCGCGCCGAAGCGGAGCGTAGGCGGACAATCCACCTCAATCCGCATATCCTCCGGTGACACCCTCTGGCAACTAGCCCGCAAATACCTCGGCTCCGGCACCCGCTGGCACGAACTAGCCGCCCTAAATCCCGCAATCCAAGATCCCCGTCGCCTACAAATCGGCGCGCAACTGCAATTGCATTCGCCAAAAACCTAGACGCTCCTGCTCGCCCGACGCTACCCGTTTCATTAGCTGAATCGTTCGGTGCTCGCAACCTCGACAAACGCGTGCTCCGTGGCATCGGCGTTCAAATCGAATGGCACCGTTTGAGCATACCGGTACTGTGAACTATTGGATATTTATGCTTGACATATATTCTGTTTGCTGTATAAATCGCCCGCTTATATGCATAGTCGCTTCTAGTCTAAGTATTTTTGCGACATCAACCAGACTGAGGCCACAGCTCAAAGGAGGATGCGTCAAATGCTGTTTCGCAATAGACTTGTTCCAGTTCTCATTCGCGCCGCTCTCGTTCTTTACCTCACCTTCTCAGCCACCCAGCTCTACGCACAGGACAAGACAACTATTCCGGACCAGCAGGCAGGCTCGACGGCTCCTTTCAATTACACGTTTGCCATCGATGGTGGCCAAGGCCCGTTCAAGTGGGTGAAGGCCGCAGGTAATTTGCCTGACGGCCTTGTGGTGAATTCTGAAGGGAGCATTACTGGAACACTCAAAAATGCCAAAGCCGCAACCTATGAGTTTGTCGTCACCGTGACCGATCACTCGGACCCGCCGCAATCCGGATCCCAAACATTTGTTCTGAAAATCAAGGCCGCGCCCCTACGAATACTCGGCGGAAATCTGCAGCCGGCCAAAATGACTATCAAGGGCGGAACTCTTGAAGGTCAACCGCCCCAATCGCCAGTACAGATCGCGTCGCCCGCGCCACCACCATCGGAACGACAGCAAGATCCAGTGCAACAGCAACCAGATTCTTCCCATCCGGCCAACGATGATGCGACCGGTGCGCGACCAGGGGAACTGAACAAAAATGCCCCGCCCGCGCCGGCGCCTGCGACTCCAAAGAAACCGCTCAAGCTGGAGCCAAACGTTGTTTCGACTTCGGATGGAAGTAACGGTGTGACCGTCAAACTGTCTGGCCCGCCGGAAGGAACAAACTTTTGGATTAACTGTTCAACCGAAATAAAAAATACCACGGACATTTCGCAATTCCCTTTCGCCGTGTACAACCGCGGCACCAAGGATTACTCCATCGGGATCTCCTCAGACCAGATAAAAACCGCTGGCTCCATCTCAATAACGACCGGAAAGGCGGATTGCTCCGACGCGGATCCGTCGCTCTTTGTTGTGTTGACGGTGTCTGGGAGCCCTGCTCCACCGCCTGCGGCTTCAAAGAAGCCACTCAAGCTGGAGCCGAGCGTTGTTTCGACTTCGGATGGAAGTAAAGGTGTGATCGTCAAACTGTCTGGGACGCCGTCAGGAACAAGCTTTTGGATTAACTGTTCAACCGAAATAAAAAATACAACGGACATTTCACAATTCCCTTTCGCAGTGTACAACGGCGGCACCAAGGACTACTCCATCGGGATCTCCCCCGACCTAGTAAAAAATGCTGGCTCCATACCAATAACAGCCGGTAAGGCGGACTGCACCAATCCCGATCCATCGTTCTTTGTCGTGTTGACGGTGTCTGGATTCAAGAACATGGCGCCGCTGGGCGAAGCTTTGGTGGGCGTTGATGTGACCGGTGCGAGTTCAGCAAGTCCACAGGCGGTGCTCCTCGCTCTCGGGGTCGTCGATATCCCGCTTAGGGGAGTCGATAGGAAAATCTCTGACTCCAAATTCGGAGCAATGTGGTTAAGCGGCCAGTTGGGGCTGAAAGGAATGGCCCAACCCGGCGTCCTGTCAAGCGCGGCGTCGGCTGGCTACTACGCAAGTGCAGCGAATGCAACGCCCGATAAGATCGTCCAATCCATGGACGTTTCTATGCACTTCGGATTGCAACTTCACACGTGGACTATACCTATCGGAACGTTTGACATAAATCTTCCCAACACAACAGCCGTAAATCATCCCTCCACCACCGCAACTCTGTCCTTTATCGCAGGCGGCGGCGCAATCACTCCGCTTTCGGTCTCGCAATCCAGTCCTCAGGTCTTTGAGGCGACGCCGCTGATACTACAGAACGAAACTCCCGTTGCGCCGTTTACCTCGTTTGCTCCGACGTGCAGCGCCAACCCGGCGTCAACGCCCACTTGCTTCGTTATTTTTACTCCGGCTGACAGAACCCATTTCTACCGCTACTACGATGGCGGTTTCCGCCTTAAGCTATACGCCAAAGATCTTCCGGACAGCGAACTTCGTTTTCCTGCCATACTCGATCTTACCGTCGGACAAAACGAGTATGTGACGGGCGGCAACGCTCACGGGCCGGTGTTACACATCGGAGGAAGTGTTCCTATTCCCCGTGAGGATTCGTTCTTCCTTTTCGGCAACTTCGACTTGGGACTTTCGCGGGGAAGTGGCGGCGGTCCGCAGCTCCAACTGATCCCGGCTCCGGTCACCGCGGGACTGACGCCTACCAGTCCGAGCGTTTATACAATTCTGACAACGCAACCCAACCGGGATCGCTACTCGATCGGTTTCGGCATCGACGTCTTCCACTTCTTGCAGAGCAAGAGTGACAAGAACAACACGACAAAGAACGAGCAGTAACGGCTCTTCGGCGGGACTCACCGTCCGCTTCGTAGGCGTCTGGCGCACGCTTGGCGGCACTTTTGATCGAACGTTATATATGGGAACCGCGCCGTTTGAACTCCATCGGTGCGGTTCCCGTACTCCGTCTTTCCCGATTCGAAATGTCATTCGAATAACTTTTCACGGTTTCCTCGCGAACCATTTGGTACTCAGTACCATAGTTTACTTGACACAAACTCGCCACCCGCGCTATCCTGAACCGCAGACTTGGACGATCTATTTAGCCAGCATTCAACAATTGGCTTCTGTCCCCCCTGCCAGATCCAAGAATCCGTCGATTTTGGAAGGGCGTGTAAGAATATCAAAACAAATGACTTCCATGCCGATCCTTTCATTCGGGATAAGTCCTTTGTTTTGATATTCATGCCAAGATGACACGACCTAACTCCTTTGTTTTGATATTCATAACAAAAACAGGGGGAGGGGGGTGGGGTAACTGATTTATAAACGGCTTATGTAGCGGCAGCCTTTTCATCCTGAGTGTATCGAAGGGCAGGCTACCAGTATTTGAACTGAATCGGCAATCCGAACGAACGCCGCTACCGCTGCAGCCCGGATGACGCCACCACCGGCTTCGCCCCGCCCATCGTCGCCAGCAACTGTTCCGCTTGCGTCAACGCGGCGTCTCGTTTTTGCTGCAGGTCGGCAATCGTCGGCACAATTTGCGCGTCGGGCGTTACGCCATCGCCTTCCAGCTTGCGGCCCCTCGGCGTGAAGTACAGAACTTCGCTGACTTCCAGCACGCCGCCGCCTTTCATTTTTTGATTGTTGGCGATGCCGATCACGCAGCCGCAGGTTTGGCTGCCTACAATTTTTGCGCGGCCGGTATCTTGAAACGCGGCGGAAAATATTTCAGAGGAACTAGCGGTCGCTTCGGTCGTAAGGATCACAACCGGTCCGGAATAAATCTGGCCGCCCGCTTTTCCGGCCGTCATCGGCCTGTGGGCTTTGCTTTCGCCGGATTTTTCTTCGGAGTCGATCGCTTTTCTGCTGAGCGATTCGGCAATCACAGTTTTCGTGTCGAAGAAAAATCCGGCAATCGCGGAAAGAACGTTCGTCTGGCCTCCGCCGTTGTAGCGAAGGTCGATGATCACACCGGGCGCGTTGCGATATTTTTCGATCGCCTCATAAAATTCCTGCACGACCGGAGGCTTGAAACCGTCGAAGCGGATATAAGCTTCGCCCGAAGGCAAAAGAATGTCGCGGACATCCGGCGGCGTCGGAATAATTTGTTTTGTGATGCTTGCTTCAAATTTCGTTCCGTCGGCGCGCTGCAAACCGATTTGGAATGGGGCGCCGATTCCGCCGCTATAAGCGGACGACAAAACGCGGCGGCGCGTAAGGCGTTCCGTGGACGAAGGCAGAACAGTTTTTTCAGCCTGAGAAATTAAATCGGCGATTGGTTTTCCGTTTACGGTCAGCACGATCATGCCCGGTTCGATTCCGGCATGCGCCGCGCTGGATTCGGGTTGAACTTCGGTGACCACCACGGCGCCTTCGCGCTCGGCGGTGAAAAATCCGATGCTCACACCGAGATCTTTCTCATGGTAGTCCCATTGGTCGGCTGAATAGAATCGCGTGTGGCCGTCATGCAGCTCGCCGGTCATGCGGCTGACCAGCGCGTAAAATTCCTGATCGCTTTTTACGTTTTGCACCAGCGGACGATAGCGATTTCCGACTTCGTCCCAGTTGACGCCGTGAAATTCGGGATCGTAATAACGATCGCGCACGTTTCGCCAAACATCTTCCAGAATTGCGGCGCGGTCTTTCGCAGAAAGTTCTTTTTCTGCGGCGCGAGTGAAGCCGTTGTGTATTGGGAAAAATGCCGCGCCAAAAAGAATCGCGCCAATCGCAGCGAATCTGGCAGCGGAATGAAATCGGCTGGATGCAATTCGTTTCATAAGTTGATATGACGCCCGGCGATTCTAGATGTCACAGCCAAATAATACCACTGTGATTGCCGCTGAAACATTTTGATGCGCGGAAGCAGCGGTGTGGCACAAGTTTGACGGCGCATGTTTGACGGCAGTTTGCACAGGCCGCTATACTCGCGCTTCGCGTTGGTATTTTAGAGGAGAGAATCTGCAATGGCCAAAGAAGAAAAAGCCGTAGAAGTCGATTTGCGATATCCCGTTGGCAAGTGGACAACGAAAGGTCCGTTCACAAACGCTCAGCGCCACGCCATGATCGAGAGCATCGCCGCCGCGCCCGCGAATTTCCGCGCCGCCGTTGCCGGACTGAATGACAACCAACTCGCCACTCCCTACCGTCCCGGCGGATGGACTCTGCGCCAAACAATTCATCACGTCGCCGATACTCACATGAACGCGTACATCCGATTCCGTCTTGGAATTACCGAGGCGGAGCCGACAGTAAAGCCTTATGACGAAAAAACATGGGCCGAACTTTTTGACGCGCGTACTGCGCCCGTGGAAATTTCGCTCGGTCTGATTGACGGCACTCACAAACGCTGGGTGATGCTGCTCGAAACCGTCCGTGAAATTGATTTCAATCGCAACGTGCGCCACCCAGAGCACGGCACAATGTCACTGGACGATTTACTCGCGCTTTACGAATGGCACGGACGTCATCACGCGGCCCATATTACGGCGTTGCGTCAGCGCGCAGGCTGGTAACGCGAACGCGGCTGCCGAAAATTTACGCGGCGTTTATTTTCACGCGCCGCGTTTGCTTCCGCTCTGCACCTGCGTGATAATTCGTGCTCACCGCGAGCACACTCAACGCGGCGAATGGAGAGCATCGAATGGCTGAATCAGCAAAGCGCGCGCCGGGAACGTATGCGATTTTTGAAACATCGGAAGGAAATATCGTCGTCCGTCTGTTTGAAAAAGAAGCGCCGAAGACGGTCGCAAATTTTGTGGGCCTCGCGGAAGGCTCGAAAGAATTTGTCGACATTAAAATCGCCGCGAAAGCGAAGCGCCCCTTTTACGACGGCCTTACTTTTCATCGCGTGATTCCAGATTTCATGATCCAAGGCGGATGCCCGCTCGGCACCGGCACCGGGCATCCCGGATTTAAATTTGAAGATGAGTTTCATCCTTCGCTGCGGCATGACAAGCCCGGAAAACTTTCCATGGCGAATTCCGGCCCGAATTCCAACGGCAGCCAATTTTTTATCACCGTCGCCGCAACTCCGTGGCTCGATAATAAGCATTCGATTTTCGGTGAAGTTGTGGAAGGCATGGACATCGCCACAAAAATTTCCAAAGTCAGCAAGGATTCCGGCGATCGTCCGAAGAAGCCCGTAATTGTGGAGCACGTGAAAATCGAACGAGTCTGAAACCGTGACCAGCACCACGCAACTTTTCCGGCTGATGAACGAAGTCGTCTTCGTGTTGCTCGGCGCGCTTCTATCCTGGGCTGCGTTCACCGGACATTACTATTTCAATCCGCGCTCGATGATGTGGATTTTATTGGCCGGATTGTTGGTGGCTTATGGCGCCGTTGCGGCGATGTGGAGTTCCGGCCCGCGCTCGATCGCCATCGTGCGCGGCGGATCGTTAATTATTGTTGGGCTGATTATGCTGGCCCTTTCGCACGTGATTTTGCGATGGGTGCAACCGATGCTGATCATCGCCGGCGCCGCCCTCGCGTTGCGCGGATTAATTGTGGCTGTGTTGGTGATGCGCAATCCGCCGCCCGCGCCGGCAAGATCGCGCTGAAATAATTTTCACCGGGAATAAATCATGGATCCCACTCAGAAAAAAAACGCGCTACGGAAAATGACGTATGGACTTTACGTCGCCACCGCGCGCGATTCCGAATCCACCGCCGCCGGAACGATCAACTGGATTTCACAAGCGTCATTCGAGCCGCCGCTGATTATGGCCGGAATCAAACGCGATAGCAGATTGCATCAGGCAATTGAAAACTCCAAAGCGTTCGCGGTGCACATCGTTGGGAAATCCCAAAAAGCGCTGGCCACCAGTTTCTTCAAAGGCGGCACGGAAGAAAACGGAAAGTTGAATGGATACGCATTCACCGCGGGAACGACCGGTTCGCCCGTGCTCGCCGATCCACCCGCGTGGTTTGAATGCCGCGTCCTGGAAAAGTTTCTGCGCGGCGATCACACGATTTTCATCAGTGAAGTAGTGGACGCGGGCGTAAGAAGCGAGGAAGATGCCTTGACGATTCGGGACGCCGGGTTTACATACGCCGGATAAAGGAGAATCCTCATGTTCAAAGAATTCAAAGAGTTTGCGGTAAAGGGCAACGTGATGGATATGGCCGTCGGAATTATTATCGGCGCGGCCTTCGGAAAAATTGTGGCGTCGTTGGTGGACGATGTAATTCTCCCTCCGCTCGGATTGCTTTTGCATCACGTCGATTTCTCAAATTTGTTCATCGCTCTTGGTGGCGGAGATTTCCCAACCGTGGCCGCCGCGAAAGCAGCTGGCGCACCAACTTTGAACTACGGACTTTTCCTGAATAGTGTGCTGGATTTCCTGATCGTGGGATTTGTGGTGTTTATTATGGTGAAGCAGATTAATCGCTGGAAGAAAGCGCCTGCGCCGGCCATTCCGAACACGCGCGACTGTCCTTATTGTTTGACGCCGATTCCACTGAAGGCTACGAAGTGTCCGGCGTGCACGTCTCAACTAGCTGCCTAAGAAGCGGGCTTCGTAAAAAATTAGCTTCGCAAAAACCTACGAAGGTCCGTGGCGTTTGTGCTGGTTTTCCTGAAGATGTTCGCGTAGCCGGTTGATGAGCGCCTTTTCCTGTTCCGGCCCTTCCACGCGCTCGCGTTCAATTTCATTCAACGCAAAATGCACCACGTCGTGATGGTGCAGCTCTTCCGGTGAAACCAATTCGCTATAGCGCAGCCAGAGCTGGTGAATTAAATTCACTTCGTTGGAAGTCAGATGCGGCGCGTGCGGACCCAATAAATAGAATTCGCGCTGACCTCCGGGAAGGAAAATTTCCAAATTAAATGGCGGACGCGGATCCGGAAGATTTTCCCACGCCAATCCGATTTCGCGCGCTTGTTCGGCCACTGTAAGTTTTTGCGAATGGCCCAGCACAATTGTGGATGACTGCAAACTCACCGCGGCGCGAACCGTCGCATCCCAAAGATCATTTGCCGCAACCACCGCGAGTTTGATGGATTTCCCGCGCTTTTCCGCCATCGCCAGCGCTTGCGTAAATAAATATTGCTCGATTCCGCCGAACAACTGCGTCGCTTCCAACGCGCTTTCTCCAGCGGCCGCGCGCCGCATCAGGCGCACGTGCAGCACGACAACGTCACGCCGCAACGGCTTCACGCGATCCAGCACCGCGGCGAGATGGTACAGCGAATGATAATTGCTGATTGGCACCAAAACATTTCCGGGGCGCGCGCCAACCGATTCCGGAGTAAGGTCGCTTCCCTGCTGCAAATTAAATTGATCCAGCTCGACGTGTGCGCCGTCGCGTTTTTTCGTCAGATGGCGCTCGGAAATTGTGAACATGGTGAAGAGCGCCAACGAAAAAGTGACTCCGGCAATTGTCGCGTCAGGTTTTGTAAATAAATTGACGATGGCGATGCCCAGAAGAACCAGCGTAATTAATCCAAGTCCGACCGGCACTTCAATTTTCCCGACTTTCACGTTCAATGGAACGCGATATTCGCGCGCGCCCGGATGCGTGAAACGCAACACGAGCACGGCAAGCCCCTTCATTCCAAAACTCCAGATCACTCCGAAGGCGTAGAGGTTCGCGAGGAAATCAACTTTTCCGCGGCTGATCAGGATCGTCAGAATCTGAAAGAAAACCACTCCATTAATGATGCGGAACGATGTGCCGAAGTGCGGATGCGGCTGGCGAAACCAATCGGAAAGCACTCCGTCTTCCGAGATGCGATTCAGAACGCCGGTGGAACCGACGATGGCCGTATTCACCGCGCCCGCTAAAATTAAAACGCCGACGGCAACGACGAATCCGTGGAACAGCAGGCGAAGGCCAAATGGGCCTTCCAGATTCATGGCCAGTCCGCCGATTAAATTCTCAAAGTAAATGTGCCGCTGGCCATCGGGAATAATCATGACGGCGAAAATGGAAACCAGCGAAGTGAAAAGCAAACTGTAAAGAAAAATTACCAGCCCCGCTTTTTTCAGGTTGGGAAGTTTGGGGCTTTCGATTTCGCGATAGACCTGCGCAAGCGATTCCTCGCCGCTCATCGCCAGCACGGAATGTCCCAGCCCTACAAAAACAATAATGATCCCGATGTGAGAGAACCATGTGCCGTGCAACCAGCCCAGCGCTGTTTCCGTAGCATGCACATTCTGCGGCGTAGGCATCGGCGGCAAATGCGAGCCGCGCACGATCACCGTATAAATGCACCACGTAATCAGCATGACGACCATCACGGTCGTCACTTTCATAATTTTCAGCGCTTTGTCGCTGGATTCTGGAATGCCTTTGACGTTCTGCCACCAGAAATAAATTGTCACCACGACGGCGAATGAAGCGGCCGTCAAATCCACGGGAACGTGAACGGCAAGATGAAAATATTCAGCGATGTCGTTCAAAAGTCCGGCAAGATATTGTCCGGCGGCAACTCCGCTGATGGGGCCGGTCAAAATGTAATCAAACATCAGCGCGGAAACGGAAAACTTGGCGAGCGATCCGCCCAGCGCTTCCTTCACCACGCGATAAACGCCGCCGCGCACGAACATGCTGCAGCTTTCCACGTAAATCGCGCGCACCGCATACGAGAACAACATGATCGCCAAAATGAACCACGGCGCGGTTTTGCCAATGTACCGCTCGGCTTCGCCACCGGCGTAATACGCGGAGGACGCGAGGTCGTTCAGAACAATTGCGGCCGCTCGCCAAAAAGAAATAAAGGTGAGCATGGCCGTAGTGGCCACGAGCACGCGAGGCAAGTTAGCCGAGCGTGCGCCTTCAGGGGCCGGGAGTATGGGCTTGTTATCCATTCCGACAGGGCGGATAGGGCAGCGGGAAGCAATAGTTACACAAGGATGGATGGGAGTCCAGTTGGTGTTCCAGAGTCGTAGCGGGTCGTGTGTCGATTTAGATGAACGCTGTCGGTGGCAGTGCGCTCAAATGAAAATCAGGCG
>Ga0209624_10002835_pt1 | contig 12606 bp, 12 predicted proteins | sample JacPinW_OM2H0_O1_FD_188565 | JGI IMG/M metagenome (GOLD analysis project Ga0209624, IMG submission 188565) | Forest soil microbial communities from Algoma, Ontario, Canada - Jack Pine, Ontario site 1_JW_OM2H0_O1 (SPAdes) (version 2) | ecosystem: Environmental > Terrestrial > Soil > Boreal... | reverse complement strand
AAAATTCCGCAGCAAATCATCCAGCTCCGCAACAAATTTCGGATCTTTGCGCGCCGCCTCATAAGCAGCCGTCAGCTCCGCCACCGGAGCCATCAAAGTTTCCGGCACATAGCTGCCGCCGAACGGCCCGTATCGTCCGTGAGCGTCCGGCCAAATTTGTGGCGTGGCTGTCATGATCGAGTAGCTATCATTATATTGTTGCGTTCTTTCCTGCCAGGCCATCTGCCGCGGCAACAGCGCTCATAAACTCCCGCACCAGCCGTGCATCTTTCTTCCCCGGCTTCGATTCCACACCGCTCGCCACGTCCACTGCATAAGGCCGCGCAATCGAAATCGCCTCTGCCACATTCGCCGGCGTCAATCCGCCAGCCAAAATAATATTCGCATGTGACGTGCAGCTCGCCGCAAGTTTCCAATCCACAGTAGCGCCAGTCCCCCCACGCAAACTTTCGTGAAGCCCTGCGCGAAAACCATCCAGCAAAATCCCACTCGCAGCGGAAAACTTCTTCAGTGATTCCAACCGAAATCCGGTCTTCACTTGCATCGCTTTAATAACGGTCATCTGCCGCGCAAGTGTTTCCACATCACTCGCCGATTCATCGCCATGAAGTTGCGCCCCATGCAAACGCAAAGCCCGTGCCAATGATGATACTGCCTCCGGCTGCCAATTCACAAAAACGCCGATCGCTTCCACAAACGGCGGCAACCGCCGAATTATTCCCCACGCCGCCGCGGGACTAACCGAACGCGGACTCGCCGCATAAAAATTTAATCCAATCGCCGACGCGCCCGCATCCACGCACACTTTCGCGTCCGCCCAATTCGTAATTCCGCAAATTTTCACGCGCGTCATAATGTTTTTCTGCAGCGCATCAAACTCACTGAGCGCTGGCAATCAGCGCCGCAAGCGCCGCGCCCGGATCAGCCTGCGTCATCAGATGTTCCCCGATCAAGAAAGCGTCAAATCCCACCGCGCGTAATCTTTTGATTTCTGCGCCGTCTCGAATTCCAGACTCGCACACCGCAATGCAATCATCAGGAATCGCCTTTATCAGTTCAAACGAAGTTCCCAAATCCACTTTCAAAGTTTTTAAATCGCGATTATTAACGCCGATGATCTTCGCGCCCACGCCAATCGCGCGATCCAATTCCGCGCGCGTGTGAAGTTCAACCAGAGCCTCCATGCCAAGTTCGCGCCCCAGGCCAAGCAATTCCGTCAACGCGGCATCGCTCAGAGCCGCCACAATCAGCAAAAAAGAATCCGCGTCAATCGCGCGCGCTTCCCACACTTGCCACGCATCCACAATGAAATCTTTTCGCAGCACAGGAATTTCGCAAGCCTTCCTCGCATCGCGTAAATCCTTCGCCGAGCCCTGAAAAAATTCTTCTTCCGTCAACACACTCAGCGCAGCAGCCCCAGCATTCTCGAATCCCTTCGCCAATTCAATGGGACGAAAATCCTCGCGCAACAATCCCTTCGATGGCGAAGCCTTTTTCAACTCCGAAATAATATTCACCGCCGGACGCGACAGCGCCGCCGCAAAATCTCGCGCAGGCTTCGCGCTTTTCACCGCCATCTTCAGCACCGGTTCCGGCAGCACTCGTTGACGGTGCGCAATCGAAGCGCGCCGCGCTTCAACAATGCGATCCAGCACCGATCCCGAATTCACATCGACTTCCAATGTAAAAAATCCTCCAACTGTCCGTTGCGATACAGCGACACACGCAGCTAGCGAGCTATAAGCTCAGCACATGCAAGTTGTAAACGTGAAAATTCAATGCTAAACGGCGCTCTCTACTATGTCAATTTGCTGCGCCATTATTCGCCTACCGAAAGTCATATTGGCTGTCCGGTTTTGCGACGTATAGTCCCACAAGCGGCCAACCAGTGACAAAAATTGGCAAGCGCAGGCCAGCTAAGAGTATTATATTCAATGATATAGAATCCCCGCAGCTAGGCCCGATACTTGCGCTTACTCTAGTGATAAAGGAAAGCCAGAGGATTACGAATAATGGATATCGCACGGCCAGATCAAACTAAGAAGCGCCGCATCAAGCGCATCATCATCGGCGGCGTGATCGTAATTATCGTCGGAGGCGTCACGGTTTTGCTCTCCAAGCTGCGCCCGGCCGCGCCCACCATGGACGGCTCGACGACCTATGCCAGCACCGTCACGCGCGGCAACATGCTGATCGAAGTTCACGGACTGGGCACGCTCGTACCCGAAGACATTCGTTGGATTCCCGCGCAGTCAAGCGCGAAAGTGGAAAAAATTCTTTTGCGTTCTGGCGCGAAAGTCGAACCCAACAGCATCATCGTCGAATTAAGTGATACGCAACTTCAGAGTGACGCGTCCACTGCCGAATTTGCTTACAAAGTAGCGCAGGCGAATTATGACAGCCTGAAAGTTCAGCTCAGTAGCAGTCTAATGACCCAAAAGAGCGCCAGAGCGCAGGTGGACAGCCAATATCAAACCGCGTTGACCAACCTGAAAAAGGACCAGGCCATGTATGAAGGCGGGCTCGGACCGAAAATTAATGCCGACCTAGATAAGGTATTGGTCGATCATCTAGCCGTTCAATTAAAGCTGGCCGATGACGGTCTTCTGATTGCCGATGACGCCACCAAAGCGCAACTTGCGGCTTCGGCAGCCCAGATCGCGTCAGCAAAAGGTTCATACGACCTGAAGAAGAACCAACTGGAAGCCTTGCATGTGCGCGCTGGCATTAGCGGAGTTGTACAGTGCGTTTGCACGGTCGTCGGAACCGATCTGACCGAAGGCCAGCAAGTCACGCTCGGCACAAATCTCGCGCGCGTTGCAAATCCAGCGCGCCTGAAAGCAACTGTGCAAGTTCCTGAAACTCAGGCGAAGGACGTCCGGCAACTTTTGAAGGCCACCGTCGACACGCGCAACGGAATCGTGAAAGGACATGTAACTCGCGAAGACGCGGCAGCCATCAACGGAACTGTCGCAGTGGACATCAGCTTTGACGAGCCTCTGCCTCCCGGCGCGCGCCCCGATCAAAGCGTGGACGGCACCATCGAAATCGAGAATATGACCAACGTGCTTTTCATTCAGCGCCCCGTTCACGGCGAGCCGAATAGCACTGTCGGTCTTTTCAAAGTATTGAATGACGGCGCCGACGCTGAACGAGTTCAAGTGCGCCTGGGCCGCGGCTCCGTGAGCACCATGGAAATTCTCGGCGGCTTAAAAGAAGGCGATGTCGTGCTTCTGAATGACATGTCCAACTACGACAACGTAGACAGAATTCAGTTTTCGCCGAAAGTTGTTCAGGTAAAATAACGGCTGGCGCGAACGTTCGCGCCGTTGACGTGTAAATCGTTGCCGAATAAATCGCGCACGGGGGAATCGTGGGAACATTCTGGCAGGATTTCCGTTACGCCGTGCGTATGCTCGCGAAGAAACCTGCGTTCACGGCAGTAGCAATTTTGTCGCTCACGCTGGGAATTGGCGCGAACACCACAATTTTCACGCTCGTCAAAGCAGTTTTCCTGCAGTCCGTTCCCATAAAAGATCCGTCGCGCGTCGTTGCGATTTTTTCCACTCAGCAAAGTAAAGGCAGCACCGCGCTTCAGTTCCTGCCGCTTTCTCGCCCCAATGCTGAAGACTATCGCGAAATGAATAACGTGTTTTCCGCGTCGACGATAATTTTTCAGACCGGCTCTGCTCTAACTGTCTCCGGTAAAGACACCCCGCTCTTCGTTGCGCTCGTCACCGGCGAATTTTTCGATCTGGTAGGCGTGCAGCCGAAGCCGGGACGCGGATTTTTGCCCGACGAAGATCAAACTCCGGGCGCCAAGCCTGTTGTTGTGCTGAGCGCGGCTCTTTGGAAAACACAATTCGGCGAGGATCCAAATATTCTGGGCCGTACTGTTCTGATTGGGGGCACGGATTATTCGGTAATCGGAATCGCGCCCGCAAATTTTCACGATCTCGGAACATTGGGAAGCCCCGACGCTTACATTCCGTTGATGATGCACGATCAGATTCTGATCGGCCCGGTGAAGGACGCCTACAACCAACGTGGCTTCCGATCGGTGCTCATGATGGCGCGCCTGAAACCCGGCGTTTCACTTTCCACGGCGCAAGAAGCAATGCATGCGCTGGGCGTGCAGCTTGAAAAAACATATCCGAGAGACAATGCCGGCCGCAACAATGACATGCTGCCCGTGAATCAAACTTTTATCCCGCCGAATCAGCGCGCGCTTTTTGCAAAAGCGGGCGCGCTAATGATGCTCGTCGTCGGACTGGTGCTGCTAATTGCCTGCGCAAACGTGGCGAATCTGCTTCTCACCCGTGCAACGCAACGCCGCCGCGAATTGGCGATTCGCCTTTCCATGGGTGCATCACGATGGCGATTGATTCGCCAGTTGCTCACCGAAAGCCTGATGCTCGCGCTCATTTCCGGCGCGCTTGGAATTGCGCTCGCATATTTCTCGAAAGATTTAATTTGGAAACTTGTTCCCGCGAACGGCGCCGATCCCGACCGCTCGCTGGATATTCGCGTTCTCCTCTTCACAATGGCCCTCGCCATCGTGGCCAGCGTAATTTTCGGCCTGATTCCCGCCCTGCAAGCTTCCAAGACGGAACAAATGGCCTCCCTGCGCGATCGCAGTGACGGACCCACTGGAAACACACGTTGGTATGGCATCCGCGGAATTCTGGTGATGACCCAGGTGGCGTTCTCTCTGATTGCTCTCGTCGGCGCGGGAATTTTTATTCACAGTTTGCGGAACGCGCAGCAGATGGATCCCGGCTTCGAGGTCAAACACGAGTTGGTGATGAACGTTAATCTCGCCACGCAAAACTATCCGCAGGGACGCGCCGAACAATTTTACCGTGAGCTACCCGAAAAACTTTCCACACTGCCGATGGTTTCAAACGCCGCCCTCGCTGACGTGGCGCCGTTCAACGCCAATCTGCAACGCACAACTTTTCCCCAAAGTGTGGATCAGGCTGATCCTCGCAACGGCAAACTTACGCCGACGATCTCAGTTTCTCCCGGATATTTCGGAACCACCGGAATTTCATTGCTGAATGGACGTGAGTTTACGGATCACGACGACGCGCAATCTCAATTTGTTGCCGTCGTAAATCAAGCGCTCGTTGACAGCATGTTCGCGGGCCAAAATCCAATTGGCAAGCATCTCCATTTCCTTCTGCAAACTTGGGACGTTGAGATTATCGGGGTGGTGAAGACGGTGAAATTGCTGTCGCTGGGCGAACCGCCGCAACCGATTGTTTATTTTCCGCTGAAGCAGCATTACACACCGGCCGTTATCGTTTATGTGCGAACTAAGGGAGATCCAACTGCGGCGAAAACCAGCGTGCTCAGTGCCATCAAGGATTTGGACGCCACTCTTCCCGTGCGAAGAGTGTTGACCGGCCCGGAACTTCTGACTCAAGTATTGGCGCAAGCCCAACTCGGCGCGGAATTGCTCGCAGGATTCGGAGTGCTAGCGCTTTTACTGGCGGCAATCGGAACTTACGGCGTGATGTCCTATTCCGTCAGCCAGCGCACACAGGAAATTGGAATTCGCATGGCTCTCGGCGCGCAGCCTGGCGACGTGCTGAAACTAATTCTGGGCAGCGGAATGGCGATGGTCGGCGGCGGCGTGCTCGTCGGACTGTTCCTTTCCTATTTTCTGTCCAGCGCAGTCGACGATTTGCTGCTCGGAATCACAGGGTTCGATTGGTCCGCGTTCGCAGTCACGTCCGGCCTTTTAATTTTGATCGCGCTCATAGCCTGCTGGCTGCCCGCGCGCCGCGCCATGCGCGTAGATCCGATGATCGCGCTGCGCTACGAATAGTTGGGCTTTATTGCGTTTTGTTTAAGGATGAATGATGGGATCTTTTTTTCAAGACATCCGCTACGCGCTTCGCACCCTCTCTCAGAAGCCCGGCTTCACCGTCATCGCCGTCTTAACTCTCGCGCTCGGCATTGGCGCCACCACCGCGATGTTCAGCGTCGTGAACGCGGTGCTTCTTCGTCCGCTTCCCTTTCCTGCTCAGCAGCAACTCCTCCACGCGAATGGAAGATTCTCGCGAAGTGATGACGCGGGGGTCTCGCCTCCGGATTTTGTGGACTATCGCGCGCGTGCGCAAACACTGAAGCAATTCGCCGCCATCGGCTATTTTGATGGCGTATCCAACATTACCGGCAGTGCGCAGCCAGAGCAGGTGAGCAGTCAGATCGTTTCGTGGAATTTCTTTCGGACTCTCGGAATTACTCCGTTGGTCGGCCGAGATTTTGTGGCCGACGACGAAAAGGAAAATGAACCAACCGTTGCGATTCTTGGAAACGGAATCTGGAAGCGTGATTTCGGCGGTGATCCCGGTATTGTCGGCAGAAAAGTTGCCCTCGACGGGCAACTCATAACCGTAGTCGGCGTTTTGCCTGTCGATGTCCCCTCTGTATCGCTGGCTGAAATCTGGCAGCCGTTGCCGCTGGAAAATCCCTATATGAACATCCGGCGTTCACATTTTCTTGTCGTCATCGCCAGAATGAATCCCGGAATCACCCTGAGCCAAGCGAGGGCGGAACTGGACACAATCGCGGAAAATATCGCGGCGGAGCACGCTGACACGAATAAAACCTGGGCTTTGCTGGTAATGCCGCTTACGAATTACATCGTGGGCGGAACTCAAAAAGCTTTGCTATTGCTCCTCGGCGCCGTGGTCCTACTGTTGCTGATCGGATGCGCAAACGTTGCAAACCTTTTGTTGGCGCGCGCCTCTGGCCGCCGCAAAGAAATCGCAATTCGCGCTGCGCTCGGCGCGGGCAGATGGCGCATCGCCCGCCAAATGCTCACCGAAAGTTTGGTTCTCTCCGTCGCAGGCGGAGCACTCGGAATTTTTTCCGCGGTTTGGGGCGTGGCAGCACTGGCCGCGCTCGCTCCTTCCAGTTTGCCTCGCGTCAACGAAATACAAGTTGACTGGATCGTCCTCGCTTTTGCAGCGGGTGTTTCATTATTGACTGGCGTTCTGTTCGGACTCGCTCCGGCAATTCAATTCTCGCGAGGCGATGCATCACAGGTAATGAAAGAAGGCTTCGGCGGATCATCGCGAGCGGCGCGCCACCGCACTGGAAATCTGTTGGTGATTGGCGAAGTTGCACTTTCCGTCGGACTTCTCCTCGGCGGCGCTTTGCTTTTCAATAGTTTCTGGCGATTGATCCACGTCGATCCGGGATTCCGCTCCGATCATGTGATTGCAACGACTCTCCACATGAGCAATTCCGCGCGGCCGCGGACTCAGAAGGTAGCTTTTTACCACCAGCTTGAAGAGCGGCTTAAGTCCTTGCCGGGCGCCGAAGGCGCTGGAGCAATTTCCGAGCTGCCGTTGAGCGGTGAATTTAATGACAACTCGTTCAAGGTCGAAGGTCGTGTCTATCCTCCGTACGGATTCGATAACGCGGATCTCCGCCGCACCACGCCGGGATTTTTGAACGCGTTGCGCATGCCGCTAATTTCCGGCAGGTGGCTCAACATCACCGATACCGCTGAGGCGCCCGGAACCGTTGTCGTAAACCAGGAATTCGCAAAGCGATTTTTCGGCGGACAAAATCCTGTCGGCCAACATCTTCAGCTCGCGGGCGATTCCATGAAGACGCGCGAAATTGTCGGCGTCGTAGGAACCATCAAGCACGGCTCGCTGAGCGAATCGCCGCGCGCCGCGATGTACGTCTCGATCGATCAATTGACTCCGCCCGACATGACCGTCATTGTGCGATCTTCCGGAAATCCGGCGCAATTGTCAGCGGCATTGCGCGATACGGTTTTTTCACTCGATCCAAATCAAGCCATCTCAACAATCCGTTCGATGGACGAAATCGTCAGCGGCTCCGTCGCTCAACCGCGTTTCGCGTCGCAGATTCTCGGACTCTTCGCCGTCCTCGCGTTGCTTCTCGCGGCCGTTGGACTTTACGGCCTGATCGCATACACCGTCAGCCAGCGCACTCACGAAATTGGAATTCGCATGGCGCTCGGCGCTGCGCCGCGTGACGTTCTGAAACTCGTAATCGGCCAAGGACTGAAGCTCGCATCAGCGGGAGCTGCGATCGGAATCGTCGGAGCATTGGCGCTCACTCGCCTGATGAATGGCCTACTATTTCAAGTGAGCCCTACAGACCCTATAACTTTCATCGGCGTAACAGCGCTACTAACCATCGTGGCGCTTGCGGCGTCTTACTTACCAGCACGGCGCGCGATGCGTGTAGACCCCATGATTGCCCTGCGTTATGAATGACTTACGGGCATCGGCGGGAAGGCCAAAATTTCTTGGTTTTGCACAAATTAATCGGTGATAATTTCCGTTTTCCAGCGTCTAAGTATGGGAACCGGGCGGCGTGGCTGTTAGATTTGGGGGAACTTAATCGCCCCCTGTTGCGTATGTAAAGTGTGGAGTAGACGCGATCAAAAGAGTAGACTTGGCCAAACGACACTAGCCTCGGTCACACAATTTTGAGCGGCTTGTACGTATTGCGAGTGAACGAACTACGGAAAAAAGTTCGGCGGATAATACAAGGAGCGCAACACCATGGCTGAGAACAACAACGAAGTTCTAATTTTGATGGACAACGTTCAGAAAGTCTTCATGACGGACGAAGTGGAGACGCACGCCCTCGCTGGAATTCACATGCAACTGAAGCGCGGGGAATTCGTCGCTATCAACGGGCCATCTGGTTGCGGAAAATCAACGCTGCTTTCGATTCTCGGACTGCTCGATTCGCCGAGCGACGGCAATTACACCATCAACAATAAGCCCGTCTCGAATCTTTCGCTTTCCGAGCGCACGCGAATTCGCAATCGCGAAATCGGATTTATTTTTCAGGCGTTCAATTTGATTGGCGATTTGAACGTGTACGAAAACGTTGAGCTGCCGCTGACTTATCGCGGAATGGGCTCCGCCGAACGAAAACAGCGCGTGCAACAGGCGCTCGAAAAAGTCGGCATGGCGCATCGCATCAAACATTATCCGTCGCAACTTTCCGGCGGTCAGCAACAGCGCGTAGCAGTGGCTCGCGCGTTGGTTGGCGATCCTTCAATTCTGCTGGCCGACGAACCGACTGGTAACCTGGACTCAAAAAACGGCGAAGCTGTCATGGAACTGATGACCGAACTTCACCGCGGCGGCGCAACAATTTGCATGGTGACACACGATCCGCGGTATTCAGCTTTTGCAGACCGGAGCATTCACCTTTTTGACGGACGGATTGTGGAAGAGAATTTTGAGGAGAGCAGCGCTTCGGCGCATTAAGAAATTTGGTTAGGTAATTCCCTTTCAGAGCCGGTGTCCGAGAAATCGGGTGCCGGCTTTTTTATTTGGGAGCGACAGAGTGCGGGCGGGAAGGCGGCGAAAAAGTGCATTATAATGCATGTTTGGGACTGATTTTGGTGAAAAGTGCATTATAGTGCACTTTTTGAGGTTGGAAAAAGACGGAAAAGATAAGATATCTCAACGCAGAGGCGCGGAGTTCGCAGAGAAAACGCGGAGGAAGATTAAGAACCCCCGGCCGACCTGAAGGTGGCCCCCGACGATTTTTCTGTTAAGTCCTTTATTAGCATACACATCGACCACAGATCGCTGTAAGTCCTTTATTAGCATACACATCGCAAAACAGGGTGGGGTGGGGGGTATGGATTTTTGGAAAATGGACTATTGCCGAAGCGAGGGGATGTTGGCTAAGAGACGGGAAACAAAGGACATAGAGATTAAGGCGCGGCAGAAGTGGCGACGTTTGGCATGTGCGATTTTGAAATACCGTTGCGGGAGTTTACGGCCCTGAACGTACAGCCATGACGGAGATCGAGTTTATGACTTGAGGGACGGGAGACGAAAACGAGAAGCAGACCGTCGAGAGATTGGAGTGGATCGGTGCGACGAACAAATCGTTGAGACGGGTACGAAGGTCCTCACGTTCGCTTAAAATCAAAGTCAAAAACCAATTCAAGATCGAATTCAAATTCGATTCGGAGCGGAAGTGAGGCCACCCGCGCTCAAGGAACGTCCGAATTTTGATGAAGACTTTCGCGTCCACAAATTTATCTACCCTTGAATTGTATAGCACTAAGTGCTATAGATTGAGACGCATCACCGCAACCCAATGAGGTTCAGTGCGCGTATTTAAGACGAAGGAATTTTCACGATTCGCTCGAAAGGCAGCGCTGGATGATGCGGCGCTTTGCAAGGCGGTTGCCGACGCTGAGCGCGGTCTAATCGACGCAGACCTTGGCGGCGGTGTTATTAAGCAGCGGATTGCCCGACGTGGCGCCGGAAAGTCAGGAGGTTTTCGCACGGTGATCTTGTATCGACGGAATATGCGAGCGTTTTTCGTGTACGGGTTTGCAAAAAGCGACCGGCCAAATGTTTCGCAAGACGAGTTAGCCGCGCTGAAAGAGCTCGCATCAGAAATGCTGGCATATGGCGACGCAGAAATTACGAAAGCGAAGGAATCAGGGCCATTGATCGAGGTGACATGCGATGAGTAACGCAGAAAAATTGAAATCCAAAAAATTCCGCAGCGCGCTGTTGGCATCTGTACACGAGACAGCGAAAGGTCTTCAGAAGGCTGGCGTAATGGACAAGCAAACCATGCGCAGGTTCGACGTTATGTGCCTCACGTCCGTCCGGCCGCTGACCGCAAAGCAAATTCGTGCGCTTCGTCAGCGGGAAGGAACCAGTCAGGCGGTGTTCGCGCGCTACTTGAACGTAACGACGGGCCTGGTCAGCCAATGGGAGCGGGGCGAGAAGCATCCGCGCGGCGCTTCTTTGAAACTGCTGACTCTTGTGGCGAAGAATGGGTTGGAGGCTGTGGCGTAAATCGAGTAGCCCTTCGGTGAGGATGGGCCAACTTCACATACGTCCGCTGGCTGGGCGACCGCAAAGGGATCGAGCAGCGCACAAAAGTGTGGGACAAAACGATTGTTGACCGCTCCGGCGAAATGCAAATTTGGATAAAGTATTGCCGGCAGATCACAAAAAGGCGTGAAGATTTACGCGTACGTGAACAATCGGTATGCCGGGCGTGAGCCTGCTACGGTGGAGTTGTTTCAGAAAATGTGGGAAAAGAAATGAGCCGGGCTGTTGGCTTACGCAGGCAGTGCGAACTTCGAGCCTAAAATTCCCGTCGTTGCATCGCAAGGACGGGCCACCCGTCCGTCTTCCGGGCGGTCACAAACGCGGCATCGAAAGGAAGGCTCAGAATTCACCTTTGGATGCTTGCGCCGGTTGAAGGCCAGGTAGATGGACACTGAAATAACTCTCAATCTCCTTCTGATTATCGCCGGAAAACGCGCCCACCCAGTTTTTCACAACTTTGCCGCCCGGCATCACGACAATTGTTTGAGGCGTGCTGCCGAGCAGAATTTCCTTGACTGCGGCGTACGACTCAATCGAATAGACAGGGAATGTTATTCCATTGGCCTTCGTGTAAACGGGCAGACGCGGATCTGAAAGAGATCATCCTACATATCGGTATGATTCTCCTCTTGAGTTCGCCAACGCCTCTATGTTCTTCATGTTTCGGAAACACCATCCGCAGGATGGATGGAGTATATACAGCACGGTCGCCTTGGCAGGCAGCGAAAAGTCAACTGTTTGTGGTCGCCCGTCTAGATCTGTGACCTTTATCGCCGACAGGACTACGCCGGTTCGTGTGGCGGAGTCGAACGGAGCAGTTCGTATCTCTCGGATTTTCCAGCCGAGTGCCAGATTGAGCGCAAGAGAGACTGCTAATAAAGCCCCCAAGAAAACGGCGTCACGTCGCCGGCTTCGGACATCTTTTGAGGGCGCTGGAGCAGCACTTTCGTTCATTGATGACTCACTCCCCTACGCCATTACTTATTTCAGCCATTGCCAATACCGAAGCGTGGACTACCAAGACGTCTCGGCTACCGAGTCGATGCTCGTCGCAGGCTCTGGGTCGGTTGCGATCGGGCTGAGTCCTCGCGATCAGCGTTCGATTCTAGAGAGTTAAGCTCAATTGAGCTGAGGCTTACAGGAGCTGTCATCGTTAAAGCTACATTGCGAGCCGCTACATGAACAGCGTTGAGCACTTGTTTTAGAGCACTTGTCTTTGTCGACACATACAGTACCGTCCGCGCATTGCGAACCAGCCGTACAACTGGCAGCTAATGCCGGAGTGGGTGAATATCCAATATAAATCGCGACGGCAGTGATTACTACAACTACAAATACTATAGTCCTTCTCACTAGAGTGGTCCGGAGCACGGTCAATCCTCCTTCAATGGTTTGCGTAGCGTGTATCTAATTGGCCGGAGGCGGACACTTGGGGTCGTCACTCCATTGGCAAGTCGATCCTGCACACTGGCAGCGCTGCCCGGACAAGCATTTGCCCACCTGATAACAACCAACGCCATCAGCGCACTGTTGCCCGGGAGTACATTGATTGGCAAATGCTGGTGTCGGCCCGTAGGCCAGGTAGCCGGCAGCCGCGGCTATCATTAGCACAGCGAGAACTACAGAATTTCTCATAAAATGGGTTCCAACCATAATGGATCCTCCTTATGTACAATGTTACTTACAGATATACATCTCAACAAATGTTTATCTATCAGACATT
>Ga0209624_10002834_pt1 | contig 12607 bp, 10 predicted proteins | sample JacPinW_OM2H0_O1_FD_188565 | JGI IMG/M metagenome (GOLD analysis project Ga0209624, IMG submission 188565) | Forest soil microbial communities from Algoma, Ontario, Canada - Jack Pine, Ontario site 1_JW_OM2H0_O1 (SPAdes) (version 2) | ecosystem: Environmental > Terrestrial > Soil > Boreal... | reverse complement strand
AGACGCTGTTGGATCGGCCGAGGCTGGCAGCTTCCCATAAGGGCTGGCGGTTTCCCTGAAGAAAGATTAGCCCAAGCTGAACTGTGCTAGCCTGAAGTCGGTTGTGGGCTGGATTGTTCCCGCGGAATTTTTATTGATCGATGATCGATCCTGTCAATTTACGACTTGCTCTGTTGTCGGCTGCGGTGCTCGGGTTCCGCCACGGGCTGGACTACGACCACATTGCGGCCATTACCGACATCAGCAGCGTGCAGAGTAAAGCGAGCGACGCGATGCGCTACGGCCTGCTCTATGTCGCGGGTCATGCGGCGACGGTGGCCGTACTGGGCTCGGCAGCGGTGGTCTTCCGTCTTTCTTTGCCCGCGGCCAGCGATCGTTGGGCAGAACGTCTGGTAGGAGTTACTTTGCTGGTGTTGGGGGTTTATGTACTCGGTACATTCTTCCGGCCCTCGACGCACAGTCATGCCCGTCCCCGAACTCGCATCACGTTATTGATTAACGGCACTTTGTGGATCTACTGGCGGCTGAGCCGGATTTTTGGCGGGACGAGGGTGGAGGCTCGGCAGGTCTTTAAGGACGGATACGGCACGAGTTCGACATTCCTGGTGGGGGTGATCCACGGGTTGGGGGCCGAGACTCCGACCCAGATTCTGTTGTTTCTCATGGCGGCGAATCTGGGCGGTACGGCCGCGGGATTGTTGGGGTTGCTGATGTTTATCCTGGGACTGCTCTTGATGAATACTCTGATGTGCGCCTCCGCGGCCGGACTGTTCTCGGCGATACTGGCGAAACCGAACGCCTTGCGTGCCTTGACCCTGGTGACTTCCGCCTACAGTATTGTGGTGGGAACAATCTTCCTTCTAGGTTCGGCAGCCAAGCTGCCTTCGCTTACGGGATGAATTCCGTCCAGAGTACGGAAAGGCTCGGAGTCTGCGAGCCGCCGAGAAGTTTCGCGTCTTTTGGCCACCCAGATTACTTATTTTGCTCGAGGCCCATTACCCACGTAATAGGGCAACGGGGATTAGCGTTGACCCACCCCCCCTGTCCTCCTTAGATTGCCCATAGGGGGTGGTATGAAAGATATCCATGAAGTCCTCCGGCAGAAACAGGCGAAATACGCCCAACTTGGCAAACAGATTGAGATGCTCCAGCAAGCCGCAGAAAAACTGCGCGAAGTAGCGCCACTACTGGCCGAGAACGATGACGAAGACAACGTCGTGCTCGCGGAAGTGGACGAGGCTTCAAACCCTGGAGACGCAATGGCGGCCAAGGCGGGTGCAGGCAGCCCAACCTCGTCCAAACCGCGGCCTACTGCTCCTCGCTGGCCCTAATCCCACGGTTGTGGCAACCCGAACGGTTCTATGACTCTTCAGGCACTACTGGTTTCGACCGATGACCACGCCGCTGAGGTCCTGGGCAGAGTTCTGCCCCCTCTCGGCATTGGGATGGACCGCTGCAGCGATCCCGAAATCAGCAAGACTCGAATCCAACAGCAGAAATTTGCTGCCCTCATTGTCGACTTTGACGACCCTAAGGGGGCCGAAGAGATACTGCGGCAGGCGAAGGAGCTGTGCACGGAACCGCTAAGCATCGCCCTGGTGGCCGATGCTACGCGGGTGCGCGATATCCTTACGGGGGGGGCACACTTCGTTCTGTATAAGCCTCTCTCCGAGGAAGCCGCCAAAGCCGGCTTGCGGCCAGCTGCGGCTCTACTATGCCGGGAACGCCGCCGGGCATTCCGGGTTCCGGTACAGGCGCCGGTGGAGATGACGCTCGCGGACAATCATAAGGTAGATGGAATTCTGCTCGACCTTTCCGAAACCGGCATGGAGGTGCTCACGGCCGAACCGTTGGATTGCGGAGTAATGCTGGGGTTCCACTTTCAGTTGCCGGATCGCTCCTTGGAAATCGAAGCGCGCGGCGAGGTAGCCTGGGCCAATCCCAACGGGCAAACGGGAGTTCGTTTTCGGGATCTGGCGGAGGCCTCGGGGGCAGAACTGAAGACCTGGCTGAAAGCCGGTGCCAGCATCGCCCAAGCCGGACCCAACGAGACCGTGCCACACTGCAAGCTCACGGACCTAAGCCTGGGCGGTTGCTATGTCCAAACGGACGCACCCTTCCCGGAGCGCGCTCTGATCGATCTTTGCCTGAAAACCGAAGAGCTTGAAGTTCATACCGAAGGCATGGTGCGAGTGGCTCATCCCGGCCACGGCATGGGAGTCGAGTTCCCTTCCCGCACGGCGGAACAGCGCGCCCAGGTGGGCAATCTGATCAGCTTCTTGCGCCAATGCCCGGCAACCATGCTGGAACTGAATGTTTCTCCACGGGCCCTGGTCGCCGATCTGAACCAATTTGAATCCGCGGACCAGCCAGGCGGAGGGTCCGCCGAGGACTTGGAAGATCCGTTACTCGAACTTCTCCGGCGCGGCCCCTCGTTGCAGCAGGACGAATTCCTCTCCGAACTGAAGCAACAGCGCAATCCTGAAGACGTGGCTTCCGTCTAGATTTCTTCCTCACATCTTATCCGGGATCCTCCGGGTCTCGATCAACCCGAATCTGTTTTCGAGCAAAACAGCGAAAGCCTGCCGCTCGTGAGGTTTAGGTCCGAGACAATGGAACTCCGTTTCGCACTTCCGTCACGGCCCGCTCCAGCGCCCGGACCACCAGATCGGGTCGATAGAGATGAATCTCGTGGCCGCTGCCCGTTGCCGTGATATGCGCGCTGTTCGCACTGAGGAAGTCAAGGCGAGCAGCGGCGCCATTGCGAGACTGGCGCGCGGGTTCGGTTGCGATTGGGTCACTCGAAACTACGATTACAGGAAGCTCTCCGAGCGGCGGTCTCCTGCCCGCGTCTGTCTCTGCGAACTCCAGCAGGAACTCTTTCCGCCACGACAGAAGAGAGTCCGGACTTGCCTTCGCCGGATCCCAGTGCTCCCAGAGACGCATGTCAAGCCACAAGCGAATCGCCTGCAGGTCGGCGGGCAAGCGATCAAACGGATCACCTTCATGGTTGGCGCAGCTTCTTTCTTAACGGATGGCGGCAGCGGAAATGCCGACCGCACTTCATCCTCCGTCAGATCCCAAATGAGGCGGCCCTTCCCTTTGGCCTGCAGGCCCACACGGTTGCTGCTGTTGGTGAAGATGAGACCGACTACGTCCTCTGGATACACCCGCTGGTAGGCTTGTATGTAGATTCCGGCGATTGACGCTCCAACCAGCAGGTATGGCCCCTTTTCTCCAGCAGCACGCAAGAGCGCATGGAGGTCGCCGATCGTCTGCTCTACAGTCTCGTCGGCAGGTCCCGGATCGGCCCAGCCAAGCCCGGCCCGATCATAGGAGCAAACGCGGGTATTCTCGGCGACGTGGGGCTGGACGAGAGCCCAGTCGATTGAAAATGCGCCTCCGCCAGCCACCAGGATGACAGTCGGATTTCCCTTGCCCGAGCAGTATAGATGCAGCTTGCGGCCGCCGATGTCGATCAGCCGGCCGGGTGGCGGATATTCCGGCAACGACGCCTTCTGCGGCGTGCAGTTTACAACCAAGACAAGTCCCATCACCCCGCTGATTACAGCAAGAGGAAAACGCATGAGCGCCCGCTCCTCCGACCGACTATAAGATGACGCGATGCCAACGATCCAGCTAGATTGCTGTTGAAATTTGGCTTACATGAAATCTGGGGTCTGAACGCTCGGTTAAATGTAGACTAAGAGCGTTTTTCGGCTGTATTGAATGTTTCGCGGCGAGGGAGCCAGTCTGCGAACGACCAGCACGGGTGGGCATCTTTTTGAGGAACGGCGCAATCACGACCGGCGCGATTCGTCGCTGTTAGGGACGCCGCTGCTGGCGATTGCGGCGACAGCCTTCGCCGTTGAAATCCCTTTCTTCTTTTTTGGTACTCCTTCGGGACACGATGTGGAGTTCCATTTGTACTCGTGGCTCGAGGTTCTCGCGCAGTGGAAGCACGGCATTGGTTATCCGCGCTGGGCATCGTTGGCGCACTTCGCTTATGGCGAGCCAAGATTTGTGTTTTACCCGCCCGCTTCGTGGACTCTGGGCGCGATGCTGAGCGCGATCTTTCCCTGGACGATCACCGCCAGCATTTACATATGGATCGCGCTGGTAGCGGCGGGCGTGTCGATGTTCCTACTAGCACGGCACTGGCTCGACCGACGCGCCGCGATCTTCGCCGCCACGCTGTACGTTGCCAATCCTTATCACCTGGTGATCGTGTACTGGCGCAGCGCGTTCGCTGAGCTGCTGGCGAGTTGCCTGCTGCCCTTGCTGTTGCTATGTGTGCTGAAGGCGGTGGACGACGGCCGGCGGGCGATCGTGCCCCTGGCGCTGGTGCTGGCCGCGGCGTGGCTGACCAATGCCCCTGCAGCGGTGATGATTCATTACTCCTTGGCACTGTTGCTGGCGTTCTTCGCGTGGAAGCGGCGCTCGCCTCGAATCCTTTTCGTTGCAGCGGCCGCGGTCGGGCTGGGCGCATCGTTGTCGGCGTTCTATCTCCTGCCGGCGATTTACGAGCAACGCTGGATCAACATTGCGCAAGCTGTGTCGGCCGGATCGCGTCCGGCGGATAATTTCCTGTTCATCCATACCTCGGATACCGATCATGATAATTTCAACCACATCATCTCCTGGGTCGCGGTTTTTGAGATGGCCGTAATTTTCGTCGCGATTTGGACGAGTAGAAGGTGGCGCGACGCCCATCGCGACTTCTGGAATGCTCTGCTTGTTTGGGCGGTGGCTTGCAGCATGCTCATGTTTCCGCTGTCGGCCATGCTATGGAAAATCTTGCCCAAGATGCTGTTCATGCAGTTCCCGTGGCGCTGGCTGCTGTCGCTGAGCATGATCTTTTCTTTTTTTGTGGCGGCGGGAATGCGACGCTGGTGGTGGCGGAGCGCGGTCTGTGCCATGGCGATTCTGGTGATGGTGCTGGCGTGGCATCGCATCCAAGCGCCCTGGTGGGACAATGCCGGCGATCTCCGCGAGATGCAGGACAACATGGAGGACCTTATCGGCTACGAAGGGACCGATGAGTACACGCCCGCGGGAGCCGACGCCGGGGCCCTCGACAAACAAGCGCGCAACGTAATCGTGGCTGGTCCGGCGCGTGCCGCGATTCGTGTTTCGCGCTGGGATGCTGAATCAAAGATGTTTACGGCGGAGATGTCTGCGCCGGATCAGTTGGAGCTGCGCCTGTTTCGCTATCCCGCATGGCAGGCGGAAGTGAACGGGAGCGTGGTCCAGATAGCTGCGAAGCCGGACACAGGTCAGATGCTGGTTCCAGTCGAAGCGGGGATGAGTCGCGTGCAGATCACGTTTGTTCGTACCCGGGATCGGACCGTCGGGGGGTGGATTTCTCTGCTGACAGCGGCCGCGATAATTCTCTGGACTCAACTGGCAAGGCGTATCGCGTAGGTTCTAGAATTCCTCAGAGCTCTCCGGGCCCTCTAGGGTTAAGCGGTTGCTCGAATCTATGCGACAAATCCTCATTGCGACATCGAATCCCGGGAAGCTGCGGGACTTTGCCGGAGCCGCCGCGCCCCACGGAATTAAAATTGGCGGCATTCCAAACTCCGCTTCCCTGCCGGCCGTAGTGGAGGACGGCCTTACGTTCGAGGAGAACGCGCGCAAGAAGGCGGAAGAATATAGCCGGCGTGCGGCGGGAGAGATTATCGTCGCCGACGACTCTGGGCTTGAGGTGGATGCACTGCAAGGAGCGCCGGGCGTGCATTCGGCGCGCTATGCGGCAGATCAGCCTCACTTGGCCAGCGAAAATTCGGATGACCAAGCCAATAATGCGCGGCTTCTGCGAGAACTGAGGAAAGTTCCGCCGCAGAAGCGTACGGGACGATTCGTGTGCGTGTTAGCCGCCGCGCGCGATGGCCGGACTCTCGCAACCTTTCGCGGGACGGCCGAGGGAGTGATTCTGGATTCTCCCCGCGGCGAAAACGGTTTCGGATACGATCCTCTGTTTTATTTTCCGCAAATTCAAAAAACATTTGCCGAACTCAGCGCGGAAGAGAAAGCGGGCTACAGCCATCGTGGCGCGGCATTTCGGCAGTTTTTGGTGTGGTGCGACGGGCTCCCCTGAGAGCAACGAAGAATCGAAGTCAAAGGCGGCAGACAAAGTTGTCCGCCCTACCCGGGGGATTGGCTCAGTTTGATTTCAATGCGGCCCCCTTCGCAAGGCCGTCGGTTTTTGCCTCGCCGTTTCACGGCCAGTGCTTGACCCCGGGCGCATGCGATGGAGAGGCGGGGAAGTTCGGAAGCTGCATGTGCCAGAGCCAGCGAGGCGGCGCGACCAAGCCCCGAACCTGAAGTGGAAAGCAGACGCCCTCTTGCGGGAAGCCGACGCATGACTGGCTGAAGCAGAGGCATTCGAGGCGGCTGAGGCTGGAAAAAGAAAACCGACAGTTTCAGACTGACCCACTGCCCCTGCCAAATCCCTACCCGGGCAGTGTCCTAACGCTGGGGATAAGGACGCGGGCCAATTCTCAATGAGCGCCTTATTCCAACAGCACGCGCGCGCTCGGAGCTCTGCGAGGCTCCGTCTATTCGTTGCGCAATGCCTGCATTGGGTCTACCTGCGTTGCTCGGAGCGCCGGGAGACACATCGCCGAGAAGGAGACCACGAGCAGGATGAGCGCCGCGATGCTATACACAGAGGGGTCAAAAGTATCGATATGCATCCATGAATCCTTTGTGAGGCGCATCCAAGCCCATGCGGCCGGCATGGCCATTGCCAGTCCGAGGAGAAAGCCGAGGGCGATCTGGCGAAGACCTCTTTTCACGATTGAGCGGAAAATCGACTGGCGGGTCGCTCCCAGCGTCATCTGAATGCCGAACTCGCGCGTGCGCTGGCTGATGGCGAAAGTGAGCACACTATAGACGCCGGTGATGGCCAGAACTACGGCGATGCTGGCCATGAAGAGGATGATCTCCGCCAGGGAGCGCATGTCCGTTGCGTTGCTTTCAAGGAAATCCCAGATGGTAGACGGAGTGCCCTCTTGCGTCGCATCCAGGCTCTTGAGGATCTGTTCGATGGATGCAGCGACAGGCGGGGCGCTGCCGCTGAACTGCACAAAGAGCTGGCCATCGAGCGCCTGCTCGTTGCGCAACGTATAAAGCCTGGGCCCGTCGAGGATGCTGAAGCGTTCCGAGCGGGTGTCGCCGGCTACCCCAATCACGACCAGATGTCTGTCGTCCGGTGTGACGACGATTTTGCCGACAGGGTCGCTATCGGACCAGAATGCTTTCGCGAATGCCTGGGAGACGATGGCGACCTGGGTGCCGTTGTTGGCGGAGACGTCGGAGCGCAGGAAGGAGCGGCCATGCATCAAGGGGATGCCGAAGGTGGAAAAGAACTCCGGAGACACGTTGTCGATGGATGCGGGACGCCCCTGCCCCCGGCTCTGTGTTTCGAGACGAACTTCGCTGCTGGGCGCCACCATGAAGGGCGCGAGGCTCTCCCAGGCCAGGGACTGCACTCCGGGGACCTGGAGGATTCGCGACTCCAGCCTGCGCTCGAAGGCCAGCGCCGAAACTTCTGTGTAGGGGGGAATCTCGACTTCAAGTGGAACGGTCATGGTGTGACGGGTTTCAAAGCCCGGATCGGAGTTGACGATCGAAAAAGGCAGACGCGCGAAAAGAACGGCGGCAGCGAGAAGCACGAAGCTCATGGCAAGCTGCACAACGATCAGCGCGCTGGTGGTATGCGAGCGCAGGGTGGCCGAACCTTGGCGCCCCTTCAAGGCAGTGACCAGATCGAATCGAAATGACTCGCGCATCGGCGCGAGGGCGGAAGCCGCTGTGGCAATGAGTACAAGAGCAGCAAGATAGCCAAAGACCTTCCAGTCCGGCCGTATGGCGGATGCGGCCGCGGCCGCGGCCGGATCGATGGCTGAGAAGAGGAGAAAAGGAAAACGGGCGGCCAGATAAATGCTCGCCACGCCGGCGGCGGCAGCGGTAAAGAAACTCTCAAGCGCGAGCATGCGGATGAGCCGCGCGCGTCCGGCGCCGAGGGCAAGACGGATCGCGATTTCTCCGCGGCGCGTGATGGAGCGTGACAGGAAAAGCATGGTCACGTTGGTGCATGCCAGCAGCAGCACGAGCGCGAGCGGTCCCAAAATCAGGGCCATGAGAATCATCGCTACCGATTGCATTGCCGGATTGCGAATGAACGATCCATCAGTCAGCACCAGGGAGGTCTTCCGGTCCAGCGTAAACACTTTCTGCTCAAAGTAGGATCGGTCGCGCCGGCGGATGATGGTTTGCAACTCCGCGGTTGCATCGGTGCGCGAGTATCCGCGGCGCAGGCGCCCGGCAACCGTAAGCCAGGCCCAGTTGGGATTCTGGAAGGCGCTGTTGCCGTGATTGAAGGCGGGCTGCAGGCTGTAGGGTATCCAGACACCCCCGGACAGCATGTTGGCTGAGTGATCGGAGGCGATGCCGACCACAGTCAGCGGCTGGCGGTTGATATGGATGACTTTCCCAATGATGCGCGGGTCGGACGAGTAATAGTTTCTCCAGAAATGCTCGCTCAGCACAGCAATTTGCACCGCGGTTCCCGGCGCGCATTCATCGGGACTGAAAAAGCGGCCCATGAGCGGACGATCGATTCCGAAAACGCGGAAGTAGTTACAGGTAACGAGGATCGAGTCACCACCTGGCCGGCGTACGTCGTCGAGCGTGGTGCGGATCGTCTGCCATGCCGCTACATCGGCGAGCGAGCGCGCTTGGGCTTGAATCGCTTCGTAGTCTTCTGCGTTGAAGGAAGAGTCCCTGGCCGGTCCGATATACCAGCCTTGATAGCTGGGATAGATCTGGACAAAGCTGGCGGGGTCTTTCTTCGTTGGAGGGTTGAGGAATAAGAAATTGAGGATGGCGAAAACACCTGCATTCAATCCGATGCCGACGGACAAAGCCAGCACCATGACAAAGGTCAGGAGCGGCGTCCGGCGGGCGGAGCGGATGACGTACAGAACGTCTTGCCGGTCCATCAACATCTCCGCGCCTCCTCAAAACCTTCGAGAGACAAGCTTCGCAAAAGCATAGCCGGTTGGCAAGATTTAGCTCGGTTGACGTCGGTGGACGAGCACGGCAGGGATAGCCACTTCTGGTTGCCCACCGTACAGACCCGGACGGTCGCTGATTAGCGCATCCGGTTCTTGTCTCGGATGGGTGGCAGCCAAGCGAGCATCCGGAAAGGGATGGAACGCACGCGGTTGAGGAAGCCATCGAACGGCGCCGTCATGACGAACATGAACCCCCCACAGGAAGGAAGAAACACAGGGCCCCGTCGCTCCGCGTGCTCCGCGACAGGGCCAAACGGTCAAGCAGATAAAGAAGAACTGTCGGCAATGTGGCGGGGGCTGGATGCGGGAAAATTATTTCTGGCGTTCCTGCAGGGAGAGAAGCGGGGCGCTTTTTCATAGTGCATTGGTAATCGTGGACCCAAACCATGACCACGGTCATCATATCCTCGCAGGAGGTGACGAAAGATGTATCACGTGCGCCAAGAGAACCTGCCCTTTGTTGGTAGTTCGCATGAGTTTGTCGGAGCCGAGCAGGGCAACACTAGTGTTTCGGTGTTTCTGTTCCATGGGAAACCCGGATCGGGGCCGGGTCCGCACCGCCATCCTTATGACGAGATCCAGTTCATCCGCGAAGGCAGAGGAGTGTGGACCGTAAGCGGCCAGACCTTCGAGGGCAGTGCGGGAGACATCTTTGTCATCCAGGCTGGTGAGATCCACAGCTTCAAGGCGGTTGGTGATCTACCACTGGTTCAATTCGACGTTCACCTCAGTCCCCGCTTCATCCAAGAGAACCTTTAAAGCGGTGGCTTACAATGTGGCCGGCCCGCCCTCGGCAGCCGAAAGCACGCTTCGTCACTTGGCGATTGTCGCCTGGGCACTCATTGACGTTGAGGATCAACCGATACTCATCGTCAGACTCAAGCTGGGCACCAAGAGGTACGCTGGTGTCCTTCATGGTTGATGAATTTAGGATTTCCTCTCGCGTCTCTCGCTGGTCACTTCTTCTTCCAAAACCTTCCCACCCCTACTCTTACCTGCACCGTGTTCAAACCGGGGTTGAATGTCCCCAAACCCGCATTCGAAATATGCAGGTACCGCAGTTCGACACTCCAGTTATGCTTCTCGCCGAGGACATGCGTCCCCAACGCCGCGCTGGGACTGAAGTTCACGGTATTGGTATAAGTCGGGATATCGTGAAAGCTGAACAGCACTCCCCCGCTTAATTGCAAATACGGTGAGAACCTTCCGCGCCGCTCGAAATTCCACTTCAGCCCCAGCGGATCGAATCCCGCCGCATACGCCGTGTTCGCCGGCTGAAAAATCAGGTAAACCGGTACCGCATCCACGGTGTACTCGAATCTCCCCCGCAAAAACCAAGGCAAATGCGCCCCCGTAATCACCCACCCATAGCGCAGGCCAGAGTCGAAGGCTTCGGTATTCTGGGTCCCCCCTGGAACAGAGTGCCCGCCGCCCGCCCAAACCTGTACTTCATTCCCGCCTTCTTGCGGCCCCGCCCCGGCCTGCCCAAACACCGCCCCGGTCGCGAACATCAAGAAATAGCCAAGGAATCGTCGGTTCATTCGCCCCATGCCTTCGAGCGTGCCCGACTCGCGCTGATTTTGCAAGCAGGGGCGGTTGGACGTCCCGGATCATCGGGCCTGCAACTGTGCAATGAACCGGCCGAGCGGAACCGCAGGGATGCGCTAGCGCCTTGGTGATGTCCTAAATTGTTTTTCATCGGAGCACGAATTCATGCCAGCCTTGAACGCTGAGAAATTCAAATTAGGACCCCGCCCGCGCTTCCTTGACTTCACTTCTCTTGCCGCCCGATAATAAAAAGTTCTCTTGTCATTCTTCAAATTAGCTGAACTCATAAGGAGCGTTACGTGGCGTCAGCCAGTTCTTCTGCTCCCGGCGTAACCACAATTGTCGCCCACGGAGTTGCTCCGTTGCGCGCGGGGCACGGATCTTCGTTCGTTCTGCGGCGGCTGCATTCGCTGTCGGGGATCGTCCCGGTGGGCGCGTTTCTCTTCGAGCATATTCTGATTTCGAATTCGACAGCCATCAGTGGGCCCGACGCTTATGCGCGCCAAGTCAGCTTTCTAGCCAATCTTCCGCTGGTATTTTTTCTGGAACTATTCGGCATCTGGCTGCCGATTTTGTTTCACGGACTCTATGGCTTTTACCTCTGGTACCGCGGAGACGGAAACACCCTGGCGTACCCGTGGATGGGCAATTGGATGTACACCATGCAGCGTTGGACGGGCGGCATCGCCTTCGTTTATATCGTGTGGCATACGTACACGATGCGGTTTACCGGAGTCGACCTGCACGACAATCCTGCCGGGTCGTTCGCCAAGGTTGCGGCCGAGGTTCACAATCCGTGGCTGCTCGCCTTCTACGTGATCGGCCTGATCGCGGCGTCGTGGCACTTCGCTTACGGCATCTGGCTGTTCGTGGCCAAGTGGGGCATCGTTTCCGGCGGCAGGGCACAGCAGCGGCTACTGCGAATCTGTCTGGTATTTTTCATGTTGCTGAGCGTCGTCGGTCTGGTGAGCTTGTACAGCTTCCGCGCGCGCTTCCAGGAACCTGCGGCGCCTGGCGCAAATATTGTGGAGACGCGTCCCGCGACGGCCACCAACGGAAGGCCGGTGCAATAACATGGCTACTTCCAGAATTATTGTCGTAGGCGGCGGTCTTGCCGGACTGGCCGCGGTGATTAAGATCGCGGAGATGGGCGCCCATGTCGACCTGTTCTCCATCGTTCCGGTGAAGCGATCACACTCGGTGTGCGCCCAGGGCGGAATTAACGCTGCGAAGAATCTGAAAGGCGAAGGCGACTCGACCTGGCAGCACTTTGACGACACGATTTACGGCGGCGACTTCCTCGCCAATCAACCGCCGGTGAAAGACATGTGCGACGCCGCGCCCGGCATTATCGACCTCCTCGATCGCATGGGTGTTCCCTTCAACCGCACGCCCGAGGGTCTGCTCGACTTCCGGCGATTCGGCGGCACGTTGTATAACCGCACGGCCTTTGCCGGGGCGACCACGGGACAGCAACTGCTATACGCGCTCGACGAGCAGGTCCGCCGCTACGAATCCGAAGGCAAGGTGAACAAGTACGAGCACTGGGAATTTCTTTCGGCAGTGCTTGACGACAACAACGTGTGCCACGGCGTCTGCGCCATGGACCTGCGTTCGATGGCAGTGCGAACGTTTCCTGCCGACGCCATCATTATTGCCACCGGCGGCAACGGCGCGATCTTTGGCAAATCTACAAATTCCGTGGTGTGCACGGGATCGGCGCAGTCGGCGCTCTACCAGCAGGGGTGCTACTACGCCAACGGCGAGTTCATTCAGGTGCATCCCACCTGCATCCCAGGCGAAGATAAATTGCGGCTCATGTCGGAGTCGGCGCGCGGGGAAGGCGGGCGCGTGTGGGTGCCGAAGACGCCGGGCGACGCGCGCGATCCGAAGTCGATTCCGCAGAACGAGCGCTGGTATTTTCTCGAAGAGTGGTATCCGAAGTACGGCAACCTAGTTCCGCGCGACGTGGCGAC
>Ga0209624_10002833_pt1 | contig 12607 bp, 9 predicted proteins | sample JacPinW_OM2H0_O1_FD_188565 | JGI IMG/M metagenome (GOLD analysis project Ga0209624, IMG submission 188565) | Forest soil microbial communities from Algoma, Ontario, Canada - Jack Pine, Ontario site 1_JW_OM2H0_O1 (SPAdes) (version 2) | ecosystem: Environmental > Terrestrial > Soil > Boreal... | reverse complement strand
TCAAGCGCCGCCATGCAGCCGAGACCGGCGGCTGTGACCGCCTGACGGAACACGTCGTCCGCGACGTCGCCGGCAGCGAACACGCCCTCGACGCTGGTCGCGGTCGACCCGGGCGCGGTCTGAACATAGCCGTTTGATTTCAGCGCCACTTGCCCGCGCACCAACTCGGAGGCCGGCTCATGCCCGATCGCGACGAAGACGCCATCGACCGTAAGATCGTCGAGCGCGCCGTTCACGACGTTCCGGAGCCGGATGGCGGTTACGCCGCGCGGCGGCGGTTCCCCCAGAATGGAATCGACGGCGGTATTCCAGCGGATCGAGACATTGTGGCGGGAGGCCAAACGTTCGCTCAGGATTTTCTCCGCCCGGAACGAGTCGCGGCGATGCACGACGGTGACATGGGCGGCGAGGTTGGAGAGATGCAGCGCCTCCTCGACCGCGGTATTGCCGCCCCCGATCACGGCCACCGTCTTCCCACGGAAAAAGAACCCGTCGCAGGTCGCGCAGGCCGAGACGCCGAGGCCTTTGAACGCCTCTTCGCTCGCGAGCCCCAGATATTTGGCCTTCGCTCCGGTCGCAAGAATGATCGCCTCGGCGGCGAAGGTGCGCCCGCTATCGCAGCGAATGATGAACGGCCTGTGTTTGAGTTCGAGCGCGACCACATATTCGCTCTCGATCCGTGCGCCCACATGATCGGCTTGGGCCCGCATTTGCTCCATCAGCCAGGGGCCCTGAATCGGATCGGCGAATCCGGGATAATTCTCCACATCGGTGGTGGTCATCAACTGGCCGCCTTGCTCGAACCCGGCCAGCACTAAGGGCTTCAACAGCGCGCGCGCGGCGTAAATCGCTGCCGTATAGGCGGCCGGCCCCGAGCCGATGATAACAAGGCGCTCATGCTTAATTCTGGACGAGGACAACTCGACCCCCGGATATGGTCGCCGCCCAACAAGCCCATTTCCTGGGTTGCGACAGCCTCGCCCTTATATGGGGGCGCAGGTTCAGCTACAACGGCGGCTCAAGCTAAAAAGCCTGCCTTCAGCCGTGCTAGGTGAATAACTACAGAGTCATCAAGCTCAATCGGCGGACGGCAGCCGACGCATGACGAACTCGATCCGATCGTCCGCGACCTCCCGCCAAGATTCGATCTCCGTCATGTAGGCCGCCTTGGGGAAGCGCTCGAACCATTCGCGCGCCTTGGCGCGCGCTTCGTCGCGCGGCAGACAAAAGGTCTCGCGCCGCCAGGCGTCCTCTGCGCCGGGTGCGCGAGAACGCCTGCTGCGCCGATTGGCGACGCGTTCAGCGAGATCGATTGGCTTCCTGGTCCCGCTCGCCATCAAGGGCCCTCTTCAGGGCCAAGAGGCTAGCGCGATTTCTGCCCGGTGGGGAGTCGGGGATTGCGCCGCGCTAGATTAGCGTTAGCGCCAGACAGGGCGCGAGGCAGGCTGCCGTCGATGAAGGCAAGGCCGATCGCGATCAGCGCGAAGCCAAGAAACTGCCGGGCGAGCAGCCGTTCATGCAGAAACAGGGCGCCAAGGACCACTGAGGTCGCGGGCGCCACAAGGGTCACTAGGAGCACGTTGGTCGCGCCCGCGCCAGATAGAATGCGGAAATAGACGACATAGGCCAGCGCCGTGCAAAACGCGGCGATCGCGAATACCGACGCGACGACCGCCACGCTCGGGACCGGAATTGACCATGGCTGGTCCAGGAGGAGCGCGAGGGGCACGAGATAGATCGCGCCTGCCGTCGCCTGTCCTGTAGCGACATCGATGGGTTCAAGCCCGAGAGCACGGACGCGTCTTGCGAGCACGGCCGACACGGCGTAGCTCAACGCCGCCAACAGCACCGCGCCTTCCGCCCACGCATTGACCTTCGCTTGCCCCCGCAGTAGGTCCGGCCCGATAACCCAGGCGACGCCTGCCATTCCGGCGGCGGTCCCGATGATTTTGAAACGGCTAAGCTTCTCCTCGGCCGTAAAGACATGCGCGACGAGCACAGCGAAGAGCGGCGTCGCCGCGTTGAGGATCGAGGCGAGCCCGGCCGCCAGATGGGTCTGCCCCCAGGCGATCAAGGCAAAGGGCAGGGCGTTGTTGCCGAGTCCGAGCAGCGCGAGAGCGGCCAGAGCCTTCCTGTTCCTCGGAAGCTTAGCGCCGGTCAGTGGAGCGCTCGCCCATAGGATGAGGGCTGCGAGCCCAACCCTTAAGCCGGCAAGGGTCAAGGGCGGCAGCTCCTTCACTGCAACGCCGATGAAGAAGAACGACCCGCCCCATAGCAGGGACAGGAGAGCCAACAGGCCCCATTCACGCCCCGTCATCGCGCGCTGCGCGACCGCCATCGCCGCCTCTCAAACGCTTGTCTTGGCTGCGGGCCTAGCAGCAGATCCGGCGCTCGTCCGCCCGATTCCTGCTGTCTAATTTCAGGGGCGCGCGATCGGAGGAAAGCGGGCGCTTCGTTCGAGGTCGTCGAGGTCCATCGAATTGCGCACGTATTGACGAGACGCCTCCTGGAACGGCTGGAAATCCCAGGGTTGGATTTTGCCTCTGCTAAGCGCCGCATCGACAAGCCTGCGCCGGCGCTGGCTATCGCGGACCTGCGCGTCCAATTCGGCCAGGTCCCAACGCTTTCCAACCTCCGCGCGAAAATCGGAGATGACCCCAGCGCATGACGGATCGTCCGCGAGGTTGTCGCGCTCGCGCGGGTCGCGGTTAAGGTCGAACAGCTGGTCGGGGTCGACGGGCGAGTGGATGAACTTGTATGCGCCGCGGCGGATCATCACAATCGGCGCGATCGCGCCTTCGGCAAGATATTCGCCGATCGCTTCCTCATGTCCTCCGGCGCCCCGGAGATGAGGCGCAAGGCTGCGTCCGTCGATGCTAATCCCAGGCGATTGTGCATTCCCGCCCGCGAGATCGATGAGCGTCGGCATGAGATCGACGAGCGAGACGCTGGCGGCGACGCGGCGCGGCTCGAAGCGGCCGGGACTGGCGAGGACCAGTGGCACGCGGCATGCGCCCTCGAGAAAGCTCATCTTGTACCAGAGGCCTCGTTCGCCCAGCATCTCGCCGTGGTCGCTGGTCAGGATGACGATTGTGTCCTCGGCCAAAGCGCCGGATCGGAGCGTCTGCATAAGCCGGCCCAGCAGGTCGTCGACATAGGCGATCGCGCCGTAATAGGCGCGCCGCGCAGCGCGCACCTGCGCCTCCGTCACCGGTTCGGCGTCCATCGCGTAAACTTGGCGGAGGCGACGCGAGTGCGCATCGAGCGCATCCCCGGGCGCCGGCATGTCGATGTCCTCGTCGCGGTAATGGTCCCAGTACCGCTGCGGCACGGCGAACGGGTCATGCGGATGCGAGAATGAGGCGACGAGCAGAAAAGGCCGCTGATCTCTCGATCGCGCGAGATCGAAGATCGCCCGCTCGGCCATGAACGCCGTCTCATCGTCGAAGTCGAGCTGGTTCGAGCGCACGCATAATCCCGCGTTTCGAACCGAGCTCATGTTGTGGTACCAGCTCGGACGATGGTCGGGGCGATCCCAGTCCGGCGTCCAGTTGAAGTCGGCGGGATAGATGTCGGTCGTCAGCCGCTGCTCGAACCCATGCAGCTGATCGGGTCCGCAGAAGTGCATCTTGCCCGAGAGAATGGTGCGATAGCCGCGAAGCCTGAGAGCGTGAGCAAAGGTCGGAATGTCAGCTGCGAACTCAGCCGCGTTGTCATAGACCCGCGTGCGCGACGGCAAAAGGCCAGACATGAACGAGGCGCGCGACGGCGCGCACAAGGGGCTCGCGCAATAGGCGCTGTCGAACACGACCCCGTCTCGCGCGAGCGCCTGCATATTCGGCGTGCGGACGAGGGGATGGCCATAGATAGGCAAGAACGCCGGCGCCATCTGGTCGGCCATGACGATGAGAATGTTTGGCGCTTTGGCGGTCATTTAGGGATCCTCGTTCGACCGTCTCTATCGCGACGTGGGCGGAGGCGCCCTACCTTTTTTGGTTCCCCAGAGACGTGTGTTGTAGCGGATCACAATTCGGGAAACCGGCAACTGGCGAGCAACCTCGTTCCGACTGCCGCCCGGTGTCTTTCCGGGCCAGTCCTCTTGGCGAGTCAAAGAGGCTGTGGTAGAAACAAACCATGAACATTCAGATCGAGGCAAGCCTTCATCGCAAGCTGGCTATCCTTGCAGACGCCGCGAAATACGATGCTTCCTGCGCGTCCTCCGGGGCGAGCGGCCGAAACTCGCGCGACGGCAAAGGGCTCGGATCAACGACCGGTTCAGGCATCTGTCACGCCTACACGCCGGACGGGCGGTGCGTTTCTCTCCTCAAGGTGCTTCTCACGAATTTTTGCGTCTACGACTGCGCTTTTTGCGTCAATCGCCTGTCGAGCAACACGCCGCGCGCCCGCTTCAAGGTCGAGGAGATCGTAGCGCTCACGCTCGGCTTTTATCGCCGCAACATGATTGAGGGATTGTTTCTTTCGTCGGGAATAGCGAAATCGGAAGACCACACGATGGAGGAGATGGTCCGCGTCGCCGAGACGCTGCGCCGCGACCACGACTTCCGAGGCTACATTCATCTCAAGGCGATCGCCGGGGCGTCGCAGGATCTGATGGAGCGCGCCGGTCGGGCGGCGGATCGGCTTTCGGTAAATGTCGAATTGCCAGTCGACGAGGCGCTCGTCCGTCTGGCCCCGCAGAAGGATGCACTCGTCATCCGCAAGGCGATGGGCGGCCTTCGGCTGCGGCTCGACGAAACGAAAGAAGAGAAACGGAAAACGCCGCGCGCTCCGCGGTTCGCTCCAGCGGGACAAAGCACGCAAATGATCATCGGCGCCGACGAGGCGAGGGATCGGGACATCATCGCTCGCTCGGCCTTACTCTATGCGTCGTACGGCCTGCGGCGCGTCTACTATTCCGCCTTCAGCCCTATTCCTTCCGCCTCGCAAAGCTTACCGCTTCGTCGTCCGCCGCTGATGCGCGAGCATCGTCTTTATCAAGCCGACTGGCTGATGCGCTACTACGGCTTTGCGCCAGAAGAAATCGTTGATGGCGCGAGCGATGGCATGCTCGACCTCGAGCGCGACCCGAAACTCGCCTGGGCTTTGCGCAACCGGGCTCTCTTTCCGATCGACGTCAACCGTGCTCCCCGCGAGACGCTCCTACGCGTGCCAGGCTTGGGAGCCCGGGTTGTCAAGCGCATCCTGACTGCGCGCCGGCATGTCACGCTGCGGATCGATGATCTCGCCCGTCTCGTCCGCTCGCTAGACGCCGTGCGCCCCTTTGTCGTCACGCCGGACTGGCACCCGACCGGCCTCATCGACTCCGCTTCGCTCGTCGGCAAGCTTGCGGGTCGCGGCCCACGCCAGCTCGATCTCTTCGCGTGAGTGGGAGCAGGGCGCCATGAAGATCGTTACTCTGAAAGGCGAGATTGATTTCGAAGGCTTTCGCCAAGTCGCGCGTTCAGCGGCAGCGAGAAACGTGGGGGCCGACGCAATCCGTTTTGTGACGGGGAATGCGGAGGAAGAGAACGACCTCTTCTCGGAACAGGAGCCGCCTGAGCCCTCGACGGCAGGCGCGCCGCTGCGCGTGCCTCCCCGTTTCCTCGATCTCGCCGATCTGGTTTGCCGACATAAGGAGCCGACCCGCTACGATCTGCTTTACGCAGCCCTGCTCCGACTTCGGGAGACGCCGCGCTTCCTGGAGATCGCCAGCGACCCGCTGGTGCGACGGCTCGAGGACATGGAGCGCGCGGTGCGGCGCGATCGGCACAAGATGACCGCCTTCGTCCGCTTTCGCGAAATCGATGCGCCGGAGGGCGCGCGGTTCGTCGCCTGGTTTGAGCCCTCGCATTACATCGAGGAACTCACAGCGCCATTTTTTGTCGACCGTTTCGCTTCGATGCAGTTTGCGATCCTGACCCCGCGGACCTCGATCCTGTGGGATGGAGCATTGCGCTTTGGTCCCGGCGCACGGCGCGAGGACGCGCCGCCGCTCGACGACTTCGCTGGCGCGTGGGACGTCTACTACCGCTCGATCTTCAACCCCGCGCGGCAGATGAAACGAGCCATGCTCAAGGAAATGCCGAAGAAATATTGGGCCAATCTGCCGGAAACGCGTCAAATCCGGGGCATGGCGTCAGTTGCTCGGCTTCGCGAGGATCAGATGGTCGCCGCACCGGCGGCGAAAGCCGAGCATGGCGCCGCAAGAGTCGCCGCGCGCTTCGCTGAGGCCCGCACGCCGCGCGAGCCCGCTGACGCTTATGAAACGCTTCTGCGCGAGGCGAAAGCTTGTCGTCTCTGTTCCCTGGCCGATTGCGCGACGCAAACGGTGTTCGGCGAAGGTCCGATGCAGGCGCGCGCGATCTTCGTCGGCGAGCAGCCCGGGGATCAAGAGGATCTTCAGGGCCGTCCCTTCGTTGGGCCGGCGGGCGTGCTGCTACGCTCGGCTTTACGCGACGCGGGCTTCTCAGAGGCTGAGTGCTACCTCACGAATGCGGTCAAGCACTTCAAGTTCGTCCCGCGCGGAAAACGACGCATCCATAAGACCCCTGGCGCGCGCGAGATCGATCACTGCCGCTGGTGGCTGGACCGTGAGCTTGCCCTGGTGGAAGCGCCGCTCGTCGTCACGCTGGGCGCGAGCGCGCTTCGCGCTGCGGCGGGGCCATCGGCGCGGCTTGCTGACATGCGCGGACGACCAATCGCGCTGGGCGCGCGGACGTTGCTGCCGACGATCCATCCCGCCTATCTGCTTCGGCTGCCGGACCCAACCGCAAAAGAGGCTGAGGCCCGCGCCTTCGCCAATGACCTCAAGCAGGCAGCTTTCCTTGCCAAAGGAGGCTTGCAGGAGAGTGACGATCGATCGCTTCCATCGAGCGGGCAACGGCTATCATACGCTCGTCGTTAGCGAGCAGAGCTGCTCGGCCGCGGCAGCGCCGGGAGATCGATGTTCCCTGTATTACATATCACATAGGTAATAAAGTGTCGTTTAAAGTTGCAGAAAAATGAGCCTAAGCCGTTGAAAACAGGGAGTCGCGCGCAGAATCGTTCACCCTTCAGGACAACGCTTGGCGCTTCGCGTGGGGCTCCGATTGCGCGAGGCGGGCGTCCTCGCTAGAGCAGGCGCCAACGTTGCTCCTCCCGCACAGGAAAACCTCCGGCCAGAAATCGATGACCCAGTTTTCTTTCCGGTTCCCGCGCGCCTACCGGTTAAAGCCCGTCGGTGAGAGGGAGGAGGACGCTCTTTCGCTTGTCACGATCGGCGCCAGCAACCAAAGCGTTCTGGCGCCTTATTCGCCGGATCTGGACTACGTCGTTGTCTCGCGGGGCGCGGCGCTTCCAATCGAGAGCCGCGACTTTCGCGTTGAAGCGCTGGGGGCGTTGCCGTCCCTATGGGCGCGGCTGCGCCTGGCATTTTTCTTCAGGAAAAAGAAGTACCTGAAATACGATGAGTTCTCCCTTTTCTCCATTGGGCCAAAAGCTGAACGCAAGCGCTTTACCCGATATAACCAGGATTGGATAAACATTGGCGTTACGGTCGATAGCGACCTTGCCGCCAAGCATCCGGAACTTCTCTATGGCTGGCCGGCGGGGGCGGGTCCGGCTCAAGTCACGGATCGGCCCGCATTCGTGCCGGTGGCCGTCGTCGCCCACATCTACTATGAGGACACTTGGTCCGACATTGCGGGGGCGCTTCAGGGCCTAACAATTCCTTTCGATCTGATCGTCACGACCGTTGCGGGTCGCGAACGGTTGATCGAAATGATCCGACGCAGCTATCCTGCCGCCGAAATTGAGATCATGGAGAATCGTGGCCGCGATATTGGCCCGTTCCTGACCCTACTTGAACGGGGCCGGCTCGATAGCTACCGCTACATTTGCAAGGTCCACGGCAAGAAATCGATCGACGGCGGTCGCAAGATGTATACGGGCGAGATGTGGCGGCGACGGCTGTTGTTCGATCTCCTGGGCGCGCCGGGCGCTGCAAACGCCGCCATCGACATGTTCGACCGCGAGCCGTCGGTTGGAATGATCGGCGCGAAAGTGTTCCGATTGCCGAAGGCCGGTTATTCCGAGGATCTCTCCTGGTCCGCCAATCGGCCCATGACGTTGAAGATTGCTGAACGTATGGGCATGCCGGCCGATAAGTTCCAACTCGATTTCTTTGGCGGAACAATGTTCTGGGTTCGCCCGGAAGCGTTGAAGCCCTTGAGGGACCTGCATCTTGCCGCCGAGATGCCTTACGAGAGCGGGCTGATCGATGGCGACCTCGCGCATGCGGTTGAACGGGTGTTGCCGACTTCGGTCTTGGTGGCGGGCTATAAGCTCGCCGACAGCGAGGGTTACGAGGCGATTCAAGCGCACGGAGGAACGGATGGGATTGCGCATTCGACTGGAGCAGGCCCGCTAGCCGCGTCAGTCCGCGCCTGAGCGCCTCTGGAGTTAGATCGGCCGGACTAACTACTCCGCTGCAGGTGCGTGACCTGACTCGGACGCACCTTCGGTCTGTCTGGCCGTAGGTTCGGCCGGAGAGGGGCGAGCGTCCAAACTAGACCCGGCACCATCCCGCTTCCGATCACCGCCGGACCGAGCGAGCGTTCGTGCGATGGCGAGGCCGATGGCGCCCGACCCGACGGGACCCTCGAGCGACTCATCCGTCAACTCTCCGAGCCCCTCGATCGATAATCTTCGAACGCGTCCGGCCGATAGGCTCAGTTCAGCCGGAATTCCGCGCCGACCGCCCTGAATTCCGCCGGCTTGATAAGACGCGAATGCGCCACAGTCACGGAATGAAGCAGGCCGTCGAGTTCGCGCGTCCAGAAGTCGAGGAATTTCTTGAGTTCTGGGAAGTGCGGATGCAGGTCGTGATGCTGCCAGATGAAGTTCTGCAGGATATCGGGGTGATCGGGCATGCGGTAAAGGATATTAGCTGTCGTCAGCCCAAACCCCTCGAGCTGGCGGCGGAAGTTGGCGGTGGCCATGCGGGCTCTCCTGATTCCCAGAGTGCGATGGTGTCATTCCCAACGCATTCTGGCAATCGTTTGTTCCGCAAAAACTGTGCCAAATCAGTCTGTTAGCAGCAAGATTGCTGAGTGCTAGCGGCTAGAACGCTGAAGCCCGCTAGCCCCTTCCGTTGAAGCGTACGCGGAAGCGCTCACGCCGCCGTTCGCTTCTCGTTGTAGGAGCCGTAGAAGGTCTCGCCGCGCTCGGCCATGCGGACGAGCTTCTCCCCCGGCTCAAATTGCGGACCGTATTTAGCCGCGAGCTCTTTGGTGCGCGCGACGAAGGCCTTAAGCGCCATGCCGTCGACGAAGGACACGGCGCCGCCCGAATAAGGCGCATAGCCAAAGCCGAGGATCGAACCGACGTCGGCCTCGCGCGGATCGGTGACGATGCCCTCTTCCATGCAACGGGCGGCCTCAAGCGCCACGGTGAAGAGGAAGCGATCCTTGAGGTCCTTGACACTGATGGCGTCGGGATCGAGCCGCTTGCCGACGATCTTCGCAAGTCCGGGCCACAGGCTCTTCGGCCCATTCGCCGGGTAGTCATAAAACCCCTTGCCGTTCTTGCGGCCGGAGCGGCCTTCCTTGACCGCCATGGCCTCGATGAGCTTCTCTTGGGCAGGATTGACGGCGTTCGCGCCGAGGTCCGTCTTCGCAGCCTGAAGGATTCTCCAGCTCAGATCGATGCCGACTTCGTCGTTGAGCGCGAGCGGCCCGACCGGCATGCCGGCCATCTTGGCGGCATTCTCGATCATCGCCGGCGGCACGCCTTCCATCACCATTGCGTGCGCCTCCACCATGTAGTTTCCAACGCAGCGGTTGACATAGAAACCGCGGCAGTCATTGACCACGATCGGCGTCTTCTTGATCGCGCGGACGAAATCCATCGCCGTCGCCAGCGCTTTCGCGTCGGTCTTCTCCCCCATAATGATCTCGGTCAGCATCATCTTCTCCACGGGCGAGAAGAAATGCACGCCGATAAATTGCTCTGGCGTGAGCGACGTTTCGGCGAGTGACGTGATCGGCAGCGTCGAGGTGTTGCTGGCGAACACGACGTCGGGTCCGACGACGGCCTGCGCCTTTTTCGTCGCTTCCTCTTTGACCGCGCGATCCTCGAACACTGCCTCAATGATGAGATCGCAGCCCTTAAGCTGAGCATAGTCCGCAGTGGGGGTTATGCGCGCGAGAAGCGCCTCTTTGTCGGCAGTCTTGGCGCGGCCTTTGGCGATCTGGGAGCTGATGAGCTTGTCCGAATAGGCCTTGCCCTTGTCGGCCGATTCCTGGTCGCGGTCGATCAGCACGACATCGAGTCCGGCGTTCGCCGAAACGTAGGCGATTCCGGCGCCCATCAGACCCGCGCCGAGCACGCCGACCTTGCGCAAGTTCGTCGCCGGCACGCTGGCCGGGCGCCGCGCGCCCTTGTTAAGTTCGCCCATGGACAGGAAGAGCGAACGGATCATCGCCGCGGCTTCCTTCGACAACAGGATGTTGGCGAAGTGCTTGCTTTCAACCGCAAGCGCCAGGTCCATCGGCAGCTGCAGGCCCTCGAAGACGCTCGTCAGAACCGCCTTGGCCGCGGGATAATTGTCGTAAGTCTCGCGGCGATAGATGGCGTTGGCCGGCGGCCAGATCATCATGCCCTGAGGCGAAAAAACCTTGCCAGAAGGGGGCCTGAACTTCGGGTCGTCCCAAGGCGCCTTGGCGTTCGAGTTCGCCTTCACCCAAGCCTTGGCGAGCGCGACGATCTGATCGGGCGGCGCGACCTCGTGCACGAGGCCCATCTTCTTCGCCGCGGCGGGGCGGATCTGATCGCCCTTGAGCAGCATCTGCAGCGCGTCCGGTGTGGGCATGAGCCGCGCAACGCGCTGCGTGCCGCCTGCGCCGGGAAAGAGCCCGACCTTGATCTCCGGCAGTCCGACGCGCGCCTTGTCCGCGTCGGCGACGATGCGATAGTGGCAAGCCAGCGCCAGTTCGAAACCGCCCCCCATGCACACGCCGTTGATCGCGGCGACCAGCGGCTTGCCGCAGGTCTCGAGCCGACGGTAGACGAGCGACAATTGCTTCGTTCCGTCGACGAAGGCGCGCATAGCGGCCTCCTTGCCTTCGGCCTTGGCGTGGCGCGCGTACTCCTTGCCCGCGGTCTCGAGCATCGTCAGGTCCGCGCCCGCCGCGAAGCCCTCTTTGCCAGAGGTGAAGACGGCGCCCTTGATCGCTTGGTCGCTAGCGATCTTGTCGGTGATCTCGCCGAGCTCGCGGACGACGTCGGAGTTGATCACGTTCATCGAACGGCCCGGCATGTCCCAGGAAACGAGCGCAATGCCGTCCGCATCCGTCTCGAAACGAAAATTGGTCAGGTTCATGAGAAATCTCCGTCTCGCGATCAGACGCGCTCGATGATCGTGGCGGTGCCCATGCCGCCGCCGATGCACAAAGTGATGAGCGCCGTGCCCTTGCCCGTGCGCTCGAGCTCGTCCAGCGCCGTGCCGAGGATCATGGCGCCGGTCGCACCCAGCGGATGGCCCATTGCGATCGCGCCGCCGTTGACGTTGACCTTGCTGTCATCGAGGTCGAACGCCTGGCGGAAGCGCAGTACGACCGAAGCGAAAGCCTCGTTGATTTCGAACAAGTCGATGTCATCGATCGACATGCCAGAGCGTGCGAGCACTTTTTTGGTTACGTCGACCGGTCCGGTCAGCATGATCGCGGGCTCGGAGCCGATGTTGGCGAAGGCGCGGATTTTTGCGCGCGGCTTGAGGCCCGCTTTCGCGCCCGCCTCGCGCGAGCCCAACAGCACCGCGGCGGCGCCGTCGACGATCCCCGATGAATTGCCCGCGTGATGAACATGGATAATGCGCTCGACGTCCGGATGCGCCTGAACGGCGACCGCGTCGAAGCCGCCCTGCTCGCCCGGAATGACGAACGACGGCTTGAGGGAAGCCAGTGACTGCATGTCCGTGCCAGGGCGCATATGCTCATCGCGGTCCAGCATCGGCAGGCCGTTGACGTCGAGGACCGGCGCGATCGAGTTCTTGAACCGGCCCTCTTTCCAGGCCGCTGCGGCGCGTTTCTGCGACTCGACCGCGTACTCATCGACGTCGTCGCGCGAGAAGCCATATTTCGTCGCCATCAAATCCGCCGACACGCCCTGAGGCATGAAATAAGCGGGAATCGCTAGCGACGGATCAGTCGGCCAAGCGCCGCCGGACGCGCCGATGCCGACGCGGCTCATCGATTCGACGCCCCCTCCGATCGTGAGGTCGTGCTGTCCGCTCATCACCTGAGCGGCGGCGAAATTGACCGAATCGAGGCCCGACGCGCAGAACCGGTTGATCTGCACGCCCGGCACTGTGTCGCCAAAGCCCGCGGCGAGCGCGCCCATGCGGGCGATGTCGCCGCCCGCTTCGCCGACCGGGTCGACGCAGCCCATCACCACGTCATCGACATCAACGGGATCAAGATGGTTGCGATCCTTGATCGCCTTCAACGCTGTCGCGGCCAAATGGAGAGTCGAAGCGGTATGCAGCGAACCGTCGGGTTTGCCGCGTCCGCGTGGCGTTCGTACGTGGTCGTAGATGATGGCTTCGGTCATCGTGTCTCTCCATGCGGCT
>Ga0209624_10002832_pt1 | contig 12613 bp, 11 predicted proteins | sample JacPinW_OM2H0_O1_FD_188565 | JGI IMG/M metagenome (GOLD analysis project Ga0209624, IMG submission 188565) | Forest soil microbial communities from Algoma, Ontario, Canada - Jack Pine, Ontario site 1_JW_OM2H0_O1 (SPAdes) (version 2) | ecosystem: Environmental > Terrestrial > Soil > Boreal... | reverse complement strand
ACCGATGTCGGCCCTTTCCGCAAGGAAGCGGAAAAGTGCGCTCTCGGCTTCCCAGTGCTTTGCATCAGTAGTGTGTCGGGCAATGGGATCAGCGAACTCCGTTCGTCGCTTGTTGTGGGAGAAACCGTTGCCTTGCTCGGTTCTTCAGGGGTGGGCAAATCCACCCTGGTCAATGTGCTCGGCGGAGCTGATCTGCGCGAGACCAGAAGCGTGCGCGAAAATGACGGTAAGGGAAGGCACGCTACAACTGACCGGCACCTCGTACGGCTGCCCTCAGGTGTGCTCCTGATCGACACACCAGGACTCCGCGAGGTGCAACTGTGGGCCAGCGATACAGCGGTCGCACAAACCTTCCCGGAAATCTCCGCGCTCGCGATCCATTGCCGATTTCGCGACTGTCAACACGAGGGAGAGCCCGGATGCGCCGTGGTTGCGGGTATCGCGACGGGACAAATTGACGTGGACAGGCTCGATAGTCTCCGTCGCCTTCGTCGCGAACTGGACCATCTCGATCGGCAGAGCGACCCGCTGTCAGCTAGGCAGCACAAAAACGGGATCAAACGGATCATGCGCGCCCAAGAACAGCAGCAGCGCCACAGGACAAAGCCTTGACAGACCTCTCGTTGGTGGTGCGCAGGGATAATCCGACATGAAGCAGGGAGGAAAAGAAATTCTGGGAGCCAACATGCGATAACTCCCGGTAGTCGGCTAACAGGAGTTATCGAACTTTGCCGCCGCAAAGCAATTCACTCGACTCGTTTCGCCCCGCCCTTCGGCTCTGTGCCTGAAGATTCTTCTACGCCGCAACCGCGGCGCAGGAGCCGGGCGAACCTAAGACTTCGCAACAAGACCTATTTTCAGGTTGTGGGTCAGTCTGATTTCCACAAGGCTCCAGCGCGTCCATGACAAAGCGGATTGACAAGGGCCTTATGCTGAAAACACTCAGCGAAAAGATAACTGCATGACAACATTCAAAACCATCTGGTTTGTAGTAATGATTCTTGGATTTGCGGTTTGTGGTTGGCTGTGCGTATTTAGGACGGACATGCTGGTGATGTGGGGACGGAAGAACGCGAAAACGAAATTCGCATGGTCTCCGTTTTCAAGCATACCGACGAAGCCTCGGTACCCCACGTACATTCGTTGCGCTGGAATATTCTTTGGGCTTTTCTCAATCGCCATCATTTACGCAGTGGTTGTCCTCCATTTCCGTTAGCCTGTGGAAATCACACTGACCCAACACCTATTTTCACGATGCCCTTGTCAATTAGAGCCAAATTTGGATGTGTAAGGGGTGAGCGCGCAATGTAGAGAGTTCCCCAAATCGAGCGATTGCGTTAGCAGGTAATTCGTAGCCTTAACGGGCGGTTCCTGCGAGATGCCGCAACCAGCGGTCAGAAATCTGCGTCCGTCCTCCTATTTTGTGATCTGGCTTTTAGAAATAAGTGAGCCAGACGTCGTTGCGGCGTTGCTTCAGGCCTGCGAACCAGCGGCACAGTCGATAAAGCGCAAGCACCACGAGGAGATGTGTCTACCAAGCCCGGAGCGTGAAAAGCGATTTCATTACTAGCCCCAAGGTGTGCGATGGACCAGCGTAATATGTAATCGCCATCCCCATGTATTTTTAGAACTTCGATTAAGCCGATGGCTTGCCGGTCATTCCAGCTTGGTTCCATCCGGGCCAGTTTGAATGGCAAATGATCACATCGACTGTTCGTTTTCGGCCAGCGAGTTTCGATTCCGGACAACGATCGCGTTGCCGATCGCCACCCTGGAACTGAACTTACTTATGAATCAGTGACTTGAAGTTGGGAGCGTTTTGGCTGGCTGCCTGCATCGTTCCAAGCAGATGGCAGCTCGTGCAGAGACCGGTCAAAGGAGACCTGTGATGAATCTCAAAGCTTTTTCCAGTGCACCCGGAGATGCCGGAGGATTCTTGTTCCGATCCATTGCTCGCGTCGTGGTTGCTGTTGGCATGGTATTCGTTTCCGTCCTGGCGTCCTCGGCCAACGCTCAACAAGGCATGCCTAATCCGACCACGAAGCCGAATCCGCTGACAACGACGATATCCATTTTTCGTAGCAACATGCAGGACAAGATCATGAAGTCGGCGGACGCGATGCCAGAGTCCAAGTACAGCTACCGGCCGACGAAGGACGTTCGCTCGTTTGCCGAGATTCTGACTCATGTGGCGGATATATCCTACACATTGTGTTCAAACGTCAAGGGTGGAGCGAACCCCGTCTCGGCTACCGCGAAGGTCTCGAAGACCGAGATCACGGCCTACCTCAAAGGCTCGTTCGATTACTGCGACGGCGTGTACTCCGGGTTCACCGATGCGCACCTCAATGACCCGGCGGACTTCTTTGGCGCCAAGACGAACAAGATGTTCATTTTGACGCAAGTCGGAAATCATGACGCCTTGCATTACGGCAATCTCGTCACGTATCTGCGTATCAATAGCCTCGAGCCGTCCGGGGGTTGGTTTTGATGGCCCAGCGTCGCCCGCGTCCCACTCAGCGATTTCGCATCGGCCGATCCTGCGCCGTGTCGGTATCCGAGTGCGCGCGGGCTAGCTTTGTGCGTGGCGCGGTCGAGTGCTAACCATTGTCTCGAGATGCGCGGGAGGCACTGACTGATCTGCTCCAGCGGTCATTTCGCAGACCGAAAAGCCAAGCCTTCAGTTCAGACAGCAGACGAGATAGCTTTGGCAACTCTTTCACAAGTTCTGAGGCCACCTGTCAATTGATTAATCTTGCAGTTGGGAGTGGATTGCGATGGATCAGCGTGGATTTGCGTCACAGTCCCCGAGCAAATGGAGCCGGGAAAATGGGTGAATCCAAACTCAACCTCTTGCAAGGCACCCTGGACGTCATCGTTCTGCAAATCCTCGCCGCCATTAGCACGCAGCACGGCTACAGCATTGCCCGAGGCATTGAACAGGTCCGCGGAGAGCAGCTGGCGCTTAACCCGGGAACTTTGTATCCCTTGCTTCTTCGGTTGGAGCAGGGGGGGGCGATGGGGTCGGAGTGGCCTTCAGAGAACAATCGCCAAGCGCGCTTTTACCGGCTGACGTGGGTGGGGCGCAATCAGTGGCAGGCCGAGCTGGCGAGCTGGCATCAGACTGCAGATATCATCGCGCGGTTCCTGGCGATCAATATGGAGACGCCGCTATGAAACTGCTGCGACGATTGGTTATGCGCATTCGGAACATGGCCTCGCGGCAGAGCGGGCAAGAGCGGTTTCTGGAGGAGATGGAACAGCATCTTATCCGCCTGACTGAGGAGAACGTGCGGTGGGGAATGTCGCCAGAGGAGGCCCGGCGGCAGGCGGTGTTGAAATTCAGCGCTGCCGGGGCGGTTCGCGAGCAATGTCACGCCGAGAAGAGTCTGCTGCTGATTGAGAGTGCAGCGCAGGACGTGCGTTATGCGGCGCGGATCCTACGCAGAAGCTGGGGTTTTACGGCAATCGCGGCGACATCTCTGGCGCTGGCCATCGGCGCAAACACGACGATCTTCTCGGTGATGAAGCACGTGTTACTCGAACGGCTCGAGGTGCCGCATGCCGACCGGCTCCGGCTACTGCACTGGCACGGAGACAGGAATGTTGCAGTAAACAACATATGGGGCATTCCGGACCCCGGTTCGGGCGGTCTGGGCGGGACCTCGTTTTCTTATCCGGCATTCGAGGAACTGCGTCGCGACAACCGCGTGCTCGAGGATCTGTTCGCGTTCAAGGACTTGGGAACAGTGAACGCGACGATCGAAGGAAATGCGCAGGTTGTGCAGGTGGAGGCGGTAAGCGGGAACTTTTTCGACCAGATGCAGGTACAGCCGGAGCTTGGCCGCCCGGTGCAGGCGCCGGATGACCGCAGTGGCGCCCCGCCGGTTGCACTGATCAGCGCAGGCCTGTGGGCACGGGCGTTTGGGTCATCCCCGCTGGTGCTCGGGCGCACGGTCAAGTTGAACATGGTTCCGGTGACGATTATCGGTGTGACACCGCGGGGATTCACGGGCGCCAAAGGCGCGCAATCAGCCCAGGACTTTTTTATTCCGCTGAGCGCACAGCCGCTTGTGGCGCCGTGGGGCAGAAAAGGATCGCTGATTGGGGATTCGAGCCCGGAGGTGTGGTGGCTGAACATCATGGGCCGGGCCAAGCCAGGGGTCTCGGACGCGGCCGTGCAGGCGGCCCTGGATGCGCCTCTGGAAGCGCTGGTGCGCGCGAACCTGCAGCCAGGCGCGAGCAGGACGATCCCGCGGCTGGCTGTGCAGGACGGAAGCCGGGGACTGTTTGTGTCGAAGCAGACGTTTGCGAGGCCGGTGAGCGTACTGATGGGCGTGGTGGCTCTGGTGCTGCTGCTGGCCTGCTCGAATATCGCCAGCCTGCTGCTCGCGCGGTCAACGGCGAGGCAGCGCGAAATTGCAATGCGGATGGCGCTAGGAGCAGGACGGGCACGGGTTTTGCGCGGCATGCTGACAGAGAGTCTACTGCTCTCCGCGCTGGGCGGGATCCTCGGTGTAACGCTGGCGTTTGCCGGTTGCCGCATCTTGCCTGCTTTGCTCGTGGATCCCTGGAAGCCATCGGACTTCACGATGCCGCTGGACTGGGTGGTGCTTTTGTTCACGGGCGGAATTACGATCGCGGGCGGGCTGCTGTTCGGGATTGTGCCGGCGTGGCTGGCAACGCGCAGCGATGTGGGAGCCTCGTTGAAGTCGGCGACGCGCACAAGCACGCGACGGCTCATAGGACTTGGCGGGAAGGCCGTCGTCGGGTTTCAGGTGATGTTGTCGACGGTGCTGGTCATTGGCGCGTTTTTGTTTGTCGAGACACTGTGGAATCTGGCGCGAGTGAATCCGGGATTCAGGACCGATCACTTGGTGATTTTTGCGATTGTGCAGCCCGGGTCGCGGTATCCCGCGCCGAATGACCTGGATCTGCACCGCAGGATTGAAGAGCGGCTAAGGGTGCTGCCGGGGGTCGACGCGCTGACGCTTTCGGAGGTGGCGTACATCTCGGACAGCATGGAAAACACAAACTTTCTCCCGGAAGGAGAACGGATCGATCCGGGCAAGGATCAGTCGGCGTGGAATAACGCGGTGGGCGCGGGGTTCTTTCGCACCATGGGAATCCCGATCCTGGTGGGGCGGGACTTCAATGCGAACGACGTAGCAGCGGCGCCGAAGGTCGGCATCCTGAGCGAGAGCCTGGCACGCCGGGCATTTCCGGGGCAGAACCCGATCGGCAAACATTTCCTTGCGCATTTCCATCCGCTGGAAGGCAAGCCGGGTGACCTGATTGAAGTGGTAGGGGTGTGCGGCGACACGCGCTACTGGTCGCTCAAGGAGGACCCGAGCGGCGTGTTCTACCAGCCGTACTTGCAGACGCCGAACCTCGATTTTGGCGCGACATATGAAATACGGACGAGCCTGAGTTCGGGGGCCATTGTACCGTCGCTCCGCAAGGCGGTGCAGGCCATCGATCCGGATTTGCCGCTGCAGGATATCCGCACACAACAGGAGCAGATTGACGCGTCGATGCAGCAGGAGCGGATAATTGCTGCCCTGACGGCATCGTTCGGTATGCTGGCGCTCGTGTTGGCATGCGTGGGCGTATATGGCGTGATGGCTTACTCTGTGGCGCAACGGAGAAGCGAGATCGGGATCCGGATGGCACTGGGCGCGCTGCCGCGGCAGGTGCTGATGATGGTGCTGCGCGAGGGAACGTGGATTTCGGCGGCGGGCATTGCATGCGGCATTGGGGCGTCGATTATTTCGGCGCGGCTGGTGCAGTCGCTACTTTATGGGCTGAAGGCAAACGATCTGGTTGTGCTTGCGGGGGCGGCGTTGTTGTTGGTGTTGGTGGAACTCGCGGCAAGTTGGATTCCGGCGAGTCGTGCTGCTGCGGTGGAACCAATGCAGGCTCTTCGACAGGAGTGAGCTTCGACTATCGCAAACCGGCCGAAGCGCTCATCGACTTAAGGCTAGGCAGCGTTCCAACAACTAGTACTGGTGTGATTACGCCAACCATCGTATTCACGCTGCGACCTTGGCGCCCGCCGTTTTCACTCGTCCCGTAGAGCGACTCCGAAACACTGTACTGGAGCAGTGCCAGGAAAAAAGCAAATACCGTGCAGTACGCCATCGAACCACAGAATTCAGTGCTGATCTACACCAGAGGAAAGCAGTTGCCAAAGCTCGATCATTTCCCAGAAGTGCTGGCATCCTGACTGCTCGTTAGCGTCTGCACCTTCGCCAGCATCACATCCAGCGCTGCACGCGGATAGAGCTTACCACCGAGCACAACCGCTTGAATCGAGCGCGTATTATGAATGTCGGTGAGCGGGTTCTTATCGAGTAAAACAAGATCGGCAGTCTTGCCAACCTCAATGGTTCCGCGGCGGTCAAGTTGCCCCATAAACTCAGCTGCATTTCGAGTGGCGGCCTGGAGAGCGGCAAGCGGAGATAGTCCGGCATCGACCAGCAGCGCGAGCTCATCATGGATGCCGAAGCCGGGGAAGCACTGCGGATTCATGGTGTCAGTGCCGGCGAGGATGGGGACGCCCGCCCGGTACATGAGCCCGACAAGCTTCTTGGATTCGTCAAATTGAAGCCTATTCAATTTGGCAATCGCGGCCCGAGGCTCGGGAGGAACGTTTTTGTAATAGCCGGCATCCCATTTCGCTCGCACCTCTCTGCTCAAATATTTCAATCGTGGGTCATTCGCGGGCAGCGGATCGTCGATCAGCGCTCGCAGCAAAGTGAGAGTGGGACATTGCCAGGTTCTATTCTTCACGAACAGGGCAAACAAGGACTGGGCGGTAGCTTCGTCAAAAGTTTCAACGACGCGCATGTTAAGGCGTATGATGCTTTTCCCTGAGTCGATCTTTCCCGCCATCGTCCCGCCCGGCGCCCGGAACAATGCTTCCTGCTGCTGCATCTCCGAATCGATCGACTTTTCTTCTTTTGAGCAGCCGTCAGCGACGCGTGTCAGATGCTCAATGCTTTTCTGGCCAGCGTCGGATGCTTCTGCAGCGGTCACCGATTCCGGAACATGTCCTTCGAATGGAATACGACACTTGTTGGCCTCGTCGGCGATGGCGAAGTAGGAGTTGCGGGATAACCTGCTATAGACCTTGATGAAGTCTGCACCACGCTCCCGCTGTTGTTCCACTACTTCGCGCCCTTGAGCTTCATCGGTGACAACAATGGATTCGGGCCAGACGGGATTTGGACCATCGATGATGGGACTGCCGAGGTAGATGGTCGGCGATGGATCTTCGTTGGAAGCATGCGCAGCGCGCCACGCATGGGCGTCAGGCGGACCTGACATGTCCCGCACGCCGACAACTCCGTTAGCCAGAAAAAGAAGGCGGCTCCAGGGAGCGCGGGCGTCTGACGCGCCGTGGACATGCATATCCCACAAGCCAGGGATGAGAAACTTGCCTGTGCCGTCGATGACTACGGCTTTTCTTGGGATATGTGTCTTTCTCCATGGACGAACTGCAACGATGCGATCGCCATCTGCGATCACCGTCATGTTAGGCTCGAGGCCACGGCCAGTGGCGTCAATCACTGTCACGCGTTTGATCGCAAGCGATTGAGACCAGGAGCAGGAGACGAATAGAGTGAACAGGAGAATCAGATGCAGGCCGCAAGCTGGGAGGGATCGCGACAAAGGCCGTAAGTATTCGCGCGCAAATTGCGGAGTTAGAGAGCGAGTGATTTGACACTTCATTCGTGCTTGCGAGTATAGACAATTTCATGCTTCCAGCGGCGCTGGGGATTGATCACCTCGCGCCCGCTTTGGGAGACATTTTCAATCGCCGAAGTCTGCGTCTGGAGCCTTGCGGGATCGGCATTGAGTTGAGCAAGGACCTCCGTCAGAGCTGAGGCGGAGGGTGGGATGGACGGAGCGGTACACTCATCATACCTTGGCGTGCCGCGTTTCATGGCTCGCTCTGGTGCCCCTCTGTGCGCGGTGGCTGTTTCATCCAACGCGTGCGGCTCTGGACCGAGTGAATTCCCGCATCAGAATGACAACCGGTGCAACGTTTCAGAATAATGTTCTGTCCCTCCAAAGGGGAGGCTGGGTCGAAAGCGTCCATTCCATGAGTGTTGAAGGTGGCGAACTCGGTTTCGGTGGGTCCGACCGCGACCAGACCGCCGTCACGTCTCGCAAACAGCTCAGGTCGGCTCATCCTGAACTCAAAGAAATCCATGGCTAGATGGGCCGTTGATGTAGTTCATGTGCCGTGTTCCGGGAGTGATCGCATGGTAGACAAGGAGGTGCCCGATGTCTGGGCGACAGAGTTGTTGGACATTCCAAGCGCGCATAGGCATATGAGCCCTGCCTTCACCTAGTTCGCGATCATAAAATCTCCAAACGGTTTCTTACTTTGTGATGACACGCGGTTTTGGACGGGGTCATTTGTTTCGTTTCTGCTCGGGCAGAATTGAATCTATGGATCTAGGGCAAGAACCTGTATCCAGCGCAATGGACGGTATGAAAGTGCTTGGGGTAGGCAGGTTCTGATTCTAGTTTTTTGCGTAACCTAAAAATGTGGTTATCGACGGTCCTTGTAGACGGATAGTTGTCGTATCCCCACACTTCATTGAGTAGCTCGTCCCGTGAGATCACCCTCCGCGGGTTCTTAATCAGATACACCAGGGTTTTGAATTCTTTACGTGTGAGAGTAACCGGCCGACCGTTACAATGAATTTCCATCGTCGAGAAACATCCCTTTACTCCGCCAAACTCAAACGTGTCTGTGGCGGTGGAATTCATCAGCCAGGCCTTCGCTGCATCCAGCGGTAAGCAGGCATTCCTGGTGTCGATGAGGTCAGTGACGACATTATTCGGCTCCAGCTTTCTCTGGATCGCCTCATCCTTGAAAGCTGATTTCGGAACAAGCACGATCACCGGGATGAAATGCGACAGCCTACGAAAGCCTTCCGGAATGTCAACAGCTGGCAAGGAAGCCAGCCTTTCATCGAGGAATCGAATCGCGTTTGCATTTGGATACGTCTTGGACTGTGCAAAAGGAGAAAGTGCGTCCTTGATTGCTGTTGTCATAGAAATTCCTCTTTAGTACCGTGCGGAGGCCCACAGCAGTGCCGGTTCGATGTTCTCTCGAATGAAGGCTTCTAGTGCAGCCCCTCTTAGGTTGCCAGGCGACGCGCTATCACCGACCCCGATGAGCCTGAGCCACGGACCATGAAGTCGTATTGCGGCTTTAGATTAGACCTGAGCTTCTGCTGATTGATACGAACGCGGTCCGCGAAATCTGCCGCTGATTGTTTTCCATGATTCAAACTCATCTCAATGCTCCTTCCCCGTCTTCGCGATTTCGCATCATCCAATGGACGACGCCGAAGACCTTTTTGCCATGGTGTTCGAACAGTTCTCCAAAGGGAACTCTTCTTCTTCCACTCTTCGCGGCTGCTGTCAACTGCTGCTCGATCCTGGCTCGAAGATCGCTAACCTCTGAGGTATCGTCGTGCGCCGATAATGATGTAATCACCGCCACGATTGACTTCCTCTCTCAAACCGGAGCCCTACGATAGTGCCGGCTCGTTCTTTCAATCCTTTTCTCTATTCATCCACTCGCGGACGTACGCCGGACAGTTCTCAAGCGTCATGCCCTCTGCCTCGCAACCCCTTAGAAACCTCACTGCGTCGCGGTCCGCCAGCCTCACGTCTCGCAAATCCAGAACGATGTTTCGGTAGTCGCGATCACAAAGCCCCTTCAGCTCCGGAACGTGCTCCGCCTCCATACGTCCACTTAGGGTGAACACCGTGAATCTCTGCCTCGTTGATCTCTCGATTCTCAACGTCATCGCTTATCGTCGCGAAGTTCTGCATTGCCGCCATCCCGGCCTGACGTAAGTGGAGATGCAATGCAGAGGCCACATGCAACATATTGAGAACAGGCGGTTAACGCTAGCGGTCGGATGACGGAACTCCGGCAAGTGCCGGATTTCCGGGAATTGAAAGGAAGAGGAACCCTTTACGACTTAGAGATAAACCTGTGTTTGTTGATCCGCAGTTGCTTAATTTTCGTGTCCAGCGTCGATCGGGGAATTCCGAGTTTCGCTGCCGCACCTTCAGGGCCGGCGACTTTCCCTTTGCTTTCAGCTAGGGCCGTTTCAATCATTTTTCTCTCCTGATTCTGGAGAGTATCTGGCAAAGGACCTGCTAATTCCAGCCGGGGTGGCTGCACGCTCGCCAGCCAGGCCTTTTCGATCCAAAAAGTGTTGCCGCTGCACAAGATCACCGATCTTTCAACAATGTTTTGCAACTCGCGGATATTTCCCAGCCAGGGATACGATTGGCACAACTCTAGTGTCTTGTTGTCGATCTTGCAGATTTGTTTTCCGATTTTTTCCGCGTAGCGCTTTACGAAATACTCCACCAACATCGGAATATCCTCCTTCCGCTTGCGCAGAGGAGGTACCTCAATCGGGAAAACGTTAAGCCGGTAAAACAAGTCGGCTCGAAACGCTCCCGCGGCAATGGCCGCCGATAAATCACGATTGGTTGCGGCTATGACGCGAACGTCGGTGGTAAGACTTCGGTTACCTCCCACTCGTTCGAACTGCCGCTCTTGAAGTACTCGGAGCAATGTTATCTGGGTCTCTGCAGGAAGATCGCCCACCTCATCTAGAAAAATCGTACCGGAATGTGCCAGCTCAAAACGGCCCTGGCGGCGCTGCACCGCGCCGGTGAAGGCGCCTTTCTCGTGACCAAACAGCTCCGACGCGATTAAGGAGGAAGGAATCGACGCACAGTTTACGCTAATGAACGCGTGGCCAGAACGTTGCGAGTGCTTGTGTATGGCGCGAGCAATCAATTCCTTTCCGGTGCCGGTTTCGCCGGTAATAAGCACCGTGGATTCGGTGGGCGCCACTTTCACAATGCTGGAGAGCACGGTTTGCAGGGCCGGTGACGAGCCCACAATGTCCTCAAACATGAATGCCTGATCGATTTGCTCCCTCAGCGCGAGGTTTTCGTCACGCATCCGCTCTTCGGCTTGCTTGCGATCGTCGATATCCATCCCAGTCGCATACCAGCGAATAATCTGTCCCTGGTCGTCGCGAAGAGGATTGTAGCGGACAAGAAACCAGCGGTATTTACCGTCTTTCCCAAGCTCTCGTTGCTCAATTTCAAAAGGCTCACCACGTGCGAGTGCCTTACGGCGCTCCTCGGGGAGCCTTTCCACATCCTCCGGGTGGAAGATCCGCGCGGGAAGGTCTTCTCTCTGCACGTCCTCCAAAGTGAGACCGATATAATCGAGCACTGTCTGATTTGCATAAAGGGCTGTCCCATCGGGGCGCAACACGTAAATATAACTGGCGATGGCGTCGGTCATCCGCCGAAGCTCGGTTTCCTCCGCCTTTAGTTGCTCAAAAGCAGTCTGCAGAGCCGCTCTCGCTTCGTGCTGCTCGGTGACATCCATCGCCGTACCGACTAATTCAATGACATCACCGGTTGCATTCACTACGGGGTGTCCGACCACATGAATGTACTTGGCCGCGCCGTTTGGCAGAAGAAGCCTATAGTCGGCCTCAAAGTCAGTTCTGTCCTGAATGGCCTGCTCGATCACACGTGTGTAATAACGCGCGTCCTCCGGGTGCAGCCGCCGGCCTACTTCCATGTAAGATGGTGGTGTGGGACCTGGGTCGAAGCCGAAGATGCGGTACATCTCTTTCGACCAATAGGAAGAGTTCCAGCCGAACCTTGGGAGCGCGGCAAGCTCTTCACCGGCCTCACGCTGCGCGTTTTCCATCTGAGGGACTCGCACCGCCCAACTGCCTGTGTGGGTTAATTTCTGTGCTTCGGCTAAATAACCCTCACTCCGCTCTAGAGCTTCTGTCCGCTGATTTATTTCCTCGAAAGCTCTCTCCAACTCCGCTCTGGCCTTCCACTGTTCAGTCACATCCATGACGGTGCCGACGACCTCGTCGCCTGACTCAATCACCGGGTGAGCGATAGAGTGGAGGTGCTTTATCGTTCCATCTGGAAGCACGATTCTAAAATCTATCTCAGAATCCGCCCACTCCTTCTGCGTGGACGCCATTCTTTTCTTTCTCTGCTCGAACTTTGGTCGATCGTCGGGGTGAACCCTCTCAAAAAAGTCCCATGTGGGGTAAGTCATCTTCTCGGGATCGTAGCCATAAATGCGAAAGACCTCTTGCGACCAGAACAGAGCGTCGGTACGCACATTCCAAACCCAACTACCCGTGTGGGTCAATTTCTGTGCTTCCGCCAAATAAGCCTCACTCCGTTGTAGAGCTTCTTCGGCGCGTTTGCGTTCTGTCACATCCACGTCGGTACCAACGTATTCGATAATATTTCCGGTTTCATCGAGAACTGGGTGTCCGATCCCCTGGATGTGCTTTACCGTGCCATCAGTCAGCACGATCCTGTAATCTTGCACAAGATCAGCTTTCGCGCCTAATGCCTTGTCGACTCGTTCGTTAAATCTGTCGCGATCTTCCGGGTGTACCAGTCGAAGGAACTCTTCCCGATCTGGGAGGTTGCTTCTTTGAGGATCTAATCCAAAGATTTGTCGCATTTCCTCGGACCAGTAAATGCACTTCTCAGTTTTAGGGTC
>Ga0209624_10002831_pt1 | contig 12616 bp, 9 predicted proteins | sample JacPinW_OM2H0_O1_FD_188565 | JGI IMG/M metagenome (GOLD analysis project Ga0209624, IMG submission 188565) | Forest soil microbial communities from Algoma, Ontario, Canada - Jack Pine, Ontario site 1_JW_OM2H0_O1 (SPAdes) (version 2) | ecosystem: Environmental > Terrestrial > Soil > Boreal... | reverse complement strand
TCGGCGATGCGCGGCGGCGAATCCGCCCGCTTTTTGTTGTTGTTGCCGTTCTGGCGAACCAATTCTGATCGACCTTTCCGTGCGGTGCCCCCAACGCGCGGGCGGACAGGATCGTGACGAGAATCCTACCTCACGCCCGGAAGGCCGAAGCGCGAAAAGAAAATTCGACTCGGCGGCGAATCTGTTGATCACGTGGATAACTCGCGCCGAATCGGCGCGTGGGGGATAACTCGCGCGGCCCGTGCCGCGGCGCGCCGGAAATCAGAGCGCGTTCGATACGATGTTGAGCACCGATTTGAGCTTGAGCTGGAGGCTGTTCAGCGCGCCGATGATGACGATGGCGACCAGCGACGAAACCAGCCCGTATTCCAGGGCCGATACGCCGGTTTCGTCACGCCACAGGTTCCGCAGAAAGCCCAAGCCAAGCCTCCCCGCCGATGATTGGATTTCTTGTTCCGGTTGTAACGCACAACTATCAACAAATTACTAACCATGCCAAAGGCTTGCAGGCGGGGCTGGGGGCTGCGATCGGGCCGTCGGCTTGGCCGCATCCCGGCGGCAGGAAATGGGCCAGACTCGGGCCCTAACCGCTTCAAAAACCCCAGGAATTTGGGGTCTTGGCGGCGCAGGCGGTGTTGCACGGCGATGGGGGTTGGGGCAAGCTGGCGCCGCTATCGCCCAAGCCTCGCAACACCAAGACCAAGACGAGGCGCAACCAGGGAGGCCGCGATGATATCGCGACGGGCCGGTTCAGGAACGGGCATGGCCGGCGGCGTAGCGCAAGCCACGGCGGCGGAGAGGTTACGCGATTTGGCGCGGCGTTGCCGCGAGTTGGCGGAGCTGACGGCGGTGCCCGAAGTGACGCGCGAACTCGAACGCATCGCCGCGGCGCTTGAGGCCGAGGCGGGTGACGGCGAACACGACTGAACGAACGGAAGCGGCGCGCGGGCCGGAATTCGTGATGCGGGAGTGCAGACCGGTGTCGGTAGCGTCGTAGGCAGGGGGAGAGTTCGGTTTGCAGCCCACCGATATCGGCGCGCCCGATTACTTTCATAAAGTCGTCGACTGCCAATGGGCCTGTCCGGCGCATACGCCGGTGCCGGAATACATCCGGCTGATCGCGGCGGGGCGTTACGGCGACGCCTACATGGTCAATTGGCACTCCAATGTCTTCCCCGGAATCCTGGGCCGCACCTGCGACCGCCCCTGCGAGCCCGCCTGCCGGCGCGGCCGGGTGGAGAAGGAACCGGTGGCGATCTGCCGCCTGAAGCGCGTGGCCGCCGACAACAAGAACGACATCAGCGGCCGCTTGCCCAAGGCGCCCGCCCAGGGCAACGGCAAGCGCGTGGCGCTGATCGGCGCCGGGCCGGCCTCGCTCACCGTGGCGCGCGACCTGGCGCCGCTGGGCTACCACCTCGTCCTTTATGACGGCGATCCCAAGGCCGGCGGCATGATGCGGACTCAGATCCCGCGTTTCCGCCTGCCCGAAAGCGTCACCGACGAGGAGATCGCCTACATCACCGGCATCGGCGGCATCGAGCTGCGCCTGGGAAGCCGCATCGACAGCCTGAAGGCGCTGTTGACCGAGGATTACGACGCCATCTTCGTCGGCTCGGGCGCGCCGCGCGGCCGCGAGCTCGACATCCCGGGCCGGAAAGAAGCCAAGGCCAACATCCATATCGGCATCGATTGGCTGTCCAGCGTTTCCTTCGGCCATGTCGACAAGATCGGCAAGCGCGTGATCGTGCTGGGCGGCGGCAACACCGCGATGGATTGCTGCCGCACCTCGCGCCGCTTGGGCGGCGAGGAGGTTAAGGTGATCGTGCGTTCGGGCTTCGAGGAGATGAAGGCGAGCCCGTGGGAAAAAGAAGACGCGATGCACGAAGACATCCCGATCATCAACTTCCTCGTGCCCAAGGCTTTCACCCACGACAACGGCAAGCTGACCGGCGTCACCTTCGAGAAGGTCAAGGCCGAGTACGACGCCAAGGGCAAGCGCAGCCTGGTTCCGACCGGCGAGCCCGACCCGCATTACGCCTGCGACGACGTGCTGGTGGCGGTGGGCCAGGAGAACGCCTTTCCCTGGATCGAGCGCGACATCGGCATCGCTTTCGACAAATGGGGCATGCCCGAGGTCGATCCCAAGACCATGCGCTCGAGCCATCCCAAGATATTCTTCGGCGGCGACGCCGCCTTCGGCCCCAAGAACATCATCTGGGCGGTGGCGCACGGCCACGACGCCGCGATCTCGATCGACAAGCTGCTGCACGGCGAGGACGTATCCCAACGCCCGGCGCCGCAGGTGGCGCTTTCGAGCCAGAAGATGGGCATCCATGAATGGAGCTACGACAACGACATCTCCAACGACCTGCGCTACCGGGTGCCGCTCCGGGACAAGGCGCTCGCGCTGAAAAACGTCAAGCTCGAGGTCGAGCTGGGCTTCGACCAGAAGCTGGGCTATCTCGAGGCCGAACGCTGCCTCAATTGCGACGTGCAGACGGTGTTCAACGCGCCGTTGTGCATCGAGTGCGACGCCTGCGTCGATATCTGCCCGATGGATTGCATCACCTTCACCGCCAACGGCGAGGAAGGCGATTTGCGCCAGCGGCTCAGCGCGCCGGCCACCAACGCGGCGCAGGAGATCTACGTCTCGGGCGCGCTCAAGACCGGCCGCATCATGGCGAAGGACGAGGACGTCTGCCTGCATTGCGGCCTGTGCGCCGAACGCTGTCCCACCGGGGCGTGGGACATGCAGAAATTCCTGTTGGACATGACATTGGCCGGACCCGCATGCCGAACCCGATAAGCAGCGTCAATGACTTCGTCGTCAAATTCGCCAACGTCAACGGTTCGGGCTCGGCCTCGGCCAATCTGCTGTTCGCCAAATCGGTGCTGCGCATGGGCGTGCCGGTGGCGACGCGCAACATCTTTCCCTCGAATATCCAGGGCCTGCCGACCTGGTACGAGGTGCGCGTGTCCGAAGCCGGGCATTTGGGCCGGCGCGGCGGCGTCGACCTGATGGTGGCGATGAATCCGCAGACCTGGGCGCAGGACGTGGCCTCGATCGACCCCGGCGGCTACCTGTTCTACGATTCGACCAAGCCGATGCCGCCGTCCAAGTTCCGCGACGACATCAACGTCGTCAGCATGCCGCTGACCGAGATCTGCAACCAGAAATACACCGATCCGCGCCAGCGCCAGCTGTTCAAGAACATCATCTATGTGGGCTCGCTGGCGGCGCTGTTGGGCATGGAATTGCCGGCGATCGAGAAGCTGATCGGCGAGCAATACCAAGGCAAGGAAAAGCTGCTGGCGCCGAATATCGAGGCGCTGCATCTGGGCCACGATTACGCGCTGCAGCATCTCCAGCCGATCGGCCTCAAGGTCAAGCGCGCCACCGCGGTGGGCGACCGCATCTTCATCGAAGGCAACGCCGCCGCCGCGCTGGGAGCGGTCTATGGCGGCGCCACCGTGGCGGCGTGGTATCCGATCACGCCTTCGACCTCGATGGCCGAGGCGTTTCAGCGCCATTGCCGGCGCTTCCGCGTCGATCCGGTGACCGGCAAGAACCGCTACGCCATCGTCCAGGGCGAGGACGAACTGGCCTCGATCGGCATCGTCATCGGCGCGGCGTGGAACGGCGCGCGCGCCTTCACCTGCACCTCGGGGCCGGGCATTTCGCTGATGCAAGAATTCCTCGGGTTGGCCTATTTCGCGGAAATTCCGGCGGTGGTGTTCGACGTGCAGCGCGCCGGGCCGTCGACCGGCATGCCGACGCGCACTCAGCAGGCCGATATTCTCGCGGCCGCCTATGCCAGTCACGGCGACACCAAGCACGTGCTGCTGTTCCCGGAAGACCCGCATGAATGCTTCGAGATGGGCGCGCTCGCCTTCGATCTCGCCGACCGCCTGCAGACGCCGGTGTTCTGCATGCTCGATCTCGACATCGGCATGAACGAATGGCTGTCCAAGCCCTTCGCCTGGGACGACGCCAAGCGGCTCGACCGCGGCAAGGTGATGAGCGCCGCCGATCTCGACCGCGCCAAGGAGTTCGGCCGTTATCTCGACGTCGACGGCGACGGCATTCCCTATCGCACATATCCCGGCACGCATCCGACCAAGGGCTCGTATTTCACCCGCGGCACCTCGCGCGACCGCTATGCCAAGTACACCGAGGAAGGCCCGGCCTATGTCGACAACATGCAGCGGCTGCTGCGCAAGTTCGAGACCGCGAAGAAGCTGGTGCCGGCGCCGGTGCGCGCCGACGCCAAGCAGAAGACCCGGCGCGGCGTGATTTATTTCGGCTCGACCTCGGCGGCGATGCGCGAGGCGCTCGGCGTGCTCGAAGGGCAGGGGATTCACCTCGATGCGCTGCGCGTGCGCGCCTTCCCCTTCGCCAAGGAGGTGCTCGATTTCATCGCCGCGCATGAACAGGTGTTCGTGGTCGAGCAGAACCGCGACGCGCAGCTGCGCACGCTCATCGTCACCGAGGGCGGCGTCGATCCCGCCAAGCTCGTTCCCGTGCTGCATTACGACGGCACGCCGATCACCGAACGATTCATCACCGGCGCGATCTCGCAGCTGCTGCGCGCCGAGAAGCCGCTGAGGGAAGTCGCATCATGACCTATATCGTCAAGCCCAAGCTCCATCATCCCGGCCTGCCGACCAACAAGCTCGGCTTCACCCACCGCGACTATGAAGGCGCGGTGTCGACGCTGTGCGCCGGCTGCGGCCATGATTCGATCAGCGCCGCGATCATCCAGGCCTGCTTCGATCTCTCGCTCGAGCCGCACCGCATCGCCAAGCTGTCGGGCATCGGCTGCTCGTCGAAGACGCCCACGTATTTCCTCGGCAATTCGCACGGATTTAACTCTGTCCATGGACGTATGCCGTCGGTGCTGACCGGCGCCAACCTCGCCAACCGTGATCTCATCTACATGGGCGTATCGGGCGACGGCGACAGCGCCTCGATCGGCCTGGGCCAGTTCGCCCATGTGCTGCGGCGCGGCGTCAACATGGTCTATATCGTCGAGAACAACGGCGTGTACGGCCTCACCAAGGGCCAGTTCTCGGCCACCAGCGACAAGGGCTCGAAATCGAAGCGCGGCGCCTTGAACATGGACGAGCCGATCGACCTGATCGGCATGGCGTTGCAACTGGGCGCGACCTTCGTCGCGCGCAGCTTCTCCGGCGACAAGGCGCAGCTGGTGCCGCTGATCGCCGGCGCCATCCGCCACCACGGCTCCGCCTTCATCGACGTGATCAGCCCGTGCGTCGCCTTCAACAACCACGCGGGCTCGACCAAGAGCTTCGATTACGTGCGCGAACACAACGAGTCGGTGAACCGGCTCGACATCATCGAGGCGCGCGCGCCGATCACCGCCGATTACGCGCCCGGCACGGTCGAGACCATCACCCAGCATGACGGCTCGATGCTGCGCTTCCGCAAGCTGCACGCCGATTACGATCCGCAGGACCGCGTCGCGGCCATGACCTATCTGCAGCAGCGCCACGCCGCGGGCGAGATCGTCACCGGACTGCTGTATGTCGAGCCCGACGCCCACGATCTGCATGATCATTTCGAGACCGTGGATAAGCCGCTGAACGAGCTGGCCGAAGCCGAGCTGGTGCCCGGCAACGAAGCGTTGCAAAAATTGAACGCCAGCCTGCGGTAGAATCGTTATGGTCGATTCTGTTGTGTCGCCTCTTGCGAATCACACGACATTTGGTCTAGCACGAATACAATGAGCCGAAGTAGCTGGCGCTTTAAGATGGCCGAATCGCAAGTGACGGGCACACTACCAATGCCCGTCACCCCCGAGGGTTATTCGAAACAAAAAATTCCGGCTTATTGTCTGTTGCAGGTGGGATTAAGTGCTTCCCTCAGATCAGTTTCGATATCGAGACGCACTTGCCTATCGCCAGGAACATGGAGAGTGGCGATATGAGTGGCACCCCGATTTTTGATGCATTGCCAGCGATGGTGATTGGTAAGGTTCACGTTGAGTCGTTCGTTAAAGTCAACGCACTCCCCAACATAAACCGCAATCCACATCCCATTGATCCCCTCTATGAGGAACATGTAGACGCCGGCGAGCGTCTTGTATGCGATGCCGATTTCATGGACATCGTTGAAATCGTATCGCTTGCCACTGATACCGATTGCATACGTACTCGTGGTCGTGATCATGAAAGGTCCTTTCCCTTTCGTGGTTGCACAGGCGGCACTCACCCACTGCCCGTAAAAGTAGGGGGTGGGTGCCGCTTCCTAAATTATCATGGGTTTTAATTACCTACTACATATACTTTAGAATCAGGCACTACCCACTAGAGCATTTCAAAAAACATTCTATTTCAATATAATCCACGAGTCGTTTGAGAATGTTTCTGAGAGACTATCTATAATGACCTGATATAAAATAGTTTTATGTCATTTTTGGTGACATAAAGCCGTTGCTTGTTCATTTTCATGTGAATTGATTTCATAGTCGCCGGTTATTTTGTTCATGCATTCGCGGCTGGTACCCTCAGTCAAGAAGAGGGAAGAGTTACTATCCCTTAATTTCCGATAACAATTCCGCGTCCGTAAGTTTTAGGAAACCATTGGGCGGTTAGATTGGTCCTTCTACCAACGAGGGCCGGTCCCGTTTCATGCGCAAGCCTACTTTAACCTTCGCTGTGCTGAGCGCGGTCGTGATGTTGATCGCGGTTTCGGTCATTTCCTATGCGCACCGGATCTACACGATTAACCAAGTCGGCGCGATGGCCGAGCACAACAACGCGACCCTGGCGCAAATCGTTGCCAACGCCACCTTGCCCGATTTTCAGGCCCTGACCACCGCCACGGAACACGATATCGGCGAGGACAAAACCAATTCCGCCTATGCCGATCTGCGCAACAAAGCCCTGAAGCTCATCGCCAATTCGCCGGTGGTGCGGCTCGACATCCTCACCCGCGATCAGCACGCCGTGTTCTCGACCGATTCCTCCGCCATCGGAAAAATCGCCGGCAACGAAGCCGCTTTCCAGCAGGCCTGGTCCGGCCGCGTCGGCAGCTACATGGAAGAGGGGGGCGAGCGCGAAATCGTCTCCAGTTACGTGCCGGCCTTCGATCCGGCCGCGCCCGGGCAGGTCGCCGCGGTGCTGCAGATCGAAAGCGACGTGACCGCGGATTTCGCCGAACTCAACAGCTATCACCAGCGCGTCATGCTGATCCTCTGGGTCACCTTCGCGGTGACCTATTGCGGGCTGATCTGGATCGTTTCGAGCACCAACCGCTCCGCCGCGCGCCAGAACGAGGCCAATCTCAAGCTCGTCGCCGCCGTGGCGCGCAGCGAAGCCGCCAACCAGTCGAAGAGCGATTTCCTCGCCGCCATGAGCCACGAGTTGCGCACGCCCTTGAACGCCATCATCGGCTTCTCCGAGATCATGAAGAGCGAGCTGCTGGGGCCGGTGGTGGTGCCGGCCTATCGCGACTACGTCACCAACATTCACGGCTCGGGCACGCACCTTTTGTCGATCGTCAACGACATCCTCGACATGGCCAAGACCGAGACCGGCAACGTGGCGCTCGAACGCGAGGAATTCGGCCTCAAGGAGATGCTGGAGCAGACGGTTGCCATGATGGAGGAACGCGCCGCCGCGGCCGGATTGACGGTCGATCTCAATCTCGCGCCCGAGCTCGGCACCGTGGTTTCCGACAAGCGCCGCATCAAGCAGGTGATGCTGAACCTGCTGTCGAACGCGATCAAGTTCACGCCCTCGGGCGGTTCGATCACCGTCACCGCGCGCCGCATTCTCAACAAGGTGGCGCTCGAAGTGGCCGATACCGGCATCGGCATATCCGAACAGGATCTGCCGACGGCGATGGCGCCGTTCGGCCAGGTCGATTCCTCGCTGGCGCGCCGCCACGAAGGCACCGGCCTGGGCCTGCCCTTGGCCAAGAAATTCGTCGAGCTGTTGGGCGGCACTTTCCACATCGAGAGCCGGCCGGGCGAGGGCACCCGCGTCGGCATGACGCTGCCGGTGGCGCCGCCCGCGCCGGGCGAAATGCCGCCCGCCGGAACGCCGCCGCGCGCGCAGCCGCGCACCAAGAACCCCACGCGCCGTTTCCGCGTCGCCGTTTCGTAAGCCACGGCGGTCCAGAACAATTCTTAGAAAAACCGCGCCGATGAAACGCGACCCGACATCCCCAAGCGAAACCTATCTGCCGCTGGATTTCATGGGTCCGGTCGAGCTCGCCTTTGAAAGCTTCCCGGATGAATGGATCGAGCAGCCGATCGCGGCCTTGTTCCAGCGCGTGGCTTTGTCGCGCCCGGACAAGATCGCGGTCGATGACGGCGCGCGGAGCCTGACCTACGCCCAGATGTGGCGCGCGGCCGCGCATTTGGCGCGGCGGATCGAATCTACGGTGCCCGCGGGCCGCCCGGTCGGCGTTCTGTTGCCGAATGGCGCGCTCTTTCCCGCCGCCGCAATCGCCTGTCTCGCCTGCGGCCGGCCCTATATTCCGATCGACCTCGGCTATCCGGCGGCGCACCGTGAACGCATACTCGCGGAGTCGGGATTGGCGGCGGTCATTCTCGACGGAACCCAGGACGCGTCGCTGAACGTCCCGCGCAATGTGGCGCGACTCGATATCGCCGCGTCGCTCCATGGAACGGATGCCCCCGGAATTGCGATCGCGCCCCCGGCCGGTCCGGCGATCATTCTCTACACCTCCGGCAGCACCGGTTCTCCCAAAGGCATCTGCAACGACCAGGCTGCGATAGTGCAGCGCGTCGCCCAGGCGACCAACGCGCAGCATCTGTGCGCCGACGACCGCGCGGTGCTTTTGAGTTCACCGGGCACGATCGCGGGCGTCCGGGAGATGTTCGCCGCATTGCTCAACGGCGCCACCCTGTACACGGCCGATCCGTTGCGCGTCGGGATCGGCGGCGTGCTCGACGTCCTGCGCGATAAGCGGGTTACGCTGTGTTATATCGTGCCCGCGCTATTGCGCTCGCTGCTGACCGCGCCGAACGCGAAACCGGCGTTTGCCAATTTCCGGCTGCTCCGCATCGGCGGCGACAATTCGATCTCGAGCGATCTGGCGCTGTGCCGCGATGTCCTGCCGCCGTCCTGCAAACTTCTGCTCTCCTTCAGCTCGACCGAAATTCCGGCCGTCTTTCAATGGTTCGTGCCGCCCGATTGGCAGGCCGACAAGCAGCGTCTGCCGATCGGCTATGCGCGGCCCGGCGCAAGACTCACGTTGATCGGCGAGGATGGCGCGCCGGCGCCGGCGGGCGAAGCCGGTGAATTGGTCGTGCGCAGCCGCTATCTCGCGCTCGGCCTGTGGCAAGACGGGCGATTGCAGCCGGGCCCCTTCACGGCGGATCCGGACGAAGCCGGCGCGCGCATTCTCCACACCGGCGATCTGGTGCGTATCCGCGCGGATGGCCTGGCGGAGATGGCCGGGCGCAAGGACCGCCAGATCAAGATACGCGGCCTGCGCGTCGATCCCGGCCAGCTCGAAACGGCCTTGCGAGCCTGCGCGGGCGTCGCCGATGCCGCGGTCATCGGTCGCGGCAGCGGAGAAGAAGTCAGCGCGCTCGTCGCCTATGTGGTGCGGCGCGATAAGGCGGCCCCGGCCTCGGCGGCGGAGTTGAAGGGGATGCTCGCGGCAAGCCTGCCGCGCCACATGCAACCGGCCGATATTCATTTTGTCGATGCCATCCCGCGTCTGCCCGGCTTCAAGCCCGACATCAAGGCGCTCGAACGGCTCGACCGGGACGAATTGGCGCGCCGCCGTCCGTCGGGAGTGCAGAACATCGGCCGGGAATCGGACGACGCAATTGCCGGGCGGTCCGATACCGCGAAATTCCTCGAAGCGCGATCGATCGTGAAGCGCGCCTGGGTGGAGAGACTCGATCAGCGCTCCTTTGACGCCGACACGGCGTGGGACCAGGCGGGCGGCGATTCGCTCAAGGCGTTGGAGTTCTGGTTCGCGGTCGAACGCGAGCTTAGCCGGAAACTGCCGCTGGATATCTTCGCCGCCAACACGACGCCGAGCCGCCTCATCGGCGCCATCGACGCGTTCCTCAATCCGCCGCGCGATCAAGCCGCCCACCGGGACGACGGCGGCCGGCCGACCATTTTCCTGCTGCCGGGCATCGCGGGCGACGAGCCGCTGCTCGTAAGGTTCCGCGCCCAATTCGGCGACCGGGTCAATTTCGAGCTGATCGACTATCCCGACTGGCGCGAGATGATGGATCGGAGAATGACGGTCGAGGCCATCGCCGATGCGGCGTTCGAGCAGATCTGCGCGAAGTCGCGCGGCAAGACGTGTCTGCTCGCCGGCTATTCGTTCGGCGGCTTCATTGCGTATGAAACGACGCACCGCCTGCTGGCATCCGGCCGCAAGGTCGATTATCTCGCGTTGATCGATACGCGACCCGGGTACATTTTGGGGCGAGATCCCCTGCAGCGGCTCAAGGATGCGCTTTTCAATCCCAGGCGGCTCGGCGTCACCGTGCTGTGGCTCGGCCTGCTCGCGCTGATCCGCCGCCGCCGGTTCACGATTTTGCGCGCCTTGGGCCGGAGCGCCATGTCGTGGCCCGCGCGCCAGGCCTATTTTTTCGTAACGCAGCTCAATACCATGCTGCGATTGCATGCGGTGCGAGAGTGGCGCCCGACGCCTTCACCGGTCCGGACAATTCTGTTTCGCTCCGCCGAAGAGCTGCCCGGCGACAGCCACGATTTCGGCTGGGGCGCTTTATGCGAAACGCTGCAAGTGATTCCGATCGGCGGCACGCACGCATCGATGCTCGAACCGCCGCGCCTGCAGGAGCTTTGCGACCATCTCCTGACGGACATGCGCGCGGCGGGCGCTCGATCGGTTCAACCCGCCGAGTGAGTCTCAGTGGGTGAGCCGGCCGAGCACGAAGCTGCGGCCGCGCGCGATCTCGTCATAGGGCGGCGGGTTGGATATCCCGTCCGGCCGGATCAGCAGCACGTAATCGAACTGGGGCGCCAGCGCCGCCGACGGATACTGGGTGGCAAGCGCGCGATAGGGCTCGCGATAAACCAATATCTGATTGTCGAGCTCGGCGAAGAGCGAGGGAATGAGCGCGCCGCGCAGCGTGACGGCGAGCGCGGCCATGTGCGCCAGCGGCGGATGCTCCTCGGGATCGATCACATCGGCATCGGCCGATAGTGGCAGCAGTTTCGCGCCCTCGGGCAGCTGGGCGAAAGCCGCGCGGTATTCGGCGTAGTCCGCTTGCCAGCTTTGCCATTGCGCCATGGTCACGCCCCAGCGCAGCAGGAACAGCGCCAGGATGAAGGCCTCGACGGTGCGCCGGCGGGGCGCGGCGCCCTGGCGCCAGTCGACGGCCGCGGCCAGCAGCAGCACCGCCGCCGCTGGAACGCGATAATCGACGAAAGTGCTGTCGCCGAATTGGTGGGGCAGCAGGAAATACACCAGCGCGAGCGCCGCCAGCGGCAGCGCCACGTCGCGGTCGAGCGCGATCCGGTGGATCACCGCGACCGAGCCGAGCAGCAGCGCCAGCAGCGACAGGGCATCGAAAGACGGGTTGTAGAATCCCACGGCGCTGCGCAGCTCGGAAAATTTCAGCAGCGCCGAGGTGTAATAGAATTCGCTTGCCGCGACCTCGCGCGGCATCAGGCCGAAATAGATCGCCAGCGGCACCAGCAGATGGAGCAGAGGCAGCAGCGCGGGCGACAGGGTTTTCCGTTTGCGCCGTCTTGCCTTGAGCAGGAACGCGGCTTCATAGGTCAGAATCAGCAGCGCGTAGACGGCGAAGGCGAAGAGATGCGCGACCAGGATCAGGCTGGCCAGCGCGGCGAAGACGGGCAGCGCCCAAACCCGCTCGCGCCAGATCATCCACAGCGCGAAGACCCACAGCGCCATGCCCAGGCCGAAGCACAGATTGACGAAGCCGAACAGGAACGGGCCGTTATAGACGAACAGGGCGGCCAGCACGCCGAGGCGCGAGATCTTTCCGTGCAGCGCGAGGCTGACCGCCAGCGTTCCCCAGAACAGCTGCGCCGCCGTGCATGCCAGGAACAGGCGCACCGCGCCTTCGATGCCGGTCAAGCGGTGGAACAGAAAGACGAATCCTTCCATCGCCAGATTCGGCACCAGCCGCCAATGTGCTTCGTAGTATTGCGCCGCACCCGGCGCGCCGTCGCCGAACAGGATATGCTGGCGGGCGATGTGATCGGGCAGGTCGTAAAGCGGCACATCGGGGAAAACGAAAAACGGCGCCACCAACAGGACGGTGACGACCGCGAGCACGGTGCTTTTATCGCTGAGATAACGCCGCATGTCCCCCCGACGCGAGCAATTACCTTATCAATCAAACCAACATGAATATACACGTTCGCCGATCCGCAAATGCGGCAGGCGCCGCGTCTAACCGCCGTCTCCGACGAGGGAGAAGGGGGCCCAGAAGAGGGGGTGGGCGTAGCTGAAGTAGGTCTTGTTGGTGGCGGGATCGACGTAGCCGGGGCCGTCGATGAGGGCGAGTTCGGACTGGCGCAAGGCCTCGGCGCGGGTCGGATCGGCGTTGGATGCCTCGCGCGTGAACAGGCCGATGGTGAGCGCGCGCGCCGATGTCGT
>Ga0209624_10002830_pt1 | contig 12621 bp, 15 predicted proteins | sample JacPinW_OM2H0_O1_FD_188565 | JGI IMG/M metagenome (GOLD analysis project Ga0209624, IMG submission 188565) | Forest soil microbial communities from Algoma, Ontario, Canada - Jack Pine, Ontario site 1_JW_OM2H0_O1 (SPAdes) (version 2) | ecosystem: Environmental > Terrestrial > Soil > Boreal... | reverse complement strand
CCACGCACGTCTCGTACTTCTGAGCGATGGTGTCACCGAAGCCGAAAACCCCACGGGTGTGCAGTTCGGCTCCATCGAGCGGCTGCGTGAGTTTTCGGCTCCAGACCCCATCCAGACTATCTTTGCTGCCATGTTCCGTTTCTGCGAGGGTGCCCCTATCAACGACGACTGTACCCTTTTGGTCATCGACAGAACGGCCTGACCCCGTAAGCTACAACGCATCTGTTGGAGAAATCATGAAACTTCTGCTGAAATTTAACCTGATTGTCGTCGCCATCGTCGCCATCGGCCTCGCCATTGTGTCGTGGGTCGCTCACTCTTTCCTCGTCGACAATGCACGAGCCCAGGTCCTGCAACAAGCCGAACTTATGATCCAAAGCGCGAGCTCCACACGCGAATACACCACGGAAGAGCTCACGCCGATCATCGTCACCGCCCCAGCCATGCAACACACTTTTCTCCCGCAGGCCATTCCGTTTTATGGGGCGACGGTGACCTTCGCTCGCCTCCGCCAAAAGTTTCCCGAGTACAAGTACAAGGAAGCCACGCTCAACCCTACAAACCTCCGGGACCATGCAGTAGATTGGGAGACCGACGTCATTGATGCCTTTCGCAATAAACCAGACTTGAAGGAATTGGTCGGCGAGCGCGAAACGCCCACTGGCCCCTCGCTCTATCTCGCTCACCCCATTCTGACGGAGGCAAGCTGTCTGGAGTGCCACTCGCTGCCCTCTGCCGCTCCACCAGTCATGATCGAAAAGTACGGATCAACTAACGGTTTTGGGTGGAAACTCAACGAAATCGTCGGGGCCCAGATCGTCTCCGTGCCCATGGCCCTCCCTATCGAGATTGCGTCAAGGGCCTTTAAGACCCTCATCTGGTCTCTCGCCACGACGTTCGCTGCAATTCTGCTCGCTATCGATCTCGTGCTTTACTTCCTCATCATCCTGCCCCTGCGCAAGCTCTCCGCCGTCGCCGACCGTGTCAGTCTTGGCCAGCTCGATCAGGCCGAACTACCCGTTCGCGGCAAGGATGAAATGGCCCAGCTCACCGCATCCTTCAATCGCCTGGTAGTCACCGTCGTAAAGGCCTTGCGAATGCTTGGCTAGCTACAACACGCCGCTCTTGCGAAACCGTCCTCTCACCGAGGAGAGAAATCTCTGCCGTGCATCCGCTCCCTCAATCTCCTGCGAAACCTTTTCCACTAACGCGTGGAGATCATTCGAGCTGCTTGAAGCACGCTTTACCAGCACGCCCGCGATCGGACCGACATAGTGGGCGAGCTTCAGCGTAATCTCACTCAACTGATCTGGCTCGTACTTCGACGTCTCTTCAATCACTCCTCCCTGCGCGGCACCCGTCGACGCTGACGTTGAAAGCGAAACAACTCTGTGCTCAGAAGCGTGGCCTAGGTGTGACGCATCCAGCGCTGCAAGAAACTCTCTCGCGTTCTGCCACCGTTCTCGCTTCTCTTTAGCCAGCGCCTTCATCACTATTGCGGAGAACTCCGGCGGAATCAGCGGGTTAATATGGCTTGGCGATACGGGACGGTGCTGCAGAAGCCCCCCGATCACCTGCGCGTAATTCGTTCCCTCAATCGGTAGTTTGCCCGTAATCATCTCGTACAGCGTTACACCCACTGCATACAGATCCGACCGCGCATCGTGCCCTTCGCCCGATAGCTGCTCCGGCGCTATGTAGTGCATCGATCCCACGAGTGCCCCGGTCATCGTCAACCGCGCTTCGGGGGCTGCTAGCGCCAGCCCGAAATCAAGCACCTTAACCTGTCCCTGGGGCGTGATCATGATGTTCGAAGGCTTGATGTCCCTATGAATCACTCCGCGCGAGTGCGCATACTCCAACGCTGTGAGTAGCTGCCGTATATAGGCTACCGACTGGTCCAGCGTAATCCCCGTTGCCAGTGCGTGCCGCAGATCCATCCCTTCCACATACTCCATAATCATCACAAGCTGCTCTTCGTGATGAAATGCCGTATGCAGTGCCGCAATGTTGGGATGATTCAGTGTGGCCAACACTCGAATCTCCTGCGTAAACCGATCAAGCATCGCCTGGCCCGTCGAAGACGCCGCGAGCAGCACTTTCATAGCCTCTGCGCGGTTTGAGATCAGGTGCCGCACGCGAAACACTTTTCCCATACCGCCGTCGCCGAGCACATCGACTATCTCGTATGACCCTACACGAGTTTCTGGAAGCCAAGCCATCGACTTCAGTTTATACACTTCCGCACCGGCCAGCGGCTCCAACAAATATGCCTCATCCACGACTTCATCGCGAAGAGAGACTGAGAGCGCAGCTTAAACCTGTTCGAGCACGGAGTTGCGGGCAGATCTTCTCACAACCCTAAACTTTTGCAACGCGTTGCCCGCCAATCTCGATCGCCCAATTTTCCATTGATCGTAGCATTTCAAAGCGTCCTGGTATTTCGACCCGAACGGGCTGTCAGTTGGCCAGAACAGGGACCTGTATCAAGATGAATGGCATATGGGGCCTCTCATTGGGAGGGCAAAAACGCGACCCGGTCAGCGGCAGGCCCGTGGATCTGTCATTGAGCGGTGTTCGAGCAACCATCGCTCGAACGTCAGGGGTGCTCCCAATGCCTACGCGCAAACCTGACGTTGTCAATGCGAAACGATGGTTTAAATGTTGGCTCAAGACCGCTCCCGACACTGAGCGCTGGTCGTTGGGGAGCGAAATACACATTCAACAGCCTGGGGCCCTGCTATTCAGGAAGGCTCTTCTCCATAGCATGCTCATTTCAGTCACAAGCATCAGCGAAGACGAACTGAAGCTTCCTCTGGTATTGAAAACATCACCCGAATCGGAGCAACTTGATGGCTTTCTTATCCTGTTGCGATCAGCATCGAATCCCCGTGCAGCGCTTATCTGGCATGAAAGGATCGAAAAACACTACGAGGTCTCTCTTTCGGGAGCACTGTCCGGTCCGAAGAAGAAGGAGCGAGCAGGATTGATTCTTGCAGTGATTGCCGGAGTCCAGATTCTCCGGCAGGCCATTTGCATAACGTCTCCGTCAGAAGCATCACCTGATTGGCTCATCGAAAGGTTGGCACATTTGCTTGAGAGTGTCGTTAGCTGAGAGACGATCACATTGGGCTAGTTGGTTCGTTGCTGACCGGCACTCATGCGTTTGATGCCGGCGTTTGAACCCAGGCCAGCGAGCGCCAGAAGCAGGCGCTCTTGAATGATGGCGCGATCCATGTTCTCCCATGCGGTCGCACTGCGGAACGCGTCGGTGAACCGGATACGAAGGTCGGCCTCCTTGAATACATCGAGCAGGCTTGTCATCGGCCAGCGTTCGAGCATGCGTGCCTTGAGTGCAAAGAGATTGGTGGGCTCGGCTGAACGGGTAGCATAGATCACCAAAGAGAGATGATTGACGCCTTGGACACAATGAATTTGCGCCCAGTGACGGATTCCTGTTTTCCTTTGACCGAAATCCGGGATGTGTTTCGGCTTCAGGAGAGTAGATATCATTTCGGCAAGACCTGCCTTACTTACTGATTTGGTGGGAATGCGCGCCAAGAATCGGCTGAGCTAGGGCTTCAACGCGTATCCGTAAGGATACAAAGGTTTGACTGAGTCGTGTGGCACGTCACTCTTCTGGGCCGTTACTGCTTCCATGGAAGACGGTAGTTCAAAGGGCAAGTGGCCTTGTGCCTTCCCATTACCCATGAGGACATCGAGCAGCGAGGCATCGCTGATGCCGAAGTCCGCGTAGAGTGCTGCGACTCTGTCCTTTACATCCGTCAAGATTGCTGGTCGATCCATATAGACGGTCACTACCGCAGGCGTCTTGCCGCACTGCAGAAGTGCGTCATATGCGGGGTCGCCTGGTTGAAGGTTCAGCCGACCTTCGTGTTGACGGCTTCCAAAGAAGTAACCGGGATGCAGCTTCTCAGCAGGTGTCTCCGCGCGAATGATCGCGATTTCCGCCTGCGCCGACGTATCAACGACGACCAGGCCATGTGCTATTGCTTCATTTGCCCCTATATGGAAAAGCCAGACCTTCATTCCCGATCGAATCGGGAGAGTGTCGTGCTTGTTCTCGAGCAGCACCATCGCACGTTTCTGAGCCTCTTGGCCCGCTTTGAGCGACGCTGGATCGCCAACTGTCCCTTTGGCTGCTGCGGCATCGACATAGGGATTTTCGAACAAGCCGATCGCAAACTTCTGCACAAGGATGCGCTTGGCCGCCTCCCTCATGCGAGCGTCGGAAAGCTTGCCGTTTTTCTCCGCTTCCAGCAGCGCGGAGACATCTTCAGTGCCGCCCACCTGATCCACACCTGCGTTGATTGCCTTTGCAAAGCGATCCGATCGAGTCATCAACATAACGCCCCAGGACATCGCGATCTGGTCCGTTCCAGGTTTCTCTCCGGAGGGTGCTCCATCCCGGCAAGACTCGCTGCAGTCGTTCGTTATGCCCCAGTCGCTCACTACAACGCCTTTGAAGCCGTAAGTGTAGCGCAATAGATCTGTGAGCAACGGCTTGCTGAAACCCGCTCCCACTTTCTCCAGCAGCAGTCCGTTGATGGTGACGTTTTCTAGAATGGAGTAGGTCGGCATTACGGTCGCAACATGGGCGTCAAAAGCGCCGAGGAAAGGCTTGATGTGATACGCAAGCTGCGCGTTGGTGATCGAGGAGAATCTGCCGTAATAATTGTGACTATCCCAGCCGTCTTTCTGAGCGCCGTAACCCACCCAGTGCTTGGCCACGGTAACGACCGAGTCTGGTGTCAGTCCGGTCGTTCCATCCTGCATGCCTTCGACATAGGCTTCGACCTGAGTTCGCGCTACCTCAGCGTCTTCTCCGAAGGTTCCGTTAAGACGCGCCCATCGTGGTTCGGTGGCCAAATCGGCCTGGGGCGATAGGGCCTCCCGAATGCCGACAGCCATATACTCACGGCGTACGATGTCTGCATAACGCCGCGTCAGCGCCGGGTCGTTGATGGCGGCAAAGCCGGTCGGCTCAGGCCACTTGGAGAACGATCCTGCCTCGACGCTTGCCCCTGGAACGTAGAGAAAGCTATTTCTGGGGTCGGTACTAATCGTTAAAGGGATTGCAAATCGGGTGCTCTCCGCAATCTCCTGCATCTGGTTATTTGCCTCAGCGATCTTCGTTGGATCGCCCCCGAGGCGGGTGATAAATGTATTGATTCGCCTTTCCGCGATGAACTCCCTGGACTTCTCTGCGTCATAACCGCTCCCGCGGCCTATGCTGGCCTCGGCGCCTCCAACCGCGGGCAGGGTTCCATGGACCATAAGTCCCGCCATATCCGCTATCGACAACTGAAGCAGCAGATCGTCCGCGCGCTCCTCCGGTGAGAGGCGCCAGTCCTCGAATTTGTCCAGCTTCCCATTACGATTCAGATCCTTAAACTGAAGTTCCCCAACCGTTAGAAGTGGCACGCTACGATGCCCAAGCGTCGGCTGACGAACTTCACCCGGCTGCCCACGAAGGAAAGAAAGAGGAGAAAGCACAAGAAGAAGAGCGACAACCGAAGGGCGCATGGCAGACATCATCGTGTCCCCAGGCAGAAGGTGTCAACGGATCATTTGCGAGCGGGTTGGTAGGCTATTCGGCAAAGGTGAAGTTCGTTGAAACCGAACTATGGGAAACTCGCTTTGGCCTTCGGCGCAAAACGACTTGTCAACAAATGCGAGGATCTGCTCACATGGGCGAATAGTCGCCTACTCGGACACTGACGTACAGTTGTCTGTGAGCAACAACAAGGTAAATAGAGTATGCGGTGAAGCCATACCCTGTCTCCGACGCTGAATTGCGGGCCACACAAGCTGCCTAACGCAAAAAATTGGGGATACCATGGATAACGCTTTTTGTGGAAATTGGTTCCCCAAAGGAGAATCCATAGACAACAGCAAACCAGAGACTTCAGGGAAATAACTTAGTTTCAGCGAGTTACGCCAGAAGTGGCGTGAATTCAGAAATATGGCGGACCACGGAGGCTAGTCTTCGAATCCCTCCGCCCCAACCAATAAGCATTCTAATTCAGTAATTCGCTAGATGTGGATACACCATAGGGGATACCGCTTTGCCCAAATCCAAGCGAAGCGATCACCAAACATGGGAAGGCCGCTGACGGACTCTGCATGCGTAGCTTGGTCTTGTAACACATCCCAGTGCTCGGCCAGGAGACCGTCTTCGAATCGGACGACGTCGGCTGCAATCCAGGCCGCGGGCCTTCCGTTTCCTGAGAAACGGCGTCCCGTCCGCGTGACCGAGATCTGACCTGGATCGACGTTCGATGCGGAGACGGGCTGTGCGCCGTCCAGTAGCTCAGGATGCGAGTTTGGCGCGGTGTGCCAGAGTTGTGCAATGATGCGGCCGCCTGCCGCATGGACGGCATCCGTAACGCCTCGCCATCCGCGGACCTGCTCCTCCGTCCATAGTCCTGGCGTGTCGGCCCAACCGAATCCTTCTGGGCTTATAGCGGTGGCCTCGGTGATGATTAGGCCGGCCGAAGGACGTTGCGCGTAATACTCCGCTTGCAAGGCCGTGGCCACATGATCGCGCGATTGTGCATGCATCCGGGTGAGAGGCGCCATGACGATGAGGTTGGGGAGGTCGAGGTCTCCCATCCGATATGGTGTGAAAAGCGGCTGATCTGACATCATATAAACTCCTGCATGGATCGACTGAACGCGCTTAAGAGATAACTTCGATTTACTACTTGCCGCGCGACGATGCGGACATGTTGCTGCTCGTTCGGACAACGCATTACACCCTGGAAGAGAAGGGATACTTGCCCGTTTGAACCAGTACGCGCGCCGCCTCGGCCTCAGCTAGTGCCGCTGCGGTCGTGCGGCCAATTCCCCTTGATGCGCCCGTCCCAAGCGCCGTTTTGTTTTGTAGTGTAGTCATTGTCCTCTCCTGTCACTCGGTCAACTGATGAGACGAGTGCGACGCCAGCAGTTGAAGACGAGCCGACTCTCGTTAGGTCATCGGCTCGCAACCATATCTGCATGGAGACATCTTTCTTCACGCCATAGCCTGAATGAGTGTTGGCACCGCTTCAGGCATTCATCCCACGATCCACGGTAAGATTCGCTCCAGTGATGTATGAGGACTCCGGACCGGCGACAAACACCACCATTGCTGCGATCTCATCAACGTGTCCGTAACGGTTGAGCGCTGTTGCGGCTTTCTGCGGAACTTTATGACAGCCCTTCGAAGTCTCTAATCGAACGTCTATTTTTTCCGCTCCATTTGCATTTCGCAATATAGTCATCCTGGAATTTCGCATCGTGTTTCGAATTCGATCAGAGCAGAGTTTACAGGGCAGAGGTCGTGGGTTTGATATGGGTTTGATATGGGTTCGATAACCGTTCCTGATCGTTCCTTATAGCGCCAAAAGGAGCCGTCCGTGACGCATGTTTTCTGTATCTGCCACGGCAGAGTGTCGCGGGTTCGAGCCCGCACGACGACCTGTGAGGATGACTCGCCGGACGGCTTGATGAGGATGGGATTCATCTGGACCGAGGCCGCAACTCCGGCGGCTCTGCCTGCAGGGCCTGAACTCGGCCGATCTCCAGGCCTTCGATGGTGGCGGCAGAGTTCCAACGACATATTTTGCGACTTGAACGGAGCAACCTGATAGCGCTCGTAGCGCAAAGATGCGGCAGAGTGCAGCCGTGAACAACGACTTGCCCACGTGCGAACTGGTGCCCAAAATCATAATCGCGCGCTCTCATTTGGCCGCTCCGCCTTCTCCCCACCCGCTGTCGTACTGATCAAACGAGAGCACGCTCGAGAGTGGCGCGCGCTTCTCCCAGCCAAGCCGCTCGAGATCGGGCTCGCCAGCAAACGCGTCCACATATCCCAAACACAGATACGCGACGGGAGTGATTCTGTCAGGAATTTTCAAAGCGCTTCGCAGAAGGTTAGGTCCAAGAATGCTCACCCAGCCAACGCCAATCCCTTCAGCCCGAGCTGCGAGCCACAGGTTTTGCACCGCGCAAACAGCGGAGTAGACCGCAGTTTCCGGCATCGTGCGTCGCCCGAGCTCATGCCCCTGGCTGCTTTGCGAGTCGCACACCACGCAAAGATTCTGCGGCGCTTCTAGAATGCCTTCCAGTTTCATCCCTGCGTAGTTCTGCTGCTGTTCGCCTTCGTAGCCAGCAAGGGCTTCCTGATTCGCATCGAGAAATATCTTGTGGACGGCCTGACGGACAGCGATGTCTCGCACAACGATGAAGCGCCAAGGTTGCATTAAACCAACCGAAGGCGCATTATGAGCTGCTTCCAGCAGCCGGTAAAGTACGTCGTCAGGCAACGGCTCCGGCAGGAAGCCGCGGCGCACATCTCTCCGCTCGCGGATGGCGCGATAGACCCCAAGCCGTGCGCTCTCATCGAAGCCTGCAGCCTTCGTCATTCCCATGCTCTCGACCACCTCGGCCCTGCCGTCTCTCCACTACACAGGTGCGCGTCCACTCCTGCATTTACTCGATCAGTCTGCCGAGCCAGATTGCATCGGAAAGGCGATTATGGTACGAGAGTATCTCGGGCTTGAATTTCACTCCACTTGCTTCGCGTCGCACGGCGTTGCGTTCCGCCCGTCGACACACAGTGCGTGACATCTCATACGCTACGGATTCTGTATGCGCTCCCGCCAGCGACCAGACCGCCTCAATTTGGCGGACCAGCTTCGTCAAGCCTTCTACGTCATCGGAAGATATCACAGGAGGGACTTTTTTGCTTTCAGGCGGAGTGGCCAGTGCCGATCCCAGGCGAAACAACCTACATTGAATGCCCTCCGTCCAGTCGCGGATCTCTTTATCGGTGCAGATGCTGCGTGCAAATCCGAGGACGGCTACCACGCAATTAGTTCGTGAATTGCGACCCCGGATTCACTAAAGATGTCACCTCGATGGATCGCACGAAAGTCGACACTGGAATTTGTAGCGAAAGATAGAACAGTAAGATCTTGTCAGCTCCAAGGCCTCTTCTTCCGAGAATCCACACAATCGACACATGACTGTGCGCAGCACGCCGCCGTGGGTCACCACCGCGACGTCATGCTCCTTAGCTCTCATCGTCAATGACGATACTTCCACCAGGACACGCCTCTCGAAGTCATCGACGCTTTCGCCGTCCGGCGCTGCTAGGTTAGGATATTTGGCGAGCCAGCGTTGAGCATGGGCGCCGTACCTCTGCTCGATTTCTTTCCATCTGAGACCCTCCCACTGTCCGAAGTTGATCTCACGCAAACTAGGACGCAGATGACACTTAATCGCACGAGCCTCCGCAATCGTCTCGCCCGTCTCCCTGGCACGCAGCAAATCGCTCGCATAGATCTCATCAATGGATTCCGAGTTGAGCGCGCTCAGAAGCTCAGAGAGCTGGTTGCGGCCCCGCATGTTCAGTGGTGGGTTGGAATGACCACAAAACGTGCCGGCCATGTCTGTCTCTGCGTGGCGAATGAAGAGGATTTCGCTCATGGGTGCCACACCCCGCAGATGTAGATGGCGATCTCGGCGAGCTGATTGGTTGCGCCGAAGCAATCCCCTGTCACTCCACCGATCTTCTTGTAATAAAACCATCCGCTCGAAAACGCGGCTAGTAGAGCAGCTATGATGGGGACCACCGCAACCCTACGTAGAGCAAAGATCACAATAGCGAAGCTGAAAAATGATCCGATGGCCAGCGATGATAAGGATGCGAGATTGGCGATGCGCGCACCTTGGCTGTCGCTCTCGCGTGCAGCCGGCAAGAAATAACCAAGCGGAAGTGAACTCCAGCGGCACAACACATGCGCCGAAATGACATAAGCCGCGAAATGCTCCAGAGGCAACGACGCCAACAGTAGAAAGCGGCCCAACAATGACAACATCAACGCAGTTGCGCCGTAATTCCCAATCCGGCTGTCCTTCAGAATTACAAGAATTTGTTCCCTGTTCCAGCCACCCCCAAATCCGTCCGCTGTATCGGCGAGACCATCCTCATGAAAGCAACCCGTGATCAGCACAAGGTAAGTAAGCACCGCGAGTGCAACCAGCGGCCGGCTTAGATGTGGCACCAGCAATCGCTGGAGTAGTGCGGCACCCGAACCAACTACGAGACCAACCAGCGGAAAGAATTTGATTGCGCGAGGGAGTGCGTCAGCCTCGAAGCGGATCGATGGCATTGGGATCCGCGTCAGAAATTGAAACGCAACCACAAGCTCTTCACCTGACCTGCGCATGTGCAAGGCGGCATTCACTCGTTAGCTCCACTCACGCCCGCGGAGGCAAACGTTGCCATCTCGTCGTAAAGACACATCGCGGACTCAATCACCGGCATAGCCAACACTGCGCCAGTCCCCTCGCCCAACCGCATGTTCAAAGAGAGGATTGGCTTCAGCCCAATGTATTCGAGCAGAACCTTGTGTCCCAACTCCTCGGACTGATGCCCTGCAAAAAGATAGCCTTGCACGCGCGGCTCAATCGCAAACGCAACAGCCGCCGCTGCTGTAGAGATGAACCCATCGACCACAATCGCGATCCCGTCCTTCGCCGCGCCCAACATCATGCCGGTCATCGCAGCAATCTCTAATCCGCCAACACATCGCAGCACTTCCAGCGGGTCGGGCGTCACGCCTTCATCGCTTCGTCCGAAATGCTTGTCGATGACGGCCTTAACGATCCGGCACTTGTGCGCATACACAACTGCATCTATGCCAGTTCCTTTTCCCGTGACAACCGCGATAGCCTCGCGAGTCAGAACGGAGGTGATGGCGCTCGCGGCTGTGGTATTGCCGATGCCCATTTCGCCGATGGCCAGCAGATTTGTGCCTTGTTCCTTAGCTGCGTTCGCCAGTCTGAATCCTACTTCCAGCGCTTGGGCGAGTTCGTCGTCGCTCATCGCTGCCTCGCGCAGCATATTGCGTGACCCCTGACGTACCTTGTGGTGTAGCAAGCCGGCCACGTTGCCAAAGTCAGCGTCCACGCCCACGTCGACGATGTTCATCTCGGTGCCATGGAGTCTCGCTAGCACGTTGATAGCGGCGCCCTGGGCGAGAAAGTTCAGCACCATCTGACGCGTCACCTCACGCGGATACGCACTCACTCCCTCGGACGTAATCCCGTGGTCCGCGGCGAAGACATACACCGCTTTTCGTAGTGGTTCCGAGGATCGCTCCTGCCGAATCGCCACCATCTGAGCAGCCAGATCTTCAAGCCGGCCGAGGCTCCCGACCGGTTTGGTCAAAACGTCTAGATGGGCTCGGGCGCGCGCGAGCCAGAGATCGCTAGGGGGCGCTATCCCAGAGATGATTTCGAAGACGACGGACTGACCTGATGGGCTCATCCGGCCCTCTTCCCGCGACTTTGCGTGCGTTCCAGTAACAAAGGATGCCTGCGCGGCGGACAGTTGAACGCCTTTTCCAGAATAGATGGTTTCAGAACATCTGCTGGAGTACCGCTCACCAGCGGCGTATCGCGGCTGAGTAACAAAACGGTCGAGAAGTTGCCTTCAATCAATTGAATATCATGAATCGAGGCAAAGATGGTAATGCCCTCCGCACGAAGAAAGTGAAGCAGGTCGATTAGCTCAATTTGACGCCCAATATCGAGGTTCTGGGTCGGCTCATCCAACAAGAGCAACTTCGGCTGTTGCGCGAGTCCAAGGGCAATCTTGACGCGCTGACGTTCCCCGCCGCTGAGCTCATTAAAGATGCGATGCTGCAACACGCTGACGTCAGCAAGCTCGAGGGCTCGATCGACAGCTATGCGGTCATCGCGCATGGGGCCGCGCAGTAAACCCAGATAAGGCGTACGTCCCTGCTCCACAACCTGCCGAACTGTGAACTGAAACGGCAAGTCGAGCTGTTGAGGAACAAACGCAATCGTGCGCGCCACGGTCCTTATCGCAAGCCTGTTGAGCGGCTTATCCTCCAAGAGGATGTTGCCTGAACTGCATTTCAGAACGCCGGCAGCCAAACGCAGAAGCGTGGTTTTGCCAACACCGTTCGGGCCGATCAGCGCAGTGCAGCCACCCTCCTGGAGATCGAAGCTGGACGACTGAATGACATTGCTGTCACCGTAGCCAAAGCTAACATCAACGAAACGTAGGAGCGGGTTCATAGCGCATAGCTCCGTTTCGTTTTGCGGAGCAGATAGAGGAAAAATGGGCCGCCGAGAAATGCCATCAGGATACCCACCGGAATCTCAGTAGGAGCAAAGACAGAGCGAGCCAGCGTATCAGCGATGACCAGAAAGATCGCACCCGCCAATGCCGTTACGGGCAGAAGACGTACATGGTCCGGGCCCAGTAGTAAACGCGCGACGTGCGGCACGATGAGCCCTGCAAAGCTGATGAGTCCACCCAATGACACCGCTGCGGCAGTCAGTAAGGAGCCTGTCAAAATGATGCCCACGCGAGTGTATTCCACCCGGAGTCCAAGATGATGGGCGTACTCATCGCCTAGAGCCAGCGTATTGAGCTGACGCATCAGCGGTAAGGCAACCAGCGTCGCCAAAAGCAGAAGAGCAGCCGTTACTGAGAGAATTACTTCGATTGAAACGGCGAAGATGAATTGGTTGTTATTCGTCGTTCCGACAAAATCACTCACACGTCTTGTTAGTCTT
>Ga0209624_10002828_pt1 | contig 12627 bp, 8 predicted proteins | sample JacPinW_OM2H0_O1_FD_188565 | JGI IMG/M metagenome (GOLD analysis project Ga0209624, IMG submission 188565) | Forest soil microbial communities from Algoma, Ontario, Canada - Jack Pine, Ontario site 1_JW_OM2H0_O1 (SPAdes) (version 2) | ecosystem: Environmental > Terrestrial > Soil > Boreal... | reverse complement strand
TGGCTGTCGTGCAAATGCACCTGCCGTGGCTGGCGATCCTTCCGATCATCGGCGGGGTCGGTGCGTACCTTTCGCGTCTGGCCAACGGGAATTTGAAAATGCGATTAGCGGCCGCCACATTTCCCGCGCTCGTTCCCTTCGCGCTTTTCTGTCCGGGCATCGCACTCGCCGCAGTAACTGAGCATCACGCGAGTTGGCAAGTATTGCCGGTTGCGTTTTCATTGATGGTGCTCAACTGGGTTCTGCTTCCCGGCGCAGTGCTGACTCTTGGCGCATTGCCATTCCTGCGCAATGTTCCGAATCGTGAAGTTGAACCGACAAACTCCTGAAAAAATAGCACGTGGAGTTCACCAGAAACTAGAAGTTCACAAACAATATCGGCGAAAGGAAAACGGCGGACTGAATCGCCGGCGAAATAAGCTGAGGAATCACAGCACGACCGATTCCTGATATTCGCCGAAGACGCGGCGCAACGTATCGGAAATTTCGCCGACCGTTGCAAATGTTTCCACCGCGGCGCAAATCGCGGGCATTAAATTCGCGCCTGAGCGCGCGCGCGATTCCACTTCCGCGAGCGCTTGATTCGTCCGCGTCGCATCACGACGCGCGCGCACCGCTTGTACGCGTCTGATTTGCTCGCGTTCCACTTCCGGATCCAATTGCAGAGTGGGAATCGAACGCGCTTCGTCACTTTGAAATTTATTTACACCGACGACGATTCGTTCACCGCGCTCAATCGCGCGTTGATATTCGTAAGCTGCTTTCTGAACTTCGCCTTGCACGTATCCGGTTTCAATCGCGCGTAACATTCCGCCTGCGGCGTCAATGCGTGCGATGTAATCGCGCGCGCCGGCTTCGATGCGATCCGTCAAATTTTCAATCGCATACGATCCGGCAACTGGATCGACTGTATTCGCCACGCCGGTTTCGTGCGCCAGAATTTGTTGCGTGCGCAGCGCAATTAGCGCGGAATCTTCTGTCGGCAGCGCTAATGCTTCATCCATTGAATTCGTGTGCAGCGATTGGCATCCGCCGAGCACCGCGCCGAGCGCCTGAATCGCCGTGCGCACAATATTATTTTCCGGTTGCTGCGCGGTGAGCGAAGAGCCAGCGGTTTGCACGTGAAATCGAAGCAGCAATGAGCGCGGATCTTTTGCGTCGAAGCGCTCGCGCATAATGTGCGCCCACAATCTTCGTGCCGCGCGATATTTCGCGATTTCCTCGAGTAGTCCGTTGTGCGCATTAAAGAAGAATGAAAGTTGGGGCGCAAAATCGTCGACGGAAAGTCCGGCGCTGCGCGCCGCTTCTACATAGGCAATCGCGTCGGCGAGCGTGAAGGCCACTTCCTGTACGGCAGTGGAACCTGCTTCGCGAATGTGATAACCGGAAATTGAAATCGTGTTCCATCGCGGCAATTCCGTTCGGCACCACGCGAAAATATCGGTGACGATGCGCATCGCCGGACCAACTGGATAAATGAAAGTTCCGCGCGCGATATATTCCTTCAGTATGTCGTTCTGCACGGTGCCGGAAAGTTTCTGAAGATTCGCGCCTTGCTTCCGCGCAACCGCAACGTACAAAGCCAGAAGAATCGCCGCGGTTGAATTGATGGTCATGGATGTGGAAACACGTTCCAGCGGAATTCCGTCGAAGAGCGCTTCCATATCTTCCAGTGAATCGATTGCGACGCCAACTTTTCCGACTTCGCCTTGCGCGAGCGCGGCGTCAGAATCCATTCCGATTTGCGTGGGCAGATCGAAGGCTACCGAAAGCCCGGCTTGTCCCTGGCTCAACAAATATCGGTAGCGGCGATTGGATTCCGCGGCGGTGCCGAAACCCGCGTATTGGCGCATCGTCCACAAACGCCCGCGATACATGGTGGGATAAATTCCGCGCGTATAGGGAAATTCACCGGGATATCCATCTTCGGTTTCGTAGTCCCAGTTCACTTGCGATTCGCGTCCATACAATTGATCGAGGCTGATGTCCGTGACATCGCGCGTGACCGCTGAAGTCGAATTTCCCGAATTATCGGTAGGATTTTTCATATTGAATCGCGCGTTAAGGAACTCTTCGCGCGCTGAGAAATGACGTCACGGAAAAATAAATCATCAACAGTGCATACGCAATCGGCACCGCGATAATCCAGCGCGATATGCCATGCTGCCACGCACGAAACGCCGAGATCAATGTGACCAGCGCGAGAAGCGCGAACATTGTGCCCGTCATTTCGTGAAATAGTTGACGCAGCGCGCGCCACAGCCTGCCGAAAAATCCTTTCGGCGCAGCATCGCGTGAAGATGGTGTTCGAGAAACGGAAGCAACGTTCACGCTGTGATTGTAATACACCGCTGTCGAGTGTGCGACGCGGCTTGAAAATTGCCGCCATAGGCGAGTTGGACACGACTGTACCGAAGTGCAGGCTTGTCAGGCGCGGCGCGTAGCAATACAATTTAAGGTGCGTGGAATATTCAGGAGGGTGCGCGTGCAACTCGACGATCATCTGAGGCAACTGTTGCGTGAGTTGGGTCATGCGATCAATGACACGGTTGGCGATTCCGACCGCATCACTGGCGCGATTTCCAATGTGCGTTCCGCGGGTTATGACATTGTGCTGAAATTGGACGCGACGATCGGACTTGCCAAGCGCGACGCGGATTCCGCGCGCCTTTCCAACCAGGATCGCCGATTTCTCGAGTCGTTGCATATTCAAGTGGATTCCGAAGCGATGGAAGAAGAGGAAACTCCGGCGCCGAAATTTGATTTGACCGCGCAAGATGTGCGCTTTCTAAAATCCCTGAAAATATCGATGGACAATGAAGCTTAATCCACGCGTTCTGCTTCCAATACTGGCGATCGCCGTAGGTCTGACTTTTTCATCGACTCGCGCAGTAGCGCAGGCTCAGCCGCTGAGCACGAATCTGCCGGTAGCTCCGGCGAAACCTCCAAAGCCGCTGAAATTCGATGGCCAGGTAATCGCCTCCAATTCCGCAACCATCACCGTGCGCAGCAGAGAAAATGCGATGCTGACGCAAACTTTTTCGTACAGTCCAGCCGTGCGCGATCAAATGATTAAGATCCTGAATAAGGGCGGCTACCAATTCGGTGACAAAGTTGTGATTCATTACAAGCCCGGAACCACGGAAGCTGTTAGATTGCAGGGCAAACCTTCAAAGCCACGAGTATTTGCTGCGCCCAGTAGTTCGCAAGAATAAAATCACATTCACGAACATGATTCGCCAGCCCGCGGTCGCCGGAACTTTTTATCCGCGCGAACCGCGCGAGCTTTTGGCGCGCGTGCGACAATTTCTCAATGAACGTCGCGCCGAAAACTCCGCAGATTCCGCTGCTCAGGTTATCGCATGCCTGGTTCCACATGCCGGCTACATTTTTTCCGGCGCAGTTGCTGGCGCGGTTTACGCGCGAATTAAAATTCCGAAACGCGTTGTGATTCTGGGGCCGCGCCATCGTCCCGGCGGCGCGAATTTTGCTATCAATTCCGAAGGCGCGTGGGAGACTCCACTGGGCCGCGCTGAAATTGATTCTGAACTTGCGCGCGCACTGATGGCTGCTTGTCCACTGCTCGTCGAAGATGATGTTGCTCACCGGCGCGAACATTCGCTGGAAGTACAATTGCCATTTCTCCAGGTGCTCTCGAAAGATTTCCAATTCGTGCCCATCGCGATTGGCACGCTGAATTTTAATGAGCTTGCTGAACTTGGCCACGCTCTTGCGAAAGTGATTTCAAATTCCACGGAACCTGTGCTGATCGTAGCCAGCTCGGATCTGAATCATTACGAGTCTGAAAAAATCACGCACGTAAAAGATCATCAAGCCATCGATCAAATGCTGGCGCTAAATCCTCGCGGACTTCACGATACCGTTCGGCGCGAAGGCATCACGATGTGCGGATGCGGACCTGCGGTTTCAGCGCTAACTACGGCGCTGGATTTGGGTGCAACTCGTGCTGAGCTGGTGCGCTACGCAACTTCCGCCGATGTTCTTGGCGACCGCGATGAAGTTGTTGGATACGCTGGAATGCTCTTCCGCTAGAGATTTCCGCTGAAAAATTCCCATCAGTTTATTTAATGATGCGCTCCGCCACCTGATGAGTGGGCGGGGGGCGGCGATGAGTGGGCTGGCGGCGCACTGTGCGGTTGAGCCGGTGGTGCGGAATGCGTCGGAGGCGCCGTGTGCTGCGGTGGCGCTAAATATGCAGGACGCTGAATAGTGCTCGACGGGCGAACTGGGACCGGGCGGTGAGGAGAAGCTGAGCCGCCACCTGACGAAGAACCATCGGTTGCGGAGTTGTCCGTTGTATCCGGAGGATTTGGAGTGCGATTCGGATACGTGTTCATGTACGTGCGCGTAGCCGGATCGAATCGGATGGAGCTATCCGCCGGAAAATTTTGGGGGCGCGTGGATGAAGCGCTTATCGTAGCGTTGCTTGAGCGAAGTTCGCTTCGTTGAATCACTGGCGCGCTCGCTGGCGTAATTTTCTCTGTCAACTCCGACGACAGTGGAGGTCTTACGCCGGGAGTAATTCTTATCGCATGCGCTTCGCGCGTGCCTACTACGATTGCCGATTGCTGTGGAAGTCCACGGGAATTTAGTGAGCCGGCCGGCGCCCATCCGAGTTGATTGCCAACGTTGAACCAGCGCACAGGCGCGGGATTCCACGCGCGAATCGAGCCCGGCTGCCACATCCATCCGCCGCCGGGACGCAAAATCCAATGACCGGTGTGAAATGGGAGCCATCCCCACGGTTCGGAGCTGATCCACGTCCAGCCAGTGCCACCGAAAAATTGCCAACGGCCGAAAAAGAACGGGCGCCAGTGCTCGGGCACGCCGTATGGCTCCCAACAAAGGCCGCAGCCGGCGACGACAGCCCAGTGGCCGTAACTGGAAAGATCGGAGAGGCCGTAATTATATTCGGAATAATCCGGCGCATAATTTGCGACGTACTGCACGGCGTCGCTGTAACCCAGCTGAAGTGTGCGATTGCGATCGGCGGCCCACTGATCGAAATCATCGAGCGGAGCATTCATATCAATACTTACCTGCGCCACGTCCTGGCCGCTGATGTGAAAAGTGTGGCCTTTGGTGACTTTGGTTTCGCCTGTCGCCGATTTTACGGTGACGTTTCCGGCGAAAAGTCCGACCCAACTATCGCCCTGCGTTGTATCAATGCGGAAACGAGTTGGTTCGGAGATCATCACGTGGACATTTGGCGCGTCCACTGAAAATGAATCGGTCGGACGCAGGTCGGCGGTAACGATGATAGTGCCTTGAGCCAAACTTAATTTCGTGATTCGGCCGGCGTTCTGCGCGTTATCCAATTCTGTAAATTCTAAAATGCTATTTTCCGCCAGGCGCAGAATCATGCCGCTTTCAAATTGAATTTCGGCGCGGCCTTCGGTGGTGGCGACGCGGAATCCTTGTTGCAGAGGAAGATTGATTGAAGCGGATTGCCAGTCCTCGCCGGGACTTTGGAATTGAACGTCGCCCTGAGTGAAACTTAGGCGCGCGATTCTTCCGCTAGCGGTTGCGGGCTGCTGTACTGGAACTTGATCGGCGAGCTGATTTTCCTGCGCGGATGCCGAGAACGGGACCGCCAGAGTCAGGCCTGCGCCGATCAATACAGTTGCGATAAGAGATAAGACTGGGCGATTCATGTGGCCTCCCTTTCGGATGGCCTTGCCACTTAATACTACTTCACTCGCTAAATTCATTCCTACATGGTTAGACGCGCACAGCCGATATAAGGTTCACTGTATCTGACCAAATAGTGCCTTTTTCCGAGGATTGAGTCAAGCACTTTGTAAGTGGACACTTACAAGTATCAGGACTAGGACTTTTATTGAATGAGAACTACTTCGCGTTGCGGATTCTGGTGGTGATGGCGCGGGCGCGCGAGCGCGCGATTTCGATTACGTGGGTATCGTTCGAGATTTGTTCGAGGACGGGAAGAAGATGTTCAGGCTCGGGAATCACGCCATTATCGAGATCGGCTTCCAGATAGCCGAGAACGTCATATAAACCCAGGCGGTCGTATTTCAGAGTCCGGGCCAGCGTCTGCATATAATCCTGCTGATATCCGAGGCCTTCAAAAATTTGCTGCAACTGGCTGGCGGGAGTGTTCACGGTGTAGTTGTAGGTGACTTCGCTTGCGGCGCCGTCTTTTTCATAGCGAAAAGTTTTCGCGCCGAGGTTGGCGATTTTGCGGTGCGTATCCAGATCCAGGTTGCGGAAATAGTTCAGCTCCTTGGCCAGCGAAAATATTTTTTCTCGAATGGCGGGACTGACTTCAAATTCAGTGGCCTTGGGATCTTCAGAGAGCTGGCGAATGTCGTAAGTGCATTTGCCGGTTTCGCGGATGATGAGTTCGACGGATTCCGGAGTGCTGCCCTTGAAAACTTTGCGGTAAGTGATGACTGCTTCGTCCGCGGCGAATGCAGGAAGCACGGCGAATGTAACGAACGCCGAAACCGCGAGGCAAAACAAAATTGCAATTCGCGGAAATAATTTCATTTCGAGTTTCACCGGACCGAAGCAACGCGAACGAGCGGCGGCGAATTGCGGGGCGCCGTCCTGCGAGCGGAACGGGGTGCGGCCAGCAATCGCGCTGCGATGCCGAAGCGTTCCTGCGATTGCGCGAATTGAATGTGACAGAGCGCGACGGCGAGCGCATCGGCGGCGTCTGAGGGCTGCGGAATTTCCTTGAGCGCAAGAATGGCGCGCACCATTTGCTGCATTTGCGCTTTATCGGCGTGGCCGTATCCGGCGACGGCGGCTTTTACTTCGCGCGGGGAATAGCTGTGTACGGGAATGTGGCGTTGCGCGGCGGCAAGAAGAATCACTCCGCGAACTTCCGCCAGGCGCAGAGCGGTTTTGATATTCAACGCAGTGAAGATGGATTCGATAGCGAGGCACTCTGGAGAAAATTGTTCGATGAGAGCGGCGATGCGATCGTGAATGACTTGCAGACGCATGGGAACATTAGATGCGCCGCGGGCGGCAGGGATGGTATCGAAATGAATGGAAGTGGATGACGCGCCGAGCGCGTCCACAATGGCGAATCCGGTAGCTCCGGCCGCGGCGGGATCAATTCCCAGCACGCGCAATGCGAATTGCTTGCGAACGTCAGCAGGCATGATTGGAAGTGTAAGGCGGGTTCGGCGCGCGGGCCAGTGTTTTCTGAGACGGTGTTTACCGGCTCGCGCTGCCGAACAGACTGCGCTAATTCCCGACGGCAGATTGCAGTTCTTTTTCGTCGATATCGAAGTTGGCGTAAACGTGTTGCACGTCGTCCTGCTCTTCGATGCTTTCCATCAGGCGAATCATCTGGCCGACCTGCGGGCCGGTCAATTTGATGTAGCTGTTCGGAACCATGCCGATTTCCGCTGACTCGGGCTTCATTCCCGCGTTTACAAGCGCGTCGCGCACGGCTTCAAATGCTTCGGGCGGCGTGACGATTTCCCACGCGCTGCCGCCGTCCTGCAAATCTTCCGCGCCTGCATCCAGCACGATGCTCATAATTTTATCTTCTTCGGCGAGATCCTTGGGCACGGCAATTTCGCCTTTGCGTTTGAACATCCAACCGACGGCGCCGGCTTCGGCCATGTTGCCGCCATTTTTTCCAAACGCGTGACGAATCTCAGCGACGGTGCGGTTGCGCGCATTGGTGACAACTTGCACCAGCATGGCTACGCCGCCGGGGCCGTATCCTTCAAAAGTGATTTCGTCGAGCTGCTCGCCTTCCAGTTGACCGCTGCCGCGCAGAATTGCGCGTTCGATATTATCGCCCGGCATATTTTCGCCTTTGGCCGCGGAGATGGCGGTGCGGAGCCGGGCGTTGGTATTGGGGTCAGTTCCGCCGCGCGCTGCAATTGCAATTTCGCGAATTAGCCGTGTGAATACGCGGCCGCGCTTTGCGTCGGTCGCCGCTTTCTTGTGCTTGATTGTGGCCCACTTTGAATGCCCGGACATGCGTTTGCCTCGATCAGAAAAAGTTTTTGTGGTGCTCTAACAATATTGGGTTTCGCGAGTAATATGCGCCAAGACAGCCAGAAACCGCAGACCCTGATTTTTCCGCCGTAGTCTAACATATCCGCCAGCGGGCGCGCTGGATTGCGTTGAATCGAGCGAATAGAAAATGATGCTTCAGGATTCGGCACGCCGGGATTCGAGCGGCGGAGTTGTCGAAAATTGTTGAAATTTTTCACGATCTCTATGTTAGACAAGGCCGCTATTTAATCGGGAATTCCCATTCCGCTTCTGGCATTCCATTTTGGATACTTTGTCACCGACGCCACAAGCTACAGAACAGTGTTTCAAGTCGCCTACATTGGGGATGCGGCGCTGTTTCAGACTTGCAGAACCTGTGAAATGTCCCGAGATGCCCTGATACGCCCCTTGCAATGAATATAGGCGGAGAGTATAGGTCACGCACCGCATGGGTGTCGTTCCCAGACGACTGTCAGCCGCTACTGAGCAAGTCCTCGAGGAACCCCGCATCTAGCGAAGAATTTCACGGTCGGGGGAAACTAACATGAGAAATACCAGGTCATTCCGGATGTGGACGAAGTCTATCGCGCTGATTGTGCTGTCGCTCGGCGGATTGACGCAATTCGGAATGGCGAAGTGGAAGGACGTAACGCCGGATGCGCTGACATATATGTCCGCGCCGGCGCTTCCGCCCGCGCCAGCCCCCCGATCTGGAATTAGTGCTCAGCCATCGCCGGCGGTGACGGCCTCGGTCGCGGCGACGCCTGCAGTTTCAAGCTTCGCGGTCAGTGCGTCGCCTGCTGCGGCCGCCTCGCCGAGCCGCGTTCCGAATCCAGCGCCTGCTCCGACGCAGGTCCAGAGCGCGGCGGCTCAGCCGGGTAAGATTCGCGCGCAGATCACTACGGCAGTGGACGAAAGCGACGTTACGTCACTGAAGGGAAACACACATCCACTGGCGCGCGCGGAATTTGATCAAGGCATCGCCCCGCAAAATCTGCCGATGAACCGGATGATCATGGTGCTGAAGCGCACGGCCGAGCAAGATGCTGCGCTTTCTCAGTTGATGGAACAGCAGCAAGATAAAACGTCGCCAAATTATCATCAGTGGCTGACACCCCAACAATTCGGGCAGCAATTTGGACTTGCGGGGTCAGATATTCAAGCGGTTACGTCGTGGCTTGGCTCGCATGGATTCACAGTGAGCAAGGTGAGCAACGGCCGGACATTCGTGGAGTTTTCCGGAACGGCGGCGCAAGTGCAGGAAGCGTTTCACACGGAAATCCACAAATTTGTTGTGAATGGCAATGAGCAGTGGGCGAACGCGAGCGATCCGCAGATTCCTTCGGCGCTGGCGCCGGCGGTGCATGGATTGCTTTCGCTGAATAATTTTCCGAAGAAGTCGATGCTGAAGAATAACGGCGAATATATGCGCGCAAAGGCAACCGGGGAAATCACGAAAGTAACAGGCCCGAGCAATTTCACGCCCGCAGGAGCCTCGGCGAAAACCGAGATGAGTCCGGAGTTCACTTTTAACAGCACGGTCGGAATCGGCCCCGCTGATTTCGCAACAATTTATAACGTGCAGGCGCTTTGGAATGCAGGCATTGACGGAACCGGGCAAACCATCGCGATCGTAGGCGATTCAAACGTAAACGTCGCGGACATGAATGCTTTCCGCTCGTCGTTCGGCCTTTCCGTTAACCCGCCGACGATTATCCTCAACGGACCTGACCCTGGTATCAACGGTGATGAGACAGAGGCAGACGCTGACTTGGAGTGGTCAGGCGCGGTCGCCAAGGGAGCATCAATCATATTCGTCGTAACGGAAAATACGACCACCAGCAACGGCGTCGACCTCGGCGATCTCTACATTATTGACAACAACATCGCGCCGGTAATGAGCGAGAGCTTCGGTAATTGCGAATACTTCAACGGAAATGGCGGTAACGCGTTCTACAACGTTGTATGGCAACAAGCGGCCGCGCAAGGCATCACCGCGATGATCTCATCCGGTGACGCTCTCACCGTCGGATGCGATCAGGATATTAACAACGCGGGGATTTTTGGCCTTGCTGTGAACGGAATCGCTTCTACACCGTACACGGTCTCCGTAGGCGGTACTGATTTTGACGACGTGGGCACGGCTTCAACTTATTTCAATTCCACGAACACACCCACGACGCAACAATCCGCCAAATCCTATATTCCTGAAGTTCCCTGGACTGGTTCTTGCGCCCAGAACGGACTGAACGGTTGCGCAGGCGGAGTGAGGCCCAAGAGCGCGGATATTGTGGGTGGTGCCGGCGGCCCGAGCAACTGCGCGACGCAAACCGGCAATCCGACAAACACGAATGCTTGCATCGGCGGAGTGGGCGTTCCAAAACCATCGTGGCAGGCTGGACCAGGAGTTCCAGTCGACGGCGTACGCGATCAACCGGACGTGTCTTTGTTCGCCAGCAACGTGTTACATGGAGCGGGTTATGTAGTTTGCGAAGGAGACGCCGTTAGCGGCGGATCGTGTGACCTGAATTCGCCCTTTCAGCATTTCATCCTCCTTGGCGGCACTTCGCTTTCTTCGCCGTCGTTCGCGGGCATCATGGCGCTGGTGAATCAGAAGACTGGGCAACGTCAAGGCAATGCGAACCCAGTCCTGTATGCGCTGGCAGCGGTCGCCGGCAATAGTTGCAATTCCAGTCTTCCGGCAACGATTACCAATACGGCTTGCATTTTTTACGATGTGACCAAAGGAAATAATGCGGCGGCTTGCGAGCCGAATTTTACGGCGTCGTTCTGCAGCAGCAAGACGGATGGCGTACCGGGAGTGACGGTCGATCCGAATAACCAAACGACCGAAGCGTGGACGACGACCACCGGTTACGACATGGCGACGGGACTAGGTACGGTGAACGCGGCGAACCTCGTCAATAACTGGACGTCAGTTTCTTTCAAAGGCTCCGGCACAACATTAAATCTGAATGGCGGTACTGCAGCGGTTTCGATTACGCACGGCGCGTCGGTAACAGTCGCCGGTGCAGTAACGGGGACAGGAACGCCGTCGGGCCAAGTTTCGCTGATAACTAGTGGAACGACGGGATCGGGCGTAACTGATTTCACGCTGAGTGGCGGGAATTATTCGGGCTCGACCATTGCTTTACCCGGTGGGACCTATACCGCACACGCTCACTACGCCGGAGACGGAACGTTTGGCGCGAGCGATTCGCCGACAATTAATGTGACGGTGACGAAGGAAAATTCCGGCATCGGATTTTTCCTGGGAACTTTCCCGGCGGGCGGCGGTGTGAGCTTTCTGGGCGGGAGCCGGTCGGCGGTGTACGGATCACCTTATATTTTGCGCGGCGACATGGTCAACTCTCAGAACCAATTTTGCGAGAACGACCCGCTAACGAGCACGGTCGGAGTCGAATGCGGAACAGGCGTTGTGACCGAAAAGGATGGCGCGAACCTGCTGGATGGTGGAACTTTCACGCTGAATTCCGGCGGCTTCTATGAAGACGGAGGAGTGCAACTGGCTGCCGGAGTTCACAACCTGACTGTCAGTTATTCGGGCGATATCAGCTACAACGCCAGCACCAACACGCTGACGCTGACGATCACCAAAGATCCAACTACTACGACTGCGGCGTCGACGCAATCGACGATCGCAGTCGGAACCAGCGTAACGCTTACAGCGACAGTCAACACGACCAGCTTCGCGACCGCGAATGCTTCGCAGGAACCGACCGGCACAATACAGTTCCAAGTGAATGGAACGAACTTCGGCAGTCCGGTGACTGTGATCGGCGGCTCGACTAGCCAGGGAGAAGCTTTCGCTTCTGGCACACTGACAACTACCACTCTGCCTTCGGGCACGGACAACGTGACAGCAGTGTATGCGGGCGACTCGAATTACATGACTTCCACATCGCCTGCAACAGTGGTTACGGTGACAGGCGGCGGGGCACCGGATATGACGGTGACCAGTTCGCACACGGGATCTTTCTCACAAGGACAGACTGGCGCGACGTATACGCTTACGGCGACGAATACCGGCACAGGTGCAACGACCGGCGTAGCGGTTATGGTGACGGATACGTTGCCATCGAGTTTAACGGCAACGGCGATCTCGGGCACCAACTGGAGTTGCACGCTTGGGACGTTGAGCTGCACACGCAGTGATGTGCTGGGCGCGGGTGCGAGCTATAACCCAATCACGCTGACGGTAAATGTTTCCGCCAGCGCGCCGACGAGCGTAACTAACATGGCCACCGTTGCAGGCGGCGGAGAGACAAATACCTCGAACGACACGGCAAGCGATACGACGACAATCACGGCTTCGGCTTCGGGACCGAACGTCAGCATTACCTCTTCGCACAGTGGGAATTTCACGGTTGGCACCAACGGAACTTATACCTTCTCTGTAACCAACAGCGGCACCGCATCGACCGTGGCCGGTCAGTTGACGGTTACCGATACTCTTCCCACCGGACTAACGTTCGTTTCGGGAGGCGGCATCATTGGCAGCGGCGGCCTTCCACCTGCGCAGGGAATCGCGCCAGGAAATCGTCAGGCGCGTGCAATGGCCTCTCCAGCTAATGGCTCGTGGAATTGTGGCGCGGCAGG
>Ga0209624_10002827_pt1 | contig 12636 bp, 10 predicted proteins | sample JacPinW_OM2H0_O1_FD_188565 | JGI IMG/M metagenome (GOLD analysis project Ga0209624, IMG submission 188565) | Forest soil microbial communities from Algoma, Ontario, Canada - Jack Pine, Ontario site 1_JW_OM2H0_O1 (SPAdes) (version 2) | ecosystem: Environmental > Terrestrial > Soil > Boreal... | reverse complement strand
CAGCAACAGCTGTCTACGTTTATGCGCTGTACGCTTGGTCATGATGAGGTTTTCCCCGACCTGAGGAACATTCCTGTCCCTGCCCGGATCCACAGCAAAGTCCCGCCACAGATCAGACCCATCCTAACGCCCAGGTGCATGTCCTTGGCCACTTCCCCAGCAACTAAGGCTACCAGCGTCCATCCTGGCAATTGCACGCGTTGAACACCTGGTCTTACCTCTCGTCCGACTCTGTCACTGCAAAATTATCGACCGATAATTACAGCTTGCTGTGCCGCGACTCTTAGTTTTTTGCTTCCCGCTCACGATCGTCGATTCTCCCGTGAGGTATGTCGTGGCCTTCGGCGGAGGGTGTTGGAATGCTTTCACCGGGCCTTATCACCTAAGCTGATAGGAGCGGTTGCGGAAAATCTTTCGGATTCACTGTCACAATGAAAGCTGCCAGGCCAGTTTCAGCGCACGCGCAGAAGGGATCGTCTCCGGGCTCGGGAGAGATGTTTGGCAGAGCAGCGGCAGGAACAAGTTTCGCCTCTTCCCGTAGCAAATTGACGATCTTCCCTCTAGGTCGTTTTCGTTTTTGTCCGGGCAACGACAGTGATCTCCGGCGGCTTCTTTCGTCCCGAGCGGTAGGTTAGCTCAAGAGATTCATAAATGCTGAGCCAGTCGTGCCGAACTCTTAGACTCGCACGCCGCGCCTCGCTGTTTCGGTTTCGCAATTGAATAGTGAGAAAAGAGGTAGGGTCCCAACTAGGGCGCCACGGACAGACTAAGACTATTTCTGGCTTCTACTGGAGATGCGCTAAAATACGAAAACCGTTAAGGGTCCGACGGTTTCCTGGACGGATAGGGGTCTTCGATGCCTACAACTCGCAGAGATTTCTTCAAGGTAGCAACGGTCGGTGCCGTCGGTGCGACCATCTTTGGCTTCGACCTTCAGCCCGCCTACGCACAACTCAAAGAGTTGAAGATTGCACGCGCTGCTGAAACACGCTCGACGTGTCCCTATTGCGCGGTAGGCTGCGGCGTTCTCATCTACACGATCGGTGATCGGGCAAAGAACGTCACGCCGCAAGTGATCCACGTCGAAGGCGACCCCGATCATCCGACCAACCGCGGAACGTTATGCCCAAAGGGCTCTTCGCTCGAACAGGACATGCTTAATCCCCGGCGGCTCACGAAGCCGCAAGTCCGGCGCCCTGGCGCCACGGATTGGCAGGACATTTCCTGGAACGACGCGCTAAATGAGATTGCGCAATGGACCAAGAAAACTCGCGACAATTCCTTCGTCGAGAAGGATGCGAACGGCCGCACCGTGAACCGGTGCGAAGGCATATCGTTCATCGGCGGCTGCACGGACACCAATGAGTTTAATTTTTTGGCCGTCAAGGCCATGAGGGGGTTGGGCTTGGTTTATTTGGAAAATCAAGCCCGTGTTTGACACGGCCCCACGGTCTCAAGTTTGGGACCAACATTTGGACGCGGCGCCATGACGAATGGCTGGATCGACATCAAGAACACCGACATGATGTTGATCATGGGCGGTAATCCCGCCGAAAACCATCCCTGCGGCTTCAAGTGGGCGATGGAGGCGAAGCGCAACCGTAACGCCAAGCTGATTTCCGTCGATCCTCGATTCACGCGCACATCCGCAACCGCCGACCTCTTCGTACAGATTCGCGCTGGCACAGACATTGCATTCCTCGGCGGACTGATCCGCTACGCCATCGAGAACAATCGGATCGCCAAGGAATATCTCGTCAACTACACCAACGCAGCCTTCATTGTTAAGGAGGGTTTCAAACTTCCTGAGGACGGCTTGTACTCGGGATTTGATTCCGCAGCGGGTAAGTACGATTTGTCCACGTGGAATTATGAGGCAGCAGGTGGCTCTGGCGGACAATCGGGCCAAGCCGGGGCGACTGGTCACGCGCCTGAACCCATGCCGGGCAAGGTAGGAGGAGCAGTACCACCTCCCGCGCTACCTGCTAACGTAGCATACGACCTCACACTCCAGCATCCACGCTGCGTCTTTCAGTTGATGAAGCAGCAGTACTCTCGTTATACCCCCGAGGCCGTCGAGCGGATTACCGGCATCCCTAAGGACCAATATCTGAAGGCCGTCGACCTATTTACCTCGGTCCGCAAAGACGGCGATATGAAGAAGGTTGCCACCATCATCTACGCGGTGGGTTGGACGCAGCATACTTTTGGCACGCAGATCATTCGGACTGCCGCCATGATTCAACTCCTGCTCGGCAATGTCGGCAGAGCAGGCGGCGGCGTGAACGCTCTTCGGGGCCACTCCAATATTCAGGGCGCGACGGATATGGCGGGCCTGTACGACTCACTTCCTGGATATCTGAAAGGGCCGGCTCCCGACGACAAGGATTTGGCCACATATCTGAAACGCACCACCCCGGCATCGTCGAAGCCGTCGCCTTGGGATTCAATGAACTACTATGCGAACACACCGAAATTCATGGTGTCGTTGCTCAAGTCGCTGTATGGCGATGCCGCCACCAAGGAAAACGGATTTGCCTTCGATTATTTACCCAAGCCTGGACAAGATTGCTCGTGGACTCACATCTGGGACGATATGTACAGCGGTAAGATTAAGGGCATGTTGGCCTTCGGAATGAACGGAGTAATGATCGGCCCGGACACGAACAAGAACATCAATGCACTCAAGAAAGCCGATTGGCTGGTCGTCGGAGAAATTTACCAGGACGAGACCAGCGAGTTCTGGCGAGCGCCGGGGATCACTACCGAAGAACAGAAGAACATCACTACGACTGTTTACCGATTACCCTGCGCGGGTTTTGCCGAAAAAGATGGCAGCATGACCAATTCCGCGCGTTGGGTCACATGGAAATATGCCGCCGTTCCACCTCCGGGGCAGGCGCGACTTGATCAGGACATCGTCGCGGAGATTTTTTTGCGGGTTCGCGACCTCTACAAAAAAGAAGGCGGGAAATTCCCCGACCCCATTCTGAATCTGAGTTGGGCATATGCGGACGCGGCCCATCCCCCGCTTTCTCAAGTGGCCATGGAAATTAATGGTAAAGCCCTCGCCGATCTTAAAGACGACGCGACGGGGCAGGTGATCAAAGCCGGCCAGCAATTGCCGGGGTTTGCGTGGTTGAAAGACGACGGCACTACGACGTGCGGCAATTGGATTTATTCCGGTTCGTGGACCGAGGCCGGATCGCAGATCCAGCGGCGAGGCACGGAGGACCCGTCGGGTATGGGAGTTTTCCCAAACTGGTCGTGGTCTTGGCCGGCCAACCGGCGCGTGCTTTACAATCGAGCTTCTTGCGACATCACGGGGAAGCCCTGGGATATTGATCGCAAGCAAATCTGGTGGAACGAAGCGGCGGGAAAGTGGGCTGGCAATGACGTGCCGGACTTCAAGCCCGACTCCCATCCCAAAGATCACATGGGACCCTTCATTATGAATCCGGAGGGCGTCGGACGATTATTCGCTCCGATTGGGGTACTGGCGGATGGGCCGTTCCCTGAGCACTACGAGCCGATCGAGAGCCCGATCAAGAACCCATTCCATCCCGATCAGTCGAACAATCCGCTGGTGAAGAAGTTCAAGACCCCATATGACAAGTTTGGATCACCAGAGGAATTCAGCATCGTCTGCACTACATACCGGCTGACCGAGCAGTATCACTACTGGACGAAGAATAATCCGATGAACGTCCAGCTCATCCCGGAACCGTTTGTGGAAATTCCGGTCGAGTTGGCGGACGAAAAAGGAATTCGTGGAACGGATAAGATCAAGGTGATCAGCGCGCGTGGAACCTACGTTGCGAAAGCCTTTGTCACTCGCCGATTGAAGCCGATGATGATCGATGGCAAAAAGGTCTACCAGATTGGACTGCCGATTCACCAAGGCTTCCGCGGCATCAACGAGGATGAAGGAAGAAACGCTCGGACGCCGGCAAATTTGCTGACGCCCGCAGTCACCGATCCGAATGCCCACACTCCTGAATCGAAGGGCTTCTTAGTGAAAGTCGAGAAGGCGTAGGGAGCGACCATGAGCCAGGCGGCTACAGAGTTAATCCGAATTTCTGGTCACGCGGGAGTCGTTCCGGGTAAGGATCTTAACCGTGAATTTCAAGTATGTAAGCTGGTCGACACGACGACATGCATTGGCTGCAAAGCATGCGAGGTAGCCTGCCTGGAATGGAACGGCTACACCTTCAGCGAAACTACCTTTGATAACACCTACCAGACGATGCCGGAGACGGCGTGGAATTACTGGAACCTGATCAAGTTCAACGAACACGAACGCGCCGATGGCACCATGATGCTGCTGATGCGCAAGGACCAGTGCATGCACTGCGCCGATCCAGGCTGCCTAGCAGCCTGCCCAGCCGATGCTGCCATCGTGCAGTATGCCAATGGGATCGTCGATTTCCAGGAGGCGAATTGCATCGGTTGCGGGTATTGCATGACCGGCTGCCCGTTCAACATTCCGAAATTCGATCCTCCCTCGCGCAAAGTCTTTAAGTGCACACTATGTAACGACCGCGTATCGGTGGGGCTCGAACCAGCCTGCATTAAAGCCTGCCCTACGGGCTGCCTGCACTTTGGTACGAAGTCGGAGATGAAAGAGTTGGCGGAGACTCGCGCGGCGCAACTTCGCGACAATTCCGGATTTCAGGATGCGGGAGTGTACGATCCCGCCGGAGTGGGTGGAACCCACGTGATCTACGTGCTGCACGACGCGAAGAATCCGGAATTGTACGGAGGGTTACCCAGGGATCCGCGGATCCCCTGGTCGGTACGCCTGTGGAAAGGGCCGTTGAAGTGGCTGGGTAATCTGGCGATCGCTGGCGGCATTGTCGGGATGGCGTTGCACTACATGCGATTTGGACCGAAGAAAGAAGAACCGATTCTGCCGGATGCTTCGCCCAGGGATGAGCGGCGCGATGATGGGAGGCGGTTATGACGACCGACGCAGTTTCGGGCTCGAATGTCGCAGGCCAAAACGCAGAGACGATCGTCCGGTACACGTTTGGCGAGCGCGTGAATCACTGGATCGGCGCGCTCTCGTATACCTACCTCCTCGTGACCGGCCTCGCCTTCTGGTCGCCCTATCTGTACTGGCTGGCCGCGGTTGCGGGAGGCGGTCCTACGGCGAGATTCTGGCATCCGTGGTTCGGACTGATATTTACGGCGTCACTGTTCTGGACATTCAAAGAGTGGCACCGCGACATGAAAATCGACGCCGCCGATCGCGCTTGGGGTAAGGCGATCCCAGACTACATCCGGAACGAGGACGACAAACTCCCGCCGGCCGGCCGGTTCAACTACGGACAAAAACTCTTCTTCTGGGGAATTTTCTACAGCGTGATTCTCTTGCTGCTCTCCGGCGTCGCCTTGTGGTACACAGAAACTCTGCCATGGAGCCTCCGTATCGTCCGCTATGCCGCAATTCTGGTTCATGCGAGCGTGGCTCTCATCACGATTGGACTGTTTCTGATTCACGTGTACATGAGCGCAGTTCTCGAAGAGGGGAGCTTTGGATCTATGATAAACGGCTACGTAACGTACGCTTGGGCGTGGACTTTCCATCGCACGTGGTACTACCAGGTCACCGGTAAACCCCGACCCCTCCGGTGAACGACGCGAAGTGGGATCGACGTATCCATCGCGCCAACGAACTCGTCTCGTCATATCCATTCTCCGCGGAAGGACTCCGCTACTACGCGCGTGTCGCAACGTTTCAGAAGAGCCTTTACGGTGAACTTCAGAAAGCTCTAGCAGACGCGCCAAAGCTTTCCTCTGATCGTCCTCTGCGCGACGAATTGGATCTTTTTCTCCTCCTACCTAAATTTCCAGAATTTCTGTCGCTGATCCAGCAGATTGCGCCAGCGGCGCTTTCACAGGCCTCCGGTGCTCTGGCCCAGAAGGGCCCAGTCGCATGGCAAGGCGCGATCGAAGACTTCTGGCTAGGGGAGCCAGAATTGGCGGGAGGCGTGGACGACACTGCGCAAGCCAAGCCTTCAGATCGAGTACTCGCGTGGATGTTTCTTCAACCGTATGCCGAATATCTTGCAGATCACCGCGAAATCGCCGTTGTCGACGGAACTCCATCGACGTGCCCGCTTTGCGGAGGCAAACCTGCCGTCGGCGTATTACGCAGCGAAGGCGACGGCGCGAAAAAGTCTCTGATTTGCATGCTCTGCGCTCACGAATGGGCTTTTCGGAGGATTTATTGTCCGGCGTGCGGAGAACAACGCGAACCGCAGATGGCATATTATTCAGCGCCCGAGATCGCGCACGTCCGCGTGGACGTCTGCGACACATGCCACACCTATCTGAAGAGCATCGACTTGACGAAAACGGGGCTGGCAGTTGCCGTTGTAGATGAGCTCGCAACAATACCTTTGGACCTATGGGCACGCGAACACGGATACGAGAAACTACAAATCAACCTGTTAGGAACCTGACCAAACGTTCCGGAGGACTTTGAAGTCGTAGGCAAAGACGGCAAGCCGGTCAAGGTTTCATATGTGCGCACCGATCTCGGCAGCCAAACCGACGCTGTGAAGAAGAAGTCGACCCGAGCAAGTTCGTCTTCGAGCGCTTTGATCTGAAGGGTGATCGCGGGCTGGGTAAGGAAAAGACGTTCCGCAGCCTCACGAAGATTCAGATGTTCAGCAACGGTGCGAAAGACCTTGAGACGAAAGTTTTCCAACTGGGCCACGTGATGATTGTCTACGGAAACGAGCTAGCAGGGGAATCCATCATCTCGCATCTGCTATCGGGACTGCCGAGAACCATTGGTTCAGGATCGCCTTCGTTTCAACGCCACCACTCGGAGCGAATCTCGTGGCCCTGAACAACCTCAGACGGGATGCCGGGTTCGGGGGACCAGAGCTTGAGGGCTTTGACTGCGAACACGTTCTCGATCGGCTGCTTCCAATGGTGGAGCGCAAGATCGAAGAGGCCCCAGTGGATGGGCATGAGCAAGCCGTGGCCGCCCAAAGTGCGAAAGCTGCGAACGGCTCCCTCTGGGCCCATGTGTACGTCGGCCCAGAGGGGATCTGAAGCCCCGATTTCGAGCATGGTGAGATCGAATGGACCAAAACTCTCGCCGATCTCTCGGAATCCAGACCATTCCCCGGAGTCGGCGCCGTAATAGACGCAGTGATCTATGCCGGTGAGAGCGAAGGACGCCCACAGCGTTCTAAAACGACCGAAGAGGCTTCGCCCCGAGAAGTGGCGGGCTGGCAACGCTGTTACCGTCAGCGATCCGACCTTCACCTTCTCCGTCCAGTTGAGTTCCGTGTAGCGGCTCGGATCGACGCCAAGGCTTTTCAGGATGGCACCTACACCCAGCGCCGTGATCCAGTGCGCCTGCCGCAGGGCCTCCATTTGAGCAAGACGATTCACGGTCTCCGCTCCCAAATGATCGTAGTGATCATGCGAAATAAGAACGGCGTTTATCGCCGGCAAATCGTCAAGCGCGAGAGGTGGCGGGAAGAAGCGCTTTGGACCAGCCCACTGTGTAGGAGCCGCGCGTTCGTCCCAAACCGGATCAATCAGGATGCGCACGCCATCAATTTCAACCAAAGAGGAGGAGTGACCGAGCCAAGTAATGCGCAGGCCGGATTGTGGGCTCGTTGCATAAACGCGCGGATCGGTGTGAAAAGGGCCGAGCGCATGCGTGGGCGACCGCGCTGCTGCTCCGAAAAAGAAACGCGGAGCAATCTTGAACATGAGCGAGAGCCCACCGACTTTGGTTGGCACCGGGTTGATATACCGGCTACCGTCCCGCTCGGCTGGAAGAAGGGCCATGGCTATTCGATGGTGGATCGCATATCAAGATTCCTGGAAGGAACGACCTTGGCCCACAAGCCGACATGCAGTCTCTCGGGATATCGCAGAATTGGCCCGTACGATGTGTGCCTCCCATTTCAGGCATTTCCGCCGATTGCGTCGAGATCGGCGATCACTTCAGGGGGAATTTGAAGCATCGAAGACTGAAGGTTCTCGCGAAGATGCTCGATGGAAGATGTTCCCGGTATCACCAAGATATTGGGCGACCGCTGGAGAAGCCAAGCAAGCGCAACCTGCATGGGTGTGGCACCGAGGCGCGCGGCGACATCAGACAAAGTAGTCGACTGGAGTGGAGTGAACCCGCCGAGTGGAAAAAATGGCACGTAGGCGATACCGTCACGAGCAAGATCAGCTATGAGTGCCTCATCGGTTCGATGCGCGAGGTTGTAGTGGTTCTGTACGCAGACGATCGGAGCGATCTGTCGGGCTTCCGCGATCTGCGCGGGCAGGACGTTGCTCAGGCCGATATGACGCACCAAACCCTTTTGCTGAAGTTCAGCTAGAACTGTGATCGGCGCCTCAATCGACCCCTCGGCGGGTTCATGGATGCTGAACATACTGCGCAGATTGACCACGTCGAGCACATCCAGTCCCAGATTGCGAAGGTTGTCGTGAATCGCTGCAGTCAGCTCTTCGCGTGAGAAAGCCGGAATCCATGATCCGTCCTCACCGCGCCGGACGCTAACTTTCGTGACGATCGTTAGATCGTCTGGATACGGGGACAGCGCCTTTCGTATGATCTCGTTCGTGACATGGGGACCATAAAAATCGGATGTATCGATGTGGTTCACACCACTTGCGACGGCCTCTCGCAGAAGGGTGATCGCCGCATCGATATCGCGCGGAGGTCCCCATACCAACTTGTTGCCATCTCGCCCGGCGAGCTGCATGGCGCCGTAACCCATGCGGTTCAGCGTCATGGACGTGCCAGGCAGCGTAAAGCTGCCGGCCAGATCAATCTGCTCAATCATTTCGTTCCTCCTGCTCCCAGGAACGGTTCGTTTTGTATTTGTGACGGGGAAAGCTAACTAAACAGACTCTCCCACCAGTTCTTCACTTTTCTTCCAGAGCGCCTCGGCGTTGTTTGCATCGAGCGCATATCCAAGCACTCCTTCGCTCATGGTGTTGATGGGCACGTTGTCCGGCACAAGATGAGCGACATGGCAGTCCTCGCAATATCGGCCGCCGATTTCTTCAGCGGGAGCCACAACACCAGCCCACACCGAAGTTGCCGCTCCTTGAGGGATGGTCTTCCATTGGAACGGCGCCTTGCCCTCTGCCGCGAGTTGCTGATTCCTCTGTTCGATGATCTTTTCAATTTGGCTGGCGTCCACGTGGCGAGCCAGTTCGGTGTGGATTACTCCCGGATGCACAGCCGCTGCACGTACGCCGCGATCCCGGTGGCGTTTGTCGAAGGCAACCGCGAAGAGAATATTCGCCGTCTTGGATCTTCCATAGGCAGCGAAGGGCTCATACGGAGTCCGCTTAAAGTTGGGATCCTCGAAGTCGACATTCGAATAGCGGTGACCCAAAGAAGAAAGATTGATCAGCCGCCCGCCAGAGCGAATGAGAGACGCAATCCGGTTGACCAAAACAAAGTGGCCCAGGTGATTCGTCCCAAACTGCATTTCGAAGCCATCGACTGTGCGGCCGAGCGGTGTGGCCATCACTCCGGCATTGGCGATGACCACGTCGAATTCTTGTCCCTTTGCCAGTAGCTGATCGGCGCAGGCACGCACGCTTTTCAGGTTGGCAAGATCGAGTTCAATCAGTTCCAAGCTTCCGCCATAGGGCGTAGCGTCCCTTCGCACTTGTTCGGTTGCAGCTTTGGCCTTGTTCAAATCCCGCGCCGCGCCTACAACACGAGCGCCGTGCGCGGCCAGGGAGCGCGCCGTTTCCACGCCAAGGCCGGCCGAAACACCGGTTATGAGGATTCGCTTGCCCTTCAGATGCACGCCGGACAAAACGTCATCCGTGGTCGAAGTTGCTCCAAACGAAGTTGCTTCAGGTGCGTTCGTCATTTTCTATCTCCTTGATTAATACCGAGGCAGCAACTCCACTCCGCAGGCTGTCCAGATCTTCAACGTCGCCCCGATGGATTTGGCACCAGCGGCGGCCAGCAACTTAGCGCCCGCATCCGAGCGCGCGAGACCAAGTACCTGATGACCAGCGTCAATCAGTTCTCGGACCACTGCCGTGCCAATGAAACCTGTGGCACCGGTAACAAAAGCACGCACATTCTTTTCCTCCTAAGCAATTTTTGGTTCGGTCGATAGTGACGACGACAGGGATCGCGACAGAGACGAAGCGTTCACTCGACTTGCGAGCCGAGTCGAAGCCTTCGCAGTGATCAATCGCCATTCGCGCGCTGAGGCGGGCAGAGCATCGATCTCGATCAACTCCTGCAACCAGTCGTCTGCTGAGAGCACCGCCTGTTCTGATCCAAACAACTGGGTGACGGTGTTGAAGAATGCTGATAGCTCCCGCTCCGCAATCGTCATGAGGTCGGGACAAACATGATTGGAAGTTTTCGATGGTTTATAACGAGCGAGTGGATTCATAGTCGTCACCTCTCGAAGCCGGAAGGACAGGAATCGCTATTGACAGGCCGCCCGGTTCTGACTAAAACGGAGAGTGTCTCCGAATCTGTAGATAAGATAACCGGAGACTTCCTCCGGTCGCAACTTTTTTATGCCCAGGAAGAATTGACAAACTGCTGGTGTCAACGGCAACGGTAACATCATTGTTCTGGGATATATCTGGTGCGGTTGTAAACAGCCAGTCCAATGGAGCAGCTTACGTTTTTGTTGAGCCTGGCGGCGGATGGGTGAGCAGTTCCACTCCGGTAAAACTGGCCGCATCCGACGGTGCTCATCTCGACCTGTTTGGCCAATACGTGAGCATCAGCTCTGGCGGTAGCACCATCGCAAAACAACGGATTTGCCGGTGCGGTTTACGTGTTTATCCAGGGCGGCAACGGCTGGGTCAATTCGACTCAAAACGCCAAGCTGACCTACGCCGCCGGTGATCCGTATGAGTTCCTGGGCAATTCGCTGGGCGTTACCGCGAACGGCAACGCCATCATTCCGTTAAACCGTTCACGCAAACTGCACATGGACCGCATTGCCAACCGTTTTTACGGTGGCAACAGTCCGTGCCTACCACGCAGCAGGTCGTAGTGGCGCGGCATCACGTTATCGGCAAGGCCGCCTCGTTCCTGTTTGGCGCACTGGGTGGCCCGTTGTTCGGGCACTGCCCTTGGTCCAAACTCGCTGCAAGCTCGATCCGACACAAGCTCGATCCGACGAGTTGATCTCACGCACTTGCTCGTATTACACTCGCCCGGCTTCGCGATTGGGGCGAAAAATGTGCATTCTATTTACCAAGGTCTTGATAGTCGCCTTTACGGCTGCTGCCTTTGGCCAGGCTGCACCAACGAACAGGACAGCATCCGACGCCAAATCGCGACCTCTTGATCAAGCAGCCGCGAATCCCACAATGACGGCTGCCGACACTCCGATTACGTCGATGCCCTACACTCCAGGACTTGACACTGAATTCTTGGATAGGAGTGCCGACCCCTGCGTTGATTTCTACCAGTACAGTTGCGGCGGCTGGATGAAGAAAAACCCGATTCCTACCGACCAGCCGAGCTGGGGCGTTTACGGCAAGCTCGCTCAGGATAATCAACGATTTCTGTGGGGCATTCTGGACGATCTGGCCAGGAACACTTCGGGACGCAACCCTAACCAGCAGAAAATCGGGGACTACTTCGCCGCCTGCATGGACGAATCCGTCGTCGATAAGCTTGGCGCCGTTCCCTTGAAACCCTACCTCGACCAGATTAATGGCCTCACCTCGAAGAGCCAATTGCCAGCGCTTTTGGCGCAGTTTCATCGGCAGACCGAAGGCAGCGGCATGTTCTTCGGATTCGGCTCGAACCAGGATTACGGCGACTCGAGTCAGGTCATTGCTTTTGCCACCGCTGGCGGACTCGGCCTTCCCGACCGGGATTACTACACTAAAAGCGATCCGAAATCTGTAGAGTTGCGCCAGAAATACCTCTCTCACGTGCAGCGAATGTTCGAACTGTTGGGCGATGCACCGGATGCGGCCCAACGCGAAGCGGTCTCGATCATGGGCATGGAAACGGCGCTGGCCAAGGCTTCCCTAACCCGCGTCGAGCGCCGCGAACCGCACAACCTCTATCACAAAGTGGACTTGACACAGATGCAAGCGCTCTCGCCCAGTTTCAACTGGACTGTCTATCTCAAGGAAGCCGGGCTTGGTCAACAAAACTCATTCAACGTAACCGAACCAGCGTTCTATAAAGAACTCGACCACCAACTTCAGACCGCCAGCCTCGATGACATTAAGAACTACTTGCGCTGGCACACGGTCCATTCTGCCGCCGCTTTTCTGTCCTCCACCTTCGTGAACGAGGACTTCGATTTCTTCAGCAAGACGCTGCGGGGAGTCCCCCAGCTCCGGCCTCGCTGGAAGCGTTGCGTCGGGTTGGTCGATCGACAACTCGGCGAAGCTCTCGGCGAGGAGTTCGTCCGCCGGACGTTTAGTCCGGAGATGAAGCAAAAGACGCTGACCATGACCAGCCAGATTGAGCAGGCCATGGCCACGGACATTGAGCAGCTTACCTGGATGGGTCCCGAGACCAAGCAGAATGCGTTGACCAAACTGCATAGCATCGTGAACAAGATTGGCTATCCCGACAAGTGGCGTGATTACACTTCGGTTGTGATTTCAAGCCATGATTTCGCC
>Ga0209624_10002826_pt1 | contig 12636 bp, 18 predicted proteins | sample JacPinW_OM2H0_O1_FD_188565 | JGI IMG/M metagenome (GOLD analysis project Ga0209624, IMG submission 188565) | Forest soil microbial communities from Algoma, Ontario, Canada - Jack Pine, Ontario site 1_JW_OM2H0_O1 (SPAdes) (version 2) | ecosystem: Environmental > Terrestrial > Soil > Boreal... | reverse complement strand
CCGCCCCGCTTTGTTTTTGCGTGGGCTTGACACCGTGAGCCCGTCGGAACAGAATTCCTGATTGCACGAAACTCGTCCGACCGTGTGTCCGCAGTGAAACCGCTGTAGTGGGCGTGGTCAGGTGACGTAGGAGTCGAGCTAATGCCGGAGAAAAAGGTTCGCTTCGACGACTTCCAATTGGATTACGGTCGTTTTCAGCTCTGCCGCCGTGGCGTCCCGGTTCGGCTCGAGGGCCTGCCGCTGCAGTTGCTCATGTTCTTGGTCGAAAAGAGGGGGCAACTGGTGACCCGCGAGCAAATCTCCAACGAATTGTGGAGCAAAGACGTCTTCGTCGACGTCGAACAGGGAATTAATACCGCCATCCGCAAGGTTCGCCGCGCCCTGGCAGACGATGTTGACGAGCCTCAGTACCTGCAGACTGTGGTCGGACGGGGCTATCGCTTCGTCGCGCCCACTGCCGAGGAAGATGCCAGCAATGCGGCAGTGGGCGAAGCATTTGCTGTTTCCCCGGAAGAGTTCGGTCGCGCCATTATGGCTGCCGCCGGCCTGGATCCAGAAAATCCCCGAGGCACTCGAAAGTCCCCGCCGCGCGAATAGCGCCAGAAAGTTGCGCGCGGAGACGCTTCGAACCATTCTTCAGATGGCTTCATATAGCTTCAGCCTCTCTCCATGGACACCTACTTTAAGTGGGCGCATTATTCGATCCATGATTTCTGCCGCTTGCCACTAACATCGGTCGAAATCAATCCATCAGAGAGGTGATTTAAATGAACCGATCAAGAGACATCCGGTCCCGCAGAATACTGGCATTCATGGCAATGGTGTTTGGTGCGATACTCACAACCATGGTGCTTCCGTCCTATGGCCAACAGGACGTCGATCCGACCTGGTACGACCCGTATGCCGTAAGCACGCTACCCAACCCCGCACCACACACGGTGGCCATTCACTTCTCGCAGACGCCTCTGTCAATTCACCAGCAGCAAACGACGCTCACGTCCGCCTCGTTATCTCAGGGCGCCGAGAGGTTTCGCGCGAAACAATCCACGGCCGGTTGGAGCACCTCTTCTTCCTGCTTTTGGTCTGCGAGGATGCTGACAGCTCGAATCTTCGGTGCGGCCACGGCGCTGGTGCGGCAGGAGTGGACTCGTGACCTTCCCGATCTCGTGCTTTAACGCCGCGCTTAGGCGCCGCTCCCGCGGCATAGGAACGGCTCCGCTGCACATCGCAGTCTCCTACTTCCGGGCGTAGCGGGTCTTGCACTGGGGACACTCCAGCACATGCATCTTCCCACTAAGAGGAATGGTCGGAATGATGAAGAAGAATACGAGGAATCTCATTCCGGTTTTTTGAATGAACCGGGCCTGGGTCCCGCAGGTTCCGCAGCGCAGCATTTCGGCGGTGGTCTCGGACCCCCAGAAAAAGACCTTTGTCCCGATGATCAGCATAGCGCGACAGTCTACTACGCCCCTGCCAATTGGAGAAGACCGAGAGCGGCGCTTAAGCGCCGCTCGTCCCTGGTATTAGCGAGGGTCCGTGCGAGCGGCCCTGACGGGTGCCACGGCCGTGTCCCGATAAGGTTCTATTTCTTGAATCACGCTAAATCATGCTTTACAATACTTAGCATGAGAAGCACTCGCACCCTATCCGTAACCTTGCCGCCTGAAATGCTGAAGCGCGCCCAATCCATCGCCAAGCGGGAGAGCCGCACCATGAGCGAGCTGGTTCGGGAGGCGCTCCGTCACTACGACCGGCGGGCGTGGTGGGATGAAGTCAATGCCTATGGTCGCCAGCGCGCCGAAGAGCGCGGTCTTCGCGAAGGAGACGTGGAGCGATTGGTCCACGAATCCCGCCGGGGCTCCAGGAAAGCCCCCAAGAAATAAATGCGCATTGTTGTGGACACGAACGTGATCGTGTCTTCGCTGGTCTTCGCCGGGTTGCCTCGCCGCGTGTTCGAGGCCGTGGAAAGCGGCCGTTGCGAGTTTTATTACTCGGCTGAGATCGAGAGCGAAACGCGCAGAGTGTTACTCGACAAGTTCGGATGGAACGAAGAGCGACTGGATCGTTACCTGCCGTTATTGTGGGGCCTGGGCGAGCGAGTGCTGCCACGGCGTCGTGTGAACGCAGTAAAAGAAGATCCGGATGACAATCGGATTCTCGAATGTGCCGTCGCCGCCGAGGCCGACGTGATTGTCTCCGGCGATGGCCACCTTCTAAGGCTGACCGGGTATGAGGGAATCGCAATCCTCACGCCACACGGCTTTCTGATAGCTCATTTCTAAGATCCCAATTACCGAGTGCCCCACCCTTCGCTTCTCGAAGGGTGGGATTCCACTGTCCCCTGCCGTCCGGGATTTCCAGCAGACCCAATCTCACGCGGCCAACTTGTTCGCCGCTACCTTCTGCTTCCATTGCAGGGAAACGTTGGGTACCGCAGTGAGAATCACCTTCACGTCTTTCAGTTCCAGCGTCTCCACGCTCACCGCGTCCTGCAGTTTGCTGGCTTGAATCAGCGCGGTGACGATCGCAGACAGCATGGCGTTGTTCATCTTCTCCAGAATCGACTTGAGCCGCGCTTCGTTGGGTGCGCGCCCCAGTTTCAAGCTTACCGTCACCTTGGGTGCGATGCCGAGTTCGACTTCCATTTCGCCGACTTCATATCCTGCGTCCGGCAACATGCCCAGAACGAAGTTGAGATCGCTTAAGAGTTGTATCGTTTTCTGGGTTGCCAGGTCGGCAACCGCGTCTTTGCCTATTTTTACCTTGCTCAGATCGAAGTCCATGGTTCCTCCTGCGCCGTGATCATCCTTCCGCACCGAAGGACCAGCATCTGATTTTGGTCGAAAAATACTCTTTCCGGAAGGCTTGGTCAAGAGTTGCCTGTGGTGAACGCTATATCTACTTTCGTAGAGTCTACTTTCGTAGACTTTACTTCGTCCCACCCGCATGCGAACGTGGACTATGTTCCAAAAATAGCGCGGCCACCACTGGCCGCGTTTTTAGTTTGGGCACATTTCGACAAATCGGCAACCAAGCAGTGAAGAAAGGGCAAGCGTGTGAAAAAACCCCGTGGCATGAACATCAAGAATTCCAAAGATCGAGGAGCCTGGGCGGAGATGTGCTTCGCATTGCGGGCCATCGAAGAAGGACTGCGCCCGGCCAGGCCCTGGGGAGAGCCGTCAGGATACGACTTCCTCGTGCACCACAAGAGCACGCGAATTTTCCGCGTCCAGGTGAAGTCCACCATCTATAAGCAGCACCGCTGCTATCACTGCACCATCAGAACCCAACACCATGTCTACAAGAAAGATTCCTTCGACTTCGTAGCCGCCTACGTAATTCCTGAAGACGTCTGGTACATCCTTCCTGAAAAAGTAGTGCGCGGCATGTCGACCGTGAGACTGTATCCGGCCATGGCAGGCGCGAAATACGACGCCTACAAAGAAGCCTGGCATCTGCTCCGCGGAGAATCGCCCGGCTTCGTTGATCGGATTGAGGCTTGCGCGGAGGAGGAGTCTCTAAAGCAGACGGAGTTGGGACCTCCGCAGAACGCCTTGAGGTCACCAGGAGAATGGATGAGCTTGCGGGGATCCTTCGACTCCGCATGCGGATTCGTGAAGCGAATCCGCATGCTTCGCTCAGGATGACAAAGGCTGCTGGCTGGCGGGCGCAGCGGGCGCGGTGACAGGGGCCAGGTCACCTCCGCAGTAGGGGCAGAATTTGTCGTCGTGGTCTGTGCTGCGCTGGCAGTGGGGGCAGATGGGGCGCAGGCGCGTGCGGCAGCGGGGACAGTAACTGAAGCCGGGCTCGATTTCGGCGTCGCATTGCGGACAGTGCGCGATGCGCGGCTTGCGCAAGACAAAATAGAGGACGATCCCGAGGCCGTTGGGGACGAAGATGGCAATGAGGGTCCACAGCAGGCGGCTCATTCTGCGGCGGCCGGCGTCCTGGTTGATGTAGCCGATCAGCACGGCCCAGCAGCCGAGCACTGCTCCCGCGAGGAGTCCCAGCAGCCAGCGGATCGCAACCGGAGGCGCATGGCGATCCGTGCGCACGAGGATCACAAAGGCCACGGCGACAGTCACGAGGACCGCTGCGTATAAGCAGTAGGCCCAGGGCGCAAGGATGCGGATCTCGTCTTTGGTTCGCGCGGGAGTTGGATTGCCGTTGGTCATAAATCTCCTGAGTGCGTACTTCTTGCTATTGGTTCAATTAACCCTGGTAAGAACCAGAGTGATCCGCCAGATGCTTATGGCTATCCTTGGCCAGCAGCGCGATTGCCGCCACCAGGGCCGGCACCACACAGAAAACCAGGAACCCTAGTTGCCAGACTGAGGAAGCCAACTGCGCTCGCGTGCCCAGCCATTCACAACCAAGCCACAAAGCGACTGTGCTGAGCAGCGCGCACAGGGTTACGGCCGTACAACTGACCGCAACCAGCCACATGCGTTCTCGTTGGCGCTGCAATTCCAGGGCGCGGCGGCGCACTCTGCTCTGCGTGGTCGAGACCAGGCTGCGGCCGGCGGCGACTGGAATGGCGCGCAAGCGGCGAATTGCCTCCCCGGCGTTTTCGGCAAAGGCGCGGCACGAGGCACAGGTTTCCAGGTGCGCTGCCAACCACGCATTCGACGATGATCCGTCGGAAAGACGATCAGAAAAGCGATCGGCGGCCGAGAGCGTTTCGGGAGCGGCTAATACAATCAGGCGTCGTGCCCGTTCATGCGCGTCGTTGTTGTTGGCGTTGTTCACAGCGGCGTTCCTTTTAACCACGGTCCGAGCGCGCTCAGACCGCGGTAGATTCTGGATTTCACAGTTCCCAAAGGCACGTGCGCTACGCTTGCGATCTCTTCGAGCGACATGCCTTCCTGAAAACGAAGCACCAGCGCTTCGCGATATTCCGCGGCGAGATGTTGCATACCAGCGGCGATGTATTCGTTCTGCTCACGCTGCAGAGTCAGATCGAAAGCCGAGGCGCGTCCGGTCTCTGGCGGGTCGAAGGGCGCGGCGCCCTCTTTATCTTTATTATTCATCAAACCGTCGAGGCTGGCGGGCTGTTTGCGGCGCATGTGATCGATGGCCAGGTTGCGGGCAACGGCGAAGAGCCAGGTGCTGAATGCGTATTTGTCGTTGAACTGGTGCCCGCGTTCGAGGACGCGGATCCAGGTTTCCTGGAACAGGTCCTCCGCCAATTCGCGGCGTCCGGTCAAGTGCACGAGGTAGCGGAGAAGGCGATGCTGGTATTGCTCGATCAACCGGTCGAGTAAGTCAGGGTCTCGACGCCGCAGTCCACGAGCGATCTCGGTGCTCTCTTGTGCCATCGAGCTTTCGAAATAGAAAGCGGTCGCGTTCATACTATTCATTACATACGGAGGTAGGGAGAAAAAAGACGCAAGCGATCGGGAGGATGTCGCAAGCGATCTAAGGCACTGAAAGGAAACGAGCTGGTGGCGCGGGTTCACGATTCAACAATCTGACTATGACAAAGAAGGGACGGCTTGCGCCGTCCCCTTGCAGCGTTTGGGGGGTGGAACAATTGTTTGGATTTCCGGGACGGCTTGCGCCGCCCCGGAAACCGCGACGGGGGAGGCCCGCGCATCCGAAGAGTGTTTCCTTCGGAATGTTTCAGAATGCAATTCGCTTAATAGCGGCCCTGATCGACCCAGAGGCGAACCTGGTCTTCAACGGAAAACCGGCTGGTGGGCGTGCCGGCAAACTTTGACTCCAGAGCAAAGGCGTGCGCTTCCAGCGGCACCGAAAAATGAATCTTGGTCTGTACGAAGCCGCGCACGAAGATTTCGCTATAACGCTCCAGTCCCAGGATTTCAAACTGGACAGCATGCACCAGCCCGTGAAACAGGGAGCGCTCGGTGATTTTTTCGTTGAATACCACGACGTCGAGAAAAGTCAGGGAGTGCATGTGCGTGACCTCGGGCAGGTTCACGAATCCCATGGCCCTGTACTCCTCATAAAAAGACGGATTCGGCACGCGTGCTCCCTTGAGTTCGACAACCCGCACGCGATCAAGCATTGCCGCCGAAAAATACGGCCACATGAGGGCTTTTTCGTGATTGCTGAGGGGCACAGCGGAGGCCAGGTAGTGTTCGCGCTGTTCCCGGAAATAGGTGGAAACCCGCTTCACCGCTTCAACGATCTGCTCTTCCGTGACCTGAGTCAAAGCCTCGGAAGCAGCCTCGACGGCGGGAATTTTCTTTTCGATGGAGGAGTAATACTCACTCAACGCCGCCGCCGACTGTACCGACTTGCGCAAAATATCACGCTGCCCAAACCGCGCCAAATCATCCGCCGAAAACCGCAACCGCAGCTGATGAGTTGCGCAATGGGCGCTTAGCAGTTCCAGCTGGGCGTGCTGAAGTTCTGAATTCATCTGAGCGATAGAGAGTCTATCCTCAGGGTTTTCCCATGAATACATCTTGATCATCAACTCCTGAAAGACCGCAGAAGGGGCCCGAATCTTTATAATTTATACAGCGTTATGTTTACGATGTCAACATAATTTCTGGAGGAGCAAACTTTGGTAACACGGAGGGAACCGGCGGCATCTATTCTCTGTACATCGTTATATTTACGATGTATACATAATCATTCGAGGGTGTTTTTCCTGGGAGGAAAGCACGTGCCGCGACGACCGGACCCTGACCTGGAAGGAAAGATACTGGATGCAGCGCAGAAGCTGTGGAAAAAGGGCGGGGAGAAGGCACTGACGATGCGGACGGTGGCGCGGGCGGCGGGGACGAACACGCCGGCGGTGTACCGGCGCTTTCGCGACCGGGACGACATTCTGCGGGGGCTGATGCAGCGCATCCGGATGGAGCTCGCGGCCACTCTGGATGCAGCCGGCTCTGCGGAAGAAGGTTGCGAGCGGTATCTGGACTTCGCTCTGAACCATCCCCGGGAGTACGAGTTGTTTTATCAGCACAATTACGAGCTCTATTACTCGCCCCGCGCCAAGCGCGGCGGGGTCAAGGTTGTTGGCCAGCCGGCGAAAGATGCGATGCGCCGAAAGCTAACACAGAAGCTAGGCGGATCGCCCGACGATCACGAGCGCGTGCTTACGGCGTTGTGGATGACGGTGCATGGTTCGGCGATGCTTTTGATTGAGAAGACCATCCGGCCCGAGGATGCAGAGGAAGCTCGATCGGTTTTTTCGGCAACGGTGGCGGCGCTGCTGCACGCGGCTGATGACTTGTGAGGGTGAGGAGAGCTACGAGGACTGAGTCTACGAGGCCATAACAAAACTGCTACTGCTGTCGCAGCAGGGGGTTTTGAGTGGAATCGCCTGTTTACAACAGTACCGTTTGCAATCGCGTCGTGGGGAGAACTGCGATCAACATTATCCATGCGTCGATGGTCGTGTTCACGCTACTGGCTGGTGTTTACCCCAAGGCTCGCCGGAAGTTTACATTGCCTCGCTAGAAGTGTCGTGTTCCCCGCCACTGGCTCGCCAGACAAGCGTGGGAGGATCAGCTTCCGATTTGCTAAACATTATCTAGTGCTTCCTCCGCCTCCAGGTTCGCAGGAAAGCATGAGGGTATCCTGATCCTGGAGCTAGGTAGTATGTTCCCGTGATTTCCCCCGCGCTGTTGATACCACTGGGGCCAACGGTTTGGATCGTACTTGGCACATCAAGCCTGAAGAATCGCCCGTTGCGCTCTTGGACAAACGCACCCCAAAACGCACCGAACACTTGATTGACAATACAGTTGCCGGTGATATCGCCTGCGGGATTGATAGAAGTCGGAACACAGCCGATGTTGCGAGGAGCATTAAGGGCGCTAAAGGTGCCATCGGCCGTGCGCACAAAACCATGTTCCCCGTTTCGGTCCCAATACCAGCCCGTGACATCGCCTCCTGAGTCGATGCTTAATCCCGAAGCGATTTGTCCTCCATTCGGCGCATAGAAATAACTGAACGTGCCATCGGCAGTGCGCACGAAGCCCGCGTAATTGAAATTTCGGTCCGTGAATGAGCCTGTAACCGCGCCCGCTGCATTAATACCACTCGGAGCGGTGTTAGTCCCGACCTCCGGGGGAACATCGAACAGCGTGTACTCGCCATCGGGAGAGCGGAGGAACGCGTGACCTGAACCATCTGGGTTTACCTCGACCCACCCGGTGATTGTCCCTGTCTCATTTATTCCCACAGCGAAGGTTTCCAGCGCTCCCGGGCCATCGAGGACAGTTATTACTCCGTCCGGCTTGCGGAGAAAGCCATGCGTCATGTTGTTCGCATCGTAAGAATACCCTGTGATTTCGCCGGCCGAGTTGATGCTAACGGGCCATGTTCCATCCTGGCCTACATTGGGAGCATCGAAGGTTGTGAAAGTACCGTCACGAGCACGCACGAAGCCGCGGAATATGCGGCCAAGGTTGTCGTTGGAGTCCAAGAGGGCGTTGCCCATGATCACCCCCTCCGAGTTTATGCCCGTGGGAAAGGTCAAGGATGCACCTGGCGCATCGAAGGTGATAAAGACCGCATTTTGTGCGATGGGTTCTTTCGCGGACAACTGACCTGAAATGGCCGGCGCTGTCAGCAGTGTGATCACCGAAACGCAGCTCAATGCTCTTACTTTCATAATCATCTCCCTGGCATTTCCGTGCTCGAGTCGAGCACAGCATAGAGGGTTGGGAAGCTGTTGTGGCCGATCGTGGTCAGTCTATTCCGAAAACCCGCTGAATGCCAAAGCAGCTGGCCTGAGACATTCGACCCTAGTTTTTGTCGCTACTGTTGTAACATCGCCAATCTCACTCATTGGGCCTGTTCTGGCCAGCCCACGAATCCTCAATGAGCGTAATCGCCTGTTTACGTCAGTCGCTGGGAGCATAATATTGCCGGGAGGCGGGGCATGACACGATCTGCGAAGCTGGGCATCACTAGCGTCGTTCTGCTCTTGATCGCCCTGGTGACTCCATTCCTCAACTGGCAGTTTCCCATTCCATTCATCTCCGGTGGACTGTCTGTTCTTTTTGCACTGCTAGCGGCTCAACAAGGAAGCAGGTGGTGGCTCACGGTACCGGGCGTCATACTCTTCGAGTTCTCGCTAGGTCTCTACGTTGGTTTCCACTCGTTCTGATGATGAGTGTAATCGCCCGGTTACAACAGTTACTGTCGTAAGCCGCAAGTTTGGCGCGCGGATGTTCTAATTCCTAGAGGGCCTTACGAGTGTCCGAGCATGTCTCAATGTCCAGATTGCGGGTGCGATCTTCCTGGCGTCCAAAGCCTCTGTCCAAAGTGCTACGACGCGAAGTACACCGATGTAGGCCGCCCGAAGTCCGTTCTAGAATCGATTCGGGAATTCGGATCGAATCCGCGAAGACGGCAGGTAGTAGAAGACCGAATCAGCGCACAGCCTTGGTGGCTGGCGTGGCTTTTTGCTGCTATCGGCGTCGGGTTGGACTGGCGTTGCGCATTCGAGTGGTTCGCCGGAAAATATGCCTTCTATTCCGAGCCTGTGCTGGATAGAGCGATCCTGGTTGTGCTGGCATGTGCCGGTGTTGCCCTCTTTGTAAACTGGGTCACCCGAGAGCCGAGATTGCGAGTTGCCTCGACGCTTTTCTTGGCGTTCTCTGCCTGTTTGTACCGCTTCTTGAGTAACCATTGGACTGCCTACCGGCGATGAGTCACGTAGAAAATCGTCTGTAACTATTGAAATATCCCCATTACACTCATCGACCTGCCCCGAATTCTCAATGAGTGTAAACGCCTGGTTACGACAGGTACGACAAGGGCCTCGCGTATGATGGAATCGTGACCTTGGCACATCTCCGGTTCAAATTGATCCGCCTCGCGCCAATCTACCTGTACTTATTTTGTTGCCCTTTGCTAACCGCCAGCGACGCACCGCAACTCCTGCCAGACGCGGACAAGTTCCGCCTCACGCTGGTGGAAGATCGCAACAGTACGCTGCCGCTCGGGCCAAGTTGTACCGGCGAAGCTGCGCAGACGTTGACCTGCCGCGCTTTTACCGTGACCCTGGAGAATTTGAGCAAGAAGGCAGTTCGAATTAGTTGGGGCGGTTGTAATGAACCGGAAATACGAATTGACCGTAAAGAGCCAAACTCAAGTAGCGGATGGTGGCCGGTGAGTCAAATCAAGCGCGAAACCTGCCGCCCAATGACGTGGGCTAGCTTTCGCTTGGCGCCCGGTGAGAAGAACAAGTATGCGACTCGACTGATTTCCCCGCGCCGCTACGCGGAGACGTTTGCAGTTGGGTCCCACACGCTGCGTGCGGAGTGGGTTCTCTTCGGCTGCACAGAAGATCCCGAAGGGGCGGATTGTCTTAGTTCGTTGCAGGTTGTACGTCCGCCCAGTTCTGCTCCTCGCTTCGATTTCCAGGAACCGGTTTCGGTCATTTCGAACGAAGTCACGCTTGACGCCCCGGTTCCGACAGTTTTTGGCACATTGAAATTCGCCTTAGAAGTAACTGTTAGACCAGGCCCCCTCCTGTCTGCTGGTTCGGCGGGGAAGTCAGTCAATTGCACCGGCGATGCCAGCGCCAGTATCGATTGCATTGTCTTCCATTATGCAATCCATAATCTCGGGGACCGCCCGGTTCGCCACGCAGGATTTTCCTGCAGTGGCTACGGCATCACGCCGGAGTACCGACCCGCGAATGGGGAATGGCAGCCGGTACCGAGTAACGCCTGGGTTTGTACAGCGAACATTTTTTTCGAAATGCCGATTCTCGCCGGCAGAGCAACTGAGCAAGATTTTGCTCTTTCGACCCTCGCCCCCGGATACGATACTTCGGTTCTGCGCGCAGCAGGAGACTACTCCCTCCGCTTCACTTTTTGGCCGAACGCTTGCTTCGCATCGCCCGACGGCGCCTTTTGTCTCGCGAGGCCCGAAAAGCAGGAACCAGTCCGATCGCCGGAGATTTCGATACGCCTTAACGCTGCCGCCCCAACCCACTGATGCCGTGCCACGGACATCGGTGATCACCCCGTAGTCCTAATAGCCCTGTCCCTTGATTTCGAATTTCTTCACGCCATCGATTTACTTCACCGTCGCCGTCGTTGGCATGGAACCCAACCGCTCGTTGTAGCCAACTGTCTGCTCCGGTCCTGCGCCGAATAACTCCGGATGCAGGTAGTGTCCTTGCTCATACGGTGGCTTTTCCTCTTCGGTTGGAATGCGGTGGGCGTTGGCATAAGCATCCTGGCGGATGCCGGTTACTTGCCAGGAAACTTTGCTTCCGGGTTTGCCCCCGGCAATCTTGAAGTGGTTGCCGGCTACTTCCTCGGCGATGTAGAGATTCGGTCCGGGCGCGCCGACGGCTGTGAGCTGATAGCGAAAGTCGCGATTCAGCGCCTCGAACCAATCGGGCAAGTCCACCATCGCTTCGCCGTTCGCATCCAGGGCGATCACTCCGTTGTAAATGTTCATCATGTCAGGCGATTCAACGAAGGAGTGGTAGAGGTACTTGTTGGCGGGATCGAGCGGGTGGTCGATCTTGAACGAGCCTCCGCCCTTGCTGATGTTTCCTTTGATGTTGACGTCGCCGGCTGAATCGATCGTCATCGCGGTGACGGCGTTTTTTTGCGTACGGAAATAGATATTGCCCGTAGGAGCGGCGATGTAGGTGTTAACGCTGTCTCCAACCATGGAATAGTTTCCGCAACTCTGGAATCCGGCGGTTCCGAAGCCAATTCCAGCAAAGGGATTGGCCCCGCACCCCGGATTACCAATGAAGGTTTCCAGGTTGAACCCGGCTACGTCCAACGTCGCCTGCGGCGCCGTGGTTCCAATGCCGACGTTGACGCTGGCAGTAGCCCCATTCACGCCGTTAATGCTGCCCAATACCATGGCGTTGTTGGCCGTGACTTGGGCGTTGGCTCCGAGGGCGGTGGCGTTCGTGAGACTGATACTGGATGTACCCACGATAGCATTCACGCCAATTGCAGTGGTGCCGTTGAGAGTTATGTTTCCCGCGGGTCCGGAACCAGCGCCGACGAACGTGTTATTGGAGCCATTGAAGCCGGGTTCGCTGTTCCTGCCGGCGACTTCGGTGTTGCCGCTGCCCAAATTGAGGCCCAGGAGGGCCCCTGATCCTATTGCCGTATTTAAGCTGCCAGTGGCATACCTTAGAGCGCCGTCGCCAAGCGCAGTGTTGTTCGCCCCAGTAGCGTTCGAGAAGAGCGCACCGAAGCCGACGCCGGTATTGCCGATGCCCGTCATCGTTGTGTTCCCCGCAAATCCGAGGAAGGCATTATTAGTCAGGTAATTCCCGAAGGCAAAGATGGAGTCTTCAGTGCCTGCAATCTGGAAGCTGCTTCCCGTTACTACTCCGGTCGCGCTCAGATTGCCTTTCACCGTCTGATTGCCCGTGAAGGTATTGGCCGCGGCCAGTTGCGGGACCACCGTGGTGTCGATGGTGAGTGTTCCGGCTTTTATGATCGTTCCCCCCTTCAGTCCCAATCCGGTGGCAACGCTGGTCATCGAGCCGTCGCCTGTGCCGGGAAAAGTCTGACCCGGGGCGAAGCTCAAGATGCCCTTGCTGCTCAGCTTCAATCCTGTTTCGGCGGGCGCGGCAGTGCCCAGTCCGTAGAGGAGATTCAGCGTGCCGGACGGGCTGGTGGTGTCGTTAGCGGCGGGCTCGGCCTGCCACTGGAACGTCTG